>Ga0068860_100002302_pt1 | contig 20075 bp, 17 predicted proteins | sample KBSSwiS32_FD_66597 | JGI IMG/M metagenome (GOLD analysis project Ga0068860, IMG submission 66597) | Switchgrass rhizosphere microbial communities from Kellogg Biological Station, Michigan, USA - KBS Switchgrass S3-2 | ecosystem: Host-associated > Plants > Roots > Rhizosphere > Soil ...
GCACAACTGCAGGCAGGCATAAAAATACTTGATCGTGCAAAAATCGGCATGACGGGGCAAAACAAAGTATGGCTGTCGGGCAACGTGATCTACAGGAGTTTGCTGAATGGTGATACAGCTGCTATACAGGCCGCAGTAAAAGCCATACAGGACGAAATTGTTGTTTCCGAAGGAGAAGGTATACAACCGGATTACTCTTTTCACCAGCATGGTACCCAACAGCAATTCGGTAATTATGGGTCTGCTTATGCCGCCGATATGCTGAAATGGGCAGGCATCTTTCAAAACACGCCTTTTCAATTTGATGCGGATAAAATAACCACCTTACGAAATTATTTGCTGCAAGGCATGCGTTGGATTGTATGGAAACATAAAATGGACATCAGTGCCTGCGGGCGGCAATTGTTCCCCAACGCGCAAGCCGATAAAGCCAACAATATTCAGCGGATTATGAGTAAAATGCCGCTCATAGACGCCGCTTACAAAGATCAATATCTCTCTGCGTTGAATGATTTTGAAGGTAATAACCATTTCTGGAAATCGGATATGACCGTGCATCGCAGAAATAATTTTTACGCGTCTGTAAAAATGAGCTCCAGCAGGGTGGGAGGAGCCGAGTCCTGCAACGATGAAAATATACAGGGTTATCATCTCGGCGACGGGGCTACTTATTTTTACCAGTCGAACGAAGAATACACAGATATTTTTCCTTTCTGGGACTGGAAAATGATTCCGGGTACAACTGCTTTTCATGATAGCGTTCCGTTGCCGGTACTTCCGTGCAGCGGTTACAATATTGCCAGCGATTTTGTGGGTGCTGTATCCGATGGCAGGAATGGCATAGCTGCGCTTAACTATAAGCGTGATAGTCTTTACGCCCGGAAGGCCTGGTTCTTTTTTGATGATGCCATTCTATGCCTGGGTGCGGGCATACACAGCAACGGGGAAAAGGAGATAAGAACAACCCTGAACCAAAGCCTTCTTAAAGGCATAGTACGCGTAAAACAAGCCGGAGCGGTAAATGCTATTCCAGAAGGGAGGCATGCATGGGAGAATGTGAGCTGGGTATTGCACGATAACTGGGGCTATTTCTTCCCTGCTAAAACAAGTCTGCACCTGACCAATACCGTGCAACCGGGCAGTTGGCACAACGTATTAAAAAGAATGCCCGATTCTGCCATCAATACCGGTATGTTCACGCTTTGGGTAGATCACCTGAACCGATCCGCCAATGACCATTATGCTTATTATGTTTTTCCTGCTGCAACCGAACAGAATATTGAAGCGCGCGGCGCCGCGTTCAACGTGTTGGTGAATACGTCCAGCCTGCAGGTTGTAGAAAATAAACGGGGTAGACAGGCAGGGCTGGTTTTTAATGAACCTGCTGAAGCCAACACCAAAACATTCGGTAAAATAAGTGCCGATAAACCCTGTGTGTTGATGATTGAGCAGCAATTGGCGGCGCAACATATTTCGGTTGCCGACCCCACCCATCGTGAAACCAGCATAGTGATAGGGGTGGCAGGAAAAAAGATTTGCCGTACAGCAGCAGTTGCATACGATAAAATAAAAAACAAGACGCTTCTTACTATTGATCTGCCACAGGGCCCGGAAGCAGGTAAAACAGTGATGCTGATAGTAGAATAAAACAGGGAGACACCGATGGCCAATCGGTTTCAAAAGATACAAATGCTGTTAATCGGGATGATAAGTGCTGCTTCCTTCCTATATTAGTGCCATAAACTGAACTGTTATAATGAGTAACCTGTATAAAAGCGATGTGGTGGAGTGGGAGAAGGTATTTAATGTCAAAAACTTCTTACAGATAGCCATTGGCATTGTGCTGGCGGTAGCTGCCATGAAGGGGTTTATGATACCCAATAAATTTTTGGATGGTGGGCTCACCGGTATTTCTATCCTGTTGTATGAAATCTTTCATATCAATATAAGTTTCCTGGTGATTATGCTCAATGCATTGTTTATCTACCTGGGGTATCGGAGAATTGGTAAAACATTTGCAGTGCAAACAACCATTGCCGTAATACTGCTGGCCATTGCACTTTTTTTTGTAGACATTACACCCATCACCAAAGACAAACTGCTAATCGCCATCTTTGGCGGGTTACTGATGGGCACGGGTGTTGGCCTGGTTATCAGGGGTGGCGGTGTGATAGACGGTGCAGAGGTGATTGCGGTTTTTACCGGTAGAAGAACGGGTTTTTCCAACAGCGAGATAATTATGCTGATCAACACCCTCATTTTTGCGGTGGCAGCATTTCAGTTTGGTATTGAAACAGCCATGTATTCCATCATTACTTATTTTACTGCAACCAGGGCTATCAATTATGTGGTGGATGGTATAGAGCAGTTTACCGCGGTGAATATTATTTCTGCAAAGCATGAGGAAATAAAAAGTTTTCTGGTGAACGAATTAGGCAAGGGCATTACGGTATACAAAGGCGAACGGGGTTACCTGCCCGGCAGTTTTGATATTAAAACAGATACCGAGATCATTGTCACCATTGTTACACGGCTCGAAATAAAACAGATACAGGAAGCATTACTGAAAATAGATCCCAGGGTATTTGTATATATCCAAACAATAAAAGAAGCCAGTGGAGGTGTTTTAAAAGCAAAGGCCCATGCAAAATAGCCTGCAAACATTTGTGATAAACCTGCTGAAGGAAAAGCTTTCCCCGTTTTATTATTACCACGATGTAGAACACACTCTTTATGTGCAGCAAAAAGTTGTTGAAATAGGAGAGCAGGAAGCATGCAATGCAAATGAAATTGAGGCGCTGAAAGTAGCGGCATTATGGCATGATGCCGGCTTCATCACTTCCTATCTGCGGCATGAAGAGGAGGGTTGCGTGCTGGTCAGGCAGTACATGCCTGGCTACGGGTATTCAGACGCTGACATTGCATCCCTGTGCGGAATGATCATGGCCACAAGGATACCCCAATCGCCCAAAAATAAGCTGGAGGAAATTATTGCAGATGCCGATCTCGAATACCTGGGAACGCCGGCCGCAGGGGTACGGGCGGAAAAACTGTTTCATGAGCTGCAGCATCAAAGTCCCTCGCTGAGCCGTGCGCAATGGCGGAAAACCCAAATCGCCTTTTTGGATAAACACCGTTACTTCACCCCTTATTGCAAGGCAAGCAAAGAGCCCATCAAACAGGCCTACCTCCGCGGCTTGTTGTCCGCTACTCAATAAAGCTGCTTTTTTTGTTCCGTTTCTTTTAATTGAATAACTTGTAGGATAAACCCCCTGCATAACAACCGTAATGCCCTCCATCAGCCAACACGCCATTATAACGTATAGCCGAATCGACCGGTGTGTTGCCGCTCTGCAAACCAACGATCCACAAACCAACTTTCCATTCTTTTTTAATAGGCTGAATGATGGTGACCGGTCATTTTTTTTCAATGGCCATGGGTAGCCGGCAGTGTTGCTATTGGCAAGTCAGAAGAACATCAGGTGCCCGTTGAATTGCGTTTATAAAATGAAATGTACATTTTAATACAGGCTGGAGGATAAAAATTTTATTCAGCGCTGTATAAAACAGTTATAACAAATCAACATTTAACATGAGAAAACAACTGTTACTGATCATTATAGCAGTGACGGGCTGCTATAATGAATCAATTGCCCAGCAAAAAGCCGCGGATAGTTTAATGGCTGCCCTGCGGTCATATACACAAAATGATACCGCAAAAGTTAACCTGATGAATGGACTGGCACAGGAAACACGCCGTTCAAATCCCAAACTGGCAGATTCGCTGATAGAAACGGCGCTTCGTCTTTCCGATCAGTTGAACTATAAAAAAGGGAAAGGGGAGGCGCTCGCTATAAAAGCAAACCGTTACCACGATGTGTCAGATTTCCCGGCGGCGAGTAAGACTTTTGAAGAGGCAAAACAGTTGCTCAAATCAGTAAATGATATCCGCGGATTGGCCGCTTTATTCAAATCGCAGGGTAACCTGCTGATGGACAAAGGCGAATATGCACTTTCGTTAGAAAGCTTTCTACAGGGACTTAAATTAGCTCAGGAAGCCGGCGATACCAAGCAGGCTGTGGATATTAACCGTACAATCGGTTATCTCTATAATGTAATCGGGGATTATGAAAAAGCAATTCCCTACCAAACTGAAGCGCTCAAACAGGCGCAAAGCATCGACTACAAAACCGGGATCTCTGGTGCTTATAATGCCATCGGTAAAACGTACAAGACCCAGGGCAATTACCCGGCGTCGCTGGAAGCTTATACAAAAGGGCTTCGCATTGATGAAGCAGCAAAAGATTCGGCTAATATTTACGTTGGTTATAGCAATATCGGCGATGTATATGAACGAATGGGCAAATACAAAGAGGCTTTTTCTTATCTCAGGCCAGCCTGGAATTATTATGCGAAGAAATCCAAAAACACCCTGGTGCCCTGGGATGAATGGGCCATGGGTAAAGCCTTTACCCATTCCGGAAATGCAGACAGTGGTTTGTATTATGCAAAACACAGCCTGCTGCTGGCGCAACAGGTGGGTTGGCGTTTATACATGCGGGAAATCAATTTTCTTATAGCAGAATCGGCCGCTAAACTTAATAAATGGGATACCGCTTATAAATACCTGGCACTGTCGTCTGCGTATAAAGACAGTCTTACCGGGCAGGAAATTGCCCGTAAGACAACCATGCTGCAGGCCGGTTTTGAGCTGGATAAAAAACAGGCGGAAATTGCCTTGCTTACCAAGGATAAACAATTACAGCAGGCAGAAAACAAACGGGAGCGGATTTTTCTTTTTGCATTGCTGGGCGGGTTGGCTTCCCTGGTTGTATTTGCTGTTGTATTATTCCGCAACAACCGTCAGAAGCAAAAGGCCAATCTTTTATTACAAAAACAGAAAGAAGAAATTGACACCAAGGCAAAAGAGTTGTCGGAACAGAAGGAGACCCTGCAGCAATCTTATAGCAATGTAGAGCTTTTAGGTGATGTTGGCCGCACCATCACAGCATCGCTATCTGCAGAAAAAATCATTGGTACTGTGTATGATAATATAAACCGGCTGATGGATGCCGCCGTTTTTGGTATCGGCATTTATAATGACGAATTCAAAAGAATCGATTTTCCGGCTACCTACGAAAACGGGGTGGCTTTACCTGCGTATTATAATTCCATCTATGATGAAAACCGCTTTGCCGGTTTGTGTTTCATGAGCGGTAAAGAAATTATTATAGGAGATCTCAGTGCAGAATACCAGGATTATTTGCAAAACATGCCTACGCCAAACCAGGGTGACCAGCCTGTTTCGCTTATTTATCTGCCGCTAAAGGTGAAAGAAAAGGTATTTGGTGTTATTACCGTTCAAAGTTTTCAGAAAAATGCCTATTCAGATTATCACCTCTTTATGCTCCGGAACATTGCCAACTATGCAGCTATTGCGCTGGAAAATGCTGAATCGTTCAAGAAATTAAGCCAGACGGTTGATAGCCTGAAGCGGGCGCAGGCGCAGTTGATCCAGTCAGAAAAAATGGCCTCCCTCGGCGAGCTTACAGCCGGTATAGCGCATGAAATTCAAAACCCGTTGAATTTTGTCAATAACTTTTCTGAGATCAACAAGGAATTCCTGGAGGAAATGAAAGACGAAATTGACAAGGGACACCTGAATGAAGCAAAAGCAATTGCAAATAATGTTATTGAAAATGCAGAAAAAATAAGCCACCATGGTAAAAGAGCGGATGCCATTGTAAAAGGAATGCTGCAACACAGTCGAACCAGTACGGCCGTAAAAGAGCCAACCGATATTAATAAACTGGCCGACGAATACCTGCGCCTGGCTTATCACGGATTAAGGGCAAAAGATAAATCATTCAACGCTACGTTGAAAACCGGGTATGATGAAAATATCGGTAACATCGATATCGTGCCGCAGGATATAGGCAGGGTGATACTCAATTTGATTACCAACGCGTTTTATGCGGTTGCAGAAAAAAAGAAGAATGCTTCCAATAACGGCTATGAACCGGCTGTTACGCTTTCTACCAGGCACGCACAGTTGCCTTCGGGCGGCCGCGCAATTGAAGTGAGCGTAATGGACAATGGAGACGGCATTCCTCAAAAAATAGTCGATAAAATTTTTCAACCGTTCTTTACAACAAAACCCACCGGCCAGGGAACGGGATTGGGTTTGTCGCTGGCCTATGATATCGTAAAGGCTCACAATGGTACAATAGCGGCAACCACCACCGAAGGAGCCGGAACCGAATTTTCAATCAAATTGCCTGTTAATAATACGCTTTCATAAAAAAGACCTGGCCGCTGTCAGGAACATGAAACGATGCCGATAAAGATTTTTTAATTTGCATTCAATGGCCTTTTTAGTCAGGAAATTAACTGTATTCAGCTTGTATGTTTTGGTTGTGCTTGCAGCCGTTGGTCAGGATCAAAATGCTGCAACGCGGTTGAAAAAGACTACTGCAAGTTCCGGACAGGATACGGCAAAATCAATGGCTTTTGCCAGCCTGTGTTTTTTGTACCTGAATTCCAATCCGGATTCGGCACTGTATTTTGCGCAGAACGCTTGGTCGCTTGCCAGGTCCGCACGTTATGCGCCGGGCGAAGTGAGCGCATTGAACGGTATTGCGGCCGTTTTTTCTGCCACGGGAAACCCTGATAAATCGCTCGCTTCATTGCTGGAGGCCATCAAAATAGCCGAACAAAATAACCTGCCCTACCAACTGCAAAACACTTATGGCAATATGGGTAGTTTTTACGCAGAAACAGGCGACTATAATTTAGCGGTCAGCTATTACCGGCGCGCCAATGATATTGCTGATCAATATAAGATCGAAAACAGCAACCTGGCCGTATATACCGTTTTTCTAGGTGATATGTATGGAAAACTGAACCGCCTGGACTCTGCATTGTTTTTTGTTCAAAAAGGATATACCCTGCTGCTGAAACTGAAAGCAGAACCTGATTATATTGATGCATACAACGCTTTTGGTGATATATATGCCGGTAAACAGCAGCCGGCAATAGCATTGAAATACTATTACCAGTCAATAGAGGCCTGCAGAAAAGCTGGAAATTATAATTCCATATCGGAAACCATGATGAAAGTAGCAAGATTGCATAGCCAGTCAGGCGCTGCGGATTCGGCTGTTTATTATGCGAAACAGTCGATGGGGATAGCAATAAGCCTTCATTTCACAAGAGTGGTGAAAGAATCCAGCGAATTTTTGGCTGAATATTACAAAAAGAAATCCAATACCGACAGTGCCTTCAGGTATACTGAAATGCTGATGGCTGCAAAGGACAGTTTATACAGCCAGGAAAAACTGAAAAACATTAAAGACCTTCAGTTCAATGAACAGTTGACACGGCAGGAGTCGGCAGCCCAAAGTATAGCTTTGAAAAACAGGATAAGGTTTTACATCATGGCCGGGCTTATATTGATATTTACCGTGCTATTGCTATTGCTATGGCGCAACAACCGCAACAAACAAAAAGCCTATAACCTTCTGCAGCAACAAAAGGCAGCAACGGAAATGCAAAAGGCCAAAGCCGATAAAGCATTGGTGGAACTGAAATCCACCCAAGTCCAGTTGATCCAATCAGAAAAAATGGCAAGCCTGGGAGAACTAACCGCAGGTATCGCACACGAGATACAGAATCCACTAAACTTCGTGAATAATTTTTCTGATGTAAACACCGAGCTGATTGACGAAGCAGAAAAGGAAATGGAAAAAGGTAATATGGAAGATGTAAAAGCGATCCTGAATGACATAAAAGACAATGAGCAAAAAATCAATCATCATGGTAAACGTGCCGATGCTATTGTGAAGGGTATGCTGCAGCACAGCCGAAAAAGCGGGCTGGTAAAAGAACCGACCGATATCAACAAACTGGCGGATGAATACTTGCGGTTGTCCTATCATGGGTTGAGAGCAAAAGACAAATCGTTTAATGCTACTTTAAAAACTGATTTTGATGAAAGCATTGGCAACATCAATATCATTCGACAGGATATAGGTCGGGTCATACTCAACCTTGTTAACAATGCTTTTTACGCTGTTGCAGAAAAAAAGAAAAGCTCCGTTGATCAGGAGTACGAACCAACCGTTACAATTTCAACAAGGTGCATACAGCCCCCTTCGGGAGACTGGAAAGTTGAAATAAGGGTGTCTGACAATGGAGGCGGTATTCCGGAGAAAGTGGTAGATAAGATCTTTCAGCCCTTTTTTACCACCAAGCCAACGGGGCAGGGCACAGGCTTGGGTTTATCGCTGGCGTATGATATTGCAATGGCACATGGCGGTGAACTGAAGGTAGAGACCGGGGTGGGCCAGGGAGCGATGTTCAGCATTCTTATACCCGCGCTGTAAGTAAAGCTGGTTGAACTGATATTGGGCAATGCGCATGCCAACGGGTAACTATTGCACAAATTCTCTATATTGAGCAAAATATGCGAGCGGCTATTGCATACCTGGACAGGTTAAACACAAAGCGTACATAATGGGCAAAGAAATTAGGGAACGGCATTTATCATCACTTATAAGAAACTATGCTTTTTGAACTGCTACTGGCCATTTTTATTTTTCGATATCTGCGACGTTCGCCGCAGGCTGCGCACCTGTTGCCCGAGTGGGACAAATTTTTTGTTGCCGGCATGATTGCTTCCATTGCCCTGCTTGCAATTTCCTTTTTGCTCCCGGGCAGCAAACTGGTTATTGGCTGGCTGGCCGACATGATACTTGTGGCGCTCCTGTATGTGGCGCTAACCCGTCCATCGTTTCAGCCCCTGAAATCAATGGCATACGCGGTAATGCCTATTATCGTTGTGGTTTTTATCAGTGATGCGACGAAACTGATCAGCAAAAGCTTTTATAATGAGTACGATAATTATTTTCAGACGGCACAATTGTTTGCGGTTATCTGGCTGATAGCGCTTTGGATGATGTCGAAAAAACAACGCAAGGCACTGGAAATTGAACGGCAGAAAGCATTGGAAAAGGAAAAGCAGTATGCTATTTCGGAATCAATGAAAGCAGCGCTGGAAGTGCAGGTAGCAGAACGAACCGCTGCACTTACCGCGCAGAAAGAAGAACTGCAGCAAACGGTAAATGAGCTAAAGTCAACCCAGGCGCAGTTGATACAGTCCGAAAAAATGGCATCGCTGGGTGAACTTACGGCGGGCATCGCACACGAGATACAGAACCCGCTGAACTTCGTCAATAATTTTTCCGACGTAAATACCGAACTGATTACGGAGATGCAGGAAGCGCTGAATAAAGGCGATCTGGAAGAGGCAAAGGCCATCGCAGCAGACATCACCGCAAACGAACAAAAAATAAACCACCATGGCAAAAGAGCCGATGCCATTGTAAAAGGAATGCTGCAGCACAGTCGCAGCAGCGGCGGCCAAAAAGAACCCACCGATATAAATGCGCTGGCCGACGAATATTTGCGGCTGGCCTACCATGGGCTCCGTGCAAAAGATAAAATGTTTAACGCCACCATGAAGACGGAGTTTGATGAAAGCATAAAAGCAGTGAATGTAATTCCGCAGGATATGGGCAGGGTGATCCTCAATCTTATCACCAATGCCTTTTATGCCGTTTCTGAACGGAAGAAAAAGCTGGCAGCTTCTGTAGATGGCACAGCAACAGCCGCCGGGGCAACGAACGAGTATGTTCCTACTGTTACCGTCAGCACAAAAAAATTGGGCAATAAAATATTGATCTGCGTAAAAGATAATGGCAATGGCATTCCGGCGCAGGTACTGGATAAAATTTTTCAACCGTTTTTTACCACCAAACCAACCGGGGAGGGTACCGGTTTGGGACTGAGCATGAGCTATGATATTGTTACAAAAAGCCATGGAGGAGAATTGAAGGTGGAAACAAAAGAAAACAATGGCCTGGCCGGTCAGGAGCCGGGAACCGTGTTCACTGTTCAAATACCTGCATAACCATAATACCGGTAATATGAAGATTTTAGTAGTAGATGATGAAAAAGATGTTCAGATTCTTTTTGAACAAAGATTCAGAAAAGAAATAAAGAGCAGCGAAATGCAATTTGTTTTTGCATTTTCAGGAGAAGAAGCGCTGGAGTACCTGAACGGTCATGAACATGAAGCAGTGCTGATACTCTCTGATATCAATATGCCGGGCATGAGCGGGCTGGAACTCTTGGGGCACATCAAGCAAAAATACATGAAACCCCCGCCCATGGTAATGATGATAACCGCCTACGGGGATGCAGAAAATTTTAATACCGCCAAACAACTGGGCGCGGATGATTTTCTGACCAAGCCGGTTGATTTCAACCTATTAAAGGAAAAATTAAAATTGATACACTGATGGCAAAAATACTGGTGGCAGATGATGAGGTGGATCTGGAGATGCTTATCAAACAGAAGTTCCGGCAGAAAATACGGGAAAAAGTATACGAATTTGTATTTGCCGTTAATGGCAACGATGCCCTGGATAAAATCCGGCAGCATCCCGATGTGGATATTGTATTGAGCGATATAAACATGCCTGAGATGGATGGTCTGACCCTGCTGAGCAGGCTGGGAGAATCCAGCCCATTGATAAAATCCGTGATTGTTTCTGCTTATGGCGATATGGAAAACATCCGCACAGCCATGAACCGCGGCGCTTTTGATTTTATTACAAAGCCCATCAATTTTGAAGACCTCACGCTTACGATGGAGAAGACCATCCGGCATGTAGCCCAGGTACGCGAAACCCTGCAGGCTATCAAGGAGAACAATATCCTGAAAATGTATGTGGATGAAACCGTACTAAAGTTTATGGGTAGCCGGGAATTTGAATCTTCCCTGGTGGCAAACGAAACCGTGGAAGCCAGTATTGTTTTTATAGACATCTGCAGTTTTACAGCCATTAGCGAGCATGCGCCTGCGGATACCGTTGTAAAATTGCTGAACAATTATTTCGACGTAATGGTAAAGGAAATCATTGCGCAGGGCGGTTATGTAGATAAATTTATCGGCGATGCGGTAATGGCAGTCTTCCGGGGTGATTATCACCTCGACAGGGCACTGGATGCCAGCCTCGCGGTACGGAACAAAATTAATAGCCTTCCGGTGCTGGAGGACCAGCATTCCTTTACGCCAAAAGTTTCCATTGGTATCAATAGCGGTGAAATGATTTCGGGTAATATCGGCTCCGCCAGCCTCCGGCGGCTCGATTATACCGTGATTGGCGACGTAGTGAACACTGCCCAGCGCCTGCAGGCCGCCGCCACACAAAACCAAATATTGATTGACGAAACCTGTTTCAAAAAAGTAAGCGAATCATTTAACTGCAAAAAAGTAGGAGAGGTCAGCCTTAAAAACAAGTCGGGCAAAGTTGTGGTATACGAAGTCATGGACTAATGGCAGTCTCCGACGCCGCGATACGCATTTTCATCGAAAATTAAGCAAACTTGAAGACGCTTAACACGTAAATGATGATGAATAACAGCATTTGAATAGCCTGTACAATGGTGAAATTTATTTTCAAACTGTTCCATTGCTTATCAAAAGAATTATTTAATAAAAGCCGGGGTAAAGCTTTTTTTAATCTTGCGCCCATCATTCTTCGCAGGCCAAGGCCATTGATGATAATGAGCAGCAGAACGCCCATTTTTATCCTGAACCAAAGTTGTGCGCCCCATACTTCGTGTAATTTTACCATCATGGTGATACCTGAAGCAAGAATGATCAGCATTCCTATTCCCAAAAAGCGTTGCAGCCTGTACAGGTAATTCTCCAAAACCAGGCTTTTGTCTTTGTCTGTTTTTAAAACAGTACAAAAGGCCCGGAATGTTATAAAATCAATAAAAGTAGTCCCCGCCATAATTGTGATGCCAATTACATGCGTTACCAAAGCGATATTATAAAATGTTGCAGTCATAGCTGTAATTATTAAGATAGTTTGTGTTGCGATAAATCTCTTCCTGATACATATCGTACACCAGCGATAACTAACACCAAATCGACGGACACGAAGATGATTTGTGAAACCGGGTCGCCGCTGCAGATATGTGCTATCAGCGCGGAAGCCATTGCAATAATAAATCCTGCATATACCCATTCTTTTACCCTGACGGTCGTAACAGGAAGTAAAAGCACTGTGGCGCCGATCACCTTGGCTGTAACGAGCTCTATTCGAAAATAATCGGGAAAACCAAGCTTCCTTAGATCTGCTGCATGTGTGTAAGAGAAGTATGCACTGAAGAGTATAAAAAGGCTGATAACGATTTTGACGGTCCAATACAGCCACTTGTTTTGTTTTCGTTGGTCCATGGTAGATTTATTTTTTAATTCGATAACGAAGTTTATTATGTAAAAATACTACGTAATCGAAATAAATCCAAATCCATTCCTGTATTTTTTCTAATTTTACTCCGGAAACGAAATAAATTATATGAATAAGACGGTTGAACTGGTAACCCTTTGGGGTGAATACGAACAAAAACATCCTGCAGGCAGCATTGAGGAATTTTGCAGGCATTATCTGGCTCATCAGCAGCGAAAGAATATAAAAGGCACATTGGTGGGCGGTGTTATACCGGCCTTGAAAGATGGCTTGTTAATGAAAATAATCGGCAGGATAAGCAAGCTGAATATGGCGTATGCCAATATTGCACTCGAAGGCACTGGATTAAACCAGATCGAGGAATTTGGAATATTACAGACTATCAGGAAAGAAAAAAGCCCCAAAAAAACAGAAGTTATTTATGCTAATCTCTTTGAGCTGTCCAGTGGAACAGATATGTTGAACCGCATGAAAAAGCGGGGCCTCATAAAAGAATATGCAGACAAGAACGACAAGCGTTCCAAGAGAATTGAACTAACCCCCAAAGGCGAAAAAGTAGCTGCATCCTGCACGGCCAAAATTGAAAAAAATGCGGCTATGCTCATGAATGATTTAACCAACGATGATAAAGAATTATGTATCCAGCTATTGAAAAATATTGAGATTAAATTTTCAGCATTATGGCCAACGCATAAAAGCCAGGAGTTTGAAGAAATTTATAATGCGCTGATGATGGAGGGGAAAGAATAGCAGCAGGACATTGAACAAAAATGGCACACGATAAGGTTCACGGAGATGCAAGGGGCCGGACTTTTGCAGCTATTTCACAGCCAATCCCTTACCCGAACATCAATAGGCAGCCTGCACGTTCGCTACAAAACTTTTAAAATGTTGCAGCAAGGCAGGCCAGTTTTTTTCATCAATCATTTGTTTGTTGAAAAGCGGACTGCCGATACCAAATCCATCGGCACCGGCCTGGCGAAAAGCGGTTATATCGTCTAAACCAATGCCACCGGTGGGTAATAATTTAATTTGGCCAAATGGCGCCTTGATATCTTTTATATAGGCAGCGCCCAGGGTTTTTGCAGGGTATAGTTTCACCATAGACGCGCCAAGCGTCCAGGCCTTGTAAATTTCGGTAGGCGTAAAAGCGCCGGGGAAAACGGGAATTTTTTGTTTCACACAAGCCCGGATTATTTTTTTATCCGTCACCGGTGTTACAATAAAATGCGCACCCGCATCCAATGCCTGTGATAAATCTTTTTGCGTACACACCGTGCCTGCGCCAATATTGAAGCCAGCATAGTTGCGCCGGAGAAAATGAATGATATCGCCGGCACTTTTTGTATTCATGGTTATTTCAACGGTGTGCAGGCCTGCCTCCTGGTAAACAGGCATAATATCCTTTACTGCCGACGGTGAAAAATTTCTCATGATACCCACGATGGGAATTTGATGGAACTTTTCCCAGGAAAAAAGATTTTTATTCATTCGGCATTTTATTTTTCAGGTGTTGGGTATAAATAATTTTCTGCCCCCGCATGGCTGCCTGCGCTACCATTTCGGTAGAAATGAAATTCGTTCTGCCTGCCAGGCCAAGTTCTTCCAATGCAATTTTGTACAAGCCAAAAAGATTCTTACCACTGCATAAAAACAATGGTTGAGCGGCCGCATCCGCCAGTCCCTGCAGTTCAGTCCCGATTAACAGACCACTTAAATAAAGGGCATTCTCCGGTTTGCTCCATCGGTTAAACAATTGGTTGGTGCGAACGGTAAATAAAGTATTCAATAAACCGGCCCGCAAAGATTGTTGTACGCCTTTTTTAAAAGCCTGTATACTGCCTGCCGGCAGTTCGGGATCATCACCCATTTGTATTGAATCTTTTAAAATGCTATGGTTGCCGAGCACCTGGTATAGTTCACCTGTCATAAAAGTGCTGAAACGTATCAGCTTTTCGTCTTTGATATAAATATGTTTGGAGTGCGTTCCCGGAAACACAAAGATGGCTTCGGGGGGTCGGTTGCCGGTCTCGGCCAATAATGACCAGGCGCCAATCAGCTGGGTTTCTTCGCCCCTCATTACTTCCAGTTCTCCCTGTACACCGGATATCAGCAGCAGGGTATGCGGAAAATTATCCTGCGCCGCAAATTGCCGGCTTCTTACCTGGCTGCCATCGAGGTTGAAGGGAATATCCGCATAGGGTATGTCGGCGATGCCGATAGAAGAAGAAGCCATTCCTGATATAAGAATGGGCGTATATGCAAGGCTGATAGTTGCCCGGTTTGATAAAACGGCTACTTGTTGTAATAATGTTTCCTGGAACAATTTCTCTTTGCTGTACGCATTGCCGCCCTGCTGCCCGTTTTGCCAATTGCGGTAAACGCGGGCAACCCCTTCACCGGACTGAATTTCATCAACAACCTTTTCTTCTGTCATGCTATACAGGGCCAGGCGGAAAGATGAATTTCCCCAATCACATAGCAGCAAATACTTTTCCATTAAACGAAATATATGTAAACAAAACCGCAATAATCGCGTCCGGCACTTTTTTAATGCTATTATAGTTATCGGGTAGGCATACCCCCCAGCAGGAAATAATCAACCGGCCGATTGTTTGCCTGCTATTTTTTTGCCCTGGATGATTCCCGCATTATCAGCGTGGCATCCAGTAGTATTTCATGATTTTTTACTTTCGGGTCATCCATTTTTTTTACCAGTACGTCAACGGCTGTTTTACCCAGGTTTTCCATATCCTGCATAACATAAGTGATAGGGCACGCATATAAATCAAAAACCTCAGCCTGCCCGAAACTCACGATGCCCAGATCTTCCGGCACCTTAAGACCGAGCCGGTTGATATATTTTAAACCATTTACCGCGAGGCTATAGGTGGCAAAAATGATGGCATCTACCGGAGATTTCCCTGCCAGCATTGTGTCAATCGCTGTTTCAACCTCCGATTTAGCATAGCTGAACCGAACCGGCTGCATCCATTTTTTTTTAAACGGATGCTTATTTATCTCCAGCGCTTCCTGGTATCCCCTGACGCGCTCACGCATGTGAAACATTTTTGATTTATAGGCAATCATACCGATGTTTTTATATCCCATTTTAACCAGGTGACTGCCCGCTTCAAAAGCGGCTTTGTAATTGTTGGTGGAAACAAAATCTGTTTTGAGCTCGGGGAAATACCTGTCAAGCAAAACAAAAAGGATATTTTGCTCTCTCAGGTGGTGCACCTGCTTTTCAGAATTTTCGGTGGAAACGATGATCAGGCCATCCACCCGGCGGTTAACCAGTACATTAATCAGGTCCATTGATTTAGCTGCATCTTCATCGGAACTTCCATAGATGACCGTGTAACCATAATGTCTTGCCTGGTTTTCAACAATGCGTGCAATATTGGCAAAAAAAGGATTGGAAATATCGGCAATTACCAGCCCGATGGTGAAAGTCTTTCCGCTTCTCAAACTTTTGGCGAGGTGGTTAGGCTGGTAGTTCAGCTCCTTTGCTATCTGCAGTATTTCGGCTGCCTTCTCTTTCCTGATCCTGTTTTTTTTGTCTTTCCCATTTAATACATAAGATACCAATGCGGCGGACACACCGGCTTTTTCTGCAATATCTTTCAGGGAGATTTTTTTCTTGTGAACCATCGTTAGCGTTGCCGGAATGAACAGGCTGGTAAATGTAAAATATTTCCGGTAAATAAAACTAGGTTACCGGTATGCGCCAATACGAGGTTGCTGAAGAGCTATAGGCGCAGGCGGAACAGCGTTGCAACAACTGGTTATCTTTTTAGCATTTTGTCTTTTACTATCTGTTTCAATACGTTTTCATAAAGACCCTGGCTGATGGGTATAGTCACTTTTCCGAGGTTGACACCGTTGCCATCTATGCTTTTAATGCAGGCCAGATTGATGACATAAGATTTATGCACTTTCATAAATACCGATGCGGGCAGTTGTTCAATAATACCCTTAAGTGTGAGGTAGACAACCATTTTTTTATCTTTCGTGTGTAGTATTACATAGTTCGACATGGCTTCTGCATACAGCAATTCACTGTAGATAACTTTTTCAATTTTGCCATTGCATTTTACGAACAGGAAATCGTCATCGCCAGCGGCGGCCGTTGCAGGATTTTTAAGCAGGTGGTGGCGCCTGCCTTTATTGGCAGCCTTCAGGAACCGTTCAAAAGAAAATGGTTTTACCAGGTAGTCCAGCACATCCAGCTCAAACCCGTCTACCGCATATTCTGCATAAGCGGTGGTAATAATGGCCGGTGGAAGTGTACCACTCGTACGCAAAAATTCAAGACCGCTTAATTTAGGCATGTTGATATCAAGGAACATGAGATCAACCTGGTTGCTGCTCAAAATAGCACTGGCTTTAACCGGGTTTTCAGCACTGGCTTTCAGCTCAAGAAAATCGGTGTCGCTGATATATTCAGCCAGCACTTTTCTTGCAAGCGGTTCGTCATCAACAATCAGGCAGTTCAGTTTCATGTTAATTCTAATTTCAAAACTACTTCATGGGTTTTTTCTCTTTCGTCTATTACAAGCTGGTGCCTGCCGGGATAGAGCAATTCCAGCCGGCGGCGTACATTGGCAATTCCAATTCCTTTATGTGTTATGCCGGCATGCTGCCTGAGTTCCCTGGTATTAAATGTTCTGAATACCAGCGTACCGGCCGTTCCGGTAAAAGATATTTCTATCCTGTTCTCCATTTCATCGTCATCGCTCACATATTTAAAGCTGTTTTCAATAAAAGCAACAAACAAGAGCGGCGCTATCGTAAAACCTTTGATGTTATCTCCGATATGAAAATGAACCACCAGGCTTTCTTCTTTCCGGGATTGTTGTAACGCAATGTAGTTTTTGATAAAATGCAGTTCTTTTTCAATGCTGATGGATTCTGTATTGCACTCGTAGAGCTGGTAACGCAACATCTCCGAGAAGGTGAGCAGCATGTGGCGCGCCGATGCATTCCTTTTATCGATATGTCCATAAATGGCATTGATTGAATTGAAAAGAAAATGAGGGTTGAATTGTGCTTTCAGAAAATCCAGCTCTGTCTTCGACTTCTCTTTTTCCATATCGGCAATATATTGCTGGAAGCGTATACGATCTGTAATAAGCTTGATTGTTACCAGGCAGGTTGACCAGATAAAAATATTGGTAAACGAATTCAGGAACAATTGCTGAATACCCGGCTGAGGTTTGCCCGGAATAAAGAAATGCAGGTTGAGATAAGTTGCGAGCGGTACCCTTAGCAAGGCTCCAGCAACTATACCGCTTAAGAAAAGCAGGCCAAATGATATATATTGCTGGCGGTACAGGTAACGGGGTATGGTGTAAATAATATTAAAATAGAAATTGCCGGCAATAAAAAAAAGATAACAGAATTCAACGGTCATCGTTCTTGAAAAAGTGAAGCTTCTTTTCTGAAAGATAACTATCCAGAAAAGATACAATGCCACCCACAATGCAATGTGGGATATGATTTTGGTCCGCTTCATTTTTATAAAAGGAATGCCTGCAAATATATCCATCTCTTTTCTTTTAAGTAACGCAAAACGGTGCAGCTGCCGGCGCCGGGCAGGAAAAGGCCCTCCTGGAAAGGAAGGCCGTAAACTTTGTGTACTTCTACAACCTGTAACCGCTGAAGTATAAGCGTTTGAACGAAATTAACCAGGCCTGCCGTTCCGCGGCAAAACTTTACGCGTTCCTGCCCAAATCCTTGATGAAACGCCCTTACCGCTATTGAATTTATTTTTTTGTGTGAGCGATGGATGCTATGCCGCATTGATCAAGGAATCAGGCTGGTTGACGTAAATCTGTGGAAGGGGTTGCGGATAATGGTTTTTTTTGCGCATTATTCATTTAAAACAATTGTAATGGCAACAGAAAATACAATTATCACAAACGATAACGACGACGGCATCGACCGCGCGGGTTTTATTAAATGCATGGCCTGGGCAGGCACCGGTATTCTTTGGATGATGAACGGCGGTGTCCTGAAATCGTACGGAATGAGCCAGCTAATTGATAAAACAACCGGCCAGTTAAAACAGCATGTAATGGTGCCGCCTGCTGATTTTAGTTTCGTGCAAATCAGCGACAGTCATATTGGTTTTAATAAAGCAGCCAACACCGATGTGCTGGGAACACTTCGGGCCGCTATTTCAAAGATCAACACAATGCCCTCTAAGCCTTCCTTTGTTTTGCACACGGGCGATTTAACCCATCTTGCACAGGCGGAAGAGTTTGATCTGCTGGAGCAATCCCTGAAGAGCGTGCAGACTGAAAAAATTTTTTATGTGCCCGGAGAGCATGATGTTTTAAATAATAACAGTAAGGAGTTCCTGGGCAGGTACGGAAAAGAAACAAAAGGCGATGGTTGGTACAGCTTTGATTTTAAAGGCGTGCATTTTATTGGACTGGTAAATGTTCTCAACACTTCAGAAGGCGGTCTGGGCTTCCTGGGTAATGAACAATTGAGCTGGCTTCAGAAAGATCTTGAACCCCTTTCTGCCAGCACCCCCGTTGTTGTGTTTGCGCACATACCACTTTGGGCGGTGTACCCTCAGTGGGGTTGGGCCACCAGGGATAGTGAACAGGCGCTTTCTTTACTCAAAAGATTTGGATCTGTAACTGTTTTAAATGGCCATATTCATCAAACCATGCAGAAGACAGAAGGCAATATCACATTTCATACCGCTGCGTCAACGGCCTTTCCGCAACCGGCACCGGGCGCAGCGCCTGCCCCTGGACCTATGAAAGTACCAGCCGAAAGACTGCGCGCTGTTCTTGGACTAACAAACATTGAATACAGGGAGCACCAGCATACGCTTGCCGTTACAGACGCGCCGCTATCAGAAAGCAATACACAGTAATATTTTATATCGATTTGGTTACGGAATATTAGTCTTTGTCAAATATGAAAATAAGAAAATCGTGTATAGTGATGGCCTGCATGGCAATTATCATGACCGGAAGCATGGCGGCGATTGAACCCAAAAGCATCGCTTCGCGCGAATTTAAAAACCTCTCCGTGCTGCCGAAAAATATAAGTGCCGGAGAATTGTCTAAAATTATGATCGACGAATTTGAAGACGGATTGGGCGTTTCCTGTAGTTTTTGCCATGCAGAAAATAAAGAAACGCACCGCCCCGACTATGCCAGTGATCAAAAGCCGGAAAAGGAAATTGCCCGTGCCATGATGCGTATGACCATCGGGGTTAATAAGAAATATTTCAACCTTAGGCGCCCGCTGATAGGGGAACCGTCACTAGCGGTTACCTGTGAGACCTGCCACCACGGTGTTCCAAATCCCGGGCAGCAGGTGGGGCAATAACCTTACTGGACAACTGTACAACAAAAATTCTCATGAATGATAATAAAGGATGGCGAACAGCCATCCTTTATTATTTGAGTTATAGATACTCCATCTGGAGCTGTGCGTTGTTAACCGATTTATACTGTTCTTCAATCAAGGCTACCAATTCCGCCGGCAGGTCTTTGATTTCCTTGAGTGTAGTTTTATACCAATTGGCAATGGTCTTCTCAATTGATTTGATAGAAGCAAGAATTTTTAAAGGGCTTTTTTTGCCATTAAAAATACCGGCAAGCATAGCATCTGCATTCACAGGCTCGGCCATTGTATTTTCCGCAAGTGGGTTTCCAATATGCAGCATGAGTTGCAATTGCTTGATATTGATTTCGCTTTCTTCTGCCTTTTCCAGGTAAA
>Ga0068860_100002305_pt1 | contig 20068 bp, 20 predicted proteins | sample KBSSwiS32_FD_66597 | JGI IMG/M metagenome (GOLD analysis project Ga0068860, IMG submission 66597) | Switchgrass rhizosphere microbial communities from Kellogg Biological Station, Michigan, USA - KBS Switchgrass S3-2 | ecosystem: Host-associated > Plants > Roots > Rhizosphere > Soil ...
GGCTGATAATTCGTTTCCCCAACTTTCACATACGTCTGGTCACCGATCTTCACTTCTTCACCTCCTTCAGGTAATGCGTCAACGACAGCTCCTGCCGGTGGTGGCACTACTTTATATTGGCTTCCTGATTTTTCATAATAAGACCCACAGTAATAATAGTTAGTAACATTATTTACGACTATTGGATGGTGTAGTAGCTACCTGGAATGTCCCCGGAACATTTGCGGTCTTTGTCCGGCGGTCGTATTGAGTTGCATTTAGGCAGCCGGTACGAGACCTCATGAGTCCGTTGTCGAAAGCAACACCTCATGTGAGAATCGTTGAATTGTGATTTGTGAGTACTACGCATGGCACCGGGTCATAAAAAATTCTTAGTAAACGAATCTTTAATATGGACAGATGCGGCAAAACAGATTTTATTTTTTTAGCTCCTTCAAAAATTGCGTGGGAGTTTTTCCAACTCACTCTTGAACGCCTTTGTAAAATAAGATTGCGTTTGAATACCGAGAGTATACGTCACTTCTGCAATCGGGATATCTTCATTCACCATCAGCTGCGCTGCTTTTTTAAGGCGGACAGTTCTTATAAAATCACCGATCGACTGTCCCGTAAGTCCCTTTATTTTATTATACAATTTAGTCCTGCTCATCCCGATATGGGTGCATACATATGGGATGTTCATATCCGGATTGCTCAATTGCGATTCTATCACTTCGATGAGTTGATCGAGGAAAATTTTGTCTCTTGACGAATGCGCAAGATCTCTGATCTCAGCATTGTGACCATTTAAATATTTTTCTTTTAACTTTTGTTTTTGCTTGAATATATTCCTGATTGTTAATTTCAGGAGCTCGATACTTAATGGTTTGGAAAAGTAGAAGTCTGCACCCGATTCCGCACCTGCTATTTTTGATTTTTCCGCATCGCGGGCTGTTAACATTAAAAATGGAATATGGCTCGTTTCAATATCATCTTTTATAAGTTTGCAAAATTCAATTCCATCCATACCCGGCATCATGATATCACTGATTATGAGATCAGGGAATTCTTCTTTCGCCTTCACATATCCCGAATGACCATCGATTGCTTCCGATATTTTATATTGAGTGCTCAGGCTTTGCTTTAGGAATTGTCTCAGCTCATCATTGTCGTCTACCACAAGAATCGCCGGTTTGTTGGGTGTTATATATGCCTTCTGCTTTTCCATTTGTTGGTCTTCCAGCAACGGCAGATAGTGATCGTATTTAGCCTGGATACTTTTAAGCTTTGAAGCGATCTCCTGGTTCTTCCTCCATTTTTCTTTTTGTGAATAATCGTTCTTCGCGCATGGAATGCCAATGATAATTTCTGTGCCTTTATTTCTTTCACTGTACACATAAATATCGCCTTTGTGAAGTAATGTTAAACTCTTTACAAATGCCAGTCCAATACCGGAACCAAGATGTGAATCAGAAATCTTATAGTAACGCTCAAACAAGTGCTTGATGGATTCTTTTGAAATGCCAATACCATTAAAACGACCTGGTGCGCAGATACAAAAAAGATATAATCGTCGTTGAATATTCTCAACTAAAAGAAGAAGTCAATAAAATTGTTTTTGGATTGCCTGGTGGAAAAGGGAAAGGTACCTGTATTTGGGAACCGCTCAACACCTGGGAATCCGTATTTGATCAGCACGGCAAATCCAATGAACTTCTTGTTATGTATGATGAAATAAGTAAAAATTTCCTACAGAAAAAGTAGACTCCGAAATACAAGCAATAAGCATTGTCACTCCGGGCCATTGCGTGATGGACATCCGAAAGGACTTCTCGCCCACTTTCAACAGAAATTGGGAAAAAAATGTTCCCTTCGAACTGCGCTAGTGGCACATATTCCTAATTTGAAAATAAATTGTTTATGAATCCCGCCGATTCAATAATGTTTACTTTAATTCAAACCAAGGCGCTGGAAGAGATTTAGCAAAATCAGAAGAGTGTTATTATGCTCTTGGAAGAAATAAAACTTCAATCGTCCAGTGAAAAATAATTTTCCAATACTTGCTTAGCTGCAGGGAATTAAATAATATTACACTAGCTACTTTATATCGGAATTCTATAACTTATAGAAATGACTGCTATTCCAAAAACTGATATTATTGGAATGCTTCGTCACCTGGTGAATGCCTTAAAACTTTTTGCAAAGCAGCAACAAGTTAATTTAATGTTTCAGCCAGACCGCAAACAATTATTCATTGAGAATGATACTGAAAAAATAGTTGCTGACATTATTACCCTGGTTTACCAGGTTGTCTCCTATTCACCGCCTAATGAAACACTTTTATTAAAGACTTTGCTTGTTGATGAAGTGGAACAAGCTTTTCTGAAAATTACATTGCAGAACACCGGAGTCAATCTGTCGAGAGTAGGTGAAATTTCAAATAAATGCAAACAACATGTGGAGAAATACGGTTGTGAAAATGGAACCGTTTATGAATTAAAACTACCACTTCATCACTTAGAACACAGAGATAAGACGAACCCTGAATTGAATTTTGTCAACCTCAAATTTCCACCACATTTTTATAACGAAATTCGCAAGCGCCTTCGCCCCACTATTACAAGAGCTGGCAACCTGATGGCTGCATTGTCTGAGAAACATCCAAAAAATGCAATTTTTTTACAAAAAGTAAATGCATGTATTTCCGCAAATATAGATGAAGACAATTTTGATGCGAATAGGCTGAGTGACATGATGAATATGAGCCGCACGCAGCTTTATCGCAAATTAAAATTATTAATTAAACAGTCTCCTGGCCACTATATAAAATGCATACGGCTACAAAAAGCAAAGGAATTACTGGAGACTACTGATATGCAGGTGGGCGAAGTGGCATACAAAACCGGTTTCCATACACAGAGTCATTTTACAAAAGCATTTGTTCAACAGTATGGCATCAAGCCTTCTTTACTCCACCGCAAACAGAAAATGTAACAAAAGAATAAAAAGTTGCAACAAATAGGTTAACACAGCCCCATTGCCAACTGTATCTTCATAGAAAAATTTATAATTATGAACCAGGTACAAAAAAACAAAGAATTATTGATCGATTATGCGAACGCACTTTCCGGAGTTAACAAAACCCGGGAACTACTTCTTCAATATGCAGAAGATGAAAAGCTCATCGAACATATTGGCTTTTTCGAAAGCGTATTCCCGAACTATGAAATATTTTTTGACGAGATGACGGGCGAAGGAAACCGGGTCGTGGCTCTGGCACGCTTCAGAGGAAGAAACGATGGAAATTTTAAAGGATTTCCACCCACTCATAAAAATGTGGAATTTCAATTCGCTATCGGATATGAAATAGAAAACAATAAAATAGTCCATCATTGGTTGATCGCAGACCAGGTCGCACTCATGGAACAACTTGGCCTTGAAGCCGTGGCCTCTGAATAAAGCGACCTATTAATATATTTCGCATAGGCATCCCTGTTCCATATAATCAAGCGACAATAATTTGCATCTTATGCTTGCGCAAAGGTCCACATGGCAAATGATCTTTGCGTAAACATCTTATGTTTATCCTTGGAAATTGGAAGCATACGCTGGCAATCCCTCTACCGATTTTTTTTCTTTCTGAGAAAATCATTTTCAGGCGAGATATTCATGAAATATTTTTCATGAATTTCATTTTCCTTTTGGTTATGGAAGACAAGGACTGGCGACTGTTATTTACTCCAGATATATACAGGCTTTTATTACAAAGACATCATCAATTTCAGGAAGACGTATTAAAAATCATAGCTGACTTAATAGTCTTGCAAAAAAATGTTTCCAATAAAGCGGCTCAACCACTTGTTTTGGTCAAAGAGAAAACTATAAGATCAAAACTTATTTTTATTTATAACCTCCATAAACCGCTCCCTGAATTTTTCACTTACTGGTATGCGTTTATCACCAATGTAAATATGGTTGTCTTCGATTTTACTAAGCTGCTCATAATTGATAATATAAGAATTGTGTACCCTGATGAACGGAGATTTAAGTTGCTCTTCCATGTCCTTTAAGCGGCGATAGATCAGCATCTGTTCCTGCGCTGTCGCCAGCCTTACGTAATCCTTCTCTCCTTCAAAATACAGGATGTCCTTTAATAAAATCTTCTTTATTGCTTTTCCGGATTTCACGAAAAAAAATTGCGGAGCCTGTTCTGCATTTGGCAGTTGTTCCGGCCCTGGCTTTAAAAAATGCTGCTCTATTTTTTCAACTGATGCCAGGAAACGCTTTAATGTGATCGGTTTAAGCAAATAGTCGATGGTCTGAAACGAATAACTTTCAGCAGCATATTCGGAATAGGCTGTGGTGAAAACAATTTTTGTTCGCGGCGGCAACAACATTGCGAGTTCCATACCTGTAAGCTTTGGCATATTGATATCCAGGAAAATAAAATCAACCTGGTTCATTTTTAAGAATGCCAGTGCTTCCAATGCATCATAACATTTTGCTTTCAATGTCCAGGTCGTACTTTGCTTTATCAGCAGTTCAACCAGGGCGATGGCGTCCGGCTCATCATCAATTATTATGCACGTTAAATTCATTAAAGCGGGATTTTCAAAAACGCATTGAATAATTCTCCTTCGCAATCAATAGCCAGTTCAAATTTGTCTCCATACAACAGCTTGAGACGTTTGGTCAAATTAATGATCCCGAAGCCACCTATTTGATCATGGGCTGCCGGATCGATTTTATGGTTACTGGTTTTAAATAGCAAAAAATCATTTTGCTGGACCAGCGAAATAGTTACCGGGTTTCGCCTTCGCGATTTGTCGATGCCATGTTTAAAAATGTTTTCTACAAAGGTCATGAGCAACATCGGTGGGATGCGGAGCTCCGGGTTATAAACTTTTTCGAAGTGAATGCTGGCGCCATGGCGAATACGAATTCTTTCAAGCTCCATATAGTTCTCGATAAATGCCACTTCTGTCGACAGCGGGACGGCTTCCTTTGGGCTTTCATCAACAAAATAGCGCATAATATCTGACAGGCGTTCAATCAGGCCGGCCGATGGTGGATCAACTTTATAAACCCTGTAATAAATGCTGTTCAGCGCATTAAAAAGGAAGTGCGGTTGAACCTGCGATTTCAATAGATTAAGTTCAGCCTGGCTTTTTTGCAAAAGGATCTCCTCTGTTTGTCGCTTTAACGTGAAATAGGCAAGGGCAATGCGAAAAACCAAGCTGAGAACATAGATCAGAACGCCACCGGGAACATAACTCAGCAACTCAAGTAAATCAACCGGGGGTGTTTTTATTAAGAGCACATACCTGTATAGGATAATGCCCATGTAACCCTTTAGCATTCCTACTAAAATCAAAAAGAGCGCTACCGAAATACCGTACGCTACGAACCTTCTCTTTTGATAAAATACCGGATATAAGAACAGGATATTCCCGTAAATAATGATTGCGTACGATGCCGTATTGACTACCGTGTAGATCACTGATTTTAGCAAACCATCCATCGGTAGCAGTGAAAAAAAAATCAATAACAACACAGCAATCCATATCAGCAACTGGAGCTGAATAATACTGAGCGCTTGCCTCCTGATCTTCATGTTCAAAAATACTAACCTTTTATTTTTTTATACGCTACTTTATACCGTTGGGTCACTATTCTCTGCAATTGCACTAAAAATTTAGATAGTTGAGTTGAAATTCCTGAAAACCGCGAGCGTCGAATAATTTTCATCCGCTGTTGGAAATATAGGTGACAGCGTCGAAAAGATTATTTAAGTCGGTGGGTAAACAACACTTTTGCTCATAAAAAAAGCTATGAAAAAGTTATTCATTTTGAGTTTCATCATTTTTCTGACGTCGCAACTTTTTGCCCAGCAAACATCGACTGATACCATCAAACGAGCCATCAATACCATGCTTGAAGCAATGCGCAAAAGCGACAGTACTTTATTAAGGTCGGTTCTCGCAAAAGACATGGAACTGCAAAGCATTGCCGCTGACAAGATGGGAAAAATCTCGTTGTCGACAAAAAGTGCCAATGATCTTATCACACAAATCGGCACTCCGCACGAAGCTGTTTATGATGAGAGAATCGTTTTTGGCGGAATTAAAATCGACGGCCCACTGGCCAGTGTCTGGACACCTTATAAATTTTATCTGGGAGATACCTTCAGCCATTGCGGTGCCAACTTTTTCCAATTGGCCAGAACCGAGGCTGGCTGGAAGATCATCCATTTAGCGTATACCGTGAGGCTAGAATTGTAAAAACTAAATACGGAAACGACTAATGAGTTATATCTAACTCTTCAATAAATCATGTAATCATGAAAAAAGTATCATTCAGCAGTTCCCAGTTCACTCAATTTACGCAAGCACAACAGGTAGCGGAGTGGCAGCGGGCAAAATTCTACACTAAAGCTTACCTGGATGCTATGCCTGAAGATCGTTTCGGGTTTAAACCAATGCCGGAGATCCGCTCGTTTGCACAGCAGATGCTTCATCTGTCGGATGCCAATTATGTCTTAGCTACTGCCGCAAGCGATAAACCAAACCCTATTGGTGAGACACTTGCCGTTCATAATGTGAATGAAAAGATAGTGTCACCGACGAAGGAAGCTGTTACAAAAGCGGTAATGGATAGCTACGACTGGGTAATCACCACGCTCCAAAATATGACGGCCGATCAACTGCAGGAAACCATGAAGTTCGGCACGCGTGACCTTACAAGAAGCGGAGTATATAGTAGGGCATTTGAACATCAAACCCACACACGCGGCCAAACCGCCATTTACCTGCGTTTAAAGGGCGTAACGCCGCCGGAGGAACCGCTGTTTTAGTGATGCGGTTATGAAAATACTTCAATTAACGATAGCGGCAATCGGCCCGATCATGCTGAAACCATGCGAGGCAGGGATACGAACGAGGACATCATTTGATTTATACCCGAAGGTTGCGAATCGTTGCATTTCTAAACTTTTTGAGAACATAAAATGATTGATCTGTCCCGCGACCCCATTCCAAACGACAATACATTTTTGTTTTCTTTCATTTAGCTTTCCACGATATTCATATAAGTAATTTAATGTGATAAAAATAAAAATGACAGTTTTTTTTGTAGACACATCACTCAATTTTGAAAATGTCGAATTAAAATAGTGTTCGAATTATGTCGCATGAAACGTGCGATTTCCTAAAAGAATTTATCACGGAGATCTGCTAAAAAACCGTGAGTTATTTGTGAGTCATCAAAGGCGGGAATAAGCGCAAAAAAGCAAGAAGTAAATGACAATAGCTTAATAAAAAAACCTTGTAAATCATTTTTTACAAGGTTTCTGAAGTGCCCGGAACAGGAACAATTTGATATTTATAATCAATTACTTCAGAAACTTGTGAGTCATTCACGTGTCAAAAATCAACCCAATATCCATTTGCTGATTTTTTAGACCACTTTTTAACGATTTTCCACCCAAGTAAATTTACAAAGTTTTGTTGCAATAATTTCAAGTGCTTTGGAAATCATAATTTGGGAAAAAAATCTTTCCTTCGAATTGCGCAAGTGGCAAATATTTCTAATTTGAAAATAAATTGTTTATGAAGGCCGGCGATTCAATAATGTTTATAGTAATTCAAACCGACGTGCTTGAGGAGATTAGGCAAAATCAGCGGAGTATTATTAAGCTCTTGGAAGAAATAAAACTTCAATTGTCAGTGGATTCATCGAATTCTCTGGTGCCTGAATATATAACCGCTAAAAAATTTCGTGAAGCTATCTCGATTAAGCAGTGGAAATTTGATCGGCTTGTTTCAGCCAATTTAATCAGAACCATCAAAAAAAGAGAAGAATTTATGTACCGAAGTCTGAAATCGATAGATATTTCAAAGATCCTTCTATCGATTGAGATCGATGATTGTCTTTGACTACAATTTCAAATCAACCAAAGAAAATTGAAAAATTGGTAGCGCCACCAGATAAAATGTCAAGACTTGAACTTACAAATGCTATTATTCGTTCATCAGCTAAAAGCTTTATCCATTTGGTGTGACAGCCTTGGACAAGGGTCTTGTTCCACGAGGGACCGAACCTGCGTTGACTTTCAAAATGTTGTAACGAAAGCGTAATACAAAGCATAATACAAAATCGAAGCATTTCCTCACACTTAACGAGCCTTAACAAAAGATAAATTTGGGTCGTGATGTGCAAAGAATGTAATTCTGGTTTCGACACATGTTTCGATAAAATAGGTTTTATTTTTTCAGGAAATGATTTCCTGACAGATAAAATGACAAAGTAACTACTTCGAAGGACGAACCTTCATCGGAGAAATTCTATTGCAAGAAAGTGGAGAAAAAATTCAGCAACCATTAAGCAAATACTTTTAAGCAGATACTTTCCTTTCTTCTCACTTTCCTGGATGCGGTGTTTGGCTATCACTTCAATATGTTGTTTGGATAGCGAGCCGGAGGTCTTCACTTATGATTATAGACTGATCGTTATCAGTTGTAGATTTTTACGAAATTATTTCGTGCAAATTTATTAGCATTACACGATGAACTTTAGCCGACTAACTATTGCAGTCATTGTCCTTGATCTGTTAATTCCATTCGCAGCGGGTCATGGAATGGGTTTTCTTGGAATGATTGAAATGCCTTTCGTGTCCTTTTTTACTAATGACTCCTTGTCTTTATCTCCTTCCGCAGATTATGAGCATTCATTATTTGGAGCCGCGCTATTTTCGTTAACTGGCCAATTATTTTTACTGGTATCAATCTGGATAAAAAAACCAGTCGCTGTATTTCGTGTTAAAATAATTGGGCTTATTTTTTTATGCGTTGGATATTTTTATTTAGTTCATAATATATTTTCTGAGGATGGATCTCTTTCGGCTTTTAGCGGCTTCTTCGGACTTGGCTTTTTTGTTTGCTCAATCATTTTAATCTACAAAATGGTCCGAGAACGGCGAAAGACTTCAGGAAGGTTTGATACATTATAAGTTTAGTTGGCAACTACCAGATCAAAAGATTTCCTTCGCGACTCTTATATAAAGGTAACGTGCGTGAATACATAACCGTAAACAGAACGACGCAAAAAAGGCATCCACGCATCAATGAACCGCCGCGGTCAGAAATCCAGTAAGGAGTTTACTTGCGGAGCAAATAATGAATGAAATTTCAATTCATGAGGCAAAGCCAGTCGAGCGAATGCAGCCCTCGTTCGACGGTCACCCTCTGACGAATACAACTTCGCCCAACCATCACCCCCGATTCAATCCATTATTTATTTCAGGATCTAAGTAATTACACTTAATTTGGACATGTTGAATTTTCTCCTGCATTCAACTGATCTCACCTTATTAACGCTCCAGCCTCGTTTTATTTAATCATTTAAAAAACACCAAACATGAGAAAAATGCTTGTCATTTGGCTGCTTATTCCATTCATTGGATTTAGCCAGCAAAAGAATGTTATCAACGTCACGAAAGTTTTTGCAAAACCTGAAAAGATACTGAATTTGAAAAAGCGCTTGCCAATCATGCGCAAAAATATCACACAGGCGATTGGAAATGGCGCGTATGGGCCATTCAATCAGGGCCTGATGCAGGAGGATACATGATCACCGAAGGTCCTAATACCTGGGAAAAATTAGACGGACGTGCTGATCTCGGTGCTGAACATACGGCGGATTGGTCAAACAGTGTTTCTCCCCTAACAGAAGGACAAGGCTCGGAGGCTTTTTTTGAATTTGATGCCGATCTGAGTACTGTGGAGCTCACTGATTATGCAGACAAGATTCTGATCACACATATGATTACAAAACCTGGGAAGATTAGCAGTACGAATGATATGTTGAAAAAAATGAAAAATATCTGGAAGGCGGGTAACGAATCGGTAGCCGTTTACCGGTCCGTCGGTTCCGGCGATCCTTCGTTCATATATGTCACAAGATTGAAACAGGGTCTGAAAGAATTGGCCAATGATTTTCGTAAACCACTTAAGGATCGATACAATAGTGCCAATGGTGAAGGATCTTTTGATGTATTCTTAAAAGATTATGCGGATGCGATTGATAAGCGTTGGGCAGAATTAGTTTTCTATCAACCCACACTGAGTTCAAAATAATTTTTATACTCAAAAATTCAAAAGGATAACGACGGATTTAAAAAATCGTTGTTATCCTTGTTTCTTCTCCAACCTAGGTTAGCTAATTCTGGCTATTCTTGATCCCGCCGTAAATGAGGTTCAGTTACTAATTGCTATCTTCGGAATTCGCATCCATGTCTAGCCCGCATCTTATTAGAAAAATTCTCCCCACGTTGTACAAAAGCACTTTCCCTTGGGAAATATTTACCGAATAAACATTACTTGCCTCTACTCACAGATAAGAGTATACGTAGGGAGTATGGCACGGCTATTCCAAGTAATTTTTTGCCAGACTGTGTTAAAATGAGAAGTGGTAGAAATGCCAGTGAACAAAAAACAATTAGATCACGCCCCATGAAATGTGTTCTTGTATAGTGGTTGTTGATTATATCCTTTGCTATATTATTTCGCCCGTTTCATGAACACTTCAGTATTACAAGGACCCACGTGAAGTTGTCGGGAATCAATGATTCTGTAAAAATAAATCAGTTGAAATCCTTATTAGAACTGAAGCCCCGAAATGGAAATTGCAACGTACACTGGATGAGATTTCCGCTTCTGTTGAAGAGGAACAAAAGCAAGCCGCGGCAAATTTCAAAAATGATCCACCGAAAATTATTTACGCAACAACGCCATCAATTTTGGTAACAATAGACGGAGAGCCCAAGCTGCAACAGGATGAAAAAATAAAAATGAAGAAAGTCATCAATACTCCGTTTCTCATCGTCCAATATCCTAAGAACAATCAGTACTTTTTGTATGGTGGGAGGTTCTGGTATACTTCGGCCAGTATCAGTTCTGCCTGGACAATCACGCAGTCGTCGCCAAACGAAATTCAGCGATAAAAGAAAGTGAAAAGAAAAATGGAGAAAATCGTCCGGCTTCGGATAGTTCTTTGAATTCGCAAACCGCAATCGTTGTCGCTACTGCCCACGGAATTGAAAGAGGGTAACCAGAGAATAGGTTGACTGTATTATTGGGAAAAACAAAAGAAGAGCGAACGGAATTGCCCGGTAAAAAGTATCACTCCACCCACGGGATTGGTGGATAGCTTTTTCATTTGGTTTATTTGAAACACAAACGGGTGAGTATTTTTCATCCAACAAGAGATTTCCGACAACGATGTTGACCAGTCGCTAAATGTGTAACACAAAGTGTAATACAAAGCGTAAATCTGGGAGGAAAATTCTTCAAATTCTTGCAATTAAAACATTCTATAAGACATTGTAAATTATTTTAAAGACGAATAAAATAGTCTTTGTTGTCAGAGGATTCGAACCTGCGTTCTGTCTCAAAATGTTGTGAGCCAAGTGTTACACAAAGCGTAATATAAATTGAAAATATTTTACAGTGCTTAACAATAGAAGAATCGAAATGTAGTTTGATGTTCAATGAACCCGAAATTCTTGGGACAACGTCAAATTGAGATTGTGTTGATAAACCTGGTGTTGGAAAGAAATCGCGTAATCATTATCGCGTTTCGAATGTATGAAGGTCAAACCTTGGTTTCTGTTATCGAGCTATTCAAAAATACCGCCTTTTTCCCGGGTGTAATATGGGAGAAATTACAAGAAATAGAAGGAAGCGGTATAAGATTGAGTTGTAATTTTAAGGCGAATTATGACGATTAAATTTAAATTGAAACAAAAGTTAGAATTTTCTTTTCTGTCGGTCATAGTAATCGTCTTGCAGTTTTTTTTTGGGGCTTGCGGTCATGGAAGGATAAATCAAATTAAATATGATAAAAGTTCAAAACGTTTCGATGAAAACTATAGTTTGACAATTGACACAGTACTCCGAGTTGCAAACGCATGTCTAACTTATTTGCAGGATAGTGTCAAGCCTTATATTTCACGACAATTTCTTGATTCGCTTCCTTTGTTAAGCGACTCTTGCTGCCAATTAAAAATTTACATATCGAATTCTGAAGGAATGTATTGGGAATTGGACAACGGAGTAGATAAAAACGCAACAGTGTTTGCAACCGACTATCCAGTCCAACTGCTTTTATTGTATGGTGGAGAATTTTTAGGAAACACACAAATGATCCCGCCCGAGCAGGCTTATAAGATCTTTGATACAACAAAAGCGATGTATTTAATAACTGCAAAAAATGTGGTTATAGAAAATTTATCACTTAAGGCGGTGCGAGCGTTCAAGCTTCGCGATAACAGCGCGGTTTTCTTGTCACGTTTGTGGTTGAGTGGAGTTGACGGAGGTTCGTTTGAATACGTCGTGAATGGACTAGGGGTTTACACCGAAGAGAGAACGTACTTACGATTAATGCAAATGATTCCCGGATGGTTCAAAGAATGGTATGACTTTAAGGTTAAAACCTTCTATATATCTTCAGAATATTTCCGAATGGCCGTGAATTATCCAAACGCCTTTCGAATTGCCCAATCTATTAGGCTAAAGTATATCGAAGATAGTTTGAATCACACAAACAATTATCCGATGTATTTGATGAGGCGTGACGATTCCATTTTGAGAGAAATGCTGATTAAAGAGAATATCCGGTTTTCGTACTATCAAGATTTGTTTCAGGACGTCAACAAAACAATAGTTGCAGGTAAATTCTTGTGGTCTTACGAAAATTATTTTGAATTCATAATTCAATGGATACTTATAGAGTTGTGTGCCTTAGCCCTTTTGACATTGGCGATAAAAATCGATAAAATTTCAGTATTCATTAAGAGAGTCTTGCTAGTTACACCAACAGCGGCGTTGATCTGGTTGTTTAAATTTTGTTGGGATAGAATGCCCCCAGGAATGTCGTTGACATACTTAATCCTTCCAATCGTTGTCATTATTTTGCAAATATGGCTCGTAAGAAAATATTTTAGCTCAAAAAAGAGAGCTGAACCTTAAGAACCCAGACCTAACTCTGCAAATAGGATAAGGAATGTGCTCATGTAAGTAAATGGCGGTTGAGGGGAAAAAGCGTGCTAAACGATTTTTAATTTGCACATTTGTTAATAAATTTCAACGGATGGGAGAATAAAACTTTTTTATGGTTCTCTCCTACCAAAACTTTATTTTATGAGTATTTCAATTTTGATACTAGGTCTTGTCTCGACAATTTTCGGTATCCTTAAGGACTACTTTGAGAATAAGAAATTGTCATGGTTCGGATGGATTCTCGTGCCAGTTACAATTGCACTCGGCGTCTTGGGTTATTTTCAAACTGAGAAAGAAAAAATAGAAAAATTGAAAGAAACTCGTCCTTTGCTTCGTATAAACCAAATTCCAATGTTCATTGGCAAGTTGAATGATACTTTGTATAGAGTTGGAGGATCGGCGAAAAACTATGGGGATCGGACTGCCGCTAATATCAAAATCCAACTCCACGAAATTCGAGTAACAAATGACACGGTAGATTTTAGTCTTCCATTGACCGGGAAGAACCCTGACCCGATAGTAAAAAACGACGGCATGGGTTTTGGCTGTGAATATTTGTTTGATAAAATGAAACCAAGACAAGTATATCTCTATATCAGAATTTGTTACTCCGACGAAGAGAAAAATTTTCCAGATACTATACGAAGAATTTACATTCTACCTGACCCAACCAAGCCCGCCCCAATGTTTTTTGAATTGCAAGACAGCATTGGATTGGCAAAGTTTGATCAAGGATTAAAAGACAGAAATTATTGGTAAAAATACACGCCTTAGAAATTGTTGGCAAATTGCTGACCAAATCATTCTTAAATCTCACTATCACCAGTTGGTATATTACGATGAAGGATTAAGATTTCGTTAAAAATTAACCATTCGAGAGGAAGTTTGGCATTCGCTTTTGGAAATTCTACCTTAATACTTTTTAAGGATTCCTCGATAAAAATAATACGTATCGACCCGGTAAAAATTCGAAATCTCCGAAAAAATTAAAGCGAGCACATGAATTCGTCCAAATTTCAAAAAGGGTACAGAGATAGCTGAAACACTCGAAGTAAGAATTGTCATCTCTGCGATGGTCGGTGTACTTCTCCACGCCGTTGTTTGTGTTTTAATTTGAAGCATCTTGCCGAGCGGACACCACACGAACAACATTTTTTTGTTAACCTCTATAATGACCTAGGAACCCAGAATCGTTCATTCATTATGATAAAATCTTACAGATCATTAATAATGTGCATTTAAGAAAATCTATTTGTACCTCATCTGGCTCGTGGCCCTCCTGTGCCTGCCAAATTGTGTGAAGATGATTACTGATAATTACAAATGCGTTTATCGATAATCGTTGTTCTCGAACTAAAAACAAAAAAATTTCTATAAGTATACTTTTGTATTTATCCGGTTTCAATAGATGTCGCCATTCTTGTATCGTAGCAGTAAAAAATTGAGCATAATACCTGGTTTTGTTCATCGCACAAATTACTGTCACAAATCTTTTCGATGAACCGTGTTTTCATCTTGTTTCGAATAGAAATCAACTTACCAATTTCGTATGATTACACTTTAAAAATTATTTCTCACATTTTAAAGCACGTTGTTGGTGTTGGACCCGAAAGTAGTAATAAAATTCGTGCACTAACCAGCCGAGCAAGCCGTGAAGTATTTATTAACCCCTTCAAATTCTGGAGGGGTTAACTTTAATATTATCATAAATCCTGGTGTAACTTTGTTTGGGAATTAATAAAAATGTCGGGAAGCATGGCTCGTACCGTTTCATTAAGATCTCAAGTCGCCAAATCGTAACACAAACCGTAACACATAGTGTAAAACAAAAAGGAAAAACGAATTATTATATCAATTCTCCAAAATACAAAACCCGCTGAAATTAAATTCCAAGCGGGTTTTTGTGTTTGCCCCGTTGTCCCACGAGGATTCGAACTTGCGTTGGAATTCAAAATGTTGCAAGCGAAGTGTAACACAAAGCGTAATACAAGATCGGGTTAGCGTCCGGAACTTCCGAAAGTTTATCAGGGAAGGATAAACCAACGATGCAAGTTGAAAAATGATGGTCCATTCTCAGCAGGATCAATTGCCAGCGAGACCAATTAACCGGCGCGACGAGTCGTTTATTTTGGTGTGAGATCATCCAATCTTGCGAAGTAATAGCCTCGCACAAACTTATGAAATGCCTTCCAATCAAGGTGCAGAATGAAACTTGGAAATTCTTCTTCTTGACCTGTCCCTTCATGCCTAAAACTAATTATGATTTTATCACCATCTACTCGGCCATTAACGATTGGCCAGATTTGCTTCGTCAAATCAATGCCTGACCAGATTCCAGCCCTCATTTCAAATTTTAAATCGTTAAAATTGCAACTCGGTGAACCGGTTTGATTTAAAAAGCTCCCCTTAAGTTCAGCTATTGCCTGAGACGTGTAACTTCGAAGTGAATCTCCAATTTCGTTAAATAATGGTTCGTATTTTTTTCGTTTTTCTTCCACACCAGAATTTTCCATTCTTTGATTAAAAATTTTTAGTTTATAGTCTGCATCGTTTTTGTCGACCACACTTACCTCGTCTTTCACATAAAACAAATAAGTTCTTCTTTCCCCTGGCAACCAAAGAATTCCTTTTTCGCTTCCAAACATCACTAGCCCTTCCGCCGGCGCGGAAATTTCAATGGAGTTTAGTATGTCATAGGAATTCGTTCTGATAAAGGATAATTTGGAGTCGTTATACGACAGTAAAAATTTCCCGTCAAAAGTAAACGCAAAGCCGTTTGACTTTAACTTAATTTTTTTTATTAGCTTTCCTTTGCTTAAGTCAATCAAATTAGTTTGGCTAAAGTTGGCGGCGCTGTCAAATGGAATAATTAAGAACAAATTATCTGGTGAGATTGCGATTGAATTGCCCTCCGCAACGCCTTCTATAATATATTCGATCTTTTCTTTTTTAACGTCGATCGCAAATAGTGGATGATCTTTACGGTTTGTGTTAGTAATTGCGTAAAGGAATTTATTGTCCTTTGAAAGGGCGATCTGTGATATTCCCCTCAAACCGTAGATAGTTTTTGAAATTTGTTTTTTAATAAGATCCACTACATAAATAAGTCCTGAGTCAGCGGAATTAGTACACGCGATAAATGCCCTCTTTTGATCATTTGATATTTGAAATGACTCCGGTGCCCCAGCTAAGTCCAGCTTCCATTTCAATTCTGCTGTTTGTAATGCAAATAAGGCGAAACATTTTGAAGCTTTCGAGATACAGAAGAAATTTTCTTCGTCAGAAATTTTTAGCTTGTCTAAACTCATTGGAGTTTTTTTTGCGACCACGTTACCCAAGGAGGTGACGTTTTTAAGATAGAGGGTGCTATCTTTTGCGTGAGTCATAGCAATAATGCCACGGCTTTCACTCATCGAAATACTAGACAATGGTTGATTTAGACTTGACGGTGATTTCGAAATATTCAGGTCTTTTGTTTCAACACTTAGGCAGAAATTTATTGGCAAAGAATTAGTATAAAATGGAATTTGTGATTCTCGACTTTTCTTTCGGACTTCATAATTTACTTTGGTAAAAATGTCTGTGAGAGACATATTCTGTTTCGTTATGTAGCTTAATAGGGACTCGGTGTAAGCACCATTTCTTCCATTGCCGTCCAACGCGACATGACCAGGTTGGGCGGCATATGCAATAAATACTCCGTCCGCGGGCATTGAATTTATTCCTATATGGTCAGCTCCTCGTGTCCACTTTTTAATAAAAGGATTGTCTCTACAGGCATCAAGTATCATGATTGAAACTTTTCGTCGACTCTCATCCATCCGATCCAAAACCAAATTAACTGGATAACACATAAAATTTAAATCACCTAAACTCATCGGATTGGCATCAATTGGAAAAAGGTAATTAATGCCACCGACTTCTGAAGCATGACCCGAATAGTAGAATAGAGCGATTTGAAAATTATTCAAATCTTGACACCAGATGTCGATTAAATCTTTCATTTCTCGAAAGTCTTTATCGATGTATAAATGCACCTCAAATCCTATTGACTGCAAAGAATCCGCCATGTCTTGAGCATCGTTTGCTGGGTTGCGCAAGAGCGAAGCAAATTTGTACTGCCTTTCGCCGAAGATTATAGCGGTTTTCCTCATATTTACAATTTCATCGGTCGGACATTGCGAAAACGAAAAATTGATATAAAAGACTAAAAAGCAAAAAAGTAAAATGTTCCGCATAAGATTTTTAAAGAGGTTAATTTAGAATGTTCTGGCTATCTGAGGTCGATATTATTTTTTTATAAAAAAGAATTCACCGCCTTCATGACCGCATTCATGTATGATGCCTATATGAGGGGTTTGTCCACTATTTGAGGCCGAAGGGATTCTCACTTCGGAAAATAAATCTGTTGCGGAATAATACTTTGACTTGTTCTCCTCAAGAAATTTCAAAAGATATTTAGAAAAGACGCTGTTGTCAGGCACTGGTTCAATAAATCCACTTGTAATAGCCTGTCGTGATTTTTTCGTAAAAAGACTTTGAAATACCAATTCTTGTTTCATGTCTCGAGTTTGCAAATCTAAAATGCTTCCCCCAAAACATGCGTCCGCTATTAACAAAACATGTTTTGCCCGAAATCCTGAGATATAATCTCGTAAGTCACTATTTGAAAACCAATTTGATTTGTTGTTTGCTATACCATCGGATGCAATCCAAAATCCTCGATTTGACAGCGAATCATAAGATCCATGTCCAGCATAATAAATGAGCAATTGATCATTTTCCTTAAGTATTTGACTCAGTGAATCCATGAGGGCAATTAAATCATGACGTGTAAGGTTTTCTCGTAAAAAAACGTGATTGGAATCAAATGTATAATTCTTGACGAGAATTTCTTTTAGCTTTTGAGCATTCTTAATTGGATATATTAGATCATTTCCGTCTACATATTTTTGTTCAGCAATTAACAAAGCATAATTTTTATATTCTTTCAGGATATTATTTATGTCCAATTTTTCAGCAATTAAAGTAAGAGTTTTTTCATACACGTTGCCCCAATCGTCTTCAATTCGAAAACTTAATTCTTTGTTCGATAATTCTTGGAGGTCAATCAATTCGTTGAAGTACGTTGTGTCACCTGCATAAAGCGTAATCTCTTTTCCGTTCAATGAAATATTTCTAATTCGGCAAGAACGATCCGTGACATTACCTTTGACATAAAAGAATCTGTCAGAAGTATAGAGGCGGTTACCATCAACCTTGTTGGAAAAGTTGAATTTGAGGGAATTGTCAGAATTTGTTTTATAGCGCCTGAGTGAGATTCTTTGAATAAATTCCTGAGAACGCGTATTACTCAAGTTGGAGGCCAGCTGATTTCTCGATTTAAGGTTATGAATATTTAAATAAATCAAATTTAATGTGTCGTTAACGATAGAGATATCTTGATCGCCATTCACTCGAATGACATCCACAACTCTACCTATTTTTGCATTGAATACATTTAAACAAAACTCAAAGGATTCACCTTCTGCGGAGAACAAAAATATTTCTTCATTGTCCAGTTTCTGCAGGTCTCCAATTACTCGCTTAAGCTGATAGAATCGAGTCCGTGATTTAATCTTTTGTTGAGCGCAATCAAACTGCACGAGTTGCTGCGCTGCGGTGCTTAATTCCAGATTCTGAACATAATATAACTCCAGTTTATCATTAGAGAGGCCCACATTAGAAATACTCCCGGAATCGATGATTCGAATTTGTCGATCCTTGTTATCAAACATTGCGATATAGGTATTCGATTCACGAGTGTCAGAAACGACGAATATTTCGGCAGATTTTATTGAGAGCGCTTGTTTTAAAGTTGGCCAATTTGTTCGGTCGTTCCTTACATTAAAGTTTATTGCAACCTTGCCGACTAGGTTTAATTTATGCCGATAGTCATAAAGAGAAAGTTGCCCTACTTCGCTTGTCACGACGATGTAGCGTTCAGTGATATCCCATTTCCTTTGCAAAAACCTCTTAGATCCAAACCCACCAGATGAAAGACTTGAAGGAGACACCAATGAATCGTCGACTTGTTTGGTGACACAGTTAAATAAAACTATTTTTTTAATTCCCCATTCGCCAAAAAATAAAATTAGCTTATCGAATTCCTTAGAGTAAACAATACTTTCCGGCAACATTGTTACAAGATTTGCCAATGTATCGAAACCAAGTTGAATTTCTCCTGGGTTAACCTTAGTCGCTAATTTGAAATCGCCTAAAACTAGATTTTCAAATTCGTATTTTAGTGCATTTGAACCTTTTTCTACAACTTGAATAACGTCCTTATAAGATTGAGGCGAAATGTTGGCAACTAACTTCAATTTTACATAATAGCTTTTTGTAAAATTTGCATTGGCGTAGTAGACTTCCTTTAGAACAGTCTGCGAACATGAATCTTCTACCACCAGCAACAGCGGCATGGAAATTAGAGTCAATAGTTTAATTACTAACTTCATACATCCAAAATTAGTATCATTTATTTCTCCGCCGACTTCCCGATATCTTCAAGAACTTCTTGTGTTTTGATGGATGCGGCATCAATTTTTTGCTCACCAGTTTGATTTGATCTAGTTGTATCCAGGTTAGTTGCCACTTGGGAAACTTTCAAGGTCAATTCAGCCAATTTATTCTGAAATTCATCAAAACTTTTTCTCCGATTAGGGTCACAAATTCCGGCGTAGTAGCTTTGCAAGTTAGATATGGTGAGCATCTGAATTCTTGATGATATGTTATCTAAATCTTGTCGCAACTTGACAACTTTGGTTTTAACACTTAAAGACAATGTATCCTGAATTTTGTCAATAGCATTGAGGGAATTCTTAATACCCAGATCCAACTCCTTAGTATAAGTTGGATAAGCTTTCTCAACGTTTTTATATATAGTAAATTTTGGTGGGCAATCAATAGTTTTCGTCGGACCGCATGAGCTTAAAAAAGCAATAAACGCCAAGATTGAAAGTAGCTTTGACATAAACATTAGGTTTTGATTTTAA
>Ga0068860_100002306_pt1 | contig 20062 bp, 14 predicted proteins | sample KBSSwiS32_FD_66597 | JGI IMG/M metagenome (GOLD analysis project Ga0068860, IMG submission 66597) | Switchgrass rhizosphere microbial communities from Kellogg Biological Station, Michigan, USA - KBS Switchgrass S3-2 | ecosystem: Host-associated > Plants > Roots > Rhizosphere > Soil ...
GACCGCAAAGTCAGTGTGAATGGCGTTCCGCTCGAAGAACCATACGCAGCTTTCGAGCCAGTGGCGCCCAATCAGTTTGGTGAGAACTTTCCGACCAGCAACTACACCGATCCAAACGTCGACCCAACGTGGTGGCGCGAACTGCAGGCGCTCACCCAGAACGGTGAACTTGTCGTGCCCGCTGGCCAATACTTCATGCTGGGCGATAACCGCAATCACAGCAAAGATTCGCGCTTCTGGGGCTTTGTGCCCCGGAAGGCCATCATTGCCCGTCCCCTCGTCATCTACTTCTCGCTTCGACGGCCATCCACCACGGATGTGCAACAGGCCACAGATGATAGACTCGGACACGACAGGGAACTCTCGGCACGTCTCGCAGCTTTTGCGCGCTGGAAGCGCATCTTCCGCGTAGTGCACTAGTCTCGATGAAGATCGAGAGCGGGACAGCTACCGAGGCACAGAGCGACAGGATGACCACAAAGAATACGCCGCCAGCCAAAGCGCCCACCGAAACTGAGACCGTTGCAGAAGAGAAACACGAGGAGACTCCCTTCGAGGCTGCGGCCAGCATCTGCTCCGTTCTGGTCGTCGGCCTTTTCATTCTCACGTTTCTTGCACAGAATTTCGTCATCCCCTCCGGTTCGATGGAGAAGACGCTTCTGGTCGGCGACCATCTGGTGGTTGATCGCGTCACGCTGGCGCCCCCAAGCAAGTGGATGCCCCTGGTCCACTATCGCGAGCCCAAACGTGGCGACATCGTGGTCTTCATCAAGCCGGGGACGATCGACTCAGACGGCAAACCCACGATTCTATTTCTCGTTAAGCGGCTGGTCGGAACTCCCGGCGACCATATCCATCTCCACAACGGCATCGTATACGTGAATGGTCAGGAAGAGCCTCAGCCGCATGCTCAGCCGACCACTGAAGCAAACTTCACGCCGTTCCTCGACGAATTTCCTTCCATCGCACCGATAGGCAACGGCGATCCGAATACCGGTACTCCTGATTCGTGGGCAAATGAATTCCCCAGCCACGTCGCGGACGGCGATCTCGTAATCCCTCCCGGCAAGTTCTTCATGATGGGCGACAATCGCCACGACAGCCTAGACTCACGCTACTGGGGCTTCGTGCCGCGCGAGAATATTATCGGCAGACCGCTCTTCAATTATTGGTCGTTCAGGACATCGGAGGGTCAGCTGGAGAAGACCGGCATCGGAGACAACATCGCCTGGATTGCGCACGTGGCGCTCCACTTCTTTACTGATACGCGCTGGAAGCGCACGCTGCACCTTACCCGGTAACGCCGAGTATTGCTGCGGGGGAGCTTCACATCGGAACGCACACCATGACGGAAGAAGCGCAAAGCCGGCAGCGAAGGCGATCGAAGCTGTGGATGCCCGCTCTGGCATTGACTATCGTGGTGGCAATCATCGTTCTTCCCCCGCTCTTCAGTATCAATCGCTATAAAAGCCGTATCGCGAGTGCGATGTCCAGCTCACTCGCTCGACCGGTGTACCTTTCCGGTGTGGAGCTGCGTCTTCTTCCACGGCCCGGATTTGTCATCTCGGATCTCACCGTTCAGGAAGACCCCGACTACGGCGCAGAACCGGTGCTTCACGCCAATGAGGTGAAGGCGGCCATACGCCTCTCGTCGCTTTGGCGCGGTCGCCTTGAGATCAGCCGCATCAGTGTTGACGAAGCAAGTCTGAACCTGGTCCGTACAGCCGCCGGCCGCTGGAATATGGACAGCCTCTTTCGTACTGCCGCTCAAGCCCAGCCCGACGGGTCGAAGCCTCGCAAACAGCCGTTGCCGTACATGGAAGCGACGAACTCCCGGATCAACATCAAGCAAGGCATCGAAAAGCTTCCATACTCGCTACTCAACGCAGACCTCTCTTTCTGGGAAGAGAATCCCGGCGATTGGCGCGTGCGCCTGAAGGGACAACCGGCCCGCACCGACGTCAACCTCGAACTGGGCGATACGGGAATCGTGCAGCTCGAAGCAAACCTGCGTCGCGCCCCTGAGCTCAAGCTCATGCCCATCCATGTCGAAATGGAATGGCGTCAGGCACAACTTGGACAGCTCAGCCGACTGCTTGTCGGGAGCGATCCTGGATGGCGTGGCGATTTAACTGCCGAGATGAAACTGGACGGCACCGCGGAATCGGCAAATGTCGCAACGCGTTTGCGTGCCTCAGGTGTGCATCGCGCCGAGTTTGCCCCTGCCGAGCCAATCGACTTCGACGCAAACTGCGGGTTCCTCTATCACTACTCGGCGCGGACTATCGAAAAGCTTGCGTGCAATTCGCCTCTCGGCAATGGCCGGTTATTGATCGAAGGCAATTTGCCCAGCGACGGACAGCCCAAACTCTCGGTGCAACTCGACAAGATACCGGCGCAGGCGATCCTCGACGCGCTGCGAACTGTGCGCAATGAGGTTGGCACGGGCCTTGAAGCGACCGGCACCCTCAGCGGCAGGCTCGATTACGATGCCACCGCGCCCCTTCAAGCTGTGCCGCAGCTGACCACTAAATCGACTCGTCATGCAAAGACCACCGCGAATCAACTTCCCGTCTCGCCAGGACCTTTGACCGGCAGCATCAGCATCGACTCGCTTCGGCTCAGCGGTGGAAGTCTCACCCAGCCGATTCTGATTCAAAAGGCAGCTTTGCAACCCACCCCCACTGACGATCGGAAGAGCGAACTCCTTGCCGGCTCCTCAACCATTCCTGCCGGGGCACCCACACCTTTGTCTGTGTCCGTGCGGCTCACTGAGAGCGGATACCAGGTTTTCATCAAAGGATCGGGTACTCCAGCGCGTCTACGTCAGATTGCTCAGGCGGGTGGTCTGAAGGAAGCTGCGGCTCTGGACACGATCGCAGCCGATCCGGTCGTGCTCGACCTCTCGATTGCGGGTCCCTGGTTGCCTGCGCCGGAAATACTTCTGGCTGAGAGCGCCGGTATAAGCGCTGCGCCATTGAATGGAGGTCCTGCCACTCCAACCCAGCCCGTCCCCGATCGCCTTACCGGAACCGTCACGCTGCACAACGCTAGCTGGAAAGCCGATACGCTCAGCACTACTGTTCAGATATCCCAGGCTGTGCTCCATCTCAACGGCGGAACCAGAACGTGGGATCCCATCGCCTTTGTCTACGGCCCGCTGAAGGGAACCGCCCGCCTTGTCATCCCTGTCTGCGATCCAGAGCAGGAATGCTCGCCCACTGTCAGTCTCAATTTTTCGACGCTCGATGCAGGGGAACTGCAAGCCACTCTGCTTGGAGCCGAGAAGAAGGAAACGCTGCTCTCGAACGTGATTTCCCGATTCACCTCAGCGACGGACCACAAGTGGCCTGCCTTGCAGGGTACGTTGAGAGCGGAAGAGTTCGCGCTTGGTCCGGTCACGCTTCGGAATGCAAAGGCGGATCTTAAACTGTCTCCAAGCCAAGCCGACCTGACGAGCATGGATGCCGAACTGCTCGGCGGGCAGATTCACGTCACCGGCAAGATCGAAAACGGCAACAAGCCCACCTACTCGCTGGAGGGGCGGGCTGAGGGGATTGAGCCCGTCGAGTTATGTCGAATCCTTGAGCTCAATTGCAATGGAAAGCCGCTTGACCTGAGGGGCAAGGTACAGTTGTCGGGGTTCATCGATTCAGAGCTTGGCTCCTCCGCAAAAGGCAATGTGCACTTTGACTGGAAGAAAGGTGCGATCACAGGTCGCGCGTCAGAAGCGGATGATCCGATCCCCGCCGATCTCTCCCGTTTTGACAATTGGTCGGCGGATGCGGAGATTGCTGGCAACGAGGCGACGCTGCGAGAAAACACGGTGAAGACCGGCAAGCGAACTACGACGATCAAGGCAACGGTGATTACCTTCGGCTTCCCCCCAAAAATCACCTTCAGCGCAAAAGCCGCCGCTAGCGCACCTCAGGCCGCTACTCCCAGCAAGTAGTCCGGCCATTGCGGCCTTCGTTATTACAATCAATACATGGCACCCAGAGCCGTCTCTTCCCCCGTCGAGATTCGCTGCAAGGGAGTGCTGTTCGACATGGACGGCATCCTGATCTCTTCCATCGAATCAGTAGAACGCAGTTGGACAAAGTGGGCCGAAATGCGGGGCGTTGATCCCGAATTCGCCTTGAAGATGGCGCATGGTCGTCGTGCGATCGAAACCGTGGCCCTTCTCCGGCCAGATCTCGACAGCGACGCTGAACTCAAGTTGATCGAAGACATCGAACTCGCGGATGGCGGAGGACTTGCCGTGCTTCCTGGCGTCCTCGACCTGCTGTGCGCTCTGCCTGCCGATCGCTGGACTGTCGTTACAAGCGCGACGGAGAGGTTGGCGCGTCAGAGAATGGAACACGCTGGCATTCCTGTTCCTGCCCGCTTGGTAACTGCCGATGATGTGGAGCAAGGCAAGCCGGACCCTGCGCCTTACCTTGCCGGCGCGGTGCTGCTGGGATTGCCGCCTGAGGATTGCGTCGTCTTCGAAGACGCCGAATCGGGCACACTGGCCGGGCGCGCGGCCGGATGCACCGTCATCGCTACGACGTTTTCACACGACGTGGAATCGCTCGCAGCTGCCCACTACCTCGTTGAAGATGTGACCGGAGTGCAAGTGCGCAATCTACCGGGCGAGCAGGGGATTGTGCTGACATTCACACCATTTACGCCTGTTTAAGGTCGCTACTCATTCGCCTCGATCCTCCGCCCATGCGTATCCTGCAGCGGTCGCGAGTTCATCTTGAACAGGTAAGTAAACGCGCGAACCTGATCGAGGCTGATCGTGATCTCGTTCTCGAATACAAACCAGCGAACTCCCTCAGTGCAGGGCGGAGTGGTGAGCGAACCCGTGTAGGTCCAGTAGCCGCGGTCGGCAGGCAGAAAGCCGCGAGGATTGACCATGTCCGTCACGGTCTCTTTCGCGCCGGCTGCCTTGGGTAAGTGCGGCCACAGCATGGCCAGAACTGCGTTGGGACCGCTGCGATCCATTGCCATCCGAATTTCTACGACCGCCATCTTTCCGTCGGAGCTTTTGTGCAGCAGTTCCACATCCATATCGGTGAGCTTCCCGTTCACGGCGCTCTCGCTGGGATGGTGGAATTCAAACTGTTGCAGGTCGTAGCGCACTCCGTCAGCAACGATGTAGCTTCCGGGCTTCACGCGCGCCACGATCAGGTTTCCTGTATTCTCCAGCTCCACTGAAGCGGCAATGTAGTGAAACTCGATGGGCTGGAGCTTCTTGTTCAGACGCGCTCCGTGTATGTCGATCGGCGATTGCTCATGCCCCTTGGAGCATGCCTGGTAGGCGGGATCGAGTCTCCCCCATGCCAGCGGCCCGGTTCTCCCGGCATAGTCCCAGTTGGTGGATTGCGCCATGGCGCAGCCAGATCCAATCAGAAACGCGATGATCAATGCACAATTGCGCATGAATAGCTCCTGCCACATGTATGACGACAATGGAGATTCTAAAGCACAGGGCACATAGTCCCGTCTGCTGGTTCGTCTGCCTCGCACGGTTCGGGAACCAGTTCGTTGATCAGACAGGGTAGACTTGACGGAATTGTCGGGAACGTCCAGAACCGGGTGCTGGTTCAGCTTTGAGCAATCTGAAAGGATTCTTCGCCATGAGCACGACAAATCCTTTGCGCAGCGCGCCCCGGAAGGCAGTTGTCATTTTTCTGCTTGCGGTTTTCTTCACCTTCGTCGCCATGGGAATTGCCAACGACATCATCGCCATGGGCCGACAGCCATCCTTTCGCTTTGGGTGGTCCCTCCTGATCTCAGGCTCATTCGCGGTCTGCTACGCAGTCTCGGGGATAACGCTGCGATCGAGGATCTGGAAGGCCTTCATACCGCTCTTTGTGCTGCACATGGGCCTTCTGTCGTTTCTGGCGCGCCGATTTCCCGATATGCCCCATCTCCGTCAGATGAACGTGGCTGAAACAGAGCGAGTCGAAAAGCGGCTTAGTTTTGACGGGATTGCCATAATGGTGACAGTTTGTCTCGGCTATATCGGCTTCGTTCATGTCTTCGTGAGCGAGAGCAAACGTCATATTCGCGCTCAAGCTGAGAAGGCGCAATTGGAAGCGGAGATGGCCGCCGCTCGTGAAGTCCAGCAACTCATGCTGCCGGATGAGGCTGAGTCATTCCCCGGCTACTCGGTTGAATCCGTCTACAGGCCCGCATTACAGATCGGCGGCGACTTCTTCCAGATTCTTCCCGTCGCCAACAATGGATTCCTGCTCGTCCTCGGCGATGTCGCCGGCAAAGGCCTGGCGGCGGCAATGCACGTCTCCATGCTGGTTGGCGTCATCCGCACGGTGGCCCTGGAGACGAGCGACCCGGCAATGATGCTTCGCAAGCTCCACGATCGCCTCGTCGGTCGAACCTCCGGTATCTCGACAGCCCTCGCCGCTCACGTTTCGGCCAACGGTATAGTGACCATCGCCAACGCCGGCCATCTTTCCCCTTACCTTGATGGCATCGAGATAGAGCTTCCCGGGGCCTTGCCGCTGGGAATCGCGGAAGGCGGAAACTACACCTCGATTCGCGTGGAGCTTCGCCCGGGCAGCCGCCTCACCTTCTACTCAGATGGTGTTGTCGAGGCCCAGAACAAGGCCGGAGAGCTCTTTGGTTTCGATCGGGTACGAGCAATCTCAACCGAGTCGGCAGATGCAATCGTGGACAAAGCTGTTCAATTTGGCCAGGCTGACGATATCACGGTCGTGACAATTGAGCGGTCGGCAGATCGCGGGACGGCGGTTACAGGCCTGACGAGCGTGCCAAATCCCGCCCCGGCATAGCATCCATCTCTCATGCCGCACAATACGAATTCAAAAACGAAAGGGACTCCATTCGGAGTCCCTTTCGTTTGCTTGATCGCGAACCTACCGCGCGCTTGCTGTTGCCGCCACGCCTGCCTGCTCGGCTAGCTTCGCAGCCTTGTCCGTCGCTTCCCAGGTGAACTCAGGCTCGGTGCGGCCGAAGTGTCCATAGGCGGCTGTCTGCCTGTAGATCGGACGGCGCAGGTTTAGGCTATCGATGATGGCCTTCGGCGTGAGCGAGAAATTCTTGCGCACGAGTTCGGTAAGCTTCGCCTGGCTGATCTTGCCGGTTCCGAAAGTCTCCACCAGCACGCTGACGGGCTCCGCAACTCCAATCGCATATGCCAGCTGAACCTCAGCCTTGTCGGCGAGACCCGCTGCCACAATGTTCTTGGCGATGTAGCGCGCCATGTATGCCGCCGAGCGGTCGACCTTTGTCGGATCCTTGCCCGAGAATGCGCCGCCACCGTGCCGGCCCGCGCCACCGTAGGTATCCACGATGATCTTGCGCCCTGTAAGTCCGGTGTCGCCCATCGGTCCGCCAATCACGAAACGGCCCGTCGGATTGATGTGGTACTTGGTGTGTTCGTCCAACAGCTTCGACGGCAAAACTGCCTGAATTACGTGTTTCAAGACATCAGCGTGTAGCTCTTCATTGCCGACCGTCTCCGAATGCTGGCTCGAAATCACAACGGCATCAATGCGAGCCGGTTTGCCATTCTCGTCGTACTCTACCGTCACCTGGCTCTTGCCGTCGGGACGAAGATAGGGGAGTTTCCCGTTCTTGCGAACGACGCTGAGTTGCCGGGTAAGCTTATGGGCCAGCGAGATCGCCGCAGGCATCAGTTCAGGCGTTTCGTTCGTCGCGTAGCCGAACATCATTCCCTGATCGCCGGCACCGCCCGTGTCGACACCCTGGGCAATGTCACCCGACTGCTTGTTGATCGACGAGATCACGGCACACGTATTCGAGTCGAAACCGTATAGGGCGTTGTCGTATCCGATGGACGCGACCACGCCGCGTACCAGGCTCTGGAAATCGACATAGGCCTTGGTGGTGATTTCACCCGCGATGACCACCAGGCCGGTCGCGGTCAGCGTCTCCGCCGCTACGCGGCTGTAAGGATCCTGTTCGAGACAGGCGTCCAGGATGGCATCCGATACCTGGTCTGCAATTTTGTCGGGATGACCTTCCGTCACCGATTCAGAGGTAAACAAAAAACGATCGCTCAACTTCGCATTCCTCCCCTTTGCAGGGACTTGAGTAGATTTTCCGCCGCGAATGGCTTATGAGGGCAGTTGCCGCGGAACATAGGGCATCGGCCGACCAGAGTCGCACCTGCACATCTGTCTATGGTAATTGCGACAAGGCTCAGCGGGCAAAGAATGGCAGCAAACGGCGATATCGGCGCACCCAGAGGAGCAATGTAGAGGCTTAATGGCTTGGGGAAGCCGCTTCAATCGGTCGGCTGTCAAAAAAGATCTTCCGAAGGTTAGTGCTTCAGCCAGGAGGCTGCATGAGCCACTACGGCATGCGCCTTTGCGGGTACGGGAAGCACAGAGCTCCACCAGCCCGCCCTCACTCCGACATAGCGCACCGTGAGATAGCCCGCCACCGCGACAATCGCAACCAGAACAGCCGCACCGACCCAGCGCAGCCGCAACTCCATCGCTTCGCGCTTCTGAATCCGCTCTTTGCCCACGTTGGAGGCGAAAGTAGCCCATCCGTTGTCCGGAGTGTCGACGGTCAAGCCTGACTGGTTTGTCGCCTTGAGGAACCGGTCGGTCCAGTCCCTGGTATCCAGCCCAAGGGCGCCGACATAACCCCGGACGATGCCTTTGCTCAGGATGCCCCCGGGAAGCTGCTGGTACCGATCCTGCTCCAGCGCAACCAGGTGGCGCTGGCTGATCTTGGTAACGGCAGTGATCTGCTCCAGCGCTATGCCGCGCGATATCCGCTGCGATCGAAGCTCTTGCCCAAAAGTACTCATTTGGTAACCAGTCCCGTCATAATAGCTCGTGGCTTTTTCCACAGCAAGTTACGAAGGACATTTCGTGTGATGAACCAACTTTATCACCCTTACTATCATTGAGCTAGGGGGTACTCAATGTGCTTTGTGTCACTGCAGACTGTGCAAAAGTACCTTGGAGTCTTTGAAAGCCCCTTCGAGCCGAAATGGAACCAATCCGGTCCGGCCATTTCGGCAAGTCTGTCCAAAATGCACCAGGAAAGGGGCTGGTAGGCTTACTTTGAGGGCCGCTTCTCGCTGGAGTCTTCAAAATCCTATGAATAAGCTCGTAATTGCCAACCTGCTGCACCGCCCCTTGCGCTCCCTGATCAGTGTTACCGCTGTGGCTATTGAAGTCATCATGATCCTGTCGATCGTGGCCATCTTTATGGGTATGCTCGACAGCCAGAGAGAGCGCATGAACGGAATTGGCGCGGACGTCGTGGTGATGCCTTCCAACGCGGCCATGGTTGCGGGAGTAGGCGGCGCGCCGATCTCGGCCAAACTCGCAGGTTTTCTCGGCACTTTGCCTCACGTAACGGTAGCATCGCCAGTCATCACGGACTTCAATATGTCCAGCGCGGTCGAAATCATGTATGGAATCGACTACAAGAGCTACAACGCCCTGAGACCATTTGTGTTCCTGTCCGGAGGGCCGTTTCAAACTCCCGATGACGTGATCATTGACGATGTGTACGCAAGTTCCGGCAAGGGTTATCGCGTTGGAGACACGATGACGATTAAGAACCACACATTTCGCGTCTGCGGCATCGTGGAGAACGGCAAGGGCGGACGCAGGATGGTGCCGATCGACACGCTTGGCAATTTGATCGGCTCAGATGGCAAAGCTTCGGTCATTTATCTGAAAAGCGATGACCCGGCAAACAATAACCTGATCATGGAAGAGATCCACAACACAAAGGGACTGGCAAACTACCGGGTGCAAACAATGGAGGACCTGGTTTCGCAATACACTCCTTCGCGTTTCCCGGGGTTTAACCTCGCCCTCAACGTGGTTATCTCGATAGCTGTCGTCGTTGGCTTCCTTGTGATCTTCCAGTCCATGTACACCGCTGTGCTGGAACGGACGCGTGAAATTGGGATCCTTAAGTCGCTTGGATCGTCCAAGGCCACTATCGTCAGCGTCGTTCTTCGCGAAACCGCCCTGCTGGCTGTTGCTGGAGTTCTACTGGGTATTGCCGCGACCTACGGAGTGCGGGGACTGCTCCATTTGAAGTTCTCTACCTTCGCGTTCGAGCTGACTGCGCAGTGGATTGGGTACGGAGCACTGATCGCGTTTGGGGGAGCAATCTTTGGGGCTCTCTATCCAGCCTGGATGGCGGCCCGCAAAGACCCGATCGACGCTCTTGCCTACGAATAGCCGGTTGTCGCCGCGGTTGTAGGGTCTGCCGTGCAACCTCGAGACTGCGTGTTCCGTGTGCCGGATATACTTTTCGTGATTCCCGGCAACAAACATAGTGAGGTCATCTGCGTCAGCCAGAGCGGCTGCATCAGCCCAGAGGCTGCATCAGCCCAGCGGAGAAAGTGTCCTTGCCGAACGTTTCGAAACTCAGCATCCGTTCTTCATCGATAAAGTGGATGTACGCCGTCTGGGTCGTCGCCATCGGCGTATTCGGCGTTCTCCACGCGTTAAACCTTGCCGCGGATTTCCCCAACCACACCCCCTGGCACATCGACTGGGCCAAGTACACCGACGAAGGGTGGTACGGCAACGCCGCCGTCCGCGCGCATCTGTTCGGTCAATGGTATGTGCCCGGTGATTTCAACCCGGCGCCGGCAGTTCCAGTATGGCCGTTTCTCGAGTGGATACTCTTCTTCTTCACGGGCGTGAACGTCGAAGCAGCACGCGGCTTGGCGATCGCGTTCTTTTTTGCCAATCTCATTCTGTGTTATGCGTTACTTCGTCCGCGCGCGCCAAAGTGGGTCGCCCTGTTGGCTCTCACTCTGATGGTGACGAGTCCATTCCTCTATTGCTTCAGCCGGCTGGCCATTCTTGAGCCGATGCTCACCACGCTGATGCTTGCTGCGCTCAATCTGACGGTCCGACTTCCCCAAATGCGTCGTCCTGTCGCGACGGCCGCAGCCGTCGGCGTGCTCTTCACGCTCATGATGTTAACCAAAACGACGGCCATCTTCCTCCTCCCGGCGATAGGCTGGGCGATGTTTGCGGCCTTCTGGGATAGGGCAGAAGCTTCTTCCGTATCTCCACGATCGAGCCTTCGAACTTGGTTCCACCACTGCGCACTGCGCTGCGCGGCCTGGGCGATCGGTGCATTCATTGTCACTTTCGGCGCATGGATGGCTCTAGTCGTCGCACTCGGATACTTAGGCGATTACAAATACCTGTTCTTCATCAACAAATATGTAAAGCCCACGGAGTTCTACTGGCCGCTGCTCAGCTTCTGGTGGTCGCTTCACGCCACGATCTGGGTCGATCGCATCCTGATGCCGCTCTTTGGAGTGCTGATCGCGGCAGTCTTGCTTGCTGTCATTTTCTTCCGCAAACGCGCCGGATGGGCATCCGAGCTGATCGCCGATCCGGTCTTCGGAGCCTGCTTTCTCGCCGCTGGTGGCTACATTCTCTTCATGACGTACCAGAACCACCCCCAGCCCCGATATTTCACACTCGTGGCTGTCTTCTGTTTTCTGATCATCGCAATGGCTGCGGGAAAGCTGTGCGCTCAACCCGGCTCGCGCCGCATCTTCGGCTGGGGCGCCGTGGCCCTTGCAGCAATTGCCTCAACGGTCAACGGCGTATGGACGATCAACTTCGCCGTACACCCTGAGTACACCTTCGTGAACGCAGCCCGCGCTCTGACCAAGTACATCGACCAGCACCCGAACGGAAATCGTCTCCTCGTCTCCATCAGTGGCGATGAGATCACGCTCATAACCCACCTGCAGTCTCTCTGCGACGACTTCGGCATGCGCACACCAGAAATCCCCGACCTGAGCGCAAAACTGGCTCACTACAATCCCGGCTGGTGGGCCACCTGGAACGACATTGATCCCGGCACGCTCGAGGATCTGCACACACACTACTCCCTCGAACAGGTTGCCGAGTTCAAGGCCTTCGACGATGCGGAGCGAGACGTTCTCGTGCTCTTCAAGCTTCACCCTGTCTCCGAACCTCGGATCATTGAAGGCAACAATCTCCAGCAGCCACTCCCAGAGGACAAAATCGACATCATGGTCGAGTAGCGAATTCGTCGGCTCCCTCCAGCCATTCCCGCCATTTCATCCTGCAGGGTGTAGACGACTTCATGCGCGATTGAGTAGACTCCTGCCCGCGGTATATACAAGCGTTTTTCCGACTCCCGGAACAGGACGGTGTGATCTTCCCCATGATGCGTTCGCCCTAGAAGCTTGTGACTGCAATCACTCGACAGCCCTGTGGTCGGATGATAGGCTTCCCGTGACTTCGAGCCGGGGCTTCCGCGGGCCTGTATTTCGCGGGAAATGTTCCGAGGTTCGTGAGGTCGCGTGCCTTAAATTGCCCGCTATTTTGAATCGCAAATCTCTCTTGGAGGGTGTGTGACAGTTATTGAATCGGTGTACCTATTTTTGAAGCGGCAGAGTAAGTCCGTGGCCATCCTTATGGGCCTGCTGCTTCCTACCCTGGCTTTTGGGCAGCCGGAGCAAACCGGCGGAGGAGAAGCCAACCTGGTGCTTCCGGATCTGTCGAGTGTCAACTTTCTCGGCATGAACGGACATGCCCTCCTGATGATCGGATTGCTGTTCTGCGTCGGTGGCCTGTTGTTTGGCCTCGCCATCTATGTGCAGTTGAAGAACCTGCCGGTGCATCGCACCATGCGCGACATCTCCGAACTGATCTATGAAACCTGCAAAACGTATCTGATCACACAGGGAAAGTTCATTCTTCTGCTCTGGGTTTTCATCGCGGTCATCATTTCAATGTACTTTGGATGGCTGGCGCCGGTTCCGGGCAAATCGATCGCGGTTACATTGCCGATCATCCTGCTGTTTTCGCTCGTAGGCATCGCGGGCAGCTATGGTGTTGCGTGGTTCGGAATTCGCGTCAACACGTTTGCGAACTCGCGGACAGCCTTTGCGGGATTGCGCGGAAAGCCGTATCCGGTCTATGCGATTCCTCTAAAGGCCGGCATGAGCATCGGCATGTTGCTGATCTCTGTCGAATTGCTGATCATGTTGTTCATCCTGCTCTTCATCCCGCGTGATTATGCAGGCCCATGCTTCATCGGCTTCGCCATTGGCGAATCACTCGGCGCTGCAGCCCTTCGTATTGCTGGCGGCATCTTCACCAAGATCGCCGACATTGGCGCCGACCTCATGAAGATCGTTTTCAAGATCAAGGAAGACGATGCACGCAACCCAGGGGTTATCGCCGACTGTACTGGTGATAACGCCGGCGACTCCGTCGGCCCGAGCGCCGACGGCTTCGAGACCTACGGCGTTACCGGCGTGGCCTTGATCACCTTCATTCTCCTCGCGGTTCACGATCCCATGACGCAGGTGCAATTGCTGGTGTGGATCTTCGTGATGCGCGTGGCAATGCTCGTCTCGAGCTCGGGCGCGTACTTCCTCAACGGCGCAATCGCGCATGCCAAATACGGGAACGCGGACGAAATGGACTTTGAGGCGCCGTTGACCTCGCTGGTGTGGATCACTTCCATCGTGTCCATCATCCTGACCTTTGTCGTCTCCTACTTCATGATCCCCACCCTCGGTGACGGAACGCTCTGGTGGAAGCTGTCTTCGATCATCTCGTGCGGAACGCTGGCGGGCGCGGTCATCCCCGAATTGGTGAAGGTATTTACTTCCACGAGTTCGAGCCATGTGCAGGAAGTTGTGACCTCGGCGAAAGAAGGCGGAGCCTCCCTGGGAATCCTGTCGGGACTGGTGGCCGGCAATTTTTCGGCCTATTGGCTGGGATTGAGCATGGTCGGGCTCATGTCATTGGGCTATTACTTCAGCACGGGGCCGTCGATGGATGCGCTGATGCTTGCACCAGCGGTCTTCGCGTTCGGCCTGGTCGCATTCGGCTTCCTGGGCATGGGGCCCGTGACGATCGCCGTCGATTCCTACGGTCCAGTCACAGACAATGCTCAATCGGTCTATGAGCTGTCGCTCATCGAAGCTGTCCCCGGCATCGAAGCTGAGTTGAAGAAAGACTACGGCATCGACGCGAAGTTCGAGCGCGCCAAGCACCTGCTGGAGGCCAATGATGGAGCCGGCAATACCTTCAAAGCTTCGGCAAAGCCAGTGCTGATCGGCACAGCGGTGGTGGGCGCAACCACAATGATTTTCTCAATCATCATGGCCCTGACGGACGGACTGAAAAATGGCGTTCAGAATCTCTCTCTTCTGCATGCGCCGTTTTTGCTCGGATTGATCACCGGCGGAGCCATGATCTATTGGTTTACCGGTGCATCTATGCAGGCCGTTACTACCGGCGCATACCGTGCGGTCGAGTTCATCAAGGCGAACATTCATCTTGAAGGCGCGGAGAAGGCATCGGTCACGGACAGCAAGAAGGTAGTTGAAATCTGCACCAAGTACGCGCAGAAGGGAATGTTCAACATCTTCCTCGCCGTCTTCTTCGCTACCCTCGCATTTGCGTTCGTTGAGCCGTTCTTCTTTATCGGCTACCTGATCTCGATTGCGATCTTCGGCCTCTACCAGGCCATCTTCATGGCCAATGCCGGCGGCGCATGGGACAACGCGAAGAAAGTTGTCGAGGTCGACCTGAAGCAAAAGGGAACGCCTCTGCACGACGCAACCGTCATCGGAGATACAGTCGGCGATCCGTTCAAAGACACCTCGTCCGTGGCGTTAAATCCGGTGATCAAATTCACAACCTTGTTCGGATTGCTTGCCGTGGAGCTTGCGGTAACGCTGAATAAGGGCAATCCAAGACTCGGAATGGGATTGGCAGTAGCGTTCTTCCTGGTCTCGGTGTTCTTCGTGCACAAGTCGTTCTACGGAATGCGCATCGAAGGAAAGTAACGAACTCTCCTGCGCATGACGCAGGGAAAACGCTTGGCCGTCCTCATCTACTTAAGCAGGTGAGGATGGCCAGGATCACAATCAGCAATCATAAGACTGGTGGACGACCAGCAAACCAAGGCCCTGCGTACAATGCGCAGGGCCTTGGTGTTCTTTGCGCAGACGGACCTGTAAGGATCAGCAACCGGCAAGTTGCGCGAGACTTTTCCTCTGACGGCCATCCTTATCGAAATTTGCGGGATCCAGCCACTTTTCGAAGGCCGCCTTCCGCACCGGCCATTCGCTGTCGAGCATGGAGAACCATGCCGTATCGCGATTCTGGCCTTTCACGATCATGTGTTGGCGGAAGATCCCTTCAAACGTGAACCCATACCGCACCGCTGCCCGCCGCGAAGGCGCATTGTTCGCGTTGCACTTCCACTCATAGCGCCGATATCCAAGATCCTCGAAGACATGCCGCGCCATCAGGTACATCGCTTCCGTCGCCGCAGTCGTTTTCTGCAAGGACGGCGTCATCAGGATGTTCCCAACCTCGATGACCCCGTTCCCCGGATCCATCCGCATGTAGCTCGCGTACCCCTCGGCCTTTCCGGTCGCCCGCGGAACGATGGCCAGAAATACGGCCGTGGTACCGCTCTCTTTTGCCTCGAGATCAGCCCGCAAATCCGCCTCGGTTGCGTAGGGCCCATCTGCAAGGTAGTCCCACACCTCATCGTGATCCAGTACGCCACTCCAGAGGTCAGCAGCGTGCCTTTCAGCGCTTAAAGGTAGAAGAGTGACGTATCGTCCTTCGTGAGTTTTCGGACCAGGCAGCATCCGCGCCTGCCAACCGGAAAGGGAATTGTCTTCGGGCATGTAGAAACGTTAACAGGCCCGCTCAGATCGGCCTTTGGGCCTGCTACCGTGACGCGCATCGATGCTGAAGTAGGCCCTTGCAGCCTCTACCAGGTCGACATCCGTCATCACCCCGTACTCAACATGCGGCTCCTTGCCGGGTGCGATGAAGTAGTATCCAACGTCGGCTTGCCGGGCTCGGAAGTCCCGGACATGCTTGCCGATCCTTAGCTTGAATCTTGTCGCACTCGCCACTTCGAAGTCGATTCCCAGCGCCAGTAGTCTTGGTCGCGCCTGCGATGCGTAAAGTTGAAAGTCCCCCAACGCCTCGCTTACATCCGGGTCTCTCTCCATTTCCGCGTCGGTTACATGGCGGAAAAAGGCGATGATCGTCCGCCCTTTCACCGCGTATGTCTGGACCGGGGCGGGGATCTGAACTGGAGTGCCCTGCGCGCGAGCGATCGGAACTAACCCAAAAAGCAGCAGTCCGATACTGAGCATTCGCTTCACTTGAGATCTTCAGGACAGCCTATCAGCCCGTCCGAACCGGCCTGGCTGAGGTGCCGGAAAAGTAACGTCCCGCTTCTCCACATTTTGCTCAATTTCGCACAGCCAGAATTGCCAAAATGCACCTGTCATGCGCCTTGTATGTACCCTGTCCCCGCTCTAGTCTTGGATTTCACAACGGACGGTGTTTGCAAGACCCTTCTGCACTGGCTTTTGGGCAAACCGGGTATCTGAAATCCGCCAATCAGGCCTGCTTTGGCGCTTTCCACAGCCTGAATGCCCGGGTTTAGAGCCCTGATTCGGTAATTGCCAGCCAAACACAATATGTTGTGGTTTATGGTTGACAGGCCCTACGGACAGCGCTATTTTTGCATCTGCGGCTGTAAAGAGACTGTAACCTTATGTCCCAATCGCAGCCCACGCAACACAGAAAAGCCGCGGTCAGAGAAGCCCCCGTTTTTCCGTCGCTGCAAGACTTACCCTTCCCCTAGATTTGGCCGTTAAACGCCTCAGGGACAGGTGTTTTCAAGAAATCGCTAAGGGAGAGAAAACGATGAGCGAGGCCCACCTTCAGACAACAACCGACGCAGCCCTGCAGACCCCAAAGATCCAGGGTGGCCTGACATTTTCCCGCCGTTTCTCAACCGAAGGGGTATCCCCGTATGACGACGTGAAATGGGAGCGGCGCACCGCGCTGATCGCCGACAGCAAGGGCAACACCATCTTCGAGCAGAAGGACGTCGACATCCCCGTCGACTGGTCCATGACCGCGACCAACATTGTCGCCTCGAAATACCTGCACGGCACTATCGGCTCCCCCGACCGCGAGACAGGCGTGCGCCAGCTCATCTCTCGAGTCGCTGAGACCGTCCGCGAATGGGGCATCACCGGCGGCTACTTTGCCAGCGCCAACGACGCCGCGATCTTCCATGACGAACTGGCGCACATGCTGCTCACGCAGAAGGTGGCCTTCAACTCGCCTGTATGGTTCAACGTAGGCTGCGATCGGCTTGAGCCGCATGCGGCCGGCGCCAACTGGCACTGGGATCCAGCCACCGGCGGCGTATTGCATGCCGCAACCGGCTACAAGAATCCGCAGTGCTCCGCCTGCTTCATCAACTCCGTCGATGACTCGATGGAGGGCATCATGGACCTCGCCCGGACCGAGGCATTGCTCTTCAAATTCGGTTCCGGTACCGGCACCAATTTCAGCTCGCTCCGCTCCAGCCACGAAGGCGTCACCGGTGGCGGAACAGCAAGCGGCCCACTCAGCTTCATGCGCGGGCTCGATGCCTTCGCGGGCGTCATCAAGAGCGGCGGCAAAACCCGTCGCGCCGCCAAGATGGCAATTCTCAACGCCGAGCACCCTGACATCATCGACTTCATCGAGTGCAAGTCAAAGGAAGAAGCCAAGGCACACACGCTCATCCGCAATGGCTACGACGGCTCTGGACCTGACTCCGAGGCCTTCTCGTCTATCTTCTTCCAGAACGCCAACAACTCCGTCCGCGTTACCGACGAGTTCATGCGCGCATACGAGAACGACGGCGAGTACTGGACTAAAGGCGTCAAGGATTCGAAGCCCGTGCACGCCTTCAAGGCCCGCGAGATCATGCGCAAGATCGCGGATGCTACCTGGCACTGCGGCGATCCGGGTCTCCAGTTCGACACCACCATCAACAAGTGGCACACGTCGAAAAACACTGCCCGCATCAACGCCTCCAATCCATGCAGCGAGTACATGTTCCTCGACAACTCGGCCTGCAACCTGGCCAGCTTCAACCTCATGAAGTTCGTCTCGTCGAACGGTGTGTTCAACATCCCCGAGTATCGTCACGCCATCTCCGTTGTCATCACGGCCATGGAGATCCTGGTCGACAACTCGGGCTACCCCACCGAGAAGATCGCGCGCAACTCGCATGATTACCGCCCGCTCGGCCTCGGCTACGCAAACCTCGGCGCGCTGCTCATGTCGTTTGGCATTCCCTACGACTCCGCAACCGGTCGCGATCTCGCCGCAGCTCTCACCGCCATCATGTGCGGACAGGCTTATCTCCAGTCAGCCGTCCTCGCTGCCAACGCTCCTTCGCTTGCATCGGCCACGCCGCTCACGGCCAGCGTCGAGCGCCAGGGCGGAGCCTGCCCCGGCTTCTATGTCAATCGCGAGCCGTTTCTCAACGTCATCCGCATGCACCGCGCCGAAGTCAACAATATTGGCAAGTCGCGCAACACTGGCGAGCCCTTCATGCTTCCGCAACTCGAAGCCCTCATTGAAGCCAGCCGCGAGTGCTGGGACATGGCTCTCGTCTATGGCGAGCGCTACGGCTATCGCAATTCGCAGACCACCGTGCTCGCGCCCACTGGCACCATCGGCTTCATGATGGATTGCGACACCACCGGCATCGAGCCCGATCTCGCACTCGTTAAGTACAAGAAGCTCGTTGGCGGCGGCATGATCAAGATCGTCAACAACACCGTGCCTGCAGCGCTCTTCAAGCTCGGCTACAACAACGACCAGGTCGACGCTATCGTCAGCTACATCGACGCCACCGGTACCATTGAAGGCGCTCCCGGAATCAAGTCCGAGCACCTGCCGGTCTTCGACTGCTCGTTCAAACCGGCCAAGGGCACGCGCTCCATCCAATATATGGGCCACATCAAGATGATGGCCGCAACTCAACCGTTCCTCTCCGGCGCAATCTCAAAGACCGTGAACCTTCCGCAAGAAGCCACAGTCGAAGACATCGCCGAGGCATACGCCGAAAGCTGGCGGCAGGGAATCAAGGCGGTCGCTATCTATCGTGACGGCTCCAAGGGCACCCAGCCGCTGAACACCAGCATGGACGCCAAAAAGGATGTCACGGCTCTCGATATAGCCGGGCAGCGTGTAATCGCGCAGCTTGCCGCCGGCCAACCCGCTGCCGAAGCCGACCTCAAGACGCTCGAAGCCAAGATCAGCGACAAGCTTGAAGTCACAGCCAAGTCGGTCGTCTCCGCTGCCGGCGCTTTCCAGCGGGCGCTCGAAGAGATCGCCAGGGCCACCACCGTTCCGCAACTCACCGCAGCTCTGGCAACCGAACCGCAATCTCAGGATCTCAACGCACCGCCGCGCGCCATCCGTCACCGCCTTCAGGCAGAGCGTGCTTCTATCACGCACAAGTTTTCCATCGCAGGTCATGAAGGTTACATCACTGTCGGTCTGTATCCCACGGGCCAACCCGGCGAAATCTTCATCAAGATGGCAAAGGAAGGCTCCACCGTATCCGGCCTCATGGATGCCTTCGCGACCTCCATCTCCCTCGCTCTTCAGCACGGAGTTCCGCTGCGTGTGCTCTGCGAAAAATTCGCTCACACCCGCTTCGAGCCCTCCGGCTGGACCGGCAACGAGCAGATCGGCTACGCCAAGAGCCTCATGGACTACATCTTCCGCTGGCTCAACCTGCGCTTCCTCTCCGGCGAACAGCTCACGCTCTTCGCAGGACTCGCTCCGCAGGCTGCTCCGATCCCGGAAACTCCAACCATCCTCTCCGACAGTGAACCAGAACCCGACGAGCACAATCAGCTCTCGCGTCTCGCTGAAGAAATGGCAAAGCGCTCCTACACCGGCATGGGCAGCACCTCCGCTCCAGGGGGCAGCATCCCGCCTGACACCACGAGCGCCGCTTCATCATCCAGCACCGCTCCGGCTTTGCAGGATCGTGGGCTCTTCCACGCGTCCGACGCCATGCGTGGCATGTATGAGATGGGCGACGCCCCAAGCTGCTCCACCTGCGGCGCCATCATGGTCCGCAATGGCAGCTGCTACCGCTGCATGAGCTGCGGCTCAACCAGCGGTTGCAGCTAGGAACTAATTGTTACTTTTACCGTGGAGCAGGG
>Ga0068860_100002308_pt1 | contig 20057 bp, 16 predicted proteins | sample KBSSwiS32_FD_66597 | JGI IMG/M metagenome (GOLD analysis project Ga0068860, IMG submission 66597) | Switchgrass rhizosphere microbial communities from Kellogg Biological Station, Michigan, USA - KBS Switchgrass S3-2 | ecosystem: Host-associated > Plants > Roots > Rhizosphere > Soil ...
GCGTCGATCAAGCAGGAGAACATCTTCGGCACGGGCAACTACCTCGGCGTCGAGGTCAATACGAGCAAGTACAACCGCACTCTCGTCCTGAGCACGGTCGACCCGTACTTCACGATCGACGGCATCTCGCGCGCGTTCGACGTCTACTACCGGACGAGCCGCCCGATCAACAGCCAGGGCGAGGAGTACAAGCTGGTGACGCCTGGCATCGCGCTGCGCTTCGGCGTGCCGTTCAGCGAGTACGACACGGTGTTCTTCGGGATCGGCGCCGAGCGCACCGAGATCAAGGGCGCACAGGCGCTGCCGAACAGCTACTTCCTCTACCGCGAGGCGTTCGGAGAGACGAGCAGCTCGGTGCCGCTGACGATCGGCTGGGCGCGCGACAACCGCGACAGCGCGCTGGTGCCGACGGCGGGTCGCTACATGCGCGTCAACCTCGACTACGCGCCGCTCGGCGACGCCAAGTACCTGCGCGCCAACCTGCAGGGCCAGCAGTACATCTCGTTCACGCGCTCGCTCTCGTACGGCGTCAACGCCGAGATCGGCTACGGCAAGGGGCTCGGCGGCCGGCCGTATCCGATCTTCAAGAACTTCTACGGCGGCGGCCTCGGCACCGTGCGCGGCTTCGACCAGGGCTCGCTCGGTCCGGTCGACGTCACCGGCGCGTTCATCGGCGGCAACCGGCGCTTCAACCTGAACAACGAGCTCTACCTGCCGGTGCCGGGCGCCAATGCCGACCGGACGCTGCGCATCTTCGTCTATCTCGACGCCGGCAACGTCTGGGGCGAGAACGAGAGCGTGACGTTCGACAGCCTGCGCGCGTCGGCGGGTCTCGGCGTCAGCTGGGTCTCGCCGGTCGGTCCGCTGAAGCTCAGCTACGGCGCGCCGATCAAGAAGAAGCCGGAAGATAGAATCCAGAAGCTTCAGTTTCAGATCGGGACTGCCTTCTGATGAACAGCCACATCCTGAGATCGCTCGTCGCCGCGACGCTCGTCGCCGGCGCGACGGCGGCAGCCTCGGCGCAGGAGCTGAAGATCGGCTACGTCAACAGCGATCGGGTGCTGCGCGACGCGCTGCCGGCGAAGGCTGCGCAGGCCAAGCTCGAGGCCGAGTTCTCGAAGCGCGAGAAGGATCTCAACGACCTCGCGAACCGCCTGAAGGCGGCGAGCGATCGTCTCGACAAGGACGCGCCGACGCTCGCCGAGGCGGAGCGCACGCGCCGCCAGCGCGAGCTGGTCGACCAGGACCGCGAGCTGCAACGCCGGCGGCGCGAGTTCCAGGAAGACCTCAGCCAGCGCAAGAACGAGGAGCTGGCGACGGTCGTCGAGCGCACCAACCGCGTCATCAAGCAGATCTTCGAGACCGAGAAGTACGACCTCATCCTGCAGGAGGCGGTCTTCTGGAGCCCGAAGGTCGACATCACCGACAAGGTGATCAAGGCGCTCAACGCCCAGAGCGGCGGCAAGTAAGGCGCCAACGGTGAGCGAAGTCCGGCTTCGCGACATCATCGAGCGGCTCGGCGGCGAACTGATCGGCGATCCCGAGACGCCGATCGACGCCATCGATCCGCTCGAGTCGGCCGGCGCGTCGTCGATCTCGTTCCTCGCCAATCCGCTCTACGCCAAGCAGCTCGCCGCGACCGCCGCTGCGTGCGTCATCGTCGCGCCGGCGTTTCGCGACGCGGCGACGGCGCGCGGCGCGGCGATCGTCACCGCCGATCCGTATCTGTACTTCGCGCGGCTGACGCAATGGTGGGCCGAGAGATCGCGCCCGCACGAACGGCGCGGCATCGACGCGCGCGCCGCGGTCGACCCGCAAGCGCGTCTCGGCGTCGACGTCGCGATCGGCCCGTTCGCAGTCGTCGCGGCCGGCGTCGAGATCGGCGACGGCGCGACGATCGGCGCGCACACCGTCGTCGAGTCCGGCTGCCGCGTCGGCGCCGGCACGCGGATCGGCGCGCGCGTCGCGGTCGTCGCCGGCACCCGCATCGGCGCGCGCTGCATCGTGCATCCGGGTGCCGTGCTCGGCGCCGACGGCTTCGGCTTCGCCTCCGACCGCGGCCGCTGGGAGAAGATCGAGCAGCTCGGCCGTGTCGTGGTCGGCGACGACGTCGAGATCGGCGCCAACACGTGCATCGACCGCGGCGCGCTCGGCGACACTGTGATCGCCGACGGCGTCAAGATCGACAATCTGGTGATGATCGGCCACAACGTCAGGATCGGCGAGCACACCGCGATCGCCGGCTGCGTCGGCATCGCCGGCAGCGCGACGATCGGAGCGCACTGCATGCTCGGCGGCGGCTCGGGCGTGAACGGCCACGTCACGATCACCGACCACGTCGTCATCGGCGGCGCGACGCAGGTCTCGCGCTCGATCGCCAAGCCCGGGTTCTACAGCGGCTCGTTCCCGTTCGATGACAATGCGTCCTGGGAGAAGAACGCAGCGACGCTGCGCAACCTCCACGCCTTGCGCGAGCGGGTGCGTGCGCTCGAGAAGAAGTCGGCCTGACGATGGACATCCACGAGATCCTCAAGCGCCTGCCGCACCGCTACCCGATCCTGATGGTCGACCGGGTGCTCGAGCTCGAGAAGGGAAAGCGCATCCGCGCGCTCAAGAACGTCACGATCAACGAGCCGTACTTCGTCGGCCACTTCCCGCACCGGCCGGTGATGCCCGGCGTGATGATGCTCGAGGCGCTCGCGCAGGCGGCGGCGCTGCTCGCCTACGACGCCGCCGACGCCAAGCCCGACGACAAGTCGGTCTACTACTTCGCCGGCATCGACGCGGCGCGCTTCAAGCGACCGGTCGAGCCGGGCGACCAGGTGATCCTCGACGTCACGCTCGAGCGCATGAAGGCCGGCATCTTCAAGTTCCAGGCGCGCGCGAGCGTCGCCGGCGAGCTCGCCGTCGAGGCCCACCTGATGTGCGCGGTGCGCGCGGTAGGCTAGCGCCGGCGCATGGCGAAGGTCCATCCGACGGCGATCGTCGAGCCCGGCGCCGAGCTCGCCGAAGGCGTCGAGATCGGTCCGTACTGCATCGTCCGCGGCGGCGTCGCGATCGCTGCCGGCACGACCGTCGGCCCGCACTGCGTCCTCGAGGGGCGCACGACGATCGGCCGCGACAACCGCATTTGGCAGTTCAACTCGATCGGCGGCGCACCGCAGGACAAGAAGTACGCCGGCGAGGAAACCGAGCTCGTCATCGGCGACGGCAACACGATCCGCGAGTTCTGCACCATCTCGACCGGCACCGTCCAGGACGGCGGCAGGACGACGATCGGCGACGACAACTGGATCATGAACAGCGTGCACATCGCGCACGACTGCATCGTCGGCAGCCACACGATCATCGCCGGCTACGCCGGGCTCGCCGGCCACGTCGTGCTCGGCGACTGGGCGATCGTCGGCGCGCAGAGCGGGCTGCACCAGTTCGTCAAGATGGGCGCGCACAGCATGTGCGGCTTCCAGAGCCACATCTCCCAGGACGTCCCGCCGTTCATGATGGTCGACGGCAATCCGCTCGGCGTGCGCGGCTTCAACATCGAGGGCCTGCGCCGGCGCGGCTTCGCTCCGGCGCGGATCGCCGCGGTCAAGCAGATGCACCGGCTGCTGTACCGCGAAGGGCTGGCGTTCGAGGACGCCAGGGCGAGGATCGCCGAGCTCGCTGCGGCCGCGCCCGAGGCCGCCGAAGACGTCGCGCTGATGAGCGCGTTCCTCGCCGCGGCGACGCGCGGCATCGCACGCTGACCGCACGCCGCCGGCGATGACGAGCGGACCTCCGCGCTTCGCGATGGTCGCGGGCGAGGCGTCGGGCGACCTGCTCGGCGGCGCGCTGCTGGCGAGCCTGCGCGCGCGCTGGCCGCAGCTTGCAGCCGTTGGCATCGGCGGCCCGCGCATGATCGAGCACGGCTTCGTCAGCTGGTGGCCGTACGACAAGCTCTCGGTGCGCGGCTACTTCGAGGTGCTCGGCCACTTCCGCGAGATCCTCGGCATCCGCAACCGGCTCGTCGAGCGGCTGCTCGCCGACCGCCCCGACGCGTTCGTCGGCGTCGACGCGCCCGACTTCAACCTCGGCGTCGAGCTGAAGCTAAAGGCGGTCGGGGTCAGGACCGTGCACTTCATCAGCCCGTCGATCTGGGCGTGGCGCGGCGGCCGCATCGACAAGATCGGCCGCGCGACCGACCTCGTCCTCTGCGTCTTTCCGTTCGAGCCCGAGATCTACGCCAGGAAGGGCATCCGCGCGGTCTACGTCGGCCACCCGCTCGCCGCGGCGATTCCGCTCGAGGTGCCGCGCGCCGCGGCGCGCGCCGCGCTCGGCCTCGGCGCCGACGAGACCGTCGTCGCCGTGCTCCCGGGCAGCCGCCGCTCGGAGATCAAGTACATCGCGCCGCGGCTGTTCGCGACCTGCGCCGAGATGCACCGCGCGCGCCCCGGGCTGCGCTTCGTCATCCCGGTCGTGCCGGGGCTGCGCGGCGCGGTCGAGGCGCTGCGGGCGACCGTTCCTGCCGAGGTGCCGATCGCCCTCGTCGACGGCCGCGCCCACGACGCGCTCGCCGCCTGCGACGTCGCGATCGTCGCCAGCGGCACGGCGACGCTCGAGGCGGCGCTCTTCAAGCGGCCGATCGTCGTCGTCTACGCCATGCACGTCCTCAGCTGGCAGATCGGCAAGCTCGTCCACTATCAGCCGTGGATCTCGCTGCCCAACATCCTGCTGCGCGACCACGCCGTCCCCGAGCTGCTGCAGGGCGGCGCGACTCCGGAAAAGATCGCGGCGGCGGCGTTTCGCTGGCTCGACGACCCGGCAGCGGTGCGATCATTGCAGCAGCGCTTCGAGGTGCTGCACCGCGAGCTGCGCCGCGACACCGGCGCGCTCGCGACCGCGGCGATCGAGGCCGTCCTGCAACGCTGAACCGAGGGAGCCAGCCGCCGCGCGATGCACGCCAAGACCTTCTTTCGCGCCGCCAGGCTGCGCGGCATCGTCGACGTCGCAGGGCTGATGGCCGGCGTCGACGAGGTCGGTCGCGGCCCGCTTGCCGGCCCCGTCGTCGCCGCCGCCGTCATCCTCGAGGAGAAGCGGACGATCCGCGGCCTCAACGACTCGAAGCTGCTCACCGCCGAGGAACGCGAGCGGCTCGACCGCGAGATTCGCAGGCGTGCGATCTGCGTCAGCGTCGCCAGCGCCAGCGTCGCCGAGATCGACTCGCTCAACATCCTGCGCGCGGCGCTGCTCGCGATGCAGCGTGCCGTCGAAGGCCTCGCGCAGCAGCCGCAGATCGTCCTCGTCGACGGCAACCAGCGGCCGACCCTGGCGATGCCGGTGCGCACCGTCGTCGGCGGCGACGCGCGCGTGCGCGCGATCTCGGCGGCGTCGATCGTCGCCAAGGTGCACCGCGACGCCCTGTGCATGCAGCTGCACGAGGAGCACCCGCAGTACGGCTTCGACAGCCACAAGGGCTACTCGACGCCCGAGCACCTCAGCGCGCTGCGCGAGCACGGCGCGTGTCCGCACCACCGCCGGAGCTTCGCCCCCGTCCGCGACGTCTGCGATCGCCTCTTCTGAGGCCGTGGCCAGGGTCACGCGGATCACGTCGCGCAGCAATCCGCTGCTCGCACGGCTGCGCAAGCTCGCGGGCGACGGCGCCGCGGCGCGCCGCACCGGCACCGTGCTCCTCGAGGGCGAGCACCTGTGCGAGGCCTGGCTCGCGCGGCCCGGCGCGCGCGTCCTGCATGCCATCGTTGCGGACGAGGCGTGGCTCGAGCCGCGCCTGCGCGGCCTCGCCGAGGCGGCGGACGAGACGGCGATCGTGCCGGCGTCGACGCTCGCCAGCGTCGCGACGCTCGAGTCGCCGGCGCCGATCGCGTTCGTCGTTCCGCTGCCGCCGTCGTCGGCGATCGATCCGCACGCGCCGTCGATCGTCCTCGACCGCGTCCAGGATCCAGGCAACGTCGGCAGCGTCCTGCGCAGCGCCGCCGCGTTCGGCTTCACGCAGGCGATCGCGCTCGTCGGCACCGCCCAGCTCTGGTCGCCGAAGGTCGTCCGCGCCGGCATGGGCGCGCACTTCGCGCTTCGCCTCGTCGAAGGCGGCGCCGCGGCGTCGCTCGCCGGACTCGCGGTGCCGATCTTCGGCACCAGCTCGCACGCCACCCGGCCGATCGCCGACACGGCGTTGCCGTGGCCATGCGCTTGGGCGTTCGGCCACGAAGGACAGGGGCTCGGCGACGACGTCGCCGCGCGCTGCCGCGCAGTCGTCGCGATCCCGCAGCCCGGCGGCGGCGAGTCGCTCAACGTCGCTGCCGCGGCCGCGGTGTGCATGTACGACACTGTGCGTCGGCGCGCCGCGTGAGCCGCCGATCGAAGGACCTTCGCCATGCACCGATGCAGCCATCGCCGCGCGCCGCGGCCGACGCCATGACCACGACGCTTCCGACCTACGACGACGTCGTCGCCGCAGCGGCGCGCATCGCCGGCCACGCCCACCGCACGCCGGTCATGACCTCGCGCACGGTCGACGCCGGGCTCGGCGCGCGGGTCTTCTTCAAGTGCGAGAACCTGCAGCGGATGGGCGCGTTCAAGTTCCGCGGTGCGTTCAACGCGCTGTCGCGCTTCGACGAGCGCCAGCGCCGCGCCGGCGTCGTCGCGTTCTCGTCGGGCAACCACGCGCAGGCGATCTCGCTCGCGGCGTCGCTGCTCGGCCTGCCGGCGGTGATCGTGATGCCGCACGACGCGCCGGCCGCCAAGGTTGCGGCGACGAAGGGCTACGGCGGCGAGGTCGTCGTCTACGACCGCTACCGCGAAGACCGCGAGGCGATCGGCAGCAAGCTCGCCGAACAGCGCGGCATGACGCTGATCCCGCCTTACGACCACGCCGACATCATCGCCGGCCAGGGCACCGCGACCAAGGAGCTGATCGAAGACGTCGGCGAGCTCGATGCGCTCTTCGTTCCGCTCGGCGGCGGCGGTCTGCTGTCGGGCTCGGCGCTCGCGGCGCGCGCGCTCGCGCCGCGCTGCCGCGTCTACGGCGTCGAGCCCGAGGCCGGCAACGACGGCCAGCAATCGTTCCGCAGCGGCCGCATCGTCACCATCGAGACTCCGCGCACGATCGCCGACGGCGCGCAGACGCTCCACCTCGGCGAGCTGACGTTCCCGATCATCCGCCGCGACGTCGACGACGTCCTCACCGCGAGCGACGCCGAGCTCGTCGACGCGATGCGCTTCTTCGCCGAGCGGATGAAGATCGTCGTCGAGCCGACCGGCACGCTCGGCTTCGCGGCGGCGCGGCGGATGGCGGGCGAGCTGACGGGGCAGCGCGTCGGCATCCTGATCAGCGGCGGCAACGTCGATCTCGCGCGTTTCGCCGAGTTGCTCCGGGCTTGAGCGGCGCCTCCGCGTTGCGCTCCAGCGGCGATCCGATCAGGCCGGGACAGCGAAGGCGGCGAAGAGCGGCCGTAGACGACGCGTCGGACGGCGGGCGCGCTGCACCGCGTGCTGCAGCGTCAGGTGCAGGACGTCGCGCTGGGCATGGCTGCCGCCGAGGCGGTGGGCGATCGGCGGCAGTCGGGCGAGCAGCCTGATCGCGTCGGCGTCGTCGCCGCGCCCGAACGCCATCAGCGCGCGGCACGCCGACAGGCCGAGCTGGCGCGTCGTCCGGCCGTAGCGCGTGCGCAGCCGCTGCCGCTGCAGCAGCTTCGCCTCGAGCGTGCGCGCCCGCTCGCGGTCGTTCGCGCCGACGAACGCGAGCATCGCGTGGACGTCGCTGAAGGTGCAGAAGGCGTCGTCGATGTGCCTCGACCAGGCGTCGGCGAGCTCGCTCCAGCGCGCGCCGGCGTTGCCTCCGGCGAGACCGATCCGCCAGAGCAGCGCCGAGGCGTCGATCAGGTCCGAGACGTCGGCCGACCGCGTGGCGCGAACGTGGCTGTCGTACACGTCGAGCGCGCGCCCGGGCTCGCCCGTCGACAGGTGGAACAGCGCGACGTGCCACCAGCCATGCGTGACGACGGCGCTGTCGCTGGCCCAGACGGCGGCGTGTTCCGCCATCCAGCGCACTCCCTCCGCGAAGCGCTCCGTCATCTCGAACACATGCGCCATCGCGTGGCAGGCGCGCGCATCGAGCGGATTCAGCTCGAGCGCGGCGCCCGCCGCGTCCTCGGCGCGTGCGTACTCGCCCGACTCCACCAGTGCGAACGCGTGCATGGCGAGCACCGCGTGGTAGCCAGGGTCGTCGCGCGACCACGCCGGCAAGGCCCGTGCGACGTGGCGTCGCATGCGGGCGACGTCGCCGGTGACGTAGTCGAGCGACTGCGCGACCTGGAGCGCGACGACATCGCGCGGGAACCCCGCGAGCAGGCGGCCGAGCTTCGCCTTCGCACCTTCGAAATCGTCGTCGAGCGCCGCCGAGAGCGCCGCGAGGTGCATCCGTTCGCGATCGTTCGCCGGCAGCCGCAGCGCGGCAGCGACGATCGGCCGCGCCGCATCGACACGATGAACGTCGCGGCCGCTGGCGAGCTGCCACGCCGCGAGCACGTGCGCCATCACGAACGCGGGCGCGTCTCGCCGCGCGGTCGCGAGCGTGCCGCCGTCGTCGCGACGCCAGGCCTGCCAGGCGGCGATGGCGCGCTCGTAGGCGGCGAGCCCGGCCGGCGACGCGCCGGTGACGGCGCAGCCGCGCAGGTCGACCGCCGTCATGCCGATCCGCGCCAGGCGCGGCCGTTCGCGGGAGCGATGTTGAGGTTCATGCGGAACACGTTGCCCGGGTCGTAGCGCGTCTTCAGCGCCTGCAGGCGCGCGTGGTTGGCGCCGTAGCTCGCGGCGACGCGCTCGCCTTCGTCCTCGGTCAGGAAGTTGACATAGCCGCTTCCGGTCGCGTGCGGCGCCACGGCCGCGAACGATCGCCGCGCCCACGAGCGCACCTTGTCGTCGTCGCGCGGATCGGACCAGCGGCCGTGCACGTTCATGATGTAGTGCGCGTCGCGACCGACGAACGCTGTGGCGTCGGGCGCGACCCGCGCCATCGCGCCGCCGAGCTGCGCGACGAAGATCTCGCACTCCGGTCCCGGCGACTGCGCCGCCGCTTCGATGACGACCTCGAGCGCGGCGTCGCCGAGCGTCCGGAAGTTGTTCGACTTCCAGTAGTTGCGGCCGCCCGCAGTGAGCAGCGCGTCGAACGCCGTCTGGAAGCCCGCGTACGGCATCGCTCCGAGGTGGCTCGCGATCGGCTCGCCGAAACCGAGCACCGGCGCTGCAGCGCGCTCCGCGGACTCGACGTCGCCGCTGTGGACGAGCGGCAGGACGACGACGTCGGTGCCGTGCGCCGACGTCGGCAAGAAGGGCAATGGCGGCGCCTTGCGCAGCACCGCCCAGACGCTCAGCTCGTCGGGCGCGGTGGCATTGAAGTCACGCCACGCGCGCAGCACCTTGCGCGCCTGCGCGAACGGGTAGACGACGAGCCCGGCGTACAGCTCGGGGCCGACCGGATGAAGCCGGAACTCGAACGAGGTGACGACGCCGAAGTTGCCGCCGCCGCCGCGCAGCGCCCAGAACAAATCGGGCTCTGCAGTCGCCGACACGGCGTGCAGCGTGCCGTCGGCCGTGACGACGGTCGCGCCGAGGAGGTTGTCGACCGTCATGCCGTGGCGTCGCGTCAGCCAGCCGAAGCCGCCGCCGAGCGTGAGGCCGGCGACCCCGGTCGTCGAGTTGATCCCGAGGGGGACGGCGAGGCCGTGCGCCTGCGTCGCGCGGTCGACGTCGGCGAGCAATGCGCCGGCGCCGACGCGCGCCGTGCGCGCGACGGGGTCGACGACGACCGCGCGCATCGCCGACAGGTCGAGCATGAGGCCGCCTTCGGCGACCGCGTTGCCGGCGATGTGGTGGCCGCCGCTGCGCACGCTGAGCAGCATCCGGCGCGCGGCGGCGAAGCGCACCCCCGCCTGGACGTCGGCGTCGACGAGACAGCGCGCGATCAGCGCGGGTCGGCGGTCGACGGTCGCGTTCCAGACCTTGCGCGCCTCGTCGTAGCCGGCGTCGGCGGCGGTGAGCACGCCGCCGCCGATCTGCGCGGCGAGCGTTGCGACGTCGTCGGCGGGCAGTTGCCGCACGTCGCGATCGAGCGTGAGGTAGGGCAGTGAGGGCATCGCAGGCTCCGGTGGTGAGTCCCGCTCGCGACTTCGCCGGCGGGTGCGGTCATTGTTCGAACGCGATCCGGCGCGCGCTTGATCCGCCGTCGTCGCGGCTTGCCTGCGGCTCCGCGATTTGCGCTCGCACGGCCGACGCGGCTAGAGTGCCGGGCTGCGGCCATGGCACACGACACGCTTTCCGACGTCCTGCGCGGTGTCCGCCTGCGCGGTGCCGTGTTCTTCAACATCACGGGAAGCAGCCGATGGGCCGCCGAGGCGCCCCCGGCGAAGGAGATCGCGCCGCTCCTGATGCCGGGCGTCGAGCACGTCATGGAGTACCACGCGGTGTCGCGCGGCAGCTGCTGGGCCGGAATCCCCGACGGTCCGTGGGTGCAGCTGCGCGAAGGCGACGTCGTCCTCTTCCCGCAGGGCGACGGCCACGTCGTCTCGAGCGCGCCGCGGATGCGCGGCAGCACCGACTTCGGCTGGCTGAACGGCGCCCGCCTCGACGGCGCTCCGCTGCAGGTCGCGTACGCCGGCGAGCAGCTGGCGTTTCCGGCGCCGCCGCGCGACGACGCCGACGCGACGCTCGTCTGCGGCTTCCTCGGCTGCGACATGCACCCGTTCAATCCGCTCCTGAGCGCGTTGCCGCGGCTGCTGCACCTGCGCGCCAACGACGGCAACGCCTGGATGGCGAGCTTCACCCAGCAGGCGGTCAACGAGTCGCACGCGCAGCGGCCCGGCGCCGAGGCGATGCTGGCGCGGATGAGCGAGATGATGTTCGTCGACGCGGTGCGTCGCTACGCCGACGAGCTGCCGGCGGAAAGCTCGGGCTGGCTCGCCGGGCTGCGGGACCGCTTCGTCGGCCACGCGCTCACGCTCATTCACCACGATCCGGCACACGACTGGACGATCGAGGAGCTCGGCCAGCAGGTCGGATTGTCGCGCTCGACGCTGCACGAGCGCTTCGTCGAGCTGATCGGCGTGCCGCCGATGCAGTACCTCGCGCAGTGGCGGATGCAGGCGGCCGGGCGGCTGCTGCTCGAGACGCGCGCGCCGATCGCGTCGATCGCGCTCGACGTCGGCTACGACTCCGAGGCCGCGTTCTCGCGTGCGTTCAAGCGTCTCGTCGGCAAGCCGCCGGCGGCGTGGCGGCGCGAGCGCACGGCAGGCTAGGGCGCTGCGACGTCTGCGACGGCATCGGCTTCTTCGACGCGCTCGATGGGCCGCCCGGCGCGCTCCCACGCGTCGAGGCCGCCGAGCAGCGGCCGGACGCGCTTGAAGCCGGCGCGCTGCAGCCGCTGGGCGACCCGCGCCGCCGAGATCTCGTTCGGGCACGCGCAGAAGACGACGACGTCGCGGTCGCGCGGCAGGTCGGGAAGGGCGTCGTCGACGGCATCGAGCGGCAGATGCAGCGCGCCCGGGATGCTGCCGTCGCGCAGCCGCGCCGGCTGATCGCGGACGTCGATGATCGCTGGCGCCTTGCCGTCGTCGATCAACCGTGTCAGCTCGTCGACGCCGATCCGCGCCATCCGCACCTCGCGGATCAGCCGCTGCCGCTGCCAGACCTTGAAGGCGATGAAGAGCGCCAGCGCGACCGCGATGACGACGAGGCCGATCCGTCCCATCTCCTCGAGGACGCGGAGCACGTCGGCGACGGCGTCGCGAAAGACGACGCCGAGCGCGATCGCGACGCCGGCCCATAGTCCGGCACCGATCGCGTCGTAGAACAGGAAACGCGCGATCGGCAGCCGCATGTTGCCGGCGAGCGAGGTCGCGATCGCGGCGAACCCGGGGATGAACTTGGCGACCATGAGCGAGCGCGCGCCCCAGCGCGCGAAGAGCGACTCGGTCTGGCGCACGCACGAATCGGGCGAGATCGAGACGCGGCAGACCGCACGCACGACGCGGCCGCCGAAGCGGCGCCCGCCGGCGTACCACGCGAGGTCGGCGAGCAGCGCCGCCGCGACCGCGGTCGCGAACAGCGCCGGCGTCGGAAAGCGCCCCTGCATGCTGAGCGCGCCGGTGACGATCAGGATCGGATAGGCGGGAAGCGGCGCGCCGAGCTGGGCGAGCAGGACGTTGAAGAAAGCGACCGCGAGGCCGTAGTCGGCGAGCAGGCGCAGCAACGTCGTCATCGCGTCGCTACTTCGGCTCGACGATCGGGAACGCCGGGTTGGCGTCGTCGAGCATCGCGAACAGCTCGGCGACGCGGCGCGCGTCGCCGTCGAGCCGGATGTCGCCGTCGCGCACGGCATCGGCAATCGTCTTCTGCCGCGCGAGCACGGCGAGGAAGGTCGCGCGCGACAGCGACACGCCGGCATCGGCGCGCTCCGCGCGCGGTCCTGCGGTGTGCGTCAGCGCGCTGTGGTCGAGCGTGAGCACGTAGCTCTGGCCAGAGTCCGTGAACGTCCAGTTGACGACGATCGTCCGCCCTTCGGCCTTCGCCGGGTCGATGCGGATCGCCAGCAGGTCGAACACGGTGTCGATCGGCAGCTCGCCGAGGACGTCGCTCGCGACGCGTGCCGGCGGCAGGCGGGGCACGCCATTGCGCAGCTCGGACGCGCCGGCGAGGTAGGCGTTGCGCCACGTGCCTGCTTCGGCCTGGTAGCCGAGCTGCTCGAGCGCGTCGGCGGCGAGCTCGCGCGCGGCGCGATTGCCGGGCTCGGCGAAGACGAGCTTGTTCAGCACCGACGCGACCCACCGGTAGTTACCGGCGCGGAAGTCGGCGCGTGCGCGTGCCAGGACGGCGTCGGCGCCGCCCATGTACTCGATCGTCTTCCTGGCCGACTCGACCGGCGGCAGCGGGTTCAGGTGCGCCGGGTTGGCGTCGTACCAGCCGAGGTAGAACTGGTAGACGCCCTTGCTGTTGTGGCTGACGGTGCCGTAGTACTCGCGCGCCGACCACTCGCCGGCGAGGCTCGGCGGCAGCCTGAGCTGCTCGGCGATCTCGGCCGGCGTGTAGCCCTTGTTGAGGAGGCGCACCGACTGGTCGTGGACGAACTTGTAGAGGTCGCGCTGCTTGCGCAGGAACGCGACCACCCGGTCCTGCCCCCACGTCGGCCAGTGGTGCTGGGCGACGAGGACGTCGGTCCGGCCGCCGTAGCGCTCGATCGCCTCGCCGATGTAGCGCGCCCAAAGCCTGCCGTCGCGCACCTGCGCGCCGCGGATCGTGTAGAGGTTGTGCAGCGTGTGCGCGGTGTCCTCGGCCATGTTCAGCAGGCGCAGCTGCGGGTAGTAGGCGATCATCTCGGCCGGCGCCTCGGAGCCGGGAACGAGGTGGAACTCGATCTCGACGCCGTCGATCGTCCGCGTCTCGTACGCGCTCCTGACGACGTCGTTCGGCGCGATCAGCGTCACCGTGCCGCGCGAGAGGTTCTTGCCGAGCCCGGCGTCGACCTGGCCGCGCTCGCCGGTCGCGAGCAGCGGCCCGAACTGGTACTGCGCGCGCCGGCCCATCGCCGGCCCGGCGACGATGTTCTCCGACACCGCCTCGTGCAGGAAGCCGTCGGGAGCGATCAGCCGCACCTTGCCGCTGCGCACGTCGTCGTCGCCGACGAGGCCGCGGACACCGCCATAGTGATCGACGTGGCTGTGGCTGTAGACGACGGCGACGATCGGCCGCCGCGGCCGGTGCGCGTAGTAGAGCTCGATCGCGGCCTTCGCGGTCTCGGCCGAGAGCAGCGCGTCGGTGACGATGAGGCCCTGGTCGGACTCGACGATCGTCATGTTCGCGATGTCGAGGCCGCGCACCTGGTAGACGCGGTCGGCGACCTTGAACAGGCCGTGGATCGCATTCAGCTGCGCCTGCCGCCACAGGCTCGGATTGACCGTCGGCGGCGCGGCGCCGGCGAGGAACGCGTAGCGCTCCATGTTCCAGACCGGCTGCTCGGCGGAGCCGACGCGCCCGCCGGCAATCGTGCCGACGAAGCCGCGCCGCGCGTCGTCGAAGTCGGCCCGGTCGGCGAAGGGCAGCGTGCGCTCGAGCGCGGCGTTGGCGGCGCGCGTCGCCGGCTCGGCGTCCTTCGGTGCGATCTGCTGTGCCGGCGCGCCGTCGGCGACCGCGCACGCAACGCCCAGGAGCGCGCAGCGCAGCAGTTGGATGCGAAGCTTCGACGTGACCATCTCAGGCCTTCCTCGGCACGACGTAGACGAGCGCCGGCCGCATCGTGTCGATCTCCTCGACCGGCTGCGGCGGCCGCCAGGTGAAGATCGAGAACGTCATCTTGTCGGCCGTGACGTCGATGACGGTGAAGCCGTTGCGCTCGACCGGCTTCAGCGCCTGCTCCATGTCGACGAGCTGCGACGGCCGCGACTCGACGCCGCGGTACGCCGACGGAAAGCCGAGGTCGCCGGTGCCGAGCGTGCCGCTGAGGATCGTGTGCACCGGCTGCTCGAACGCGAGCTCGCCCGATCGCGTCATCTTGCCCGCGGCGGTGGCGTGGAAGTCGCCTTCGACGATCACGGCGGCGCGCTTCTTCTGCGCCGCGAGCGCCTGCACGAGCCGCTGGTGCTGCGCCAGCCAGCCGCGCTGCCAGCCGGGCTTCTCTTCGTAGAGGATGAGCTTGCCGCTGCGCTCGTCGAGGAGGTCGGGGTACCAGTCGCCGAGCTTGCCCGACGAGTACGCGAACGGCAACGACGGGGCGTGGAAGAAGTGCACCGTGTCCTCGGCGCGCGTGCGCGCGACGAGCCAGTCCTCGGCCCAGCGCGGCAGCACCCGCGCGTGCGCGCCCTTGTAGTCGACGAAGCGGCGGCAGTCGTAGAGCACGGACTCGAGCAGCCTGCCGAAGCGCAGCGTCCCGAACGTCATGTTCGCGCCGGCAGGAAGGCCGGCCTTGTCGCCGCCCGGCAGCCACGCCGGCCGGTTGGCGTCGGGCAGGAACTCGGGGTAATAGAGGCGCTGCGTCTGCTCGACGCCGGCGATGCCGTAGCTGTCGGGCGGCAGCGTCGCGATCCTGGCGTCGAACTCGTCGTTCTCGAAGTAGTCGTGGTCGTCGGTGAGGAAGAACGACGGCGTCGAGCGCAGCGACGTCCCGTAGAGCCCGGGAATCTGGTCGTCGCAGACCTTGAGAAAGATCGCGGCGTTCCTCGGGTGCAGCATCGGCAGCGAGAGGTCGAGCGCGCCGCCGAACTTGGGCCAGACCTCGTCCTGCGCGATCTTCGCGAACGGCTTGTTGAGCGCCGTCTCCTGGTCCCAGTAGATGTGGTCGCCGTTGGCGATGAGCGCATCGGGACGGAACGCGAGCGCACGTGCGAGCAGCCGCCGCCGCGCCGGCATCGCAAGGAACCCGGTCTTGCCGCGGATGACGACGCCGTCGTAGCCGCCGGCGCACGTGTAGGCGACGATGCGCATCCGTTCCGGGCTGGCGTCCGGCGCCGGAAACGTCCGCAGCGGCCAGGCGTCGCACAGCGCAGCGCCGCCGGCGTCGACGATGCGCAGCTCGTGCGTCGTCGCCGGCTGCAGCGATCCGGCGTCGAATCGCCAGAAGCGCCCTTCGAGGTCGCTGCGCACGCCGTCGACCGCCCTGCCGCCCACGACGAGACGCGGCGGGGCCGCGAGCGGCGCCTGGAACGACGCCTTGATGAGGACGCGCTCGTGGTTCGCGGTCGGAATCAGGTGGACGACCTGGCCGGCGTTCCAGCCCGCCTGCGCCGGCGCCGGCGCCGGCCAGCCGGCGACCGCGCCGGCGGCGGCGGCGCCGAGCGCGAGGAAGCCACGGCGGTCGATCGCGGGGTCGTCGTGCCGGTCTGCTGCTGCCATCGTCTCCTCCATGCTCTCTGCCGGTCGACACGCGACCGGCCGTCTCCCGCGGACCATGGTAGCGGTGGGACGCTGCGCCGCGACGCCCTTGCCGCGCGCATGGAGCTCGACCCGCGGTCTGGCGCGCCGCGACGATTGCGCGTAGCGTGGATCCTGCGGGCCCGGTCGAGACGGCCCGGGAGATCGAAATGCACCCCGAGGGACCCCTGGCGACGAGGCGATTGCAGCGCACGACGACGATCGCGCAGGCGCAGCCCTGGCGCAGCGACGCGGTGACCCTCGACTCCGGGGCGCTGACGGTGATGACCGATCTCACCCAGGTCAAGGCGGCGACGACGAGCCCGCGGACGACGCTGCGCCAGGCCGAGCAGCTGATGATCTACCAGGGCGTGCGGATGCTCTTCGTCGTCAGCGAGATGCCGAGCCTCGAGGGTCTCATCACGAGCAACGACCTTTACGGCGACCGGACGATGCGCATCGTCCAGCAGCGCAACGTCCGCTACGACGAGATCACGGTCGCCGACGTCATGGTCGACGTCGCCTCGCTCGAGGCGATCGAGTTCGCGGAGATGAAGCAGGCGACCGTCCGCAACGTCGTCGCGACGCTGAAGCAGCATGGCCGCAACCACCTCCTGATCGTCGAGACGACGAGCCGGCCCGAGCGGCTGCGGGTGGTCGAGCAGCAGCGCGTTCGCGGCGTCGTCTCGCGCGCGCAGGTCGAGCGCCAGCTCGGCACCGTCATCGACATGGTCGAGGTCGCGCGCAGCTTCGCCGACATCGAGAAGGCGCTGTACTGATTTGCGCCGTCGGCCGCGGCTGCGCCGCGGTCGGCAGCGCGCCGTCGCGCGCGTCGCCTCAGTACGCGAGGCGGTCGGGGCGGAGGTCGCGCAGGATCGTCGTCGCGATCTCCTCGATCGACTTGTGCGTCGACGACAGCCACGCGATGCCCTCGCGCTTCATCATCGTCTCGCCCTCGCGCACCTCGTAGCGGCAGTTCTCGAGCGACGCGTACCTGCTGTTCGGGCGGCGCTCGTTGCGGATGCGCGCCAGCCGGTCGGGGTCGATCGTCAGGCCGAAGCACTTGGCCTTGAACGGCACGAGCGCGGAAGGCAGGCGTCCGCGCTCGAAGTCTTCCGGGATCAGCGGATAGTTCGCCGCCTTGATGCCGTGCTGCATCGCCAGGTAGAGCGAGGTCGGCGTCTTGCCGCTGCGGCTGACGCCGACGAGGATCACGTCGGCCTCGGCCAGGCTCTTCGCCGACTGGCCGTCGTCGTGGGCGAGCGCGAAGTTGATCGACTCGATGCGGTCGCTGTACTCCTTGCTCTCCGAGACGTCGGAGAAGCGCCCGATGCGGTGGTTCGACGTGATGCCGAACTCGGCCTCGAGCGGCTCGATGAAGGTGTTGAACATGTCGAGCACGAGGCCGTGCGAATGCTCCTTGACGATCGACAGGATCTCGGTGTTGACGAGGGTGGCGAAGACGATCGGCCGGCGACCGTCGTGCTCGGCGGTGTGGTTGATCTCGCGGACCATCTGGTGCGCCTTGTCGGGCGTGTCGATGAACGGCCGTCGCAGGTGGCGCGGCTTGATCGCGAACTGCGACAGGATCGAGTTGCCGAACGTCTCGGCGGTGATGCCGGTGCCGTCGGAGATGAAGAAGACGGTCGGTCGCGGCAGCGCGGTGACGACGGTCGCGGCGGGCGATGCGGGTGCGTCCATCGTTCGATGATAGGCAGCACGGCGACGGAGCGCGCTCGTAGAATCGAAGCAGCTTTTCGATCCCTCCGCATGCCCGCCGCCGCCCCGTTCCGCCGCTTCGCCGCCTGCCGCTGCAGCGCAGGCCTGCTCCGGCGCGACGTGCCGCCGCCGCGCCAAGCCGTCCGCTTCGCATGCCCGGGTCGGGAGACGCAGGTTTTTCACGAGCCCCGAGTCTTGCCATGGCAACCACCCACCTGGCGACCGCCTTCGTCGCTCCTTTCGACACCCTGAGAATGACCGACGTCGAGGCGGTCGGCGGCAAGAACGCTTCCCTCGGCGAGATGATCAGCCAGCTGAGCGAGTCGGGCGTGCGCGTGCCCGGCGGCTTCGCGACGACGGCGCACGCGTTCCGCACCTTCCTCTCCGCAGGCGGCCTCGCCTCGCGCATCGCCGCGCGGCTCGCAGCGCTCGACGTCGACGACGTCCGCGCGCTCGCCGAGGCGGGCGCCGAGATCCGGCGCTGGATCGCGGCGCAGCCGTTGCCGCCCGAATTCGAGGCCGAGGTCCGGCGCGAGTTCGCCAGGCTCGCCGGCGAGGCGCCGGGAGCGACGTTCGCGGTGCGCTCGTCGGCGACCGCCGAGGATCTGCCCGAGGCGTCGTTCGCCGGCCAGCAGGAGACGTTTCTCAACGTCGCCGGGATCGACGACGTCCTCGCCAAGCTGCGCGAGGTGTTCGCCAGCCTCTACAACGACCGCGCGATCAGCTATCGCGTCCACAAGGGCTATGCGCACGGCGACGTCGCGCTCTCGGTCGGCGTCCAGCGCATGGTGCGCAGCGACGTCGGCGCGGCCGGCGTGATGTTCACGATCGACACCGAGAGCGGCTTTGCCGACGTCGTCTTCGTCACCTCGAGCTACGGGCTCGGCGAGACGGTCGTGCAGGGCGCCGTCAACCCCGACGAGTTCTACGTCCACAAGCCGGCGCTGAAGAACGGCAAGCAGGCGATCATCCGCAGGAACCTCGGCTCGAAGCTCGTCCGCATGACGTTCGCGTCGCCCGAGGAGCGCGCCGCGACCGGCCGGCTGGTGACGACGCTCGACACACCGACCGAGCTGCGCAACCGCTACTCGCTGAGCGACTCCGAGGTCGCCGAGCTCGGCCGCTACGCGCTCGTCATCGAGCAGCACTACGGCAGGCCGATGGACATCGAGTGGGGCAAGGACGGCGTCGACGGCAAGCTCTACATCCTGCAGGCGCGGCCGGAGACGGTGAAGAGCAGCGCCGCCGGCAAGGCCGAGCAGCGCTACAACCTGAAGGGCAGCGGCACCGTGCTCGTCGAAGGCCGCGCGATCGGCCAGAAGATCGGCACCGGGCCGGTGCGGATCGTCGACTCGGTCGCCGACATGGAGCGCGTGCAGGCGGGCGACGTCCTCGTCACCGACATGACCGACCCGAACTGGGAGCCGGTGATGAAGCGGGCGAGCGCGATCGTCACCAACCGCGGCGGCCGCACCTGCCACGCCGCGATCATCGCCCGCGAGCTCGGCATCCCGGCGGTCGTCGGTTGCGGCAACGCGACGAGCGCGCTCAAGGAGGGCGCGCTCGTCACCGTCGCCTGCTCGGAGGGCGACACCGGCTACGTCTACGACGGCCTGCTCGAGACCGAGGTGACCGACGTCGAGCGCGGCGAGCTGCCGTACTCGCCGGTCAAGATCATGATGAACGTCGGCAATCCGAAGCTCGCCTTCGACTTCGCGCAGATGCCGAATTCGGGCGTCGGCCTAGCGCGGCTCGAGTTCATCATCAACAACAACATCGGCGTCCACCCGCGCGCGATCCTCGACTACCCGAACATCGACAGCGACCTCAAGAAGGCGGTCGAAAGCGTCGCCCGCGGCCACGCGTCGCCGCGCGCGTTCTACGTCGACAAGCTCGTCGAAGGCATCGCGACGATCGCCGCCGCGTTCTGGCCGAAGCCGGTGATCGTGCGGCTCTCCGACTTCAAGAGCAACGAGTACAAGAAGCTGATCGGCGGCTCGCGCTACGAGCCCGAGGAAGAGAACCCGATGCTCGGCTTTCGCGGCGCGTCGCGCTACGTCAGCGAGTCGTTCGGCGAGGCGTTCGCGATGGAGTGCGAGGCGCTGGTGCGGGTGCGACGCGACATGGGACTGACCAACGTCGAGGTCATGGTTCCGTTCGTGCGCACGCTCGGGCAGGCCGAGCGCGTCGTCGCCATGCTTGCCGAGCACGGGTTGAAGCGGAGCTCCGCCGGCGGCAGCGACGGCCTGCGCGTCATCATGATGTGCGAGGTGCCGAGCAACGCGGTGCTCGCCGAGGCGTTCCTCGAGCACTTCGACGGCATGTCGATCGGCTCCAACGACCTCACCCAGCTGACGCTCGGCCTCGACCGCGATTCGGGCCTCGAGCTGCTCGCGCGCGACTTCGACGAGCGCGACCCTGCCGTCAAGGCGCTGATCTCGCGCGCGATC
>Ga0068860_100002310_pt1 | contig 20029 bp, 17 predicted proteins | sample KBSSwiS32_FD_66597 | JGI IMG/M metagenome (GOLD analysis project Ga0068860, IMG submission 66597) | Switchgrass rhizosphere microbial communities from Kellogg Biological Station, Michigan, USA - KBS Switchgrass S3-2 | ecosystem: Host-associated > Plants > Roots > Rhizosphere > Soil ...
GCGTCCCAGGGGGATGGGTGGGCGCCGGCCTATGGGTTAGTGCCCCGAAGCCCGCGCGGGGTTGCAGCCGGGGACGAAAAAATCCATCGAATCCGCCGCTCGGACGCCGCTCCGTCTAGACGTCGGTCCAGGAGATGACGCCGCGGTCCTTCAGATCCTCGATCTCGGCGGGGCTGTAGCCGATCTCGGCCAGGACCTGCCTGGTGTGCTGGCCCAGCATGCAGGCCGGCCGCATCGTCGCCGGCGCGTCCATCGACACCAGCGGCCCGTGCCGGTCGTGGCGGCCGAAGTGCGGGTGCTCCACGGAGGCCACGAAGCCGTTCTCGATCACTTGCGGGCTGCGGATCATCACCACCGCCAGTGGATCGCGGTTGACCTCGACGCAGGCGACGTCGTCGGCCAGCGCCTCGCGCTCCCAGACGTCGGCGTCGGCCGCGGCGAACGCGCCGGCCAGCGCTTCGGCCAGCGCCTGGGCGTTTCGCCCGCGGTCCGCCGCGGTGGCGAAGCGGCTGTCGCCCGCGAGGTCCACCTCGGCGACGCGCCGCACGACGCGCCGCAGGGCTTGCCATTCCTGGTCGGTCACCGCCGCCAGGAACACCCACCCGGTCCTGGCCTCATAGAGCCTGTAGAGCGGCCCCAGGCCATAGGCGTCCTTGTCGGGGAGCGCCGGCCCGACCTTGCCGTCGTAGCGGACGAAGTCGTCGGAGACGATGTAGGCGTTGGTGGCGATCATCGAGCTCTGGCCGAACTGGCCCGTGCCGAGCCGCTGCTTGGCCAGCAGGCCAAGGATCATGGCGGTCCCGACGCTGATCGCCGCGGTGCTGTCCGCGTTCGTCGTGGTGGTGCTCACCGCCGCGATCGTCAGGGGCTCGGCGCCCTTGTAGACCGGCTCGTCCACGTCGAAGGCGCGCGCCCAGCCCATCTGCCGGGCGTTCTCGCCCACCGCGACGCAGATGGTCGTGGCGTAGGCCGGCCGCGCGGCGAAGGGGCCGTCCGCGCCGTAGGCCCCTGCATAAAGGTAGAAGAGGCCGGGGTTGTGCCTGGCCAACGATTCGTAGTCGATCCCCATCTTCCTTGACGCCGCCTCGCGGAAGTTGCGCAGCAGCAGATCGGAGCGGGCCACGAGCTTGTGGACGATCGCGATCCCCTCGGGCGTCAGCGTGTTCACCGCCACGCTCTCCTTGCCCTGCAGGCCCTTCACGCCGGCGAACTCGGGCACGCCCGCCTGCTTGCGATGGGGATCGCCCTCCAGGTTCTCGATCTTGATGACCCGCGCGCCGAGGTCGGCCAGCAGCGCCACGCCGTAGGGCGCGGCGTAGAACCACGAGAGGTCGACGACCGTCACCCCATCCAGCGGCGGACGCAGCGGCGCGTCCGACGCGGCCGTGGCGGGCGCGAGCGCGCGGGGCGTGGAAAACGATGTCAGGTCGTCATGCTGGCCGAGCGTCGGGGCGGGGACGCCGATCCGCGCCGGCGTCGCGCGGAGCTCCACGAACGGCCCGACCTGCAGGGTGGGCCCGCGCTCGGGGTCGTCGACGCGCACGACGTCGCCGTTGTGCACGAACTGCGGGTGGCTCATCGCCTCCTCGGCGGTGCGGAACGCGTCCATGGTGATGTTGGGATACCGAACGCAAAGCGCCTCCCATTCCGCATAGGTCTTTTCGCCCACGCGCCGGCGCGCCACCTCCAGGAGCCGCTCGGGCGCCTCGCCGGCGGCGGTGGCGGCGTCGTAGTCGGCCTCCAGATCCAGGGCCTTCAGGAGGTCGGCCCGCTGGTGCGGCAGCCAGCTCGCGAACTGCAGGCACTTGCCGTCCTTGGTGAACGCGATGATTCCGCAGATCGGCGCATAGGTGGTGGCGCCCGGCGTCGACCCGTCGTCCCGCTTGACCAGGTGTCGCGGCATGTGCGGCTGATCGAGCCATTGGTACATGTCGTAGGGATGCAGTCCCTGCAGCAGGCTGGTCTCCACCCGCTGGCCGCGGCCCGTGCCTTCGCGTTGATAGAGCGCCGCGAGGATGCCCTGCACCGCGCCGTGGGTTGCGCCGAACGCCGCGCCCGGGGTGGCGGCGTAGCGGGGCCGGGGGGCGCCGGCCACGGTGTAGAGTCCCGCCTTGGCGGCGACCACGCCGTCGTAGCCCTTGATGTCCGCCCACGGGCCCTTCGGTCCGAATCCGGTGATGGCGCCGTAGATCAGGCCGGGATTCTCGGCGCTGAGCTGGTCGTAGCCCAAGCCCAGGCGCTCGGCGACGCCGGGACGCCAGCTCGTCACCATCACGTCGGCCTGGAGGGCAAGCGCGCGGATCCGCGCCCGGCCTTGCGGCGTCTTGAGGTCGGCGACGATGCTTTTCTTGCCGCGGTGCCAGGTCACGAAGGAGGGCTCGCCGCGCTCAGGGTCGCCGCCGGGCGGCTCCACCTTGACGACCTCCGCGCCGAAGTCGGCCAGCAGCATCGTGGCGATCGCGCCGGACATACGCGAGCTCAGGTCGAGGACCCGCACGCCCTCGAGGACCGCCTGCCCATCCGTCGCCGCGCCGCCGGTCATGCCGGGTCTCCCTGATGTCTGTTCTGGTTGGATGAACCGTATCAAGCGCGCTCGGCGACGTCGCGCGCCTCGACGCCGTCCGCACGCCGAAACGCTGCGACGATCCGTCGTCGCAGCGTGGCTGGAACGCGGCGTCTATGGGTCTCGGGCACATTCGGGAGCCGTCAAATGCTCACACCCGCCGAGGCGAAGCGCCACGCCGACGAGGTCCGCGCCAACAGTTGCACCCTCCTGCGCCAGGTCTTTCCCATCGAGTTGATCGACGCCTGGAACGCCGCGTTCCAGCCGCTCCTGCGCCGGTCCATCGAGTGCGAGGCCGAGGATCCGAACCGCGGCCCCTCGCGCTACTACGTGACGTTGCCGTTCCAGGGGCTGTGGGCCGATCCGGCCGTCATCGACAACGACGACATCATGGCCGTGGTGGAGGACCTCGTCGGCGCGGACGGCGTGATGCAGCAACTGGCGAGCGACACGCCGCTGCTGGGGTCCGACTTCCAGGACCTGCATCGCGACACCCAGCTCCTGTTTCCGGAAAGCGGGGTGGAGACGCCGCCCTATCAACTGGCGGTCAATTTCCCGTTGGTCGACATCACCCTGGAGAACGGGCCGATGGAATACGCCGCCGGCACCCACATGCTCTCGAAGGCCGAGGGTTTGGAGAGGGTCGCTTCGGGCGAGGCGCCGCTCCGGCCCGTCCTGATGCGACGCGGCGACGTGATGATCCGCGACGTGCGCCACGTCCACCGGGGCACGCCCAACCGCACGCGGATTCCGCGCCCCATGGTGGTGATCGGTTATAGCCGTCGCTGGCTTCACCGGCCCGAGGTGCAGGTCCGGGTTCCGGCCGAGGTGCTGGGCCGATTGCCCGATCGGGCCCGCCGGTGGCTGCGCTTCAATCCGGTGTTCGCAACCTGCGAGGAGGCCGCGCGCACGGAGGAGAGCTACCGGGCGTTCGCCTACTGACGAACCGGCTCAGAGCGCCTCGATCAGGCGGCGGGCCGCGTCGGCCGCCGACCGCGCCGCAGCCTCCAGATTCTCGAAGAATGCGGTCGCGCTGTCGCCGTCGGCGGCGTCGGTGGTCGCCTTGATCGCCGCCCACGGCACGCCCAGCAACCCGGCCGCCTGGGCGACGGCGGCGGTCTCCATGTCGACCAGCGTGGCCGAGACCCCGTCGCGGACCTTGCCGGCGTGGATGTCGCATTCGATGAAAAGGTCGCTGGTGGCGATGCGAGCGGGCGTCAGGCCCGGCGCCGGCGCTGCGAAGGCTCGGAAGGCTTCGACGGCGGCCACGCCGATCGGCATCGTGCCGGCCGTGTAGTGGACCAGACCGCCGCTGCGCTGGGCGCCGTAGTCGGCCTGCACCGCCTCGACGATGCCGAAAAGGTCGCCGGGCATGTCGCCGATCTTTCCGGCCGTGCCGATCACCAGGAGCAGGTCCACCGAAAAGTGCGCGTGCAGGGTGGTCGCCGCGACGGCGGCCGCCACCTTTCCGATCCCGGCGCAGAGCAGGTAGATCTCCTTGCCCGCGTGGTTGAGGTGTTCGACCGTGAACGCGCCCGCGGCGAGCGGCGCGCGCGGGTGGTCGGGCAGGAAGGCGGCGAGCTCATTGGCGACGCCCGAGATGATCCCGATCCGCTTGATCGGCGCGGCAGTTTCCATCGGTCAGCGGGTGGTCCCGAACGCCCCCACCTTCGCCGCGCCCGCGAACGCCGCCGCGGAGTCCGCGTCGATCATCGCCAGCTCCTCGGCGGTGAGCGCGAGGTCGGCGGCCTGGACGCTGTCGAGGATGGTCTCGGGCCGGCGGGCGGACGGGATCGGGATGATGTTGGACCCTTGCGCCAGGCACCAGGCGAGCGCCACCCGCTGCGGCGAGACGCCCCGGGCCTCGGCGATCCTGCCCAGCGAGGGATGGGTCTGGCCGAAACCCGGCGCGCCCTGCTGGCCGCCGACCGGCCGGTAGGCGAAGAAGGCGATGTCCTCCGCCTCGCACATCTTGGCGAGGGGCGCCGCCGCCAGGCGGCCGGGCGAGAGCTCGTGTTCGATGGCGTCGATCCGGGTCATGGCGCGGGCCTGGGCGACCTGGCCGCGGCCGACGTTGGAGAGGCCGATCATGCCGATCTTGCCCTCGGCCTGCAGCGCCATCAGCGTGCCCACCGCCTCCTCGAAAGGGACTGCAGGGTCGGGCGCATGCAGCACGTAGATCGCCAAGCGATCGACGCCCAGCGCCTTCAGCGAAGTCTCGCAGGACCAGCGCAGGTTCTCGCGGCTGTTGTCGCGGACCGCCGCCTCCTCGACGGTGCGGCGGCATCCGCCCTTGGCGACCACCAGAACGTCGTTCCTGTCGCCCGACCAGGACGCCAAAGCCTTGGCGGTGAGGGCTTCGTTCTGGCCCATCAGCTCTGGGCCCATGACGTAGTTGACCGCGGTGTCCAGCACCCGCACGCCGGCGTCGAGGGCGGCATGGATGGTGCGGATCGCCTGCGCCTCGGGGATCGGGTCTTCGTGCACGCCCGGCGGCGCGTGCGGAAGCGTCATCAGCATGGTGCCGAGCCCGATCGGCGGAACCGACCACTCCCCAACCTTGCGCGTGTTCGTGACGCTCTGGCCGGCCATCGCCGCCTCCCTGTCAAATTTGGATGTCGGAACAAGGCTAGGCGCACAAGCGGCCGCGCGCCAGGAACGATCCGGCGCTCGACCCGCGTGACGGCGCGCATTCGTTCAGCCTTTGCTGATGACCGGCCTCAGTTCGACAGCGATCGGGGCGGCCTCGTCGGCGCGTCGGCCCTGGCGCGCGGGTCGCGAGCCGCGCGCTCCACCTGGACCTGATGCGGATAGGGAAAGCTCAGGCCCCGGGCCTCGAACTGCTCCTTGATCCGCTTGGTCAGGTCGAAGCGCACGTCCACCCAGTCGTCGGGGCTGGCCCAGCACCGCAAGGTCACCGTAACGCTGGAGTCGGCCAGGGCGGTCACCTTGGCCCAGGGTTTCGGATCGGCGCGCACCCGCCGGTCGGCCGCCGCCTCTGTCAGCAGGATATCGAGCGCCAGGTCCAGGTCGTCCTCGTAGTCGACGCCGAAGTTCAGCTCGATCCGTCGCCGCCCGGCCTGCGATATGTTGACGATCATATCCCCGAACACCTTGCCGTTGGGGAGATAGAGGGTCATCCCGTCGAAATCGCGGATCCGGGTGTTGAACAGGTCGAGGCCCGTCACCTCGCCCTGGCGACCGTTCAGCTCCACCTTGTCGCCGATCCGATAGGGACGCAGCAGCAGGATCATCACGCCGGCGGCCACATTGCTCAGCGCCCCTTGCAGAGCCAGGCCGATGGCCAGCGAGGCTGCGCCCAGCACGGCTATGACCGAGGTGGCCTGGACGCCGAGCTGTTGCAGAACGGCGATCAAACCGATGGCGACCACCAGGTACTTGATCAAGCCCGACACGAACGTCGCCAGGGTGCGGTCGGCGGGATGCTGGCGATGAAGGCGCTCGACGCCGACCGCGGCCAGCCGCGCGGCACGGTTGGCGGCCCAGATGGTGATGGCGAGAATGATCCCGGCGACCAGGATCCGGATGGAGAAGGCGCCCAGGGTCCCGGCGAGGTCGCGCAGCATCACGGGATCTCCCGACAAGGCCCGTTCGACCATGTCGAGGACGTGGGCCGCCTTGTCGCTGACGGCGCTGGATTGGGGAAGGGGATTAGCCGGCGGCACTGTACTCGACTCACGTCGTGCGGCGCTCAATACATCCCGGCCAGCAGGCAGCCGGAATCGTATGCGCCACGGGGGGCTCGGACTTCGCGAGACTAGAAAAGTCTCGGCGGGCGATATCGTTCCCGCTGCACCAGCGCTCATCTCGCAAACAGTCGCGCTTTAAACCGACCTCGCCGGCCCTTGCGCAGTTCTTGTCTACCTTAAGCGCAGAACGCCGGCTTTTGCGTCTTGTGGACCTGATTGCGATGTTCGCAGGGCGGAATAGGCGATCCACTACGCCGCTCGCGTGGAGCGGGCCTCGAACGGTGACCGGCTAGTCCTGCATGACGTTGCTTGACCGATATTTTCCGCCGTTGAACGCCAAGGGCGCGGTGAAGATTCACCCCGCCGTCCCGCCCGCCGTGGGCATTCCGAAGGTCGTGCACCAGACCTTCTACACCCGCAACCTGCCGCCCGAGCTTCGCCAGAGCGTCGCCAAGATCCAGGACTTGAACCCTGGCTGGGCTTACCGCTTTTACGACGACGTCGACGTCGAGACGTTCATTCTAGGCAATTACCAACCCCACGTTCTCGATTATTTCAAACGGATCAATCCACGGTACGGCGCGGCGCGGGCGGATCTGTTCAGATACCTGCTGATGTACAAGTGCGGCGGCGTCTACCTGGACATCAAGAGCTGTCCGACCAGGCCGTTCGACGACATCCTTCGACCGCAAGACCAGTTCCTGCTTTCGTTCTGGGACAACAAGGCCGGCGACTTCGAGGGGTGGGGACTTCATGACGGCGTATTCGGCGACGCCGGCGAGTACCAGCAGTGGTACATCGCCGCCGCGCCCGGGCATCCATTCCTGAAGGCCGTGATCGAAAACGTCCTCACGAACATAGACCGGTACAATCCGAGCTTGCACGGCATCGGGCGACTGGGGGTTTTGCGCCTGACGGGCCCGATCGCCTACACCTCGGCGATCGCGCCGCTGTTGCCGTTCCATGATCACCGGCTCGCGGACTGCCGCTCCGAGCTGGGCTTCAAATACAGCGTGTACGAAGACATGGAGCACACGGCGACATTTCGCTCGCACTACACGACGTTGACCGAACCCGTCGTGGCCATCGATTCGGCCATGAAGATCGATGCGGCGATCGTCGCGACGCTGAAGGCCATCCGGCGCGTCATGCGCTTCGCGACGGGGCGCGAGCGTCCGGCGCAGCTTCGCCCGCCCGCGGCCTTCAGTTCGCCAGCCTCGAAGCGTTCAGGGCCTGGGCGCTTCGGCCGTCTGCGGCCGCCTGATCCGGCTGGGGCTGCGGGCCCTGGTCCAGACGCGGGCCACGCAATCGACGAACCGCCGCAGGCGCCCGCGCGGCGACGCGGCGGAACCCCCGGCGTCCATCGGGACGTAGCCGAGGATTCGGTACGCCTCGTCGAGCGACCATCGTGATTCCGGGTTCCGGGACACCAGATTGACGACGTGCGCGCCCTGGATATCCGCCGTGATGGCGAGCTCCAGGCCCCGGCAGGCGTCGTCGTTGCTGAGCCAGCACTGCTCTTCCCACGGATCATCGTTCGGCGCGGGCGCATTGTCCCCCGGGCGGCACCCGCCGAGCCTGAGCGCAACGGTCGAGATTCCGTGGTTCGCCCAGGCGGCGTGGGCGATCCGCTCGGCGAACAGCTTGGTCGCGCCATAGGCGTTGGGGCCCGGATCGGGGGCGTCGGCGCGCAGGGTTTCCGCGCCGAACCGTTGTCCCGCCATCGCCCACACCGAGCTGGCCAGCACGACGCGGCGCACGTCGTGCCGGGCGGCCGCGAAGTAGACGTTCAGCGAGGCGTCCACGTTGGGGCCGATCAAGGCGTCCCAGTCGGCGGCCGAACTGGCGTTGGCGGCCAGATGCACCACTGCGTCGGCGCCTGCGAACCGGTCGGTCCAGGCGCGGTCGACCACGCTCAGGTCCGCCGCTTGGACCTCGGGATCGGACCGCGGGTCGATATCGATCAGCCGCAAGTCGTAGTCGCCGCGGGCGGCCAGGTGATCACGCAGCTTGACGCCGAGGTTGCCCGCCGCGCCGGTGATCACCACCACCCGCGACATGTTCAGTCCCCGCGACCGGCTTCAGCCGCGCGGCGACGGTCGAGCATCTTCTTGGCCACGCGCAGGACGTTCAACTCGACCATGGATTTTCCACGCGTCATGTTCCCTTCGTGGCGGCGCACGATCAGGCTCACCTGGTCCAGCCGGACGACGTTCAGGCGGTTTTCGCCGGCTCGGAAGTACCAGTCGGTATCCTCGCCGTAGCGCATGTCCATGTCGAACAGGCCGTTGCGCTGGAAGACGTCGCGCCGATAAAGCCCCGCGCCGATGTAGTGCGGGAAGGACTCCTCGGGGTTGCCCATCAGCTCGGTCTCGCCGGACTGCGGATCGATGCGGGCCATCTGCCCGCGGCCCAGGACCACGTCGGCCCCGCTTTCGCCCATGGCGGCCACCAGCGCGGGCAGGTTTCCGGCGGGCCACAGGTCGTCCACGTCCAGGAAGGCGATGTATTCGCCGGAGGCGTCGCGGACCCCGCGGTTGCGCGCCGCGGCGGGGCCCTGGTTCACCTGGCGGAAGAAGCGCACATCGATCGGCAGGGTGCGGACCGCCTCCTCGATGTGGTCGATGGAGCCGTCGTCGACCACGATGATCTCCAGCGCCGGATAGTTCTGGGCCAGCACGCTGGCGACAGCCTCGTGCAGGAAGTCGGCGCCGTTGAACACCGGGATGATCACGCTGATCAGCGGATGAGTGGCGGGCGCGGCCGGCGCAGTCAGCGCCGCGTGGTCCGGGTCGGCCAGGATGCCCTTGATGGCGCGGGGCACGCCCGGGATGTCACGCCCGAGCCGGATGCGTGCGCGGGGTGTCCGCTCCAGCAGGGCGCCGATGAACTTGTGGGTCTGGGGTCCGGCGTGCGGAAGCTGCGACATGGTCGTGAACGCCGCGGCGCGATGCAGCTCCACCGTGGAGATGGGCTCGAACAGGGTTTCCTCGCCGTCGTTGAATTTGGGCGTCAGGACCCATTTCAACGGAAGGGAGCGGGCGAGCTGCGCCTGGTGCGACGGATGAAGGTACAGCACCACCTTTTCCCCTTCGGCGGGGGTCTGGCCTTCCGCCAGGGCCGCCAGGCGCGGGAAGCGCGCCGCCTGGTGCGGCTCGAGCTTGGCGGTGGAGTAGAGGGCGTAGGCGGTGGGCTCGGGATCGAGGCCGACGACCAGGTAGTCGTCGCCGATGTAGGTCATGCCGGCGTCCAGGGCCGCCAGGGCGGTGGTGGATTTGCCGACGCCGCCCTTGCCGGTCACCAGCACGCCGCCGTTCTCGTCACCGAACGCCGCGGCGTGGACGAGTTGCAAGCCGCGCTCTTCCATCAGCCAGTGGAACAGGCTGCGCAACGGCGACGATTTCGCCCAGTAGGGAAGCGTGTCGGCCGTATCGACCCAGTAGGCGCCGAGGCCCGCGGGCACATCGAGCACGCTCACGGAGTACTCGCTCCAATGGAAGGCGCTGCGCACCACGCGGCTGTTGAAGCCCCAGATGTCGCCGCGGTCCGTGAAGGCGTTGCGCGAGCAAGGCGGCGGCTGCATCGCCACGCCGGTCGACGCGGTGTCCCAGACCAGAATCGTCACTTCGGTCGGCGTCGCGTCGTCGACCACCAGGTGGGCCATCGCGCCCATGAACTCCTGTTCCAGGCGCGGCCCCGCGAAGATCAGGCGTATGGCGAGGCCGGCGAGGTCGACGGTGCGTTCGATCGCCCCGGTGGCGGCGACGGCTTGGCGCGCGCGCGCCACGACGGAGTCGAAGAAGGCCCGCTGCTCTTCCTCGCTGCGTTGCACGTCCTGAGGATGGGCGCGCTCTGTGGGGGTGTTCGCGTTCAACTGGGGCCTCACTCGGTCGCAGCGGCGACTGCGCCGCTGCTCAGGGGTTTCAGGGCTCCGGCTCTGAGCCGGAGCACGCGGTCGGCGAACCCGACCACGGTCATATCGTGGCTGATGATCAGGACGGAGGCGTGGATGGGGTCCGCGGTGACGCGGCCCATGATCTCGCCGATCGCGTCGACGTCCAGATGGTTGGTGGGCTCGTCCAGGATCACGAGCTTGGGACCGCCGATGAGCGCTCGGGCGATGGCCAGCCGTTGGGCCTCTCCGCCCGAGATCAGCGCCCCGCCTTCGCCGATCACTGTGTCGTAGCCTTGGGGGAGAGCCTCGATGAAGGCGTCGGCGCAAGCCTGCCGCGCGGCGCGGACGACGGCCTCGCGGGGCACGTCGGGCCAGCCGTAGGCGAGGTTCTCGGCGATGGTTCCGGTGAAGAACGTCGGCCGTTGCATCACCACGCCGATCTGCCGTCGCAACGCCTTGAGGTCGAGCGTCTCGTACGGGTGTCCGTCCGCGGCGAGCTCGCCGCGATCGGGGTGATAGAAGCCCAGGATGAGGTTGACGATGGTGCTCTTGCCCGCGCCGTTCGGGCCGACGATCGCCGTCCGCGAGCCGGGTTCGAGGTCCAGAGAGAGACCTTTCAGAACGGGCTTTCCGTCGTAGGTGAAATCCACGTCGCGCAGCGAGACGGCGCCCTGGAAGGCCAACGTCCCGGCGCCGCTGTAGCCCGTCGCCTGGGTCTCGTCGCCCATGGCCAGCAGCTTGCGCAGCGACTCGTCGCCGACGATCAACTCCGGCGCGACGCTCATCAGCCGGTTGGCGGCGTCGTTGAGGGCGCCTGCGGCCAGGTAGAAGGCCATCAGGTCGCCAAGGCTCATGGCGTGATGGATGACCGCGACGCCGCCCCCCACCAGCAGCAGGAGCCCGCCGATCCCCGTCAGGTTGCTCTGGATCTGAGCGGACACGGCGAAGCTCATCGCCATGCGCACGCCCGAGGTCTCGAGCTGGCGCAGGCCCTGGGTCTGCCGCGACAGCTCGGCGTCCTCGAAGCCGCGCACGCGGGTCAGGTCCATCTGGCGCAGGACGAACTGCACGCCGCGGCTGAAACCTTCGAATGCCTGTTGGAAGGCGCGCACCTCGCGTTTCACATATCGGCCGCCGAGCAGGGTCGACAGCCAGATGAATGGCAAGAGGCCCGCCAGGATCAGCACCAGCCAGGCGTTCAGGTGGATCAGCGCGCCCGTGAGGCAAAGGGTGCTGAGGGCGGCGGGCAGCATCGTCGACAACAGAACGCTCGTCAGATTGTCGATCCGCTCCGTCTCCATCACGATCCGGGTCTGCACGCGCGCGGCGTCGTTGCGGCCGAAGTAGTCGCGGGGCATGGCGTAGAGCGCGGCGATCAGGTCGCGGCGGATCTCGCAGATCGCCGCCTTCGTCAGCTTCAGGCTCATGGCGCGGACGACAAGGGCCACGCCGCTGGCGGCCAGCCGCAGGGCGACGAGGCCGGCGCCGCAGGCGATCAGGACGCCGACCTGGCCCTTCGGGACGGCATGGTCGAAGGCGAAGCGAACCACGAACAGGCCCGGCAGGACCATGGCGGATTGCAGAGCGCCGAGGACCGCCACCAATGCGACCAGCCAGCGGCGCTTGCGGAAATAGCTCCACAGATAGGCCCAGGCCCTGGCGTCGAAGATCGCCAGCCGGGCGAGCCCGTGGCGAACCGGGGACGTCACGTGCGGCTTTCCGCGCTGGTGCGCGCGTACCGGCGGCGCAGGGTCGCCAGGATCTCCAGGGGCGCCTGCTTCAGGCTGCGCAGGCGCCAACGGCGGCGCAGGTAGGCCGGGAAGCCCGTCACGAACGCCCACGGGCTTTGCGTGCGCAGATAGCGCCAGTAGTCGACCAGCGGGAAAATCCGCGGCCGATACTGGAATTCCGCCGGCCCCAGGTAGCCGAGGTTCTCGATACGCTCGATCAGGCTCGCGCGACGGGCCTTGAGGTCTCGCAGCACCTCGGCGGGGATCGGCACGTCGTATTCGCGGGCCAGGAAATCGAGGCCGAGGGACAGACGGTGGGTGAGCTTCTGCGACTTGGCGTAGGCGACGAGGGACGCCCAGTCGATCTCATCGCCGCGCGTGCGCACGACCGTAGCCGTGTCGACGACCCAGCGGATCGGCGGCTCCACGTTCGAACGCACGCCGTGCAGCACGAGATGCAGCAGCATGACCGTCGGGCTTGGTTGGCGCGTGGCGACGCCAGCGAATTTGAAAGGTTGCGCGTCCGCCCAGAACCAGGCGTCCGCGGCGGAAGACGGCGTCTCCCTCAGGCAGTGCCAGTGCAGGTCGATCTCTCGGCCGGCCGCGTTGCGGAAGCCCAGGCCGTGCTGGTCGGCCAATTCGTCGGCCGGGACCCAGTCGACGCTGGTCCATCCCAGGTTCTTCAGGACCTCCAGCGCCCTCTCGCGCTGTCCGCTCGGTATGACCACGTCGAGGTCCGACATCGGTCGGGTCGCATGGTTGGCGTAGTAGCTGAAGGCGAGCGGCGCGCCCTTCAGCAGCAGGGTCCGCACGCCGGACGCCTCCAGGCCGCCGATCGTGGAGGCGACGTCGTTGAAGAGCGCGCTGTTCTCAGCCCAGGCGCGCCGGTAGACACCCTTCATGCGGCCCATCAGCGGATCGGTGAATCCGACGGCGCGCAGACGCTCATAGACCAGGGGCAGCAGGCGGAACGTGCCCCCGTCGAGGTGCGCGTCGATGTCGACCTGTTCCAGCCAGGCGCGGAACGAGGCTTCCACCTGGTCCTGCGGGCCGATCGCCGCCTTCACGATCAGCGCTTGCGGCCCCTTGGGCCAGGGCAGGCCGCCGTTCGCCAGTTCGGGCCCGCCGCGGATCACCGCGACTGTCCCGCTGCGGCCGCCTTCCGCGCCAGGGAAGCCCGGAGCGCCTTGAAATAGTCGGCCTGCGGCGATTGCTCGGCGGCCATGGTGTTGCCGCCATGGATCCTGCGCCGCATGACCAATTGGTCGATCACCGCCAGGGTCGCGCCGGCGTCGTTGAGGCGCGCGGCCCAATCGATCGTTTCGCCGACCTTCAGCGCAGTGTCGAAATATCCGATGCGGTCGAAGGCGCGCCGCCTCACGAGCATGGCGCCGGCGAACCGCGCGGCCGTGCGGCCCTCGGGGCAATGCAGCCGCGCCCGGGTCGCCTCGTCCACTTCCGGCGAAATGAATTGTTCGACCTCGCCGTAGACGCCGTCCAGCGCCTCGTCGGCCTCCAGCCTATCCAGGCGCAGCCGCAGGCTGTCGGCTGGCCAGACGTCGTCGGCGTCCAGGAAGGCGATGAGATCGCCGCGCGCCTGGCGGACGCCCGCGTTGCGGGCGGCGCTGATCCCCTGGTTGACCTGGGTCAGGACGCTGACGCGGGGAACGAACGTCCTCGCCACATCGCCGCCGCCGTCGGTGGATCCATCGTCGACGACGATCACTTCATCCGGCGCCCGGGTCTGCGCCAGGACGCTGTCGAGCGCCTGGGCGACGAACGCCGCGTCGTTGAACAGGGGGATGATGACGCTGACGGTGTTCATCGGGCCGACCACATCCGGCCGCAGGCGCGGCGCATCACACGTCGACCTTGCGCTTGGGCCAGCCCATTTCGTCGACATCGTGGATGGGGTCGAGCTGGATCAGGTCCTGCATGTCCTCGTGCACCGAAAGCACAGGCGACGCGTAGGGGCCGGCCAGCACGGGCAAGGCGGGAACCGAACCGTTACCGCTCGTTACGCGGACCAGGTCGCGGGCCAGGAGATCGTCGAGGAACGCGGCGACCGCAGCCTGGTCGCCCAGCGCCGCGCCGGCCCAGTCCAGGATCTGCAGACGGGTCGCGCCCGCCTCGATCGCCTGCCAGATTGCCCCGCCAAGCCCATCCGTGCTGTAGTAGGCTCCCGAGCGAAGATCCATGACGATCGCTTCGCCGTCGATCACTTCACCGACGACAGATGGCGCGCAGATCTCAAATTTCCCGTCGCTCACCACGATACCTCCAAGCCAACTCAACGCCGCCGGGCGATAGACTCGCCCGTTCAATTTGTCATCCGCCGGATGAAATTCCCATCGATGTCGACGTTCCCGCCAGCAAGAACTGCGCCAGCCTGTCATTGGATCAACACCAAACCTTAGGGCGCCTGTCACGAAGGCGTGCGGTCTACGTAGAGGGCCAGGCCGGGGCGGCTCGGTGACGGCCCGGGTCCTGATGGTGGCGCTCGACGGCGCGGATGGAACGCGGCTCGACCGCTGGAGCGCCGATGGCTCGCTGCCAAACCTCGCCAAGCTGCGCGAAAGGGGCTTGGCCAAGGCCATGTCGGCCCCGGTCGGCGTCACCGACGACGGACTGTGGGCATCCTTCCAATACGCTTGCGGCCTGGGCGAGCACGGCCGCTACCACTACCTCCAGCGCAACGGGGGCGGAGCCTTCGACATGGCCTTCCGCGCCGAGGCGAGCCGGCCGCGCTTTTGGGACTCCCTGTCCGCCGCGGGCCGCCGGGTGGCGGTGCTGGACGTGCCCAAGTGCGCCCCGCCGCGGCCGATCAACGGCGTGCATCTCGCCGACTGGATGGTGCACGGCCGATATTTCGACGCCCCGCTGAGCTATCCGGAGCCGCTCGCCGCCGAGGTGGTCGGCCGGTTCGGCGTCGCGCCCAGGAGCCTGTGCGACCACCCCGTCCCCTGTCCGGGCGATGCGGAGGCCCATGAACTGATCGCCAACCTGAGCACCTCGCTCGAGCGCAAGCGCGCCGCGGCCCTGCACCTCCTGTCGACGGAGCCCTGGGACCTCTTCCTGGTCGCCTTCAAGGAGGCCCACTGCGCCGGCCACGCGTTCTGGGAGCTCACCGACGACGGCGCCTCCGAGGACGCCTCGGCGCGCAACCTGAGGCTGGGCGATCCGTACCGGACCGTTCTCACGCAGCTTGACGCCATGATCGGCGACCTTGTCGAGGCCGCGGGCCCGGACGCCGCCGTGGTCATATTCGGCACCACCGAGATGGAGCCCAACGGCACGATCGAGCACCTCCTACCTCAGATCGTCTCGCGGATGAACCGCCGCCTTGGGGACACGCTGGCCGCCAAGGCGGTCCGCCGCGTGCGCGGGCGCCTGACGCGCAGAAACGCGCCGCCGCCTTGCGAACTCCTGCCCTACACCGAGAACTGCGCCGCCTTCCGCCTCACGCCCCGCAGGCGCGTGGCGGGATTGCTGTCGCCCGCGCCCGACGAGCCCGGCCGTCTGGCTGACGCCGTCGCCGAGATCATGCGCGGAATCACCGACGCCGAGACCGGCCGCCCCGTCGCCGCCAGCGTCGACCGGCCTTCGGCGCAGCTCCCCGGCGGACGGTCCGAAACCTTGCCGGACATGCTCGTCCGCATCGCTTCGGGCCTTGCGCCCCGCGCCGTCGTCTCGCCCAGCCTGGGCCGGATCGAAGGCGAGCCGCCCGACATGCGGCCGGGCAACCATGCTCTGGGCGGGGGCGTGGTGTTCCTCACCGGCGCCGCGACGGCCTCCGCCGAATCGGTGGGCGCCATCGAAGACCTGGGGCCCCTCGTCCAACGCCTGCTGGCGTAATCTCTTGCGCCTGTCTGTGACAGGGTCACGCCGGAGCGGGGCGGGCGCGCTGGTTGTAGAGGAGCTTGCGCCGACGGGCCTGTTCCTCGGGACTCACGCCGGCCGGATCTTCAGGCTCGCCGGCGGTCACCGCCATTCCGCGCCGCACGGCGGGACGCTCCGACAACTCTTCGAACCAACGCTTGAGGTGGCGGAACTCGTCGAGGTCGATCCCCTGTTGCTCCCAGCCGGCGCTCCAGGGAAAGCAGATCATGTCGGCGATCGAATAGTCGTCGCCGGCCAGATAGCGGCGATCGTACAGACGATTGTTCATGACGCCGTAGATGCGGTGGGTCTCGTCGTTGAACCGCCGTTGCGCGTACGACTGGTCGCCAGCTTTCGGCGACACGCGCGAGAAGTGGCCGCGTTCGCCAATCTTCGGGCCCTGGTTGGCCATCTGCCACATCACCCACTGGGCGACCTCGTACTTGGCGCGCACGTCGTCCTGCGGCCAGAACCGGCCTTCCTTTTCGGCCAGATACATCAGGATCGCGCCGGATTCGAACACCCCGATCGGCGCGCCGCCGCCCTTGGGCGCGTGGTCGACGATGGCCGGCATCCGGTTGTTCGGGTTGAGCGCCAGGAACGCGTCGGTGAACTGGTCCCCCCGGCCGATATTCAGCGGCGTGATCTTGTAGGGAGTCCCCAGCTCTTCGAGCAGGATGGTCACCTTCTTCCCGTTCGGCGTCGGCCAGTAGTGGACCTCGATCATTCTGCGGCTCCCGTGCGGCTTTGGTCCAAGGCATATGGGGCGGGGCGGGCGCAAATACAGAGCGCGCTGGGCCGAGGTGCGGCTGAGCCTAGGGCGCGGCCTCAACCGTGTTGTCGGGCATCAACCTGACGTCTTCGATCCACACCGGCGAGGCGACGGTGTTCAGGATCGCATCCGCGCATTGGTCGGGCGTCATCGGCCGGGCCCGCAGCAGACCGCGCTGTGTCCGCATCTCCGTCAGCTTGGCGACCTGGTCCTGGTTCCACCCCGAGCCAAAGCCGGTGGAGGTCGGGCCCACGCCGACCCGGATGAAGCACATGTTCGGGTGTTCCGAGCGCCAGCCCTTGATGAGGGCGTCGAGCGCCGCCTTGCTGGCGCCGTACGCCACCAGGAACGGCCGCGGGTCGTCACTGGACACCGAGGAGAGGAAGACCGCGCGGCCCTCGCTTGCGATCAGGTGGGGCAGAGCCGCCCGGCCGGCGAGCGCTGCGCCCACCACATTGGTCTCCAGGATCATGCGCCAGGCGTCGCCATCCGTCTCCAGCAGCGGCGAGAGGGTGGACATCCCTGCCGCATAGATCAGCGCATCGAGGCCGCCGAGCGCAGCGACGGCCTGCTCCACCATCGCGACGCAATCGGCGTCGCGCCGCACGTCGGCCTCCACGACGGTCAGGTCCCCGTGTCCCTCCCGCCGCAGATCTTCCAGACGCTCGGCGCGCCGCGCAGTGGCCACGACGCGGCCGCCCGCCCGCGCCGCCTGGGCGGCCAACGCGCGGCCGATCCCGGAGGATGCGCCGACCACCAGGATGCGACGCCCTGCCAGCGCGCTGTTCGACACGAAATCGGTCATGGGTCTCCCTCTTGATCGCGCCGGATGCGGACGCGCAGGTTGTCCTCGATAAGCGGGCGCGACAACCTCCGGAACGCGACGCCGGAGCCCGCTGAGACTGCCGGATTAGGCGGCTTTCTCGGTTGACAATATAACTAGTTGTCGGTGAAGTGCATAGGCCCGCTCGTCGCTCGGCGATGACGCGGCAATAGATAATTCCCAGAGGGAGGATCCAGAATGCTCAAGGGCGCGCGCTTGTTGATGACAGGCATGACCGGCCAGGTCGGAGCCTCGCTCGGCCGCATTCTCGCGCCGCACAACGAGATCGCCGGCATGGCGCGCTACACCAAGCCAGGCTCGCGCGAAGCGGTGGAGGCGCTCGGGATCAAGCCCATCCAGTGCGACTACACCACCGGCGATTTCACCGGCGTGCCGGACGACTACGACTACGTCCTGCACGTCGCCGCCGACGTCTACCCCGCGAGCATGGACGTGGGCGTGCAGCAGAACGCCGAGGGCGCCGGCCTGCTGTTCAACCACTTCAAGAAGGCCAAGGGCTGGATCTACGTCTCCACCACCGGCGTCTACTGGGACCATCCGGATCCCTGGTATCGCTACAAGGAGACCGACCGCTGCGGCGGCAGCACCCGGATCACCTCGCGCTTCCCCTACGGAACGACCAAATATTGCGGCGAGGCGGTGGCGCGGACCTTCTCGCGCCTGCACAACGTGCCCTTGACCATCCCGCGGTTGAACTGGTCCTACGGCCTGGGCGGCCATGGCGGGATGCCGGTGCGGCTGATGGCCAACCTCGCGGCGGGCGAGCCGATCAATATTAATCCGGACTGGGAGTTCGTCGGCGGGCCCATCCACGAGACCGACATGGCCGAACACATCGAAGGCTTCTTCGCCGGCGCGACAGTGGGCGGCACGATCACCAACTGGGCCGGCGACGACGCGGTTTCGGTGGAGCAGATCATCCCCTGGCTGGCCGACGTGATGGGCGTGCCCTACCGGTTCAATCCCACCCATGAGGCCACCGCCTACCCGCGCGCCACCGACAATTCGAAGCGCATCTCGCTGGTGGGGGAATGCAAGGTGAAGTGGCGGGATGGATTCAAGGCCGTGCTTCGCGAGAAGTTTCCGCACCTGGCCCTGAAGACCGGCGCCTGATCGGAAAGGCCTGGACGATGAGCCAATCCACCACCGCGACCGCGCCGCGGATGACCTACGACGAGCTCTTCATCGACGGGCGATGGGCCAAGCCGGCCGCCGGCGGCGTCGAGCCCGTCATCAATCCTGCGACCGAGGAAGCGATCGGCCGCGCGCCGGTGGGCGGAGCCGAGGACTGCCTGCGAGCGATCGCCGCCGCGCGCCGCGCGTTCGACGAGGGTCCCTGGCCGACCCTCGTCCGGGACGATCGGGCCGACCGGCTGCAGAAGGTGCTCGATCACCTGATGGGCCGGCGCGAGGAGGTCCTGGAGCTGATCGTGCGCGAGGTGGGCTTCACCCGGCGCGAGGCGCCGTTTCAGCTCGAAATGGCGTTTGTCCATTTCCGGCGGTTCCTGGAGATCGCTCGCAAGGACCCGATGAAATCCTTGCCGGTGAAGGTCTTCCCCCAGCTCGACGGCGGAAAGATGCTGGGCGGCGCGGTGACGGTGCGCGAGCCGATCGGGGTGGTCAGCGCGATCACGCCCTACAACGCCGGCTTCCTGCTGGGACTGGTCAAGGCGATCCCGGCGCTGGCGGCCGGGAACACCGTGGTCCTCAAGCCGTCGCCCTATACGCCGCTCACCTCGCTGCTCATCTCCGAGGCCATCGCGGCGGCCGACCTGCCGCCGGGGGTGTTCAACCTTGTGACCGGCGGGGTCGAGGTCGGCGAACTGCTTTCCGGCGATCCGCGGATCGACATGGTGACCTTCACCGGCTCGGACGTCGTGGGCGCCAAGGTGATGGCCCAGGCTGCGCCCACCTTGAAGAAGGTGCACCTGGAGCTGGGCGGCAAGTCGGCGCTGATCATCCGGCACGACGCCGATCTGGACGTCGCGGTGCGCTCGGGCCTGTTCGGGTTCGCCTTCCAGTCGGGGCAGGGATGCTCGATGACCACGCGCATGCTGGTCGACAACCGCATCCGCCCCGCGTTCGTCGAGCGGCTGGTGGCGGCGACCGCGCAGATCCAGGTCGGCGACCCGGGCGAGGCCGACGTGGGCATGGGGCCGGTGATCCGCGAGGCGGCGCGGGCGCGCGTAGAGCGCTATGTCGCCCTGGGGCTGGAGCACGGCGCGACGCTGGCGTTCGGGGGCAAGCGGCCGGCGGGCCTGACCCGTGGCTTCTTCCATGAGCCGACGATCTTCGACGACGTCGACAATCGCTCGCCCGTCGCACAGGACGAGATCTTCGGCCCGGTCGCCGCCGTCATCGGCTTCGACACCGACGACGAGGCCGTGCGTCTCGCCAACGATTCCAAATACGGTCTGGGCGGATCGGTGGTGTCGAGGAACACCGGCGTCGCCATGGAGATGGCGCTCAACATCCGCACGGGCATGGTGTCGATCAACGGAGGCGCCGGCGGCTTCCATCCCGACATGCCGTTCGGCGGCTACAAGCGCTCGGGCCTGGGCCGCGAGTGGGGCGAGGAAGGCTACAACGAATATACCGAGATCAAGTCCATCGGCTTCCACGCCGGCTGAGGGAGA
>Ga0068860_100002312_pt1 | contig 20025 bp, 19 predicted proteins | sample KBSSwiS32_FD_66597 | JGI IMG/M metagenome (GOLD analysis project Ga0068860, IMG submission 66597) | Switchgrass rhizosphere microbial communities from Kellogg Biological Station, Michigan, USA - KBS Switchgrass S3-2 | ecosystem: Host-associated > Plants > Roots > Rhizosphere > Soil ...
TCCCGCGCGGTGTGCGACGCCGGCTGGGTGCCCAACGACCTGCAGGTCGGCCAGACCGGCAAGGTGGTGGCGCCGCAGCTCTACGTGGCGGCCGGCATCTCCGGCGCCATCCAGCACCTGGCGGGCATGAAGGGGTCCAAGACCATCGTCGCCATCAACAAGGACCCGGAGGCGCCCATCTTCCAGGTGGCGGACTACGGCATCGTGGGCGACCTGTTCAAGGTGCTCCCGGAGCTGCGCGCGGCCATCAAGGCGGCCAGGTAGCGGGCGTGGGTTTCGCGGTAAGCTGCGCGCCGACTCCCCGACGGCCGGGCGTGGAGTGACGGACTGGAAACGTGGGTGAGTGGATGGACGCCGTGCCGCGGAGACACCCCCAGGCCGGCGTCGAACGCGTGGGCGGTCGGCTGCTGGCGCTGGGTCCGGACGACCAGCTCCACTCGTTCGAGGACGAGGCGGGGACCGCCTCCGAGGTCGCCGAGCGCATCGTGGAGCTCTGCGACGGGACGCGCACCCTGGGCCAGGTCGTCGACGCGCTCTGCGAGGAGTTCGACGTCGGGCGCGAGGAGTGCGCCCGCGACGCCGTCCAGTTCGTCCGTTTGCTGACCGAGAAGAAGGTGCTGGTGCTCGAGCCGGGCGCCGGTGCCGCAGCGAGGTGATCTCCGTGCGCCGTTCATGCCCCCAGTGTCGCGCCGTCCTCTTCGCCACCCTCTGCGCGCTCGCCGCGTGCCAGGGCCAGTGCTTCAAACCGCCGGCGCAGAGCACGCTGTCGGTGGACTTCGTCAGCCCCGCGGACGGCCAGTCGATGACCATCGCGAACGACGTCTCGGCCGCCACCCCTGGCTTCCAGCTGGACGTGGTGGCCAAGGCGGCGGACAGCGGCGGCAACCCGGTCGCGCTGGCGAGCGCCACGGTTCAGACGCGGCTCACCTCGGAGACCGCCTTCAGCGCCGGGCCGGCCGGGCAGATCGCCGGCGACACCGTCACCTTCCCGGCGGTGGAGCTCCGGGAAGGCGCCAACGCCATCCAGGTCAACGTCACCGAGTCGGGCTCCAGCCGGACCGCCACCAAGACCATCACCGTCAACGTGGACCTGAGCCAGCCGCAGGTGCTCACCTTCCGCTTCCAGGGCGACGCCAACGGCGACGCCGTGCTCAACCTGGGGGAGCAGGCCACCGGCGCCCCGGTCGCGCTGCTCACCACGCAGGGGGTGGAGGACGGGCAGACCATCACCATCAAGGACCAGGGCGCGGCGGGGACGGTGTACGGCACCGGGACGGTGACCGCGGGCGCGGCGTCGGTGACGCTGAGCGGCCTGGGCGTCACCGACACCACCGAGGCGAGCTACCAGCTGGTGGCGGAGGTGTCGGACCTGGCGGGCCGGAGCACCACCGCCTCGAAGACGCTGGTGGTGGACCGGGTGGCGCCGGAGCTGACCATCCTCTCGCCGACCGTGCCGGCGGGTCAGAACCCGGGGGTCATCCTCAGACAGGTGGACGACGCGGACGCCACGCTCGCCGGCTTCCAGGTGCGGATCGCGGTGCAGACGTCGTCCGACGTGGGGGCGAACGGGGTGGTGATCACGCGCTTCCCCGGAGGGATGGATGCGCTCACGCCGGACGGGGTGACCCACCAGGTGTCGGACGACTTCACGGTGCCGGACACCGGGCCGTTCAGCTACGCCATCACCGTCGGGGTGACGGACCTGGCGGGGAACGCGGCGTCCCGGACCTTCACCATCCAGCTCGGCGACAGCAGCCTGCCCGGCTTCTTCGCCAACGTGCGGTTCACCGACACCGTGCTGGACGTGGACGCGCTGCACGGGTCGTTCAAGTTCCCGGTGCGGCGGAACGTGACGGTGGGCGGGACGCAGTCCATCGTCGCGGTCTCCAACGTCGCCTACTGGGCGGCGAGCTCGACGGCGGAGATCCCCACCAACGTGATCGTCGACCAGGGCCTGCAGGTGGCGGACGCGCAGGTGATCATCGCCGGGGTGGTGGCGGGCGGCGCGGGCTGCACGCCCAGGTTGCTCTACAACGGCAACATGCTGGTGTCCGGGACGGCGCTCACCACCGACAGCGCGGGCCCGGTGTCGCTCTCCGCCACCTTGCCCTCCGGCTCCTCGGGCCTGCTGCGCTTCGCGGTGGACTGCGGCGGCGGGAAGGTGCTGGGGCCGTCGACCAACCTGGTGGTGGACGTGGACCCGCCGTCCGCGGTGCCCGCCGCGTTGACGCTGGTCAACACCGGCGCGTTCAGCGAGCGCCGGCCGGCGGTGGACGTGACCTGGTCGGCTGGCAATGACGACGGCTCCGGCGGCGGCTCGGGCGCGGCCTCCGGCTACGAGGTCCGCTGGGGGACCAACGCCACCCTGCGGAAGTCGCTCGCGCCTCCCCTCCCGGCCAACCTCTACGACCAGCAGTTCGGCATCGACAGCGACCTGCGCTACTTCGACGCGAACCGCTCCCAGCTCCCGGTGGGCGGCTCGCTCCCGGCCAGCACCACCACCTTCCGGCTCCAGGGGTTGCCGGCGATCGAGGACTACTACGTGCAGGTCCGCGCGCGCGACGACGTGGGGAACCTGGGCGCGCTGGTGACCACCAGCTGCTCCACCGGCTCCGGCTGCCTCTCGCACCAGCTCCGGGTGAAGACCATCGACAACCCGGGGACGGCCGGGCGCATCGGCTTCCTGATGGAGGCGGCGGACCTGAACGGGGACGGCGCCGCGGACCTGGTCTTCACCAGCAACGGCACGCGCACCGCGTGGATCGCCTACGGGGGCAGCAACCCGTTCACCACCGTCTCCCAGGTCAACCTCCCGGCCAGCGCATTGCCGGTCGCCGCGGCCGTGCCGTTCGTCATCGCGGTAGGCGACGTGGGCAACGCCGCCGCCTCCACGTTTCCCGATCTCGCCGTGTCGGATCCGACGTGGGACACCTTCCGGGGCCGCCACTTCCTGTTCTTCGGGCGGTCCGGGACCATCGACCCGGTGCCGGTCGAATTCCGCGGCACGTCGCAGAACCTGAATTCGGGCGCGGGCTCCGGCTCCAGCCAGGACAACGGCGTGATCCGGATCCTCGGTGACTTTGGCCGCCCCGGCGGTGGGGGGCCGGACGGGCTGGCGGAGGTGGCGATCTCCGCCAACAACGACAACGGCGGCATCGGCCGCGTGTACCTCTTCTACGGCCGCCCGCACGACCCGGCCGGCGGCTCCGGGAGCTGGGAGGCGCTGGCCACGGCGACAGACACGGGGGACACCGGCAACCCGTACATCCCGCTCTCCGCCGCGGACAAGATCTTCGACGGCGAGGCGCCGCCCTCCGGGGTGACCAGCACGTTCTTCGGGGTCCGGCTGGGGTTCGCCTCGCTGGGGGACATCACGGGGGACGGAGTGCCGGACTTCACCATCCCGAACTCGGTCGCGAAGGTGAACCGGATGTACGTCTACTCGGGCGCCGCGGTGAACGGCGGCGGTACCTCGGTGCCCGCGAGCGCGCGGCTCCAGCGGATCGACGAGGCGCCCGGCTTCGACGTCACCTGGCGCGGGTTCGGATCGGCCGCGCTCGGCGGCTTCAACCTCATCGCCGGGGCGGCGCGCGACCTCGCCGTCGGCTACCCGCTGCTGCACCGGGTGCAGATCTACGGCGACGGCTCCGGCACCGGGTTCAGCACCGCCCCGACGAACGTCCTCACCATCGACGCGCAGACCTCCAGCTTCGGCCGAGGCCTCGCCGTGGCGGACCTGAACGCGGACGGCCAGCCGGACCTGGTGGTCGCCACCAACGCCTGCCGCACCGCGTGCGGGGACGGCTTCGCCGGCGGGGCGTGGGTCTTCTACAACCGGCGGCCCTCCACCCCGGAGTACGACGTCAGCACCGACGACGCGGCCTTCAGCACCACCCGGCTGATGAAGGACTTCTCCGCCACCGGCGACTCCGACTCGCTGGGCCTGGGCGTGGCCGCCGGCGACTTCAACGGGGACGGCGTCGCGGACGTGGCGGTCTCTGATAACCTCATTCCGTCCACGAACGGCCCGGGCAAGATCTATGTCCGCTACTGAGTCGGCTCCGAAGAAGAAGCCCTACCGCGCGCCTCGCGTGCGCTCGGAGCGGGTCGACGGGCCGCCGACGCTCTTCGCCCAATCTGGGCAGGGCAAGGACCCCGGCACCGGGCAGGCCAAGGAACCGGACGAGCCGAACTACGACGAGCACCCGAAGTGACCTGGCCGTGCGCCTGAGCGCGGGGCGGAGCGGCGTCGACGCCGACGCCGCCGTCGCCGCGCTGGCGGCCAGCCGCTGCCCGGAGCTCGGGGCGTTCCAGGCCGGGAGCGAGGCTTCCGCGCTGCGCCTGCGGTGGGAGGGGACGCCCGCGCAGGCCCCGCCGCGGGCCAACGCGCTCGGGGCGGCGGGCGCGTACGCGGTGGCCGGGGACGAAGTGAAGGTGTGGCTGCCGGAGGATCCGCTCGCGGCCGAAGCGGCGCTGCGCCTGGCATTCGCGGTGGCCTTCCACGGCCAGGGCGGGCTGCTGCTCCACGCGGCGGGGATCTGCTTTGGGGGCGGCGGCGCCTGGCTGGGGGTGGGGTCCAGCGGGTGCGGCAAGTCCACGCTCGCGCAGCGCTGCGCGGACGCGGGCGGGGAGGTGCTCTCCGACGAGACGGTGGGGTGGTTGCCGGACGGCACGGTCTGGCCCACGCCGTTCCGCTCCAGCGCGCGCTTCGTGAGGCGAGGAGCTCCGGCGCCGCTCTCCGTGCTGGCGTTCCTCGAGCACGGGGACGCGGAGCGGTTGGAGCCGCTCCCGGCGGCGGAGGCGGTGAGGCGGCTCCTGGCGCAGGTCTACCGAACGCCTGGCGCTCCCGTTCTCCACGCCGCCGCCCTGATCGCCCGGGCCGGAGCCCAGCGCTTCCGGTTCCGGAACGATCCCGAGGCGGCGGCGTTCGTGAAGCGGGCGCTGGGAGGGGAGTAACCTGAGGGGGTGACTCACGGAATCCTCGCCCTGTGGTGCGGGCTCGCGGTGGCAGGGGCGCCGAATTACGACGCCTTCTCGGAGCCGGACGGATTCATCCGGACGGAGGCGCAGGAGCGGGCGGCGTGGGCCGCACTCCACGACCCGGAGCAGGTGGATGCGCTGTACGCGGACGCGGCGAAGGGGAACGTCCGCGCGGCCCACGTGGTGGAGCAGTTGGAGGCGACGCTCGCCGCCACCGGGCGGAAGCTGGCGGAGCAGGCGAGTGAACCGGATTGCCTGGTGCCGGTAGCTCAGGAGTTGCAGAAGAAGTGCCGGCCGCCCTGGACGGGCCTCGACTACCTCAGCCAGGAGCGGCCGGGAGGGATCAGGCTGCGGACGGCGATCTTCCGCGCGTTCGCGCTGCGGGCGCACGAGCGGGGGATGGAGAACCAGCTCATCCTGTCGGCGGTCAACGGCCTCCTCGCCGTCACGATGACCACCGCCATGCTGGCCACGCTGGACGCGGAGGCCGTGGGAACGGTCTCGAACGTCACAAGGTTGAGCAAGGCTGAAGTGGAGACGGGAAAGAGGCTCTCGCGGAAGCTCGGCGTTCCGCTCAAGGAGGGCCCTCACGTAGGAGAGGAGTTCGTTGACCCGTCTGGGAAAACGTACGACGCGATGGGGGCGCCCAACGCGTCCAGGTACTGGAACCAGAAGGATTTCCTGAAGTCCATCGACGAGCACTTCCTGAAGTCCGTCGACTTCGTCGTGGTCGATTTGACAGGATTCAGCCAGGAGCAGATCAGCATCGTAGAGCGGCACCTGAGCACCCTTCCACCGAGCAAGCTCGCGAAGCTCATCCGGATCGGGTTCTAGCTATGGCCGTCATCACGTTGAGGAACGGCGCCCTCTTCGAGCACGTGAACAATTTCATCCTGCGCGAGCTGCTCGATCTCATGAGAGACGAGCTGCTCCCCGATGACGGGGAAGGGCTATACGTGGTTGACCAGGCAGAGTGGGTCACCGGCCTGATGCTCGACAACATCGAGAATCCAGCCGTTGCCGAGCGGCTCGAGAAGGTGATGCTTCGAGTCGCTCACGCCGTCGTGGACGGCCGGGCACCGTTGACGTCGCCGTCCTTTCGATATCCTGAGAACCGCAAGATGTTCGTGGATTCGATGCGCATGCTGGTGAGGTTCATGGTCCACCCCGTCGAAGGTGGCCCACCGTCGTAGCGCGCCGGGCGCCTTGACTCGACGGGCCGCCGTTCGTAGGGACTGGGGCATGCAAACCGATCCTCAGAAGGTGGCGCTGGTCACCGGCGCCGCGCAGGGCCTGGGCCGGGCCATCGCGGCGGAGCTGTCGCGCGCGGGCTTCCGCGTCGCCGTCGCGGACGTGGCGCCGGAGGTGGAGGCGGTCGCCAAAGAGCTCGGCGCCGTGCCGCTGGTGTTCGACGTGGCGGACCCGGAGGCGGTGCGCGCGGGCATCGCGAAGGTGGGCCGGGTCGACGCGCTGGTGAACAACGCCGCCCTGGTGACCAACATCGCCCGGGTGACCCAGATGACCTTCGACGCCTGGCAGCGCGAGCTGGGCGTCAACCTCACCGGCGCCTTCAACTGCATCCAGGCGGTGCTCCCGGGGATGGTGGAGCGCCGCTACGGCCGGATCGTCAACATCTCCTCGGTGGCGGCGCTGGGCGGGCTGGCCAAGCAGGTGGGCTACGCCGCGACCAAGGCCGGCCTGTTGGGGCTCACCAAGACCGTGGCGCTGGAGCACGCCAAGGACGGCATCACCTGCAACGCCCTCCTCCCCGGCATGATCGCCACCGAACGCGTGCTCGCCATGCCCGAGGAGATCCAGCAGCGGACGCTCCAGCAGATCCCCGCCCGGCGCTTCGGCGACGTGCGCGAGGTCGCGGCCGCGGTGCGGTTCCTGGCGTCCGAGGAGGCGGCCTACTTCAACGGCGCCGAGATCCCCATGGACGGCGGGATGCACCTCAGCATCACCGTGCTGGGAAGCCGGAAGTGAAGCCCTTCTACACGCGGGAGGACGCTGGCGGCCGGGACGACTCCAAGCCCGGAGAGTTCCCCTACACCCGAGGCATCCGCGCCAAGCGCGGGAGCTGGATCCAGCGCGGCCTCTCCGGCGAGGGGGACGCGAAGCACTCCAACGCGCAGCTCAAGGCGCTCTTGGCCAAGGGGCAGACCGGCATCGACGTCATCGGCGACAGCCCGACCATGGGGCTGTTGGACCCGGACGCGCCGCTCGCCCGGGCCGCGGTGGGGAGCCAGGGCGTCTCGCTGAGCTGCCTGGAGGACTACCGCGAGCTGCTGGACGGGCTGCCGCTGGAGTCGATGACCATCTCCAGCTCCGTCCCCGCGCCCTTCTTCATCGCCGGGCTGGCGCTGGTGGCCAAAGAGCGCGGCGTCCCGCTGGACGCGCTGCGCGGCTCCGTCCTCCAGCCGCCCTTCTACGCGGAGGACTGCGGCTACGCGATGCACCTGCCGTTCGCGCTGCGGATGCGGCTGGCGTGCGACAGCATCGAGTACTGCTCGCGGCAGCTGCCGAGGTTCCACGGGTACCTGGAGGACACCTACTTCTTCTCCGAGGTGGGGCTCACCCCGGCGGAGGAGATGGCGCTGGGCTTCCTGCAGATCCGCCACATCAGCAAGGAGCTGGTCCGGCGCGGGGTGGAGATCGACCGCTTCGCGCCGCGCATCGCCATCCTGGTGAACTGTTCGATGTCCCTGTTCCACGAGGTGGCGAAGATCCGCGCCGCCCGCCGCATCTTCGCCACCATGATGCGCGACGAATTCGGGGCCAGGGACCCGCGGTCGCACTCGGTGGTGATCACCTGCCACACCTCCGGGCTGTCGCTCACCGCGCAGCAGCCGGTCAACAACGTGGTGCGCGGCGCGCTCCAGGCCATGGCGCTGGTGATGGCCGGCGTGCAGGCGCTGGAGATCTCCGCCTTCGACGAGGGCTACCGCACCCCCGGCCCGGAGGCGCACCTGGTGGGCCTGCGCACCCAGCAGATCCTCGAGCTGGAGACGGACGTGGCCCAGGTGATCGACCCCATGGGCGGCTCCTGGTTCATCGAGCGCCTCACCGACGAGATGGAGGAGGAGATCCGCTCCCTCGTCGCCCGCTTCGAATCCAGGGGGACGCCGGAGCAGCTGTGCGACCGGGGCGTCTTCGCCGCCTTCTTCGCCGAGGCCATGGACCGCCGCCACCGCGCGCTCTCCTCCGGCGAGCTGAAGCAGGTGGGCGTCAATGTCCACCGCCTCCCCCCCGAGGAGGACCGCCTGCTCCGCGGCGAGGCGGAGGCCAAGGGCCGCCCCTGGCACTCCGCCATCGAGCGCAGCCTGGAGCGCAAGCGCGCCCGGGACCCGGAGGTGGTCCAGCGAGGCCTGGACGCGGTCGCCGCCGCCGCGCGCGACCGCGACCGCAACTTGATGCCGGCGCTCGTCGCCGCCATGGCGGACGGCCTCACCGTGGGGGAGATCACCCAGGCGCTGCGCCGCGGCTACGGCCTGGCCGAGGAGCGGTCGTGACCCAGGGGCGGGTGCGGGTGGTGCTGGGGATGCTGGGGATGGACCAGCACGAGGTGGGCGCGCGGGTGGTCGCCGGCCTCCTCCGCGACGGCGGGATGGAGGTCGTCTACCTGGGGAAGTTCAACACCCCCCAGCGCTTCGCCACCGTGGCCGACGAGGAGGACGCGGACGTCATCGGCATCTCCGTCCACTCCTGGGAGTACCTGGAGCTGGTGCCGGAGCTGATGAAGCTCCTGGCCGAACGCCACAGCCGCGTCCCGGTGGTGGTCGGGGGATCCGTCATCACCCCGGAGGACGAGCAGACCCTGGCGGGGCTGGGGGTGGCGGCGGTGTTCGGGGCCGGGGCCACGCCGGAGGCCATCGTGGAGAAGGTGCGGGCGCTCGGGGCATCATCCTGAGTCGCACGTGGCCGCGCCGCCGCCCAACCTGACCCCGGAGCTGTTCTCCGCCCTCCCGCCGGGCCGGGAGATCTGGATCCGCGTCTGGGGGCGGAGCCTGATGCCCTTCTTGCGCAGCGGGGACCTGGTGCGCGCCGTCCGCTGCGGCGAGGCGGACGTCCGGCGCGGGGACATCGCCGTCATCCGGCGGCGGCGAGGGCCGCTGGTCGGGCACGTGGTCACCTCGGTGCGGCCTTTGCGGACGGCGTCCTTCCTGGGCGTGCCGGACGCGCCGGGCGTGGAGGTGCTGGGTCGCGCGGTGGCCGTCCGCCGCGAGGGCTTCCCCTTCGCGCTCCCGCTCCTTCGCGCCGGGCGGCCGCTGGTGTTCGCCTCGCACCGGGCGCTGGCCCGCGCCTACGCCAGCGAGTCGGTCCGGCGCGGGTGGAAGGAGCTGCGCGAGCTGGCCGCCTCCCCCGCCACCGCGGCCCTGCGCGCGCGCCTCTTCGGGCCGTTCCAGGTCCGGAGGCTGCAGCCCGCCGACGCGGACGCGGTGCTGGCCTTCGCCGGGCGCCGCCTCCGCTTCACCCCGGACTTCGTGCGGCGGGAGCTGCACGGCCACTGGCAGGCGCCGGGCGCGGCGTTCGGCGCCTTCGACCGCCGGGGCCGGATGGTGGGCTTCATGTTCATGGGCGAGTACCGGCAGGAGGGCGTCCCCCTGGACGGCATCTGGCTGCGGGCGCTGGTGGTGGCGCGGCGCACCCGCGCGCTGGGGGTGGCGCGCCGGCTGATGGAGGCCACCTGCGACCAGGCGCGAAAGGCCGGCCTCCCCGTGGTCTTCACCGACGTGCGCGAGGACAACCGCGCCTCCCTGGCCCTGGTCCGCTCCCTGGGGTTCACCGGCGCGCCCGCCGCGCTCCAGGAGGCGGCGCAGCGGTTCCTGGCCCGCCCCGGCGAGGTGAGGGTCATCGCCTTCGAGCGAAGGCTCGCATGAGGGTCGCCGCTGCGCTCTAGTGCGCCCGTGCCGCCCGACCCGTCCGCCGCCCAAGCCGCCTCCGGCGCCCCCGAGCCCTTCCTGAACGCCGACCGCGTCTTCCTCGCGCTCCTGGTCGTCTCCTTCCCGGCCGCCATCGCGTCCCACTTCCTCTTCCCCGGGACGGCCACCTTCATCCTCTGCGCGCTGGCGCTGGTCCCGCTGGCCCGGCTGATGGGGGAGGCCACGGAGGTGATCTCCCACCAGCTCGGCGCCGGGCTGGGCGGGTTGATGAACGCCTCCTTCGGCAACGCCGCCGAGCTGATCATCGCCATCGCCGCCCTGCGCAGCGGGCAGGTGGCGGTGGTGAAGGCGTCCATCACCGGCGCGGTGCTGGGGAACCTGCTGCTGGTGCTGGGCGCCGCCATCGTGGCGGGCGGCGCGCGCCGCGAGAAGCAAACCTTCAACGTCACCGCCGCGCTCTCCGGCGCCTCGATGATGTACCTGGCGCTCACCGCCCTGGTGGTGCCCGACATCTTCCACCTCGCCCAGGGCGCGGCCGCGGTCCCGCTGCTCCCGTCGCTCTCGGTGGGCATCGCGATCATCCTGCTGGTCATCTACGCGTGCTCGCTGTTCTTTCAGCTCCGCACGCACGCGCACATCTACGAGGGCGAGGGCGAGGGCGACGAGGGCGACCTGCCGCCCTGGAGCGTGAAGCGGGCCACCACGGTGCTGCTGGCGGCGACGCTGGGCGTGGTGGTGGTGGCGGAGTTCCTGGTCCACGCCATCGAGCCCGCCATCGAGAGCTTCGGCTTCACCCACACCTTCGTGGGCGTGATCATCATCGCCATCGTCGGCAACGCCGCCGAGCACTCCACCGCGGTGCTGATGGCGCTGAAGAACAAGATCGACATCGCCTTCAACATCTCCTTCGAGTCCTCCAAGCAGATCGCCCTCTTCGTGGCGCCGGTGCTGGTGCTGATGGCGCTGCCGTTCGGCCAGACGCTCACCCTGGAGTTCTCCCACATGGAGGTGGTGGGCATGGCCATCGCCGTGGGCGCGGCCACGCTGGTGGCGCTGGACGGGGACTCCAACTGGCTGGAGGGCGTGATGCTGCTGGGCGTGTACGCCATCCTGGCGGCCACCTTCTTCTTCGTCCCGTAGTGCGTTCGGAGAAGCTCAAGGCGGACGGGGTCCTGCTGGCGATGACCGCCGTCTGGGGCCTCACCTTCGTGACGGTGAAGGACGCGCTGGCTGACGCGGACCCGTTCACCTGGCTGGCGCTGCGCTTCCTCATCGGCGCGGGCGCGCTCACCCTCATCGCCCGCCGCTCCGCCGGGAAGGTGGACCTCAAGGCCGGGCTGGTGCTGGGCGTGTTGCTGTGGCTGGGGTTCACGCTGCAGACGGTGGGCTTGCAGTACAGCACCCCCTCCCGCTCCGCCTTCATCACCGGGATGTTCGTGGTGCTGACGCCGCTGGCCTCCACGGTGATCTTCCGCCGGCTCCCGCGCCCCCCGTCGCTGGCGGGGGTGGCGCTGGCGTTCGCCGGCACCTACTGGCTCACCGGCGCCGGCACCGACGCCGCGCCGGACCGCCGGGCGCTTTGGGGGGACCTGCTCACCTTCGGCTGCGCGCTGGCCTACGCCGTCCACCTCTCGCTCACGGAGAAGTACGCCAAGGGGTCGGCGGCCGCCCCGCTGGTGGCGGCGCAGCTGTGGGTGGTGTGCGGGCTCTCCGCGCTGGCGATCCCCTTCGGCGCGCGGCACCTGGACCCGACGCCGGGGCTGGTGGTGGCGCTGGTCTTCACCGGCGTGCTGGCCAGCGCGGTGGGCTTCACCGCCCAGACCTGGGCCCAGGCGCGCACCACCGCGGTGCGGGCGGCGCTGGTCATCGCCACCGAGCCCCTCTTCGCCACCGCCTACTCGGTGATCGGCGGGCGCGAGACGCTCGGCGCGCGGGAGGTGGCGGGCGGCGCACTCATCCTCCTGGGGGTGCTGGTGGCCGAGGTGGGCGGGCTCATCTGGCGGCCGGAGCCGGCGCGCTGATACCTCCGCCGCATGCCGCGGATGTAGTAGCCGGTGGCGACCCCCGACGAGCCCGGCAGGAACGCGACGTAGATCTGCTCGCGGGACCGGTGGCCCAGCCACAGCTTGCCGATGAGGGCGTCCGCCCGGAGGTCGCGCCGCAGCGCCGCTCGCGCCTCCTGGTGCTCGCCCAGGAAGAGGAGGCAGCTCCCCTGGTGCTCCGGATGCGCCTGGCGGAGCCAGGCGTCGGCCGCGGCCATGTCCCCCGCGACGTGGTGGACCTGGTACGGCTGGGCCCGCAGCGGGAAGGCCTGCATCGTCCGGCGGCCGCGGAGAGCGCGGCGCGGGAGCGCGCTGAGCTGCGGGAACGCGAATCTGGTTCCCAACTCGAAGGTTGACGACCGCCGCGGGCCGGCCAGCACCTGCGTCTGGATCTTGACCGGCGGCTCCCGGGGGTCGATGGGCGTGGCCTCGCAGATGACCACCTGCGTCACCGTCCGCACCGACTCCCGCCTCACCTTCGTTTGCGTCCGCTTCCCACTGGTCTGCGCCATGCCTTTGCTCCCGGTTGGTTATTGCTCCTGGCTGGTTATTCGAACAGCAAGACACCGTCTAACCAGGGTCGTTCGCCGCCCTGGGCCTTCCAAGATTGGCGCTCCTTCTGGAGCGCAACCGCCGGCAACGCGCCGTCGAGGATGCGTTGGCGGACGCCGGCGAAGAATCGGGGTGCGTCCACCTCGGGGATGAAGTCGCTCGCCGCCAGCACCGCGCGGGCGCCGGCCTGAATGAAGGCCGCCGGGAGGCTGCGAGCTTCGTGCAGCACCGGCGCCGGCAGCGCTCCCTTGCACGAGGCCAGGAACACCAACGGGCGCCCGCGCAGCGTGTGCTGCGTGATGTCCGAGGCGGTGATGGTGCTGCGGTGGTCTTTGTCCGGCGCCAGCAGGAGGACCGACTCGTTCGAGTCCGGGTTGGTAACCGCGTGCGCGACGAAGGTGATCTCCGAGGCGTTCTCGATCCAGCGGAACACCTCCGAAGGCGTGGCCCGGTCGCCCGTCAGCTCCTTCACGCCGGGTTCCTTCACCTCCCAGCGCTGGGGCGTCGTGAGCTTCTCCCGCACCCACGCGGGCAACTCCTGCGCCGTCGCCTGCTGGACCACCACGTGCCCCCCGCCGCTCACGGGCGACCCCTGGGGCCCGGAGGCAGCTCCGCCCAGGTAGCTCCAGGCGACGTCGCTGGGCAGCAGGTCCGCGTGCCCGTACACCGGCGCCCGCGCCAGCACGCTTACCGCCTCGCAGCCCGGGAGGTGTTTGGCCGCCTGGGGCAGCAGGTCGCCGGCCCGCCCGAGCACCGGCTTGGTCCGGGCCTCGTCGCGATACGCGATGCGCGCGGGACCGCCCGCGGGGCGCACCACCGCCAGCGTCCTCGGCCCATCGGCCGTCACCGCCATCAGGCACCGCTGCGGGAGCGCGCCCGGCCATTCCTCTTCGAAGAGTCGGAGGGCTTCCTCGGCCTTCCCGCGCCGCCCGGCGTCGAGGATGAGCGTTGTGTACGCGTAGCTCAGCGCCCGGCGCGCATCCGGATCTCGCAGCGCCAGCCCATCCGCGGAGGCCAGCTGGATGGCTTCGCGAAGGACTTTCTCCCCCTCCTCGCGGTTCGACGTGCGCTCCAGCGCCCAGCGCCCGCGCACCGCCTGCGCGAGCGCTTTCTCGCCCGCGCCGAACCGCGGGCCCGACGGCAGGTCGAAGAAGTCCTTCATCGCGTCCGCGTCGGACGGCTTCGTCCCAGGGAGCCCGGTGAGCGCGAGCGCCCCGGGCAGACCCAGGTGAATCTTGGTCGCGAGGGCGGCGTCCACGTGCTTCCGCGCCTCTTCGAAGCGGAGCTGGTCGACGTCGAGGACGGCCAGCCCCTCGTGGGCGTAGCGCTCGAACTCGGGCCCGGCCTTCTTGGCGGACTCGAACCGCTCCAGGGCTTCCTCGTAGTAGGCCTGCGCCAGCGGGGCGTCCTCGCGGATGCGGGTCATGTTGGCCAGATGGAGGATGAACTGCTGCTGTCGGTTCCACTCATTGACCTCGACCGCGCGCTTCCAGCCGTCGAGCGCGACCTTCACGCCGTCCGCCAGCCGAAGGGTCCGCTCGTAGGCGTAGGTGAGGTCCACCCGGAGGTCGAGGCAGCGGAACTCCATGTGGGTGGCCTGGTCGCAGTCCTTCACGGCCTGCTCCAGCACCAACCGCGAAGCCTCCCCCTCGCCCTCGCGCTGCAGGGCCCCGGCCAGGAGCTTCCGCGCCCAGGCCTGGTGCCAGGGATCGCCTCCGGTGGCCGCCACCAGGCGCTTCAGCTCTGCCGAGGACAGCTCAGCGCTCGGGGATTTGGCCCTGGCCAGCCATCCCAGGACGCCGAGGACCATGTCGGGCTCGCCCGCGTCCAGCGTTCCCCGGAGGAGATGCTCGAGGTTCACGTCCTTCGCCCCGGCGACCATGCGCCGGTATTCTTCCGCCAGCGGGCCGCGCCGGCCGAAGGGGCGCTTCGCCACCGCCTCCACGTAGCGGGTGAGGGTGGTGTCCCCGGCGAGGGCGTCCAGCCGCTTGGCGTCCGGCAGGAACGCGCGCGCCTTCTCGGGCGTGGTGCTCCCGCCCTTCACCGCCTCGTAGAACATGTACCGGGTGACGGGCGCGTCGAGGAAGGCGAGGCCACCGGGGAGGACCCCGGTCTCCGCGAGCGTGTAGCCGGCCTCCGTCGCGTCGCTCCAGTTCTGCCTCGACCGCTTTCCCTCGTCGCGGATCGTCTGGGCCTGGGCCATCGCTTCGGCGGACCAACCGGGCTTTCCCTGCTGCGCGACCGCGTCGAACGCCCGCGCGGCCGCGAGGGTCAGGCCCAGCTCGCGCAGCGCCACCGCCCGGTTCCAGAGCGCCGGCGTGAAGCCTGGCCGGGCCGCCAGCGCCGCGTCGGCCAGGCGGAGCGCCTCTTCCAGATCGCGTTGCTCGCGGTTGTCATGGACGAGGTACGCGTAGGCGCGCTCGCTCAGGACCTCCGGCGTGGAGGGGAGCTGCTCCAGACGCTTGAGGGCCTCCTCGGACCGGCTGGTTCCACCGAACGCCAGGAGGTACGCCGCGGCACCGCGCTGGTCGTTCTTCCGGTCGAACCGGGCGAGGATGTCCGCGGACGGCGTCGCGACGGACTCTCCACCGAGCGACTTCTCCTCCAACGGTAGGTACAGGCTCGCGTTCTGGTAGGAGGACATGCCGCCGTTCGCGCGCACCGTCTTGTACGGGTAGTAAACGTCGTCCGGCACGTAGCGCTGGAACCCGGTCCAGATCGTCACCGCCAGCAACGCCGCGAGGGCGGCGGAGATGGCGGGCACCGACCACTTCCACCGCGGGTGCCTCGTGATCGAGATGACGTTGCTGTTCTTGAGCCGCGTCTGCAGCACGTGGAGCTGCGCCAGATCCATCAGCTCACGCCGGCAGTCCTCGCAGGTGCCGAGGTGCTCGCGGAACTCGGCGCTCTCTTCCGGGGACAGCGCCCCGTCGGAGAACAGCTCGACCTTCTCGCACATGGGGCCCTTCATGACTCGTCCCCGTCCACGAGCGGGGTGAGGAGCTTGCAGAGCGTCTTCCGCGCGTCGTGCAGCCGCTTGGCGACCGTGCCCGAGTCGATGTCCAACTGGCTGGCGATGTCGCCGTTCTTGAGTCCCTTCATGTGGAGCCGGTAGGTCACCCGGGCTTTGTCGGGCAACTGCGCCACCGCCGCTTCCAGAGCCTCCGGGGTCAGCTTCTCGTAGAGGCTCAGCTCCCCGCTCAGGTCCGGCAGGCCCACGGGCTGCGGCCCGGCGCGCACGCCCAGCGTCGGGTCGCTGATCGACCGGTCCCGAACCTCCGTCTTCCGACACTGGTCGTAGAACCGGTTCATGAGCGCCCTCATGAGCCAGTGGTCCACGTTGTCGGGTAGTTGCTTGTCCATGAAGGCCTCCAGGAAAGATTGAATCGTCTGCTGGACGAGGTCCTCGACCTCCGCGCGCGGGGCGAACCGCCGCGCGTAGGTCTCGAGCATCGTCCGGTGCTCACTCCATTCGAGTGAGGACGGTTCCTGGACAGTGGCGGTGGATCGAGGCGCCATCTCACCTGAGAAGACGCGAATGAACGCCGAATTACGTACTGTGAAATTGTCTAGGAAAATCAAGGCCAACCGCGGCCACGCTCCGTCCTCACACCAGGAAGACGTGGGCCGCGCGCGCGGTTACGGCCTGAATTTCAGGACCATTACCCTCAGGATGGGCTCAGCCGGGTGACCTTCCCGTCCGCGTTCGGAGGGCCGTCCCGCTCCAGCTCTTCCTGCAGCACCTGGATGGCGCCGCTCAGGCGCAGCATGGTCTCCCGCACGCTGCTGGTCTTGGCCTCCAGCTCCTGCAAGGTGGTCTTGCCCTTGTCGAACTCGGCGCGGAGCTCCTCCAGACGCTTCTCCAACTGCTCCCTCATTGCCCTCTCCTCAGCCCTGCAGCTTGGTGGGGAACTTCGGCTCCAGCTTGGCGACGTCCTCGGCCGTCTTGGCTTTCTCCAGCGCCGCCCGGAAGCGGTGGTACTCCTCCCGGAACGCCTTCACCGTCGCCTGGATCTGCTTGGTCCGTTTCTCGTCGTAGATCCCCCCGAGCGCGGCGTTGAGCAACTCGTGATCGGGGATGAGCATGGCGCGCTCGCTGAGCGAGATCTGGGAGACCTGCTGCAACCTCAGGGCCTTCAGCTCCTTCAGCTCCTCCGCGGCGGCCTTCGCGCTCCTAGGCTTCGCGGCCTTCTCCTTTACCACCCCTTCCTCGATGGTGAACTCCTCGGGCAGGCGCTGCTCGTGGAAGCGGCCGAGTTCCATCGTCTTCGGGTCGAACTCCCGGAACACCTCCTCCGGCTTCAGGTCGATGTCCCGCGAGGAGTTGACCATGTGGATCAGCTCCTTGGTCTTCTTGTTCCGGACGACGTACATGGAGTGCTCCCTCTAGAACTCGATGACCTGCAGCGACCGGTCGCCGAACGCTCCGACTCCCTGCTCGCAGATGTAGATCGTTGTTCCATTCTGGCCAATGCCCCACTGCGCTTGCAGGACGTGCGAGCCGGCGGCGATCGGCATGATCCGGGTGAGGTTGATCTCCGTGCTCGTGAATTGGCTGGTGAGGAAATACGGGGTGACGCCGGCGACGTAGGTCCCGTCGAGCACCAGTTGGAAGTTGAGCGTGACGGTTCCGCCGCCCGCCGTGGCGCGGACATTCGGCAGGTGGAGCCAGATCCAACAGTACCTTGCCGAGGCCAGGAAGAACGTCATCGCCATGTCTGGGATGTTTTGCCAGGTGCCGAGCGTCGTGGTGACCTGGTTGGACGCCCTCACCTCCCCGTGGACGTTGCTGCTCCACACGCGCGACGCGGTCAGGTTGCCCGCGCAGGACACCGCCGCGGTGTTGACGTCCATGTTCACGCCCCACGAGGCGCCGCCGCTCCCCCACAGGCCCAGCAGGTTGTCGCCGTTCATGCCGATGAACGCACGGTCGGCCGCCGGCGTCGCCTGGTAGAACCACAGGCCCGCCGTTCCCGTTCCGGCTTGTTCCCGGAGCCGCATGCGGCCCAGCACGTCCAGCCGGAGGCCGGGGCCGGGGGCGCTGTGCCCGAGCGCGGTGACCCCGGAGACCCAGGCGTTCCCATTGTGCTGGGTGTCGCCCTGCACCGTGAGCGCGTTGGCCGTCGGCGCCGTGCGCAGGCCCAGGTTCCCGTTGGTGACGTCCATCTGCAGGGCCCAGCCGGCGCCGGCGTTGCCCTGGATGCCGGTGACGGTGTCGCTCAGCATGCCGAAGAACGCGCGGTCGCCGGTGGGCTGGTTGAGCCAGAGGCCGGAGTTGACGCCCCCGTTGTTGCGGCTGCGGATGGGCCCCAGGGCGTCGATCCGGAAGGCGGGGTTGGTCACGCCGAACCCGGACAGGCCGTTGACCACCCGGAACGCCTCGACCGACCCCTGGCGGTTGGCCTGGCCGGTGCCGTTGGTGAAGAACCGCAGCCCGCCGGTGAACGTGCCGGTGTCGAAGGACTCGACGTAGCCGGGGCGCCACTCGGTGCCGCTGCCGCGCGGGTCGCTCCACAGCTCCAGCCGCGACGAGCCGTTGGTGGCGGTGGTCTGCACGCGCGCCACCGCCGGGTTCGCCGTGTCCACCACGTGCAGCCGGTTGCTGGCCGCCTGCGTGGACCCCACCGCCAGCGCCCCGCCGATCATCGTCCCCCCCGTCACCGACAGCGTGGACCCCACCGCCGCCGTGGTGCCGACCGCCAGGGACGAGCCCAGGGTCAGCGCGTTGGTGATGGTGAGCGGCCCCTGGATGGTGTCCAGCCCGCTCCGGTTGACCTTGGCGCTGTCCAGGCGCTGGACCTCGCCGATGGCGTCGTTCCAGTCCTTCGCCATGATCGGGTTGCCGGGCGTCTTGGGGTACGGCGCGTCGGGAGTGAAGGGCATGCGGATCTCCGCGAAGAGGTCGCCGTGGAGGGGATCGGCGCCGGCTCGGGCTGGTGGTGAGGTTTTGCGGGGTCCCCCGGAGGAGGTTTTCCCCGCGCAAAACGGGCCTGTCAAACGAAACTCGTGGCCCGGACGTCACCAGGCTTCGCTGGACGCGCACTCGACGGCTGGGCTAAGGCGCACTGCACATGTGTGCGGTGGAGATGAGGCAGGCGGGACTGCACGTCACCGGGACCGCGCTGTGGCTGGACGCGCGGCGCGGCTCGGAGCTGTCCTTCGTGTCCCACGCGCACGCCGATCACGCCGCGCGCCACCAGCGGGTGATCGCCACCCACGCCACGCTGCGGCTGATGTCCCACCGGCTGGGGAAGCTGACCGGGGCGCTCCCCGTCCCCTACGGCCGCCCGTTCGAGCTGGGCCCGCTCTTCCTGGAGCTGTTGCCCGCGGGGCACATCAAGGGGTCGGCGCAGATCCGCGTCACCCGGCCGGACGGCCACCGCGTGCTCTACACCGGCGACATCAACCCCCAGCCCTCGCTCACCGCGGAGCCGCTCCAGCCCGCCGAGTGCGACACGCTGGTGATCGAGTCCACCTTCGGCCACCCGCGCTACCGCTTCCCCCCGCGCGAGCAGGTGCTGGCGGACGTGGAGGCGTGGTGCCGCGTCCAGCTCGACCGCGGCGTGGCGCCGGTGCTGCTGGGGTACCCGCTGGGCAAGAGCCAGGAGGCGATCCGCTTCCTCGCCTCGCGCGGGCTGAAGGTGGCCGCGCACGGCACCATCCAGGAGATGAGCCGGATCTACGAGGAGCTGGGCACGCCGGTGGGCGAGGTGCGGCGCTTTAAGGGGACGCTGGAGCCCGGCGAGGTGCTGGTCTACCCGCCGCGGCTGGTGCGCAGCGTGGCGCTCTCCCGGCTCAAGCCGCGCGCGGTGGCGGTGCTCACCGGCTGGGCGCTCGACGAGGGCGCGGCCAGGCGCTACGGCGCGGACGTGGCGTTCCCGCTGTCGGACCACGCGGACTTCGAGCAGCTGGTGGGCTACGCGCGGAGCACCGGCGCGTCCGAGGTGATCACCCACCACGGCTTCGCGCGGGAGCTGGCCAAGGAGCTGTGCGGGCGCGGGGTGAACGCCCGCGCCCTGGGAGACGTGCAGCAGATGGAGCTGTTCCGCTGAGGAACGCCCAGGCGGGCCCGGGCTACTCCTCCGGCTCGGTCGGGCTCTGCATCAACAGCTTCTCCTTCCCGCACACCGAGCACCGCAGGTGGATGAACAGGTCCTGCTCGCTCTCCTCCGGCACGGTGCCCTCGGGGATGCCCAGCTCCGCGGCGGCCAGCGCCGCCACCTTGGTGGGGATCTCGTCCGCCCGCAGCCACTGCACCAGCGTCATCTCCCGCTCGTGGCACTCGCGCGTCTCCGGGCCGCTGATCCACGGCGGCTCCACCCCGTCCGGCAGCCGCGCCAGAAGCTCCAGGTGCGCGGTGGCCTCCGCCAGGTACGCCAGCCGCCGCAGCCGCGCCTCGTCCGGCAGCGCGGCGAAGGCGCTGAAGGACTGCGCCAGCGCCTCCCGGTCGCCCCCGTTGGCCACCTGGGCCAGCTCCACCGCCTGCTCGGAGGCGTCCACCGCCTCCTCCCAGTTGTTGTCCGGCGTGAAGCCCGCCTCCAGCAGGGAGGAGAACAGCTGCGCGCCCG
>Ga0068860_100002313_pt1 | contig 20021 bp, 13 predicted proteins | sample KBSSwiS32_FD_66597 | JGI IMG/M metagenome (GOLD analysis project Ga0068860, IMG submission 66597) | Switchgrass rhizosphere microbial communities from Kellogg Biological Station, Michigan, USA - KBS Switchgrass S3-2 | ecosystem: Host-associated > Plants > Roots > Rhizosphere > Soil ...
CGGTGGAGGCGAAGGAGGAGCTGGCGCGGCGGATGCGGGAGTCGCTGCCCGGCGGGAGGCACGAGCCGCTGGACGGCGCGCGCGGCCACAGCATGACCGGCCGTGACCCGGGCATGCCGCCGGAGATGGCGCAGCGGCAGATCGCCAAGCTGGAGAAGGAGGCGGCCGAGGGGCGGGCGGCGATGGAGGCGGCGGCCAAGGCCGGGCGCCTGTCGGTGGAGGAGCTTGGGAAGGTCGCGGAGAAGGAGGCCGGCAAGCTCACCGCCGAGCAGTTCACCGAGAAGGTGATGGGCTACCCGAAGGACATCACGGAGAAGTTCACCAACGGGGAGATCGAGTCGGCGCGGGTCTACCTGGGCAACGAGGTGAAGGGGAACCCGCTGGATCCCGCCAAGCGCTTCCCGCAGAGCGATCTCATCGACGCCATGGACGAGGCGAAGAAGGGCTTCATCGGCGCCGACGGCAAGGCGGTGCCGCCGGGCGAGCTGGGGCGGATCAACTTCAAGCACATCAACGGACAGCTCCGCGGCATCCGGAACGACCTCACGCCCGGCGAGCTGGACCGGGTGAACCAGGTGGTGAAGCGGATGGACACGATGATGGAGAAGTCCACCGTCCAGGAGCCGACCACCGTCTACCGCGTGACGGGCAAGGGCTCGTACAGCACGCCGGACGCGAAGGGGCTCCTGCCGCCGGACAAGGGCTTCCAGAGCACGGGGCGGACGCCGCAGCTGGGCTTCGCGGGTCAGAAGGAGGAGGCCGCCAAGTCCATCCTGCAGATCATCGAGGTGCCCAAGGGGACGAAGGCGATCGACATGGACGCCCTCACCCGGGCCTACGGCGACCTCGAATCGTTCCGCGGGCGCATGCCGCACGGCGTGCCGGGCAAGTCACCCTTCGGCGAGAACGAGCTGCTGCTCGCGCGCGGCACCCAGCTGCAGGTCGTCGACCAGTGGGTGGACCCGGCCACCGGGCTGACCATCCAGCGGGCGCGCGTGGTGCCGGCCGCGAAGTAACCTGGCCGCGCAATGGCCAGCCTGGTCGGCCACGCGGCGATGGGGCTGTTGGCCACGCGCTACGGCGCGAGGGCGCGGGCGCGCTCGTGGGCGGCGCTGGGGCTGGTGGCGCTCTCCATGCTGCCGGACGCGGACGTGGTGGCGTTCGCGCTGGGCATCCCCTACGCGGCGCCGTTCGGGCACCGGGGCGCCACCCATTCGCTCCTGTTCGCCGCGGTGGCCGGGGCAGCGGCGGCGCTCGCGGTCCGCTCACCGAGGATGATCCCCTGGTGCATCGCGGTGGTCGCGACGCACCCGCTCCTAGACGCGCTCACCGACGGCGGCCTCGGGGTGGCGCTGCTCTGGCCGTTCGATCTCACGCGCTTCTTCGCGCCCTGGCGGCCGATCCCGGTCTCGCCCATCGGGGCCGGCTTCCTGTCGTGGCGGGGGTTGCGCGTGACCCTGGCGGAGCTGGCGCTCTTCTCGCCGTTCTACGCGCTGGCGCTCTTTCCTACCCGTGGACCTCGTGCACCCCCGACCAGTCCTCCGGAGGACGCGCCTCCATCATCTTCCGGCACCGCTCCGCCATGACCTTCGACGGGGGATCGACCGGCGACGCCTCGAACGCCTTCAGCGCCTCCTCGAACCGCCGCTGCCGGTACAGCCCCAGCCCATCCGCGTAGCGGTGCACCTCCAGCGGCATCCGCGCCCCCGCCAACCCCAGCAGCTCGTACACGCGCACCGGCTCGCCGCGCCCGCGCACCCTCAGCAGGTCCAGCTCCCTCGCCACCACCACGCTCCCCGCCTGCTGGATGGTGCTCTCGCTCACCAGCGACCGCGTCCCGTAGATCTTCGCCGCCGACTCCAGCCGCGACGCCAGGTTCACCGTGTCCCCCAGCACCGTGTAGTCCTGCGCCGCCTTCGACCCGATGTTCCCCACGATGCACGGCCCGGAGTTGATCCCGATCCGGCACCGCAGCCGCCCCGTCGTCGACCCGTCCAGCGAGGTGCCGAACGCCTCCACCACGCGCAGCAGCCCCACCGCCGTCCGGCACGCCCTCGCCGCGTGGTCCTCCTGCGGCAACGGCGCGTTCCAGAAGCACATGATCGCGTCGCCGATGAACTTGTCGAAGGTGGCCCCGTTCGCCGCCAGCTCGTGCGAGGCCGCCTCGAAGTAGTCGTTCATCAGCGCCACCAGGGCCTCCGGCCCCAGCTTCTCGCTGATGGTGGTGAACCCCACCAGGTCCGAGAACAGCACCGTCAGGTCGCGCCGCTCCCCGCCCGGAGACGCCTTCTCCGGGTGCTTGATCAGCTCCTCCACCACCTGCGGATCCAGGTACCGCTTGAACAGGCCCTTGATCTGGTCGCGCTGCCGCAGCCCGGCCACCATCTCGTTGAACGACGCCGCCGTGCGGCCCAGCTCGTCGTTCGACTCCACCGGCACCTCGACCGACAGGTCCCCCAGCTTCACCTGCTTCGCCGCGTCCGCCAGCCGCACCAGCGGCCGCGCCATCCGCCGCGACAGCACCGACGCCAGCGCCAGCGAGATCGCCAGCGACGACAGCACCACCCCCGGCAGCGCGCGCCAGAACGCCGCCACGATGGGCTTCACGTCCTGGTCCTCCTTGCGCAGCAGCAGCGCGGTGGCCATCGCCTCCTGGCCGCCCGGCCCCTCCACGTCCCTGGCCAGCGCCAGGTAGGCCTCCCCACCCAGCGTCACCGGCACCGGCTGCGCGCCACCGCGCCACGCCTCCTTCGGCAGCGCGTTGAGGTCCGCGATGTTGGAGACCGCCATGTCGTCCCGCGCCCGCAGCACGACCTGCGCGCGCGCCAGGTCCTCCAGCCCGTCGAGGACCTCCTTCCGCACCCGCTTCCCCAGCAGCACCGCGCCGAAGACCTGCCCGTCGGCCCTCTGGTACGGGGCGGCGTAGACCACGTAGAGCCCCTGTCCCGGCGCCCGGTTGGTCAGCATCTTCACCGTGGACGCCTCCACGGAGCGCACGAACGCGGTCGACCAGAGGTCCTTCACCTCCGCCCCGCCCAGCGCCGCCTTGATGATCGGCACCTGGGAGAGGTCCTGGTTCATCTGGGTCTCGTCCGCCCGCGTGTAGAAGAGGCGCCCGCGGGCGTTCACCATCACCATCAGGTCGTTCTCTTTGAGCAGCTTGAGGTCCGCGGACACCGCCAGGTCGTGCGCGCCCCGGAGGGACTCGTCGCTGTCGCCGCCCAGCCCCAGCGCCTCGTTCTGGTCGTCGTTGGCCCCGCCGTAGGTGCGCTTGATCTCCGCCTGGGAGAGGGTGGCCTTCACCTTCAAGGCCAGGTCGTCCTCCAAAGACTCCACCTGGCGCCGGAAGCCGTTCACCGCGGTCACCAGGTCCGCCGCCATCTTCTCCTTCGCCGCCTGGCGCACCGCGTAGTTGGTGCCGATCACCGCCGCGGCGAGCGCCGCCAGACTGAGGGCGAGGAAGGCGATCAGCAGCTTGCGCTGGATGGTCAGCGTCACGTTGGTCAGGGCGTCCCGGGCTTCGGCTGCGACTGGATCAGCTTCTGGTACGCGTCCTTGTGGGTCGAGTATGGCTGGCCGCGCTTGTCCTTGTGCGACTCGTCCGGCTTGGTCTGCACCAGCTTCAAGACCACCGGCTCCGCCTGGCCGGCCGTCACCTTCACCGGGTTGGGCAGCTCCGCCCAGCGCACCCAGGCCCGCACCTCGTGGGTGCCGGGCGGCACGCCCTTGATCTCGAACGACCCGTCCTTGCCGGTGATGGCGAAGGCCCGGTTGGGAAGCACCAGGATGGTCATGGTCATCTGCTCGTGGATGTCGCAGAAGATGTCCACCACCCCGGCCTGGCTGAACCGGATCTTCTCCCGGTCCTTGGGCCCCTTCTTCCCCAGGTCGAACTCCCGGATCTTCGAGGTGGAGAAGACGTTGTGCAGCTCCACGTCGTCGTTGACGAAGTCCACCGACTGGCCCTTGGTGATGGGCAGCGCCCGGAACGAGCCTCCGCGCCCGTCCGGGAGGACGAAGGACTTGAACCTCTGGCGGACCACCGGGACCTCGTCGGACGGGTCCTGGGTGAAGCCGGTGAGGTACACCACCACGCCCGAGGCGTCGGCCGCCGGCGCCGGTTGCCCGTCCGCGCCCTTGGCCGTCACCTCCACCTTGCCGCGCACGGTGCCCTCCTGCGCAAGGGCGGCGGCGGGGACCGACAGCGACAGCCAGAACGCGAGCGCTAGATGGCGACGGCCCAAATCAACCTCGGCATGAAGTTCGGGGAGGTGGCGGTGAGGCCCTTCAGCATCCCGACGGTGAGCCAGCCCTTGGCGAACGTCCAGCTCGCGTTGACGCCCACGAAGTGGTGCGGCAGGTCCGAGGGAGTCGGGACGTTCGGGCCGGGCAGCTCCCCGAAGACCTCGACCCCGGCGTGGAATTGCTCGGTGATTGGATAGGAAGCGCCCGCGGCGTAGGTGAGCTGGACCTGCGGCGGCGGGACGGTCGTGTGGAAGGTCAGGAACGGGAGGGTGACCTTCACCCCCAGGTCCACCGTGGCGTGGAGCTCGCTCAGCGTCCCCCAGGAGAGCACCGCGTTCACATCCAGCCGGGCGTCGCCGCCGCTGATCGACTGGTGGAAGGCGGCCCGCAGCAGCGGCTGGAGCTTCCCGTCGTCGTTGCGGGAGAAGAAGCGGTAGCGGGCGTCCACCTCGAACGACTCGAGGACGAAGGCGCCCTGGTTCCCCAGCACCTGGAACGGGAAGGCCAGCTCGAGCTGGCTGGTGGCGCCGATCACCGGGCCCCACCAGATCCAGTAGGCCGCGGAGCGCTCCCCCGAGGGCGGGTTGCCGGTCTCCCCCGCGGCGATGTGGCCGCGCACCCAGAGCCACTGCTCCAGCTCGATGTCCCCCTGGGCCACCGTCTGCGTGTCCCAGGTCCAGATGTAGGGACGGATGCCCGCGCGCGCGTCCGGCGCGAGCAGCGCGGCGGCGGCGAGGAGGGCGGCGACCGGCGGGCCGGGGCGAAGCGCCATATGGGACGCAGCGTCCCCGGCTGCACGGAACGTGTCAACGCGCTGGAACACTGGTGGAATGGGCGGCGTCCCTTCCTGCGTCGCGGAAGAGCTTTGCGAACGAGGCCCCGATGGTGACCTGGTTGCTCCCCCTGGCCGCGCTGGCGGCGATCGACGCCCCGGTGCGCGAGGTGACGGTCTACAGCGACCGCGCCCGCGTGGTGCGCGCGGCTTCCCTCACGGTCAACGGCGTCCAGACGGTGGAGCTGCCGCTGCTCTTGGAGACGGTGGACACCAACACGCTGCGGGTGGAGGCCCAGGGGGCCGAGGTGCGGCGGGTGGACGTGGCCTTCGTCGACGCGCAGGACGTGCCGGCGGACGAGGCCAAGGCGCTGCTGGTCAAGCTGGAGCAGCTCGACGACCAGATCTCGCTCGCCGGCACCCAGCGCGCCATCGCCCAGGCGCAGGTGCAGGCGCTGGAGCGGGTGTCCCCGACCATGCCGCCGACCGATCCGACCAAGCCGCAGCCCAAGCTCAACCCGTCCGGGTGGAACGCCGCCCTCCAGGCCATGGACGACGCGCAGGCCCGGCAACGGGCGAGGATGGCCGAGCTGGACGTCAAGCTGGAGCAGCTCCACCGCGAGCGCGACGCGGCGGCGCGGCAGGCGGCGGTGCTGGGCGGCGCCGATCGCAAGGCGGGCTACCAGGTGAAGGTCTCGCTGGAGGGGCACGGCGCGGTGAAGCTGACCGCCACGTACCTGGTGGGCCGCGCGCGCTGGTACCCGACCTACGACATCCAGTACGTCCCCAAGACGGGGAAGGTGCAGATCGCCTTCAACGGGCTGGTGAGCCAGGAGTCCGGCGAGGACTGGACCGACGCCAACCTCACGCTCTCCACCGCGGTGCCCGCCTCCGCCACCTCCGTCCCCAAGCTGCTCTCCTGGAAGATCGGCGAGCGCGAGCGCTTCATCCCCACCCCGGTGGCGCAGGTCGAGCCGGCGCGGCCGCCGCCGCCCGCGTACCCGCCGTTGCCGGACCTGGAGTCGCGGGGCGACGCGCTGAGGAACCGGCTGCTGGCCGCGGCAGGGCGGCCGGTGCCGACGTCGGGGAAGAACGTGACGTACGAGAAGCGCAGCACCATCAACTTCGAGGACGACACCATCGAAGGCGACCTGGCCCGCCCGGACTCGGCCGCCATGGACGCCCGGCGCCGCGCGGTGAACGCGCCGTCCACGATGCCGCTCGCCCCGCCTCCGGCGGCGATGCGGCCCAGCCGAGCGGCCGCTCCGGAGCCGGCGCCCGCGGCGAAGGACGAGGACTACGTCGAGGAGATCGTCGTCACCGGCTCCCGGGTGCCGCGGGCGGAGCTGACGACCGCCGCGCCCACCTCGGTCCTCGGCAGAGGCGCCGCCCGTATGGAGAGCGATTACACCCGCAACCTCGCCGAGGGGCCGCCGCCGATGCAGTACGGCGGGCTGGGGCCGCCCGCCGCGTACCGGGCGCCGGCCTTCGCGGCGAACCTGCCGGCGTCCGCGGCGGGCGGGTACGACCTCTTCTACAAGTCCGCGCGGCCGGAGACGGTGGGGAGCGGGCAGGGGGGGCGGCGGGTGGCGCTGTTCTCCCAGCAGTGGCCGGTGACCGTGGAGCGGAAGATCTTCCCCGCGCTGGTGCCGGAGGCGTTCCTGGTGGCGGAGATCAAGAACCCGTCGGACCAGCCGCTTCCGGCGGGGAGCGCCAACCTGTTCGTGGGCGAGGACCCGGCGGGGACGGCGCAGATCAAGCTCACCGCGTCGGGGGAGCAGTTCACGCTGCCCCTGGGGCTGGACCGGGCGATCCGCGCCGTCCGCAACGTGCGGCTGGTGCAGACGGAGACGGGGTTCATCCTGGGCAAGGAGGAGATCACCGAGTACGTGGTGACCATCGAGCTGGCCAACCCGTACTCGATGCCCATCCCCATCACGGTGGTCGACCAGATCCCGGTGACGGACGACAAGAACGTGCAGGTGAAGCTGCTCAAGACGGCGCCCGAGCTGACGAAGAAGGACGACGTGAGGGGATCGCTTCAGTGGAAGCTGTCGCTGCCCCCGGGCGGCAAGTCGGTGGTGTCGTTCAACTACACGCTCAAGCGGCCCAAGAGCTGGCGGCTGCACCAGTAGGAACGGGAGACCACGCGAAATGAACGCACTCGCCCTTCTGCTCCCGCCGCTCCTCGCCGCCGGACAGGTCTCCGAGGTGGTGGTGTTCCCCGACCGCGCCCAGGTCATCCGCAGCGCCCAGGTGGCCTGCGGCCCGCGCGCGCAGGTCAGCTTCACCGAGGTCTCGCCCGCGGCGGACCCGCAGAGCTTCCGTGCTCGGAGCAGCGCGGGCACCGTGGAGGGCCTGCGGTATGTGGAGCGCACCCGCGAGCAGGCCTTCGCCCCCAAGCTGCGCGAGCTGGAGCAGCAGCTCCTGGAGCTGAACCGGCAGATCCAGGCCCAGCGCGACGTCCAGGAGCGCGCCAACGACCAGACGAAGGTGGCGGCGCAGCTCTCCGAGACCACGGTGCAGTTCGTGAACCGGGAGCTGGTGGAGCAGCCGGGCAACGCCAAGACGTGGATCCAGGCGTTCGACTCGTCGCAGGCGGCGCGGGTGAAGGCGGCGCAGCAGGCGCAGGAGGCGGGGGCGAAGCTCCGGACGCTGGGGCAGAAGCGGGCGGACCTGATGCGGCGCCAGCAGCTGTTGCAGGCCACGCCGCAGCGGCACGACTACACGGTGGACGTGCTGGTGTCCTGCCCGTCCGGCACCGCCACCGTGCAGCTCAGCTACCTGGTCGGCGGCGCCTCGTGGCAGCCGTCGTACGAGCTGCGGTCGGGGGAGAGCGGGAGCGTGGAGCTGACCACGCTGGCGGCGGTGAGCCAGGCGACCGGCGAGGCGTGGACGGGCGCGCGGCTGACGCTCTCCACCGCGGTGCCGCGGCAGAACGCCACCCCGCCGGAGATCCAGCCGCTGAAGGTCTACGCGGAGGAGCGGGCGGAGCAGAAGAAGGTGCTGGTGCGGCGGGACGAGGCGGCGGAGCACGCCCAGGCGCCCGGCGGCGGGGAGGCGGCCGGCGGGCGGGGGCGGCTGTCGGCGGAGGAGCAGGGGCTGTCCGTGCAGCTCAAGGTGCCGGAGGCGGTGGACGTGCCGGCGGACGGGTCGCCGGTGCGGCTGCAGGTGGCCACGCACACGCTGAAGGCGCAGTGGTCGAACCGGGCGGTGCCCAAGCTGCAGCCGTACGTGTTCCGGGTGGCGGAGATGGTCAACACCGCGCCGTTCCCGCTGCTGCCGGGGCCGCTGAGCGTGTTCCACCACGGCGGCTTCATCGGCACCGTGCCGCTGGAGCGGGTGCCGCAGGGCGGGAAGATGACCGTCACCTTCGGCGCGGAGGACGGCTTCAAGGTGAAGCGCCTCCCGGTGAAGGAGGTGCAGAAGGACACCGGGTTCCTGGGCACCACCCGCCGCTTCAACTACGCGTACCGCCTGGAGCTGACCAGCTACCGGCCGGGCACGGAGGAGCTCCAGGTCCAGGAGCACATCCCGGTGTCGGAGCTGGACGACGTGCACGTGGAGATCGACCCCAAGACCACCGCGGGGTACGAGCTGGAGAAGTCGGACGGGATCCTCACCTGGAAGCTGAAGATGCCCCGCGGGGAGATGAAGACCGTCGACCTCGTCTTCCACGTCGACGTCCCGTCCAGCTACGACAACGGCAATCTTTGAACAGGGCATGGCCGATGCAGTGGCTCCCCCGCGGGGATGGACGGGGAGAGCGCCATCGAGCTTCAGGACGTCTACAAGTCCATGGGCGGCCAGGCCGTGCTGCGCGGCGTGAGCCTGCGCGTCGAGCGAGGGCGCGTGCTGGCGCTCGTGGGGCGGTCGGGCGCCGGGAAGACGGTCATCCTCAAGCACGTCATCGGCCTTTTGCGGCCGGACCGCGGGGTGGTCCGGATCGACGGTGAGTCGCTCGCGGATCCGGGGGCGGTGGCGCGGGCGCGGCAAGCGCTGGGCGTGCTCTTCCAGTCCGGCGGCCTGTTCGACTCGCTCACCGCGCTGGAGAACGTGATGTTCCCCCTGCGCGAGCATCTCCACGTCCGGCCCGCCGAGGCGGCGCGTCAGGCGCGCGCCGCGCTGGCGCTGGTCCGGCTGGAGGACGCGGAGGCGCAGCGGCCGGGGGAGATGTCGGGCGGGATGCGGAAGCGGCTCGCCTTCGCCCGGGCGATCGTCTCCCGGCCCCGCATCCTGGTGCTGGACGATCCCACCGCCGGGCTGGACCCGCTGATGACCGACGCGGTGGTGGAGACCATCCGCCGCGGCGAGCGCGAGCTGCACGCCAGCACGCTCCTGGTCACCTCGGACGTCCGCTGCGCCTTCCGCACGGCCGACCGCCTGGCCCTGCTGCACAACGGCCGGATCGCCCTCGAGGCGACCCCGGAGGAGTTCGAGCGCTCCACCATCCCGGCGGTCGAGGACTTCCTCCACCGCTGGAAGGAGCGGCGCGCGGTGCCGGAGGAGGCGCCGCCGCTCCCTGGTTCGGACCTGGCGGCCCATCCTCCGTGAGGGGCGGCGGTGGCGGGCAATTGCTGCGCCGGGGCCGGCGGCGACCCTGCAGCGGCTGCGCCACGGCCGGCGCAGGCGATGCGCGCTGGAGGCGGGGGGCGCCTGGTTTGCGCCGCCTCCAGGCGGGGCCCGCGCATTCGCCGGCTCGGAGGCGACCGGGCGTGCGTCTTGCTTTCACGCACGCCATGGCTCCCGACCGCTACTCAGTCCGGATGACGACCTGCGCGCGCCACCAGTTCAGCGAGCTGTCCTCCGATCTCCGCATGCTGGCGCTGCGGAGGCTGCTGTGCGTCGCGGAGCTCGCCGCGCAGGTGAGGCCGCCCTCGGCGCAGATGCTCCGGGACGCCCACATCGAGCCGCCGGTGCTCAGGCTGGCCGAGTGGCCGCTGGTGATGGTCTACGAGACAGATTCCGAGCGGCGCATGCTCACCGTGCTGCACGTCCTCTGCGGCGGCGAGCCCCGCTCCAGCCATGCCGAGCTGGCCGCGGGCTAGCGCGCGGGCGCCGGCTCAGTCCTCCGCCGCGCTCACCGGCAACGCCGCCGCCCGCAGCTCCACCAGGCGCCGGCGCCGCGATCCCGCGATGAGCAGGTGGACGGCCGCGCTGACCGCCCCCACGGCGAGGCACGCGCCCCACAGGGCCTTCGCTCCCTGCGCGTCCATGATCACCCCGCCCCCCCACGGCCCCACCAGCGACGCCAGGCCAAACGCCATGTGGAACGCGCCCTGGTACGTCCCGCGCAGCCGCACCGGCGCCAGGTCGCTCACGATGCTGGGCCCGATCCCCGCCTGCAGGATCTCCCCCACCGTGAAGATCACCACTCCCGCCGCGTAACCCCACAGGGACGTGAGCACCCCGAACACGCCGAACCCCAGGCCGATCAGCACCGTCGCCGCCGCCATCACCACCGACCTCGGCCGTCCCGCGATCAGCCGCGGCGCGAACGGCTGGAACAGCACGATCAGCACCCCGTTCACGGCGATCACCACCCCGTACACGCTGGCCGAGAACCCGTGCGCCTGCATGTCCACCGGCAGCCCGACGTGCGACTGGAAGAACAGGAGGTAGGTCAAGAACATCGTCAGGACGAACGCCGCGAACACCCCGTCGCGGAACGGCGCGGTGAGGTCGGCCAGCTCGTTGGTGGCCGTGGCGGCCCGCTCCGCCTCCCGCTGCGGATGCGTCTCCGGCACCTTCCACCACACCAACAACCCGCACGCGAACGTCGTCGCCGCGTCCCCCGCGAACAGCCACAGGAAGCTCCTCGACGCCATCGTCCCCGCCAGCACCGCGGCGATGGAGAACCCCAGGTTGATCGCCCAGTACTGGAGGTTGAACGCCCGCGCTCGATCCGCCGGCGGCACCACGTCCGCGACGATCGCGTTCACCGCCGGCCGGTACATGTCCTGGAGCAACGCCAGCGTGAACGTCCAGAAGGCGATCGTCCCCGGCCGCTGGGACATCCCCAGCGCCAGCATCGCCGTCCCTCCACCGAACAGCGCCACCAGCAGCGTGCGCCGCCGCCCCACCAGGTCCGCCAGCCGCCCACCCACCAGCGCCGCCGCGAACGACCCCGCCCCGAACAGCGCCACGATCCGCCCCGCCTGCCCCACCGAGAGCCCGCGGCCCGTCAGGTACAGCACCAGGAACGGGTACACGAACCCGCCCATCCGGTTGATGAGCAGGCCTGTCCACAGGAACCAGAAGGTCCGAGGCAGGCCGCCGACCATGTCGCGGAGAGAGCGCACGCCTGCCCCTCTAACCTCCAGCGGACGGTGCTTCAACCCCGGCACCCACGCCTCCGCTCGACTGGACTAGGGTTCGTTTCGACATGAAGGTTCGCTACCAGGCCATCGCGCCGCTCCTTGCCGGGGAGGGCTCGCGCGCCTTCCTCGGGCTGGAGATCAACGAAGCCCAGAAGGCCAGACCGGTCGTGCTGATCTGGGCCCCCGAAGAGTCCGTCAACGACGAGGCCCTCAAGGCCCGGCTCCTCCAGGAGACCCAGCGCGCCGCCGCCCTCCAGCACCCCAACATCATCCGGGTGTACGGGCTGGCCGCGATGGAGGAGGGGCTGGCCCGCATCGTGGAGTTCGCCGACGGCGAGCCGCTGAAGCGGATCCTCGAGGTGACCAAGGTCCTGCCGCCCGACTACGCGGCGCTGGTCGCCGCCGAGACCGCCTCCGGCATCCACTTCGCCCACCTCAGCGTGGACGAGCAGGGCGCGCCCTGGGTGCACGGCGACATCCGGCCCGAGACGGTGATGCTCACCTTCAACGGCGCGGTGAAGGTCACCGGCTACGGCGCGCTCGCCATGGCCCCCAAGGAGCTCTACGGCAAGCGCACCCCGGGCCGCCGCCAGCACACCTCCCCGGAGCAGGTCCTCGCCGGCCGGCACATGGCCACGGTGGAGACCGACGTCTACCTGCTGGGCATCCTCCTCTACGAGCTCCTCACCGGGCAGGTCCCGTTCTCCGGCGAGAAGGACTTCGACCAGGCGGTGGTGAGCCAGCCGCTCCCGCACGCCAACTACGGGAGCATCCCGGTCAGCCTGGTGGAGGTCATCCAGAAGGCCACCGCCAAGAAGGCGCAGGAGCGCTACCCGTCCGCGCTCGCGTTCCGCCAGGCGGTGGAGCAGGCGATGGGGATCCTCCCCTCCACCGACGAGCTGGGCCGCTACATCCGCTCCCACTTCCCCGAGAGCGAGCAGACCCGCGCCGCCCGCCGCCACGCCATCGACGCCGCCATCGCCGAGTTCGCGCGCCAGCAGTGGGAAGAGGCCGAGAGCGCCGCCCCGCCGCCGCCGCCTCCCGCCGCCGACGTGCAAGAGCTGGTGGCCGCGGAGGCGGGCGACAAGCCCAGCCTCGCCCAGCTCGCCGCGGTCCAGGAGCAGGTGAAGGCGATCACCGGCGCCGCCCCCGCCGCCCCCGAGGTCCTGGGCATGCCGGTGGACATGCCAGCGGAGCCCGCCGCTCCCGCGGAGCCCGCAGCCGCGGCACCTCCCGAGCCGGCCGCTCCCGCGCCACCTCCGGCACCTGCGGCACCTGCGCCCGCGCCGGCCGCCGCCCCGGTGGTCACGCCCGCGCGCTCGGCCGCGCCGCCTCCGCGCGCCCGCGAGCCGGAACCGCCCGCCGCGGCCCCCCAGCAGAAGTCCCGCTGGTGGATCCCCGCCGTGCTCGCCGCCTCCCTGGCCTTCGGGATCAGCGGCGTGGGCTTCGGCCTGATGCGGCGCTCGGATCCGGCGACCGCGCCCAAGGACCCGCTCGCGACCACCACCCCCGCGACGACCACCGCGGCCACGACTCCGCCGCCGACGACCCCGTCCACCGCGGCGATCCCGACGATCCCGATCCCCGCGCCGGCGACCACCGCGCCCGCGGTCGGCAAGGGCCCCACCCCCGCCACCGCGACCGTCCCCGCGGCCGGCAAGGGCGAGCGCCTCTCCGCGCTGGTCCCCAACGCCCCCATCTCCAACGAGCCCGGCCAGATCATCCTCAAGGTCGATCCTCCGGTGGACGTGACGATGGATGGCGAGCACCTGGGCAAGACGCCGCTGGACGTCCCCGCGCCCAACGGCAAGCACGCGCTCAAGCTGGTGAACGAGGGCCTGGGCATCTCCGTCACCCGCTCCCTGAACGTGGTGGGCAAGACCAAGCAGGAGTGGTCCATCGGCAGGGGGAGCGTGATGGTGAGCGCGCCCGACGGCGCGACGGTCATCCTGGACGGCAAGACCATCGGCAAGGCCCCGGTCAAGGAGATCCCCGCCTTCGAGGGCTCGCACCGGATCCAGGTGACCCTGGGGAACGCGAAGTACTCCCAGCCCTTCAACCTCCGCGCCACCGAGACCATGTACATCACCGTGGAGCTCGCCCCGCAGGAGTAAGCTGGGGGGGTGATCGCCGCCCCCGCGCTCGCGGCCGCGCTCCTGAGCACGGGGGCGCTGTCCGTCAAGCTGACGCCTGCCCGGGCGCTGGCGGCCAGCGGCGAACCCGTCCTCCTCGACGTCACCGCGGACGCGCCCCCCGGCGCGCGCCTCACCGCCACCACCAACGCGGGGGCCCTCGGCGCGCCGCGCGCGACCGGCCCCAACCGCTTCCGCCTCGCCTTCACGCCGCCGCAGGAGCGCTACCCGCGGGTCGCGCTGATCCGCCTCGAGCTGGACCGCGGCGGCGGCGCCCCCCCCGAATCCACCTGGGTCCCGCTCCCGGTGGACGGTTCGGAGACGCTGACCCTGGAGAGCACCAAGCCCCGCGCCAAGGTGGAGGTGACCATCGGCGAGCGCACCTTCGGCCCGGTGCTGGCGGGCGCCAAGGGCGAGGTGGAGATCAAGGTGGTGGTGCCGCCCGGCATCGACTCCGCGCGCGTGCGGTCCGTGGACCGGCTGGGGAACCAGAAGGTGAAGACGGTGGACCTGCAACCGCCGCCGTTCCCGCTGGCGCGGCTGGCCGTCCCCACCGGCGCGGCCGCGAGCTGGGCGGACGCGCAGCCGCTCCCGGTGGAGGTCTTCGCCGTCGACGTCTCGGGCGCCCCGGCCGCCGCGGCGCCGCCGCTGAAAGTTGATGACGGCGTGCTCAGCGCCCCGTCGCCCGGGCCCGCGCCGGTGTCAGGATCCGCGCCCGGGTCGGGGACCGCGCCAGGCGCGGTACCGGGACTCTTCGTGGCCGCGTTTCGCGCGCCGGAGAAGCTCCCGCAGGAGCGCCGCGCCACCATCACCACGCCCGGCGCGGAGGCGCTCTCCATTCCACTCCGGGCCGGCCCGCCCGCGCGCATCGCGGTCACCGTCCAGCCCTCCCACTACACCGCCGGCTCGCGCCAGAAGATCGCCATCTCCGCTCGCACCGAGGACGCGCGCGGCAACGCCGCGGACGCCGCCACCGCCGTCCGCTTCACCGCGGACCTGGGCACCCTGGAGCCCTCCGGCGGGCAGGCGGCCTCGCTCTCGCTCCCGGACCTGTTCGGCGAGCGCGAATTCGCGGAGGTGGTGGCCGCCGCGGGCGACGCCCAGGGGAAGGCCCGGGTCGAGCTGCGCGCCGGTCCGCCCGCCTCGGCGAAGGCCCAGCTCGCGCAGGCCATGGCGCGCGCCGGGGACCCGCTCGCCGACGGGACGCTGGTGCTCCGGGACGCGTTCGGCAACCCGGTGCGCGGGGCCTCGCCGTCGGTCTCGTGCACCGTGGGCCGGGTGGAGCTCACCCGGGAGGTGGGGCAGGGCGCGTACCAGCTCCGCTTCGGCGCCGGAGACGGCGACCGCACCGGCGCGGGCAAGCTGCTGGCGAGCGCCGCGGGCGGGCCGGAGCTCCCCGCCGGCGACGTGCTGGTGCTCCCCGCGCCCGCCGACTTCGGCCTGTCGCTGGGGCTGCGGGCGGGCGCGCAGAGCAACTTCGCCCTGCTGCACGGCGGCGGCGGCCTGGCGGAGGTCGCGGTGCGCCCGGTGGGCCGGTGGCCGCTGGAGGTGCTGGTGGAGGGCGGCGGCTCGCTGCTCGTCCGGGTGGACCTGCCGTACGAGGACGCCGGCACGGGCGCCCGGATCTTCACCGACCTGCGCTGGGCGACGGGCGCGCTGGGGGCGAGGGCCTCCTTCGGGCTCAACCCGGCGCTCGCGGTCTACGGCGCGGTCTCCGGCGGCGCGCAGTACACCTGGGCCACGTACCGGGTGAGCGGCGGCGGCGCGCCCACCCTCTCTCTCAGTGACGCCGGGCTGGCCCCGTTCGCGCGAGCGGCGGCCGGCGCCACCTACCGCGCCGGGCCGGGCCGGGTGCTCGGGGCGCTGCCGGCGACGTACGCCCCGCCGCCCTCCGCCACCGCGCTGGGCGGAAACCTGGGGCAGCTGACGGCCATGGTCGGTTACCTGGTGGAGGTCCGATGAGATCGAATGCTTCGCGGCTGGTCATGGCCCTGGGCGCGGCGCTGGCGCTCTGGGCCGGCGCGCAGACGGTGGGGAGCATCCGCGCCGATTTCCAGAACGACGTGTCCCCGACCAGGGGCTACACCGGGACCGCCGACGTCTCCATCACCATCCAGGACGAGCAGCAGCAGGGGCAGGAGACCAGCAACTACCACCGTCAGACGGAGTTGCACGCGGACGGCTTCCCCGTCCGGCAGAGCTCGCTGATGCATTTCCAGCTGGACGGCGGTCAGATCCCGACCGGGGCGGTCGTCAACGGCGCCAACCTGGAGCTCTCCATCACCAACGAGTCGTGGACCGGCTTCTCCATCTACGAGGTGCTGCGCCCGTGGGACGAGGGCCAGGCGACGTACCTGAAGGCCACGGACAACCAGAGTTGGGCGGTCCCGGGGGCGGCGGGCGTGGGCGTGGATCGCAGCGCCGTCCCGTTCGCCAGGTTCGGCCACTTCGACGCCGGCGCCGTCGCCGTGATCGGCGTCACCGACGCGGGCGTGGACCTCGTCCGGAAGTGGCTCACCGGCGCCGAACCGAACAACGGCCTGATCGTCCAGGACTACGATTCCTGGGACAAGATGAGCTGGTACTCCGTGGAGGGCGCGCAGGCGCCGGTCCTCGTGGTGAGCTACGGCACTACGTCGGCGCGGATCAAGGCGACCGACGACACGATGATCGGCTACGAGCCGAGGACCTCCTTCGACGGCTGGGGATTGGCCTTCTCCGGCCGGCCCGCCGGCCTCACCTCGTCGCTCATCCGCTTCGACGTGCGCGCCATCCCGCCCGGCGTGAAGGTCACCAGCGCCGGCATCGCGTTCACGGTGAACCGCCTGGCGGCTTCGACCACCGCGCTCCCCGTGGACATCTATCCGGCGCTGCGGCCGTGGACCGAAGGAGCCAACTGGCTCACGTATGACGGCAGCAACATCTGGTCCCAGTCGGGCGCCCAGGCCGCGGGCTTCGATTATGGGCTGAAGGCCGGCTCCTTCCCGCCGACCTGCACCATGCCGGAGGGCTCGTGCCTGGTGAGCTTCTCCCCCGAGTTGATCGGGCGGATGCAGGCGTGGGTGGACACTCCGGCCAACAACGATGGCCTCTTCCTGCAGAACTACCTCAACAACGACGACCTCCAGCTCATGGACAGCGAGTGGCCGGCGAAGTCGAGCCGCCCGAAGCTGTCGGTGCAGTTCACCTGGGACGCCGGGAGCCCTCCAGGCCTGTACCCCGCCTACGCCGAGGTGTATGCGGGCGAGCAGGTGGCGATGAAGGCGTTCGGCGGCGCGGGCGCCTACGAGTTCTCCGTCAACGGGATCTCCGGCGCCACCATCGACCAGTCCGGCAACTACACCGCGGGGACGTTCGCCGGTCAGGACCAGGTGCTCGTCCAGGACCAGGGCGGCGCCGGCGCCACGGCCTCCGCCACCATCGTGGTGCTGGGCAACTCGAGCACGGTCGACGGCGGCTCCCCCATCACGATCTCCTTCCCGGACCCGCCGCCGCTGGTGCCGCCCCAGGGCAACTTCGCGGTGACCGCGCACATCTCCAGCCGCGCGAGCTCCTCCGTGTACGGGCTGATGCTGGAGGTGAGCGGCGAGGCGCTCAACCCGGAAGGGGCCACGCTCCTCGGGGTCGGCCGCCTGCCGGGGACCGTGGACGCAGGCTTCCAACTCCCGAGGATGGACCCCGGCGTCACCCTCCAGGTCAGCATCACCGGCGCCCTGAACGCGGTGCCCAGCGACAGCCCCTCCGTCACCGGCACGGTGAAGTCCGGCCCGATCGTGGTGGCGAAGGCGACCACGCCCGTGCTGATGGACGTGCCGGCGCCGATCTCCACCGGTTGCGGCTGCGGCTCCGCGTCGGGCGGGCTGAGCGTGGTGTTGCTGGCAGGGATTTTACAAATGGTCGCCCGGCGGCGCGCTTCCAGGTCCGGCGGGTAACCAAAGCTCCATCGTTCTCAGGGGTTGAGACGAGATTGCCAAGAACCTTGCTAAGTCCGCGGCCTGCTGGGGTCGATAACCCTACATGGCTGACCCCACCATCCACCGCGCCGCTCCCTCCCCCGCGCGGACCCCCTCGAGCCAGTCCACCCCTCCCGCTCCGGCCAAGAAGCCCGCGCCGGCGCCCGCCTCCCAGCCCGCCGTGGCCCCGTGGCTGGACGCCTTCGACGCCCAGCCGAAGCCGAGCATGCTCTCGCGCGCGGCGCCGCACGTGCTCAGCTCCGGTGAGAACGCGGCGTTCTCGTTCCACCTCCCGAACCTGCCGATCCCGAAGTCGATCAACCTCCCGAACCCGTGGCACGTCTTCGGGAAGAACGATCGCGAGAAGCTGATCGACAGCACCAAGGACCTGCGCGACACCGCGGCGCAGGGCCGGTCCATCCAGTCGCAGCTGGACCGCACCCCGAAGACCGACCCGAACTACGCCAAGCTCCAGCAGCAGCTGGCGGGCGCGGACCAGAAGCTGTCGAAGTACGGCTACACCACCGCCACCGCGCCCAAGCCGGGCACCCTCTTCATCGACCCGGAGTTCGAGGGGGCGCAGCTCCCCAACGGGCAGGTCACCTCGCGCCAGTTCCCGGCGAAGGCGCCGGTCACCCAGCCGCCCTCCGCCATCGACGCGCTGTTCGGCAGCGGCAAGCCGGTGCAGACCGTCACCTCCGACGGGAAGGTGCACACCTTCAACACTCCGGCCGAGTACAAGGCCTTCGTGGCGGAGAACCGGAAGGCGAACGGGATGCCGCGCACCGACGGCGAGCCCATCGCCGCGGACTTCGTCTTCGAGGGCGGCGGCGGCAAGGGCAAGCGGTACGGCCCGGTGGTGGGGGAGATGGTGAACAACGGCGTGGTGCCGGCCTCCGCCGCGGGCAGCTCCGCGGGCGCGATCGCCGCCGCCTTCGTCGCCGCCGGCGCGGACCCGGCCACCATGCAGCGGCTGGTGACGGACCCCAAGCTCTCCAAGCTGATGGACGTGGACCTGGGCGACATCCACGGCGGGCTGATGGACGGCAAGGCCCTCTACGACCACGTGGACCAGGTGCTGCGCGAGCTGACCGGCATCAAGGACCGGCCGGTGACCTTCGCGGACCTGAAGATCCCGCTGAAGATCATGTCCACCAAGATGTACGACTCCGACTCGCACGACCCGATGACCACGGTGGACAGCCGCCGGTTCGTGTTCAGCCAGGAGACCACGCCCAACACGCCGGTGGCGCTGGCGGTGCGCGCCTCCGCCGCCATCCCGGGCGTGTTCGACCCGGTGCAGATGGTGGACCCGATGACCGGGCGCCAGCTGATGCTCACCGACGGCGGCGTGATCGACAACCTGCCCATGAAGCTGGCCGCGGACAGCAAGATCCCGGTGGTGGGCGTGTCGCTGGAGGAGGCGAACCAGAACAACCCGCACGACGGCGGCAACACCGCTACGCCGAAGCCGCTGCCCTCCGGCAACATCGACGTGGGCAACATCTTCGTGAACGCCTACTACGGCAAGAAGATGAACGACGACGCGGCGGGCGGCGCCGACGACTTCCGCGACCGCAGCCAGCCGAAGCCGGGCCAGTTCATGATGGGCGTGCCGACCTGGGACCTGGACGACCCGACCAAGGGCGACTCCACCCTCAAGTTCGGCTACGACCAGAACGTGGATCCCATCCTGGACCGGCAGAGCACCCAGGTGACGCGGAGCTTCCTCCGCAACGTCCTGGGCGACCTGGGCAAGCCGGGCGCCAGCGGCACCAACGCGTACACCGACCTGCCGGCGAACCTGGCCTTCAACCGCGACGTGAAGATCGACGGGAAGACCTACGTCGCCAGCTACGCCGGCGGCGACTCCGTCACCTTCAAGCAGAAGGGCGGGAGCGACGCGTTCAGCGCCAAGATCGGCCAGCAGAAGATCGAGTCCATGTGGCTGGACGACCGGGCGTACGGCGATCTCCCCGGCAAGCTCCGCCAGGCCGCCGGCCGTCACCAGTAGGTCAGGGCGCCGCGCCCGCCAGCGCCTGCTTGTTGAGATTGAAGCGACTGTCACCATCCGGGGACGTGCGTCCACGAGTGGCGACAGGGCGGCGATCTCGCGCGCCACGATTCGCCTGGTGACCCGTGCCCTTGCCACGGGCTTTCCGGCGGCGCCCTCCTTGCATGACGCGCCGGAGATCCAAAGGGGGGATCGAACATGAAGAAGTCTGCTCTGGTGCTTGGTACCGTCCTGGCGTGCGCCCATTCGCAGCGGTCCGTCGAGACCGCTGGGCCGTCTTCGCAGGAGACCCGGGTGCTCGCCCGGGTCCGGACCGCGATGCATGCGGGGTCGCGCGCGAAGGCCCGCGCGGAGCTCCAACAGGCATGGGATGGGGGGAATCACACGCAGGAGATCGCGTGGGTTGCGGCCGAGTTGGCGGCGGCGGATGGAGAGGCCGGCCAGGCCTTTGCCTGGGTCGATCGATCCGTCCAGCTCGGACTGCCGGACACGGGGAGCCTGTTGCATGCCAGGTGGCTGGAGCCGGTGCGGAAGCTGCCCGGTTACGAGGCTCTGGTGGAGCGCGCGAGGGGGAACGCGCGCGAG
>Ga0068860_100002317_pt1 | contig 20003 bp, 17 predicted proteins | sample KBSSwiS32_FD_66597 | JGI IMG/M metagenome (GOLD analysis project Ga0068860, IMG submission 66597) | Switchgrass rhizosphere microbial communities from Kellogg Biological Station, Michigan, USA - KBS Switchgrass S3-2 | ecosystem: Host-associated > Plants > Roots > Rhizosphere > Soil ...
ACCAGGCGCATCAAGGTGACGACGCGCTCCGAGCTGACCGCCACCTCGGACACCGCGCCGGTCTTCAGGCCCTCCGCCGCCCCCCGGATCTGCGAGAGCATGTTGGCGTACTCCACCCAGGAGGTCTGGAGGTCCATCTCCACTGCGTCGTCCGACTGGTGCGTCTCCACCGGGATGCCGTCGAAGCCCATCACGCTGCACGCGAGGGCTCCGGGGACCTGGTTCACCACCGCCTCCAGATGGGCGAGGAAGGCCATGAATGGGCTTTCAGGAAAGGCGCGTCACTGGCAGTCGTAGGAGAACGACTCCTGCGCGTTGCCGCAGGGGCCGACCAGCGTCGGGGCTTGCGGCGCGGTGCAGGTGGGGAGGACCGGGGTCCGGTTCACGACGCGGACCGGGAAGAAGACCTTCGGCGTGCTCATCTTGAGCAGGGAGTTGGCGCCGGCGCGCACGTTTCCCTCGAAGTTGAAGGTGATCACCAGCGTGTCGTCGCCGCCGGCGCCGATCGCATTGGAGATCGCCGTGGCCGCGGCGGTGGTCAGCATCTGGAACTGGATGAAGCCGTCCGCGGTGGCGGGCTTGATCACGAAGTAGATGGGCTCCTGCGCCTCGGCCACGGTGGTGCCGGCGGTGTTGAGCTTGTAGCTGATCCGGACCGTGTCGGCGATGAACTCGTTCCGGCTGTCGCTGGCGAGGATGTCGTCGCCGGTCTGCAGCACGATGGGCTCCAGGTCGGACCTCAACCCGAAGTGGCCGAAGTACACCGGCAGGACGCCGGCGGCGTTGCTGGGTCCCAGGTCCAGGCTCCCCCGGATGAGCTCCACGGAGCTGTTCGCGGAGCAGGACTGGTCCAGGACCGAGGCCCCCTCCACGAACACGGACCCGTCCAGCGGCGCGCAGCCGGAGGCGGCGACGGCGGCGGCGATCATCGAAGCGGCGATCAGTGGCTTCATGGCGTTTTTCGCCCTCCTTAGAGCGACTGGGCGATGGTGGTGCGGTTGATGATCCGCGGGGTGATGAAGATCAGCAGCTCCTGGCGCTGGTCCAGCTCCGAGTCGTTCCGGAAGAAGAAGCCCAGCAGCGGGATGTGCGAGAGGATGGGGAGCCCGTTGGTCTGGGTGGAGCCCCGGCGCACGTAGATGCCGCCGATCACGGTGGTGTCGCCGTCCTTCACCAGCACCTGGGTGTTGGCCTCCTTGCGCTGGATGGCCGGCTGGCCGTTGGCGCCGGTGTTGGACGGGTCGGGCTGGTTGTTCTCCGCCTTGATGGCCATCAGGATGCTGCCGTCCTGGGTGATGTGCGGCGTCACCTCCAGCGACAGGCGCGCCTCCACGAAGGAGGTGTTCACGCCCTGGGCGGAGGTCTGGCTGAACGGGAGCGACACGCCCTGGCTGATGCGGGCGGTGTTGTTGTCCAGGGTGGTGATCTTGGGCGCGGAGATGGTCTTCACCGTGCCCTGGTTCTCCAGGGCGGAGAGGCGGAGGTTGAGCGCGATGGCGCCCCCCACCGAGCCGAAGATGAAGCCGAGCGCGCCGCCGGCTCCGGCGCCGACCGCGGCGGGGAGGTTGACCGCGAAGTTGGGCGGGCTGCCGGTGCCCGCGTTGCCGTCCGGCGAGGAGCCGCCGCGGATGGCCACGGTGTTGGGGAAGATCAGGCCGGTGGGGTTGCCGGTGCCCGGCGCCAGCTGGCCCAGGCCGCCCCACTGCACGCCGATCTGCCGGGTGTAGTTGGAGTTGGCCTCCACGATGCGGCTCTCGATGAGCACCTGCGGCGTGGGGGTGTCCAGGCTCGCCACCAGCGTGTTGGCGCGCGCGATGTTGGACGCCACGTCCTTGACGATCAGCACGTTGGTCCGGGTGTCCACGGTGACCGTGCCGCGGTCGGTGAGCACGTCCTTGACCCGGTCCTTCATCTGGTCGGCGATGGCGTAGTTGACCGGGATCAGCCGCACCACCAGCTCCTCCTGGACCTGGAGGGCCTTCTTGCGTTCGGCGCGGAGCTTCGCCTCCTCCTCGAGGGTCTTGAGCGGGGCGACGCGGACGATGTTGCCGATCTCCTCCTTGCCCAGGCCCTTGGAGCGCAGGATCAGCTCCAGCGCCTGGTCCCAGGGGACGTTGCGCAGGCGGATGGTGACGCGGCCGGTCACGTCGTCGGCCACCACCACGTTCTTCTTGGACACCTCGGCGATGACGCGGAGGAGGTTGTGGATGTCGATGTCCTTGAACTCGAAGGACACCCGCTTGCCCGAGTAGCGGCGCTGGCGCGGGGCGCCGAGCGCGGCGTAGGCGTCCGCCTCGGCGGTGAAGCCGGCGGTCTTGGCGGCGACGGCGACCTGCTCCGCCGGGGCGGCCTTCACCGAGAGCTTCCAGGTGAGGCCGGAGGTGGTGCCGGTGAGGTCTTCGGACAGCTCGCCGGCGGAGGCGACCACCACCCGGACGCGCTGGCCGTCGCCGGGGATGGGGAAGGCGCTCACCATCTTCACCGGGGTGCCCAGGGCGCTGGTGTCCAGGGAGCGCTCCAGGCGCTTGGGCAGCTCCGCCGGGCCGAAGGTCAGCACCGCGGTGCCCGGGTCCGGGCGCTCCACCCTGGTGGTGGTGGCGCCGGTGAGCTTGATCTCGATGCGGCCGCCGGCCCCGGACTCGTGGAAGGAGAGGTCCTTGACCTCCACCGGCTTGGCCTGGGCCACCTTCGCGGGGGCGGCCGGGGGCGGCTGGGCCGGCTTGAGCGGGGCCACCTCCGCCGCCGGCGGCTTGGCCTCATCCAGCTGGGCGATGCTCATCCGCTTGCCTTCGACCTCGATCTCGCCGACCTCGTCGCCCACGGAGACGGGGGGCGCGGCCTTCCTGGCGGCGACGGCCTCGGCCGGGGTGCGGGGCGCGGCGGCCGCGGCCAGGCGCAGCTCGAGGCCGTGGCTGGCGCGGACGGCCTTGTAGGCGGGCATGTCGCCCTGGACGTCCACCACCACGCGGACCTTCTCGGCGTGCGCGCCGACGCGGACGTCCTTCACGTGCGCGGAGCGGGTCTTCGGCGCGCGGGCCCCCAGGCCCACGCCGTAGACGTCGAGCGCCAGGCGCGGCGGGTCCGCCAGCTCCAGGAGCTCGAACTTGGAGATGTCGCCGTTGGTGGAGATCTTGAGGGTGTCGCGGGTGAGGGCGAGGGCGGTGATGCGGGAGGCGGGGTTCTTCACCTCCTGCTCGTCGACCTCGGCGGCGACGACGTTCTCGCCCTTCGACGCGGCGGGCTCCTCGGCCGGCGGGGCCTTCGGGGCCTCGGCGACCTTCACCGGCTCCGGGGCCTTCGGCGGCTCGACCTTCGCCGGCGCGGGCGCGGGCGGCGCGGCCTTCGGCGCCTCGGCGACCTTCACCGGCTCCGGGGCCTTCGGCGGCTCGACCTTCGCCGGCGCCGGCGCGGGCGGCGCGGCCTTCGGCGCCTCGGCGACCTTCACCGGCTCCGGGGCCTTCGGCGGCTCGACCTTCGCCGGCGCGGGCGCGGGCGGCGCGGCCTTCGGCGCCTCGGCGACCTTCACCGGCTCCGGGGTCTTGGGGGCGGGGAACGTCGCGACCTCGGGCGCCTTGGCGGCGGCGCTGCCGTCCACCGAGATCACCACCTTGTTGCCGACCGCGCGCACGTCGTACTGGGAGGCGCCGGCGAGGGCGACCAGGACGCGGCCGACGCTGGCGCGGGCGTCGGTGAACTGGGAGGCGACGACCCCGGCCACCGGGCCCTGGCCCTCGTGGTGGCCCTTGATGCCGGAGGCGTCGGCCGAGGACAGGTCGACCACCAGGCGGTCCGGTTCGGACAGCCGGAACACGGTGAAGGTGGGTTGGCGGTCTCCGACCACCACCACCTGCGTGCCCGAGCCCGTGGGCACGACCTTGAGGTCGCTCAGGGTGTTCAGCCCTGGCCCAGGCTTGTCCGCCGCGGCGGACGGTGCGCCGAGAGACAAGAGCAGCGTGGCCGCCCCAGCCCCGAAAAGGATCCTTGCGCGCTGCCTGAGCATGCTTCCCCTCGCCTAGTAAAAAGTCACTACCCACGACGCGCGGCGCACGACGCCGACCGCGCTACTGGTAAATCTTGCCGTTCGACAGGTCCATCGCCGGGATGGTCGCCGCATCCGGCTTGAGCCTCATGCTGACCGGGTTCGGGTTCACCTTCCCGTCCGGCGCCGTCCAGAACTCCGTCACCGTCACCGAATCCCGGAGGATCTGCGTCACCTTCCCGCCCTGCTTCCCGATCTTGGTGTTGCGCTTGATGATGTAGCCGCGCCCCTGCGGGTCCTCCACCATCGCGATGGGGTTCGCGTCCCCGGTCACCACCGCCACCAGGATGAGCTGGTCCAGGTCCCACTGGCACAGCGGCTCGCTGCAGGCCTCCACCTGGGAGCCCTGGTTCTGGTTCTTGATGTCGTCGATGGGGCTGCGGAACGGATCGCGCTTGCCCAGCGGGTTGTACGCGTACTGGTAGGCGGCCACCGGCGCCGCCTCGGGGGCCGCCGCCGCGGCCGCCTTCTTCTGCGCGCCGGCCGCGGGCGCCGCCTGGGACGGCGCCGCGGGCGCGGGCGCGTCCCCTCCGCACCCGGCGAAGAGGAGCGCCGCGGTCAGCGCGCCTGCCATGGAGAGCCTGGCGATCATCAGTCACCCCCCCCGCCCGCCGGAGCTGGAGCGGCCGCGCGAGGGGCGCCCTGAGTCTGTTTTGGCTTCTGGGCCTGGGCAAGAAAACGGAAGGTGGTCGCCTGGAACTCGGACTTGAGCACCACCTTCTCGTTCTTCACCTCGGGGGTGGAGAGCCGGATGTTGTTCACGTTCACGATGCGCCGGAGGTTGGAGACCTCCTGCAGGAACATGGCGATCTCGTGGTAGTTGCCGGACACCTGCATCTTGATCGGGATCCGCGCGTAGAAGGACGCCTGCACCTCGGCCTGCGGCTCCACCGTGGAGATGTCCAGGTTGGACTTCTTGCCGATGTCGTTGAGCTGGGCCAGCAGCTCCTCGATGTCCTTGCGCTCCGGCAGCTCGGTGAGGGCCTCCGCCAGCTTCTGCTCCAAAAGGTCCATCTCGCGCCGGCGCTCGTTGAGGTTCTGCGCGATCTCCTGCTTCTCGGCGAGGTCCTTGTCCAGGCGGACCTGCTCCGCCTCCTGGGCCTCGATCTCTTCGTTGAGCGGCATGATCAGCAGCCAGAAGTTCAGGCCGGTGATCAGCGCCACGATCGCCGCCAGGCCGCCGAACTTCGCGCTGGAGGGCGCCTTGAGGATTCTGTCCAGTAACTGGTCCATGGGTGGGGCGGCGTCCTAGATGGCGTAGTTGGCGCTGAGGGTGATGGTGAAGGCCACCAGCTTCGAGGCGCCGCCCGTGGTGGGCGTCCCCGGGGTGGTGGTCTGCTCGGCCTTCTTCAGCTCGATGGTGGTGAAGAAGGCGTTGATCTGGTTGACCGGGAACTCCTCGATCGCCCCCTCCGAGGCCAACAGCTCCACGCGCGCCACCTTGGCGTCGCGCTTCTGCTCCACCAACCGGGCCATGCCCTTGGGGGTCCAGACGACGTTCTGCAGCGCGCGCATGAACTCCGCCACGTCGTCGTGGGAGACCGCCGTCCCCTCCAGCTTCACCTGGTTCGCCTTCTCGTCGAAGTCCTTGAGCCACACCTTCTTCGGGGTGGCGGTGGAGAGCGCGTCCAGCATCCGCACCGGGCCGGAGCGGCCGCGGCGCAGCTCGTCCAGCACCTTGAGCTTCTCCTCCACCTCGCGCTTGCGCTTGTTGATGTTGTTGACCTCGCCGATCACCTTCTCCAGCTCGGCGATGCGGCTCTTGGTGGCCGCGATCTTCTCCTGGTTGCGGTTGGAGGTGGAGTTGCGGTCCAGGTACCAGACCGCGTTGAGCACCACCGCGAGCGCCATCACCCCGGCGCCGAGCACCAGGACCTGGCGCCCCATCTCGCGCTTCTTCACCGCCCTCACGGGCAGCAGGTTGATCCGGATCATCATGGCGGTTCGGCTCTCCTAGCCCAGCTTGTCTCCCGGCTTGCGCAGCGCCAGCCCCACCGCGACCGCCGCCACCGGGGCGACGTCCATGATGAAACCGGGATCGAACTTCCGGTTGTCGATCTCGATGTTCTTGAACGGGTTCATGATCTCCACCGGGACGCCCACCCGCGTCTCGATGGTCTTGAACAGCGCGGGGATCTTCGCCGTGCCGCCCGAGAGGTAGACCTTGCTGAAGTTCGAGTCCGGCGCGGTGCCCGCGTAGAAGTCCAGCGACCGCTGGATCTCGCCCGCCACCTGCTCCGCCACCTGGGTCATCACCCGCTCGACTTCCTGGGGCACCACCGCGTCCGCGTCGCCGCGGCCGCCGCCGATCTTGAGCGCCTCCGCCTCCTCGTAGGAGACGTTGAGCTGCTTCTGGATCTCCTCGGTGAACTGGTTCCCGCCGATGGTCACGTCGCGGGTGAACACCGTCTGGCCCAGGGCCAGGATGTTGATGTTCACCACCGAGGCGCCGGCGTTGATCAGCACCACCGTCTCGTTGGGCGAGGGGTCGTAGTTGGCGGAGAACATGTTCTGGACGGCGAAGGCGTCCACGTCCACCACCACCGGCGCCAGCCCGGCCTCGGAGACCACGGTGGTGTAGTCGTTGATCATGTCCTTCTTGGCCGCCACCAGGAGCACGTCCATCTGCCCGGTGGCGTCATTGGCGTCCGGGTTGAGGATCTGGGTGTCGATGTTGACGTCCTTGACGTCGAACGGGATGTACTGCTCGGCCTCCCACTGGATCGACTCCTCCAGCTCCTCCTGGGTCATCCGGGGCATGGAGATCTTCTTGATGATCACCGAGTGCCCGGACACGCCGATGGCGACCTCCTTCTGCTTCACCCGCAGCTCGGAGATCAGCTCCTGCATCGCCTGCACGATGGCGGTGGAGTTCATCAGCGCGCCGTCGACGATCGCCTCCGGCGGCAGCGGCTTCATCCCGAAGCTCTGCAGCGCGTAGCCGACCTGGCCGCGCCGCCGCTGCTCCTTGAGCTGGATGAGCTTCACGCCGGTCGACCCGATGTCCAGACCCAGCGCCAGCTTTCCCTTCGCCATGCTCTCTCTCCGTCCTGCTTACGTCTCGCTGCGTTGCGGCCGAGGGTAACACCCGCCTCCCCGACCTCCGAAAAACCTACCTAGGGGCCACGAAACACCCGCGCGCGGTCGGCCACCTTTAACCCCAGAGCCAAAATGATCTTCCGCTTGGTATCGAGTCGGCAGTTTTCACCCTTCTCGACGCGGTCAATCGTCAGCACCGATACGCCGGCGCGGCGCGCCAGCTCCGCCTTCGAGAGGAGCTGGTCCTCTCGCAACGTGCGGACATTGTTCCGGAGCTTGTTCCGCTCGGACATGCGTGACCTTCCGGGGCTTTGCTGGGGAAAACGCGGGCCATCATCCCCCCCGGATCGCCGCCGAGTCAATTTGCGGTCACTGATGCATCAATGATGTGAAAGGGCCCCACGGATGGTGGGTAAGCGAACGTGCCCCCACAAGTCAGGGCGCGTCCGGGTCGATCCCGTACTCCTTGATCTTGTAGAGGAGCGCTCGGTGGCTGATCTCCAGCACCTCGGCCGCGCGGGTGCGGTTGCCCTTCGTGCGGCGCAGCGCGGCGCGGATGAAGGTCTCCTCCAGGGCGCGCATCGCCCGCTTGAGCGACAGGTCCTGTTCGGCCTGCGGCACGGGGGCCGCGCCCGGCGCCGCGAGCGCGGGAGACGGCGCTCGCTCGCCGGCCCACAGCTTCTCCGGGAGACTCTCCGGAGCCACGGTGGTGGACTCCGACAAGAGCACCGCCCGCTCCACCGCGTTCTCCAATTCGCGCACGTTCCCCGGCCAGGCGTACTGCGTCAGCATGGCCTCGGCCTCGGCGGAGAAGCCCTCCACCTCCGGCTCGCGGTTCAGCTCCCGGTTGAACTTCCCCAGGAAGTGGCGGGCCAGGAGCAGCACGTCGTCGCGCCGCTCGCGCAAGGGCGGCATGCGCACGTTGACCACGTTGAGCCGGTAGTAGAGGTCCTCGCGCAGCTCGCCGCGCTCCACCAGCTTGCCCAGGTCGCGCAAGGTGGCGGCGACGATGCGGACGTCCACCTTCTCCGCCCGGTTCTCGCCCACCGGGCGGACCTCGCCCTCCTGGAGGATGCGCAGGAGCTTGATCTGCGCGGGCGGCGGGAGCTCGCCCACCTCGTCGAGGAAGATGGTGCCGCCGTCCGCTTCGGCGAACAGGCCGCGCTTGGCGGTGCGCGCGTCGGTGAAGGCGCCGCGGGCGTGGCCGAACAGCTCGGACTCGATCAGCCCGGCCGGGATGGCGCCGCAGTTGACGGGGACGAAGGGCATGGCCGCGCGCGGGGAGAGCGCGTGGAGCGCCCGCGCCACCAGCTCCTTGCCGGTGCCGCTCTCGCCGGTGATCAGCACGGTGGTGGAGACCGGGGCCAGCTTGCGGACCTGCCGGTGGAGCGCCTTCATCGGCTCGCTCTCGCCCAAGAGCTCCAGGAGCGCGCGGGCGTCCTTCTCGCCCGGCCGCAGCCGCCGGTTCTCCTGCACCAGCCGGAGCCGCTCTTCGGCCTTGCGGAGGACCAGCACCATCTCCTCGGGCTTGAACGGCTTCTGGACGTAGTCGTACGCGCCCAGGGACACCGCCTCCAGCGCGGCGTCCGCGGAGCCGTAGGCGCTCATCACCACGCACGTCAGCTCCGGCCACTGCTGGAGCGCCTGCTTGAGGAGCGACAGGCCGTCCAGCTTCGGCATCCGCACGTCGCAGACGAGCACGTCGTACGGGCGCGCGCCCAGCTCCCGCAGCGCCTCCTCGCCGTCGGAGACCGCGCGCACGTCGTAGCCCTTCTCCGCCAGCACCAGCGTGAGGACGTGGCGGATGGAGGGTTCGTCGTCGGCGACCAGGATGGAGCGGAAGGTGGACACGCGCGGAAGGCCGCCATCCTACCCGGGCTCTCCGGGCGGGACCTGGAGATGATGGTGGAGGTGGAGGTGAAGGTGGTGCCGAAGACCGAAGCGCACCCGCACCTGGGGCACTAGGCCGCGGGGAGCGTGACGGTGAAGCGGGCGCCGCCCTCGGGGCGGTTGCCCGCCTCCAGCGCGCCGCCCATGGACTCCACCAGGTGGCGGGAGATGGCCAGGCCCAGGCCGCTGCCCTGCCCCGCCTCCTTGGTGGTGAAGAAGGGCTCGAAGAGGTGGGGCAGCGCGCCGGCGGGGATACCGGGCCCGGTGTCCTCCACGTGCAGGCGGAGCGCCCCGCCCGCGCGCTCGCCCCGCACCAGGATGCGGCCGTCGCCGCCCATGGCCTGGGCCGCGTTGAGCAGGAGGTTGATCACCACCTGCGCCAGCGCGCCGCTCTCCGCGCGCACCACCGCGTCCGGCGGCAGCTCCAGCGCCACCGCCACCTTCTGGAAGTCGGGGCCCTTTCCGAGGAGGCGCACCGCGTTCTCCACCACGGAGGCGGCGTTGACGGAGGCCGTCGCCCCTTTTCCGGAGCGGCCCAGGTCCAGAAGGCCGCGGACGATCTGGTCGATGCGCTGCACCTCGGCGTCGATGCGCTGGAGGAAGTCGGCGAGCTGCGGGTCGCCCTTGGCCCGCGCCTGCGCCAGCGAGAGGTAGCCGAGGATGCCGGAGAGCGGGTTGCCCACCTCGTGCGCCACGCCGGCGGCGAGCTTGCCCACCGTGGCCAGCCGTTCGGCCGCGGCGAGCTCCGCCTGCGCGCGCGAGAGGCGCTGGTTGGTGAGCTGGAGGGCGCTCACCTGGCGCGAGGTGGTGGCCTGCTCGTCGCGCAGGGCGGTCGTCAGCCGCCCCAGCGCGCCGGAGAGCCGGGAGACGAGCGGCCCGCCGCGGTCCAAGGGCGCGTCCAACTCCAGCTTGAGCGTGGAGAGCTGCTCCACCATCCCCTCCGCCCGGCCCAGCGGCCGCGCCACCGTCACGTACAGCACCGCGAACACCAGGGCGCCGCCGGCCAGGAGGTGCGCGCCCAGCAGCAGCGGGAGCATCCGCGCCGTCCGCGCCAGCAGCGCGTGCTCCGGCACCCCGGGCGGGGCCACGCGCTGCAGCGCGTCCAGCAGCCGCGCCAGCACCGGCTGCAGCGACAGCCAGCACAGCCCCACGGTCAGCGTGGCGATGAGGAAGGCGATGGCCGCGATGCGGAGCTTCATGCCGGCCCCTCCATCGGCAACGCGCCGGCGACCCGGGCCAGCGCGGCGGTGGACCAGACCTGCGCGGCGACGCGGGGCTTCATGCCGGCCGCCCGGTGACCAGCGCGCTGACGACGTCCGGCAGCGCGGCGGCGATGGCGTCGCCCAAAAAGAGCAGCTCCAGGGCGGCGAGCGACAGCCACGGCCCGAACGGCAGGTTCGTCGGCCCCGGTACCCAGTCGTCGTCGTCCTCCTCCCCCTCCGCGGCGCCCTCGGGGGGCGGCCCGTAGAGCCGGGCGATGGCGGCGCGCACCTCGGCGGCCGGCGCGCGCACCGCCTCCACCTCCGCGCACCCGGACTCCGCCTTCAGCGCCTCCTTCGCCTCCGGGGCCAGCGGCTGCTCGGCGGAGGCCACCAGCAGCACGGGCCCCACCTGCCCCAGCGGCACCACCCGGCGCTGCGCCGCCGTCTCGCGCTTCACCTTCGCGGCCAGCTCCGCCGGCAGCGGCGCGGCCTCCAGCTTCAGCTCGCGCGCGCCGGTGAGCTTCTCCAGCACCACCTCGCCGCGGAGCTGCTCCTGGGCCCCGGCCGGCGCGGGCCCGGCGCGGCCCCTCCAGACCAGGAGCGCCACGCCCACCAGCGCCCCCTGCACCGAGGCGAAGAACACCACGCCCAGCAGCGGGCGGTAGGTGAGGAAGGCGCCGATGAGCGCCAGCAGGTACTTGTCCCCGCCGCCCAGCGCCTCCTTCTTGAACAGCTTCTCCCCCAGGATCTCCATCAGCCAGAACCCGGCGAAGGCCACCGCGGCGCCGATGGCCGCGTCCCGCACCCGCTCCAGCGAGACCAGCGCGGACAGCCCCACCCCGGTGACGATGCCGGGGATGGTGAGCTCGAACGGGAGCACCCAGTGCTCGAGGTCGATGAAGGTGAGCGGCACCAGGAACGTCACCAGCGCCAGGGGCAGCGCCAGCTCGCGCGTGGGCCCGAACCGGCCCAGCGAGACCAGGAACAGCGCGCCCACCAGGAGCTCCACCAGCGGGTAGCGCCAGGAGATGGGCGCCTTGCAGGCCAGGCACCGCCCGCGCAGCGCCAGGAAGGAGACGACCGGGACGTTCTCGTACCAGCGCAGCGGGTGGCCGCACCTCGGGCAGCGGGACCCGGGCCGGACGATGCTCTCGCCGGCGGGGACGCGGGCGATGACGACGTTGAGGAAGCTCCCCACGCAGAGACCGAGCAAGAACAGCCAGGCGGTGAACAGGGCCTCCATCGTCACGTGCGCCCGAGTCTACGAGTGGGCCTTGAGGTCCGCGAACACCTGGGTGAGTCCGTCCTCCACCGCGGTGGTCGGCTTCCAGCCCAAAAGCTGCTCCGCCCGCTCGGTCCGGGCCACCAGGTAGGGCGGGTCCAGGTCCGGCGCCGAGCCCGCCCCGAAGCCGGGCTCGAAGTCCTGGGCCTTCACCACCTTGGCGATGGCGCGGGCGAAGGCGGCCTGCGAGCTGCCCCGCCCGGTGCCCAGGTTCATCACCGGCACGTCGCCCGCCGGCCGGGCCCGCGCCCACTCGGCCGCCTGGAGCACCGCGCGCGCCACGTCGTCCACGAAGACGCGGTCGCGCACCAGAAGCGGGTCGCCCAGCTGGTTCGGCCCGCGCCCCAGCGCCGCGCGCATCGCCAGGCGGGTGAAGCGGTCGTCCCGGTCGCCCGGCCCGTAGACGTGGAACGGCCGCAGCGCGCAGGCGCGGATCCGGCCCAGGGCCAGGTGCTCGAAGGCGCGGAAGGCGATGCGCTTGGCCGCCCCGAAGGCGGAGAGGGGGACGCCCCCGTGGTGCTCGGGGACCGGGACGTCGGACGGGGCGTATTCGGAGGCGCAGCCCATCCACACCACCGCCGCCTGCGCCGCCTCCGCCGCTCCCGCCACCGACAGCGCGCCGTCGAAGTGCGCGCGGAGCATCGCCGGCTCCTCCAGGCTCTCCGAGCGCCCGCCGCCCGCGGACGCCATGTGCACGATGACCGCCGGCTGGAAGGTGCGCGCGCGCCCGGGCAGCGCCTCCGCGTCCCCGGCGTCCATGATCTGGTACGAGAACTTGGACTGCTTGCGCAGCTCGTTCAGCCGCGAGGGCCGCGCGCTGCGGCCAATGCCCAGGACCTGGTGGCCCTCCGCCACCGCCAGCGTGGCGAAGCGCGCCCCCAGAAAGCCGCCCGCGCCGGTGAGGAGGATGCGCACGGCGGAGGGATCTACTTGAAATCGCGGCGGCTGAAGATGATGACCCCCAGCCCCAGCAGCACCGCCGAATAGCCCAGCGCGTACGCGGCCCCGCCCCAGAACGCCGCCCCGTCCACGTGGACGTTGTAGGCGGCCTGCCCCCGGAAGCTCACCCTCTCCAGGTTGGGCAGCAGGTAGTACGCCGCCTTCCCCAGGACCTTCACCCCGAGGCTGTCCGACCGGGTCGCCAGCCGGTACAGGTCCGCGGAGAGGTGGCCGGCCAGGTAGACCGCCAGCGCCACCACGCCGGAGGTGATCTGCCCGGCGAAGCTGGAGAGCAACAGGCCCAGGCTGGTGAGCACGAACAGCTCGAACCACAGGCCGCCCACCGCCGCCACCATGGGCTGGGTGGCGGAGAAGCCGTAGAGCAGGTGCTGGCCCCAGAAGAGCAACGACATGGCGGCCAGCATGGCGGTGAGGGTGATCATGTTCCCCGCCTGCCGCGACAGCAGGAACTGCCCGCGCGACACCGGCTTGGAGACGACGAGGAAGATGGTGCGCCGGTCGATCTCCCGGCTGAGCAGTCCCGAGGAGAGGAAGACCGCCAACAGCGACAGCGACAGGCTCATCGCGCCCAGGCCCACGTCGGCCAGCACGCGCTCCAGCACCGACACCGTGGAGGAGGTGAGCAGCATCCCGGTCACCAGGAGCGCCACCGCGAACGCCGCCACCACCAGCGTGACGCGGTTGCGCCGCGCCTCGCGGAAGCCGTTCCACGCCAGGGCCGCGAAGGAGCGGATCATTCGATCTCGCTCCCCACCGTGCCGCCGCGCGCCTCCTTCAGCGCCTCCATGAACAGGTCCTCCAGCGAGAAGCGCACCGGCTGCAGCCGGGCCACCCGCCCGTTGGCCTCCACCACCTTGCGCAACAGCGCCTGCACCTCCGCGTCCGCCCCCTTGGCCACCGCCTTGCCGGCGATCAGCTCCACCTGCACCGAGGGCGCCGCGAGCGCGCGCACCTGTTCGGCGCTCATCCCCTCCACCGCCAGCTCCCAGTGGGGCGCGGCGGCGGAGAGCAGCTCCTGGGTGGTGCCGCGGCGCACGGCCCGCCCGCCCACCAGCACCGCCACCCGGTCGCAGACCGCCTCCACGTCCGGGATGATGTGCGTGCAGAACAGGACGGTGGTCCCCTTCTGGCGTTCGGCGAGGATGATGTCCCGCATCAGCCGGCGGCCCACCGGGTCCAGGCCGGAGGTCGGCTCGTCCAGCACCAGCAGCTTCGGCCGGTGGATGAGCGCCTGGGCCAGCGCCACCCGCTGGATCATCCCCTTCGAGTAGCGGCGGATGAGCAGGTCCGCGGCGCGCTCCATCCCCACCACGCCCAGCACCTCCTTCACCCGCCCGTCCAGCTCGTGCCCGGAGAGGCCCACCAGGGTGCCGCAGAGGCGGACGAACTCGCGGCCGGTGAGGTACTCGTAGGGCGCCGGGTTCTCGGGGAGGAAGCCCACGCTCCGCCGCGCGCCCTCGTCCCGGGGCGACTTGCCGAACAGCGCCGCCGCGCCCGAGGACGGCTGCACCAGGTTCATCAGGATCTTCAGCGTGGTGGACTTGCCGGCGCCGTTGGGCCCCAAGAGGCCGAACGCCTCGCCGGGGTGCAGCTCCAGGTCCAGGCCCTCCAGGGCGCGGACCTTCCGGTTCATCCAGAACCCCAGCCGGTACGTCTTGGAGAGCCCCCGCGCCACCACGGGCAGCTCCTCGCTTCGCGTCGCTTCGGTGCCCATACCTCTGTGCGATGCCCCTACTTCCCCTCCAGGTCCGGGTCCCCCACGTAGCTCTTTTCGCCTCGCGGGTCGAACAGCTTCAAGCGCAGCCCGCTGGTGGAGCTGGAGGTGGCGCGCCCCTTGAGGTCGAAGGAGATCTGCCCGCCCAGGGGATCCACCGGCATCCGCGTAAGGTCGCCCGCCACCACCAGCTCCTCGATGCCGAACGGCCGCCGCCCGGTGCGCGCCTGGAAGGCCGCCACCGCGCGGTCCACCTTCTGCAGCTCCTCCTCCAGGTCCATCTGGTCGCGCCGGCGCCTCATCAGCGCCTTCAGCTCCGGGTCGGTGGTGGCCTCCGCCAGCGACTCCGCCATGGCGCGCCCGGCGTCGAACGCGCCCGCGTGCGCGTACATCCGCGCGGAGAGCGGGGCCAGGTAGCGGGGCGCGCCGGGCAGCCTGGACGTCTCCGCCAGGGAGTCCGCGGCGGCGCGGTAGTCCTTGCGGAAGTAGGTGAGGTTGTGCGCGTAGAGGATGCGCATGAAGACGTGGCGCGGGAAACGCTGCACGCCGCGCTCGAGGATGCGGGTGGACTCCTCGGTGTTCACCCAGTGCTCGCGGCCCAGGTTCACCGGGATGGCCGCGCCGGCGAACACGTAGAGGTAGGCGAAGTTGGGGTCGAGGTCCGCCACCAGCGACGCGTAGTCGTAGATGTCGCGGTACTCCTCGGGCGTCTCGGCCTCGCCGGTGGCCTCGGTGGTGCGCACCCAGTAGTAGTCCGCGACCATGCTCTGCTGCGCCGCGAACAGCGCGTGCAACAGCTCCGGGCGCGGGAGCAGCGGCGGCTGGTGGGGCCCGCGAGGGGCGCGGCGCGGCGGCGGCGCGGAGAGCAACGCCACCGCCAGGACGCCGGCCGCGATGGCGATGCCGGGAGCGGCGCGCATCAGTCGCAGAGCACGTCGTTGAAGATGTTGTCCGGGACGCCGCCCGGGACCCCCACCGAGTTGCCGCAGCCGACCACGGGCATGGAGATCGAGTCCTTGGTGCTGACGTACCAGGTGTCGATGCCGGCCAGCTCCGAGTCCACCGTGCCGGCGGCGATCATGGTGATGTTGCAGGCCGGGCACTGCGCTCCGGCCGTGCCGGCGGCCGGCGGCACCGCCGGGTCCACGCCGCCGCCGCCGAAGGTGGCGCTGCCCAGCGGCGTCGGGCCGGGCAGCATGGCCGTCCCGAACTTGAAGGTGTCCACCAGGATGCAGGTCTCGTTGGCGGGCGGCGGCAGCCCCGCGATCGACCGGTCCTGGCACGGCCCGGCGCTGTCGCCCCAGTACGCATAGCGGTTGCCGCGCTCGGGTTGGAACCCCACCGAGTAGATGTTCCCCGTGTACTCCTCACGGTCCGCGAAGTAGGCGCGCTCCGCGGTGAAGTACGACTTCAAGTTGGCCTTCGCCTCGCTCTGCTTGGAGCGCGCCTGGAACCGGATGAAGTTCGGGATCGCGATGGCGGCGAGGATGCCGATGATCGCCACGACGATCATCAGCTCGATCAGCGTGAATCCTCGTCCGCGCGTTCGCGGGATGGCGGCGGCTGGCATGGCTCCAGGCGGGGAAGGGCCAAAACAAAAAGAGGAGGGCGGCGGTGCAAGCTCGCCGCCCCCCTTTGGAGCAATGGCGCGGGGCGCCTGGCCAATGCGGCGCCCCGGCACGTATGTCAGGCGGAGCTGCGAGCTAGTCGCAGTTCACGTCGTTGAAGGTGTTGACCGGCGCGCCCGCGGGGCCCGGCTCGGCCGAGACGGCGCAGCCCGGAGTCACGGGGCTGCCGTTCGAGTCCTTGGTGGAGACGTACCAGGAGTCGACGCCGGTCACCTCGTTGTCGACCTGGCCGGCGGCGGTCATGGTGACGTTGCAGTTCGGGCACAGGGTCGCGCCCGCGCCCAGGCCGGCGACCGGCGGAACGCCCGGGTCCGTTCCCGTTCCGCCGAACACCGCCGTCCCGCTGAAGGGGGGCTTGACCGCGGCCTTCGGGTACTTGAACTGGTCCACCTCGACGCAGACCTCCGTGCCGGTCGGCGCCGGCAGGCCTGGAAGGTTGCGCACCTGGCTGCTGGTGATGGTCGCCGACGAGTAGTACGCGTAGCGGTTGCCGCGCTCCGGGGAGAAGCCGACCTCGCCGATGGACTCGGTGTAGTAGTCCTTCTCCTGGAAGACCGACTTCTCCGCGGTGAAGAACGACTTGAGGTTGGCCTTCACCTCGCTCTGCTTCGAACGCGCCTGGAACTTGATGAAGTTCGGGATGGCGATGGCGGCGAGGATGCCGATGATCGCCACGACGATCATCAGCTCGATGAGGGTGAAACCGCGCTTGCGTAGCTTGGCGATCACGGACACTCCTTGGGACTGTGTGAGGGGCAAAAGAAAGCCGTTGGTCTTCTGCAATCCACCCGCCACGTCTGTCTGGACGAACTTCCTAGACATGTCGCGGGATTGACGAAGCATCCCATCCATATCGCACCGCCGCAACGGTGGCAAAAGACGGCGCTGGGTGACAATTTTTGTCAGCGGCGGACGCGGGTGGGCGCCAGCCCCTGGTCGAACGACATCGGCGTCTGCTCCAGGAAGCGATCGAGATCTCGCTCCGCCTCGGCGGCGCGGGGGTCGCCGGCGCGGCGGTAGCACTCGAAGCGGGCGCTGATGCTGGGCTGGCTGAACGGCGGCCAGACCGCGTACGGCTCCAGCGCCCGCACGCACGCCTGGGTGGACCCTTCCCGGAGCGCCAGCTCCAGGCCCTTCTCCACGCGCGGCTCGTTCACCTGGTTGACCGAGAACGGCTGGGAGAGCGCCTCGAGGAGCTCCCGGGTGGTGTCCGGCGCGTCGCGGGCCAGGTTCCCCGCCATCGGGATGCTGGCGTCGGCCAGGCGCGGCGTCGCCCACGGGTTGGTGCGCATGGCGATGAAGCCGGCGGAGAGCGCGTGGGCGGCCTCCACCGGCTTGCCCTGGCCGCCGCGGAGCACCGCCGTGAGCAGGTCGGCGTCCACCGCGCCGGCGGGCTGGGCGCGAAGCTTCTCCAGGTAGGGGACGGCCGCCTCGTCTCCGGCGGACGCCAGCAGCTGCGCGGCCACCTGCAGCTCGGCCGCGCTCTTGGGCTCGCGCCCGGAGGCATGGAGGGCCGCCGCCGCGCCGCGCGCGTCCCTCTGGGTGTACTGCCTCCAGGGCTGGGACGCCTTCACCTCCGCCGGGCCCAGCCCGGGCGGGAGCTGCGTGCGGCCCTCGTAGGCGAAGTACGCGGCGCGGGCCAGGGCCACCTCGGGCCAATCCACCGCGCCCTTCACCTCCGCCCGGCCCTCCCCGCGCGAGAGCGCGAGCGCCATCACGTCCACCGTGCTCAGCCCGCTGCGCTGGCCCAGCTGGCGGGCGAAGGCGAACTCGATGACGGTGCGGTCGTCGGTGTTCATCTCCTCGTGCACCTGCTTGATGGCGCGGGCGAAGGCGGGGCCGGCCACGCAGTGGGCCAGCACGCTCTCCACGGTGTCGGCGCGCCAGGTGGCGAAGAGGGCCGTCTTGTACGGCTCCTGCTGGAGGCGGCGGCGGAGCAGCTCCACGTCGTGCACCTGCGGCTGCTTGGAGGCCAGGAGGATCAGGTCGCCGGGCCCGACCTCCCAGGTCTCCACCCAGGGGAAGACCTCCGCCACCGAGGCGTAGACGGTGCGGAGGGTGTCGGCGTCGATCTCGTACGCCTGCACCCACTGCGCGAAGAGGGCGTCGTCCGCCATCTTGTCCGCGAGCGCGCGGTAGTACTCGACGGTGAACAGGCTGGCCACCCCGGCCCGGTACGGGTTGGAGGGCTCGTCCATCACCACGTCGTACTTCTCCTTCGCGGCGAGGACGAACTCGCGCGCGTCGGCGACGGTGAGCTTGGCGTGGGGCTTGTTCCGGCTCCACCGGCTCAAGGGTCCGCACCGGAGCGCCACCTCCTCCACCGCGCGCTCCAGCTCCACCACGTCCACGTCCATGCCGGGGACCTCGGAGAGCCAGCCGCCGCTGGAGCCGGTGCCCAGGCCGACGATCAGGCCGCGCTTGGGCTCGCGCGGGTGGAGCAGCGCGCCGATCAGGCCCCCCATGACCATGGTGGAGGCGTCCGCGCGGATCTCCCCGTCGCTCTTGCCGTTGACCACCAGCGCCAGGCTGCCCCCGTTGAGCGCGGCGACGCTGCTCTCCACCCCGTCCGCCTCCCACACCAGCACCCGCCGGTTCCCCCGCATGAGCTGTTCGATGTCCGTGGTGCTGCGCGCCGCGCCCGGGGCGCGGCCGGCGCCGATGCCGCTGTGCCGCCACATCGCGGTGGGCCCCAGCGCGGTGAGCAGCGCCACGGTGGGGACCAGCAGCGCCACAGGCGCCGCCAGCACCCGCCAGCGCCGCCCGGGCGCGCGCAGCCCCAGCGCCACCGCGCAGACCCCCAGGAGCGCCAGCGCCGCCGCGGTGAACCGCCACAGCGCGGGCGCGCCCAGGAGCGGCAGCAGGCCGAAGCCGCCCGCCAGCGCCCCCACCATCGAGCCGGCGGTGTTCCAGGCGTAGGTGAGGCCGATCTGCCGGCCCACCTCGCGGCGGCCGCGGCCCAGCAGCGCGATCAGCAGCGGGAACTGGTACCCGGCCACCAGCGCCGCGGGGAACACCACCACCGCGACGACGGCGCTCCACCCCAGCGCGAACCCGAAGAAGCCGAACGAGCCGAACTGGCGGAGGAAGAGGGCCACCACGGCCAGCCGGTCCCCCAGCGCGAACGGGACCGCCACCGCCAGCGCCTCCAGCAGGCAGGTGACGGCGAACGTCCACAGCGCGGGGCGCCGGCCGGTGGGGCGCCCGTAGAGCGCGCCGCCCGCGCCGATGCCGAGCAGCGCGAAGGAGAGGATCAGCCCGAAGGTGAAGACCGTCCCGCCCAGGAGCGGGCCGAGCATGCGGTACCAGACGATCTCCAGCAGGAAGAAGGCGAAGCCGACCACCGCGGCGGCCACCAGCACGAAGCGCTCGGGCGCGGCGGCCTCGGTGGCCGGCTCGAAGGGGGCGGGCTTCTCCGGGACGGGCGGGGGCAGGCCGGTCTCCCAGCGCCGGGAGAGGGCGCGCGCCACCATGGCGACCAGGAGGTTGAGCAGGCACGCGGTCCACAGCGTCTGGCGGGTGCCCAGCACCTCGAGGAGGGCGAAGCTGGAGGAGAAGGCGCCCGCCACCGCGCCCAGCGTGTTCGCGCCGTAGAGCAGGCCCAGGGAGCGGCGCCCGGCGTCCTCGTCGCTCTGCGCGGCGCGCACCACCGCGGGGAGGGTGCCGCCCATCAGGAGGGTCGGCGGGGCCAGCACCAGCGCCGCCAGCACCAGCCGGAGCACCGTGCCCAGCGCGGCGCCCAGGGCAAACTGCCCGCCCAGCGCGAGGTAGGCGGCGCGCACCAGCCAGAGCAGCCCGGGGGTGACGGCGGAGGTGAGCGCGACGCCGATCTCCAGGGAGGCGTAGAGCCACAGCGGGCGCGACGTCTTGTCCGCGCGCGGGCCCCAGTACAGGCCGCCCAGGCCCAGCCCGCCGATGAAGATGGCGAGCACCGCGGAGGTGGCCAGCGTGGAGGCGCCGAACACCAGCCGGAACTCGCGGAACCACGCCACCTGGTAGACGAGCGCGCACAGGCCGGAGCCGAAGAGCAGCGGGGCGAGCTTCCAGGGCGTGGGTCTCATGGGGAGGGCGCGGGCAACAGTAGCCCGGGCCCGACGCATGACAAGGCGGCGGCCGGCGGCCGCGCCGACCGGGCTCAGCCCCTCTCGGACCCCGCCTCGTCGCCCGACGACAGCCCGTGCTTGGCCAGCCGGTAGCGGAAGCTCCGGAAGGACAGCCCCAGCAGCTCCGCGGCGCGGGTCTTCACCCC
>Ga0068860_100002323_pt1 | contig 19964 bp, 15 predicted proteins | sample KBSSwiS32_FD_66597 | JGI IMG/M metagenome (GOLD analysis project Ga0068860, IMG submission 66597) | Switchgrass rhizosphere microbial communities from Kellogg Biological Station, Michigan, USA - KBS Switchgrass S3-2 | ecosystem: Host-associated > Plants > Roots > Rhizosphere > Soil ...
CGCGGCGAGACCGGCACCGGCAAGGGGGTTTTGGCGCATTGGCTCCACGCGCAAGGCTCGCGCGGGCGGGAGGCGTTCGTCGACCTCAATTGCGCCGGCCTGTCGCGCGACCTGTTCGAGTCCGAGCTGTTCGGCCATGCCCGCGGCGCCTTCACCGGCGCGGTCGACGCCAAGCCGGGCCTGTTCGAGGTCGCCCACCGCGGCACGCTGTTTCTCGACGAGATCGGCGACTTGGCGCTCGAAGTCCAGCCGAAGCTACTCAAGCTGCTGGAGGAAAAACAGTTCCGGCGTCTGGGCGAGGTGCGCGAACGACGCTCGGACGTGCGTCTGCTCGCGGCGACCCACCGCGACCTCGGCGCGGAGGTGGGCGAGCAGCGCTTCCGCCCCGACCTCTACTATCGGATCGGCACGATAGAGCTGGTGGTACCGCCGCTTCGGGAGCGGGGAAATGACGTGATCGACCTGGCGCGGCGCCTGCTCCATGCGAGCGCCGCCGAGCTGGGCCGGCCGGCGCTGACCTTGACTCCCGAGGCCGAGGCGGCGATCCGCGTTCGGCGCTGGCCGGGCAATATCCGGGAGCTCAAGAACGCGATCGAGCGCGCCGCTCTGTTCGCCACCGGTTCGCGCATCGCGGCCGACCCCTTCTCCCTCGGCACCGAGGGCCAGGCGGCGGGTCAAACGGCGCAGCTGCAATCACCGGAGCGCTCGCTCGACGAAGCGATGCGCGACCACATCGAGCGGGTGTTGGCGCACGTAGGAGGCGACATCCTCGCGGCCTCGCGGACTCTCGGCGTGTCGCGCGCGACGCTGTATCGCTACCTTTCGCGCTATCGCATTCATGTCTGAGGGGTTCTCAAGAGTGCGACGACTCCGTCGCAGGACCGAGATCCCGCCGCCGCCGGAAGGATCGCCCCCGCGATAGCAAGACCTTACCTGTCATCGAGTTGGCTCCTCAAGACCCGCTGGTCCGGCGTTTGCGTTCCCTAGCGGATGTGATCGCCCGCATCCTCTTGATGGAAGACGAATCGTCGGTGGCTTTTCCGCTGCGACGCTACCTCGCCCGGCTCGACCTGGACGTCGATTGGGCGCGCGAGCTCAAGGAGGCGCAGGCGCTGCTGCTCCACCATCCCTATCCGGTCGTCATCGCCGATCTTCGCCTCGGAGGATCTTGTCATTCCGAAGGGCTCGACCTTCTGGCGTACGTCCACGGTCAATTCCCCGACACGCGCGTGATCCTGCTCACGGCGTATTTCACGCCGGAGATCGAAGCCGAAGCGCTCCGCTGGGGAGCGGTTGCCGTACTGCGCAAGCCGCAGTCTCTGGCCGAAATCTCCCGGCGCATCTTCGAGCTCTTGAATGGTTCCTCATAACCAGCGACTTCCCTCGAAAGGAGAATCCCCATGGCCAGTATCCAGGAAGGCCTCCAATCTCTCGCCAAGCTGGACGGCTTCGTCGGCGCCTGTCTGGTCGACAGCGACAGCGGCGCGATCATCGGTTCCGAAGGCGGCGGCAATCTGAACTTGGAAGTCGCCGCGACGGGCAACGCGGAGGTCGTTCGCGCCAAGCGCAGGACAATGTCGAGCCTGGGGTTGAAGGATTCGCTCGAAGACATTCTGTTCACCCTCGGAAAGCAATACCACTTGATCCGGACGCTCGCGAATGGTGACGGGTTGTTCATCTATCTCGTGCTTGACAAGACCCGCGCCAACTTGGCTTTGGCTCGCCACAGGCTTGCAGACACCGAGAAAGAGGTTGTTGTTAAGTCACAACTCTTTTAGGATTCGGACGCAGAGGTTCGCCTTCGATCCCGGGAGAGATGGAGCGGGCCGAGGAGTTTCGCACGGCCAGTTTTTCTCCGGCGCGCAGCGTTTGTCAAGCCTGCGATAAAAGTAAATCGCGCAGAAAGTAGTAAAGCGGAGCCTCGGTCGCCTTGCCGTACGATCAGACGGGTAATTCTCACAATCGGCAAAGGCGCTTGCTGTAATTTCGCGCGTAGGGCGTCGACCGAACTGGAGCACGAAGGGTCGACGCCCGAGTTGGCGGGGTCGGCACAAAACGTGCTGTATCGGTTGGCCCATGCTTTTTGAACAATGAAGATCCGAGGTTTTGAAGGCCTCGATCAATATTCTACCGAGGATCGATCGATGGCTTGTGGGGGCGCGGCTGAGACAAGTGGAGTCGGTGAGCGAAGGAGCGGAGCTGCTACAGGAAGCGGTCAAAGCGGCGAGGCGCGGCGACAGCGGTGTTGCGCGAACCTTGCTTCTTCGCGCGAGCGTGATCGAGCCGGCGTTGGATTTGATTTGGCTCTGGCTTGCTCAACTGTCCTCGTCACCCTCCGACAAGGAGAGCTATCTGCGGCATGTGCTCGCGATGCAACCCGAGCACAAAGTCGCACGCGCAGGTCTTGCGGATCTCCTGTGCGAGGAGGGGATTACGGCAGCGAAGACCGGCTCGCGGACACGGGCGAGAGAGTTGCTCGCCAGATCGATCGAGCTCGATCGCGACAAGCAAGAAGCGTGGCTCTGGTTGGCCGCGGTCGCCGAGAGCGGCGAGGATCGACGGCGCGACCTGGCTCAAGTGCTCGCGATCGAACCCGGCCATCGCCAGGCTCTCGCGTTGCTGGCCCTTTTGGATGCGCGCCCGGATGAAGAGGACGCCGGAAGCGCCGAAATCGAGACGAGCTGGCAGCATCTACTGCTGGAGCCCGAAGAGCGCTCCGAGGAAACCGGAGAAATCGGTGCCGGGGGACTCTTAAGAAACCCTTTCGGAAATACAGCCGACCGAGAAACAAATCTCGAAAACCATACCAACAAGAGGAGCAGTGCTATGGCTAGCATCAAAGAGAGCCTTCAAAGTCTCGCCGAGGTCGATGGTTTCATCGGCACCTGCCTGGTCGACAGCAACAGCGGCATGATGATGGGTTCCGAAGGCGGGGGCACGATCGACCTGGAGGCGGCGGCCGCGGGCAACACGGAGGTCGTCCGAGCCAAACGGAAGACGATGGCAACCCTCGGTCTGAAAGACGGAATCGAGGATATTTTGATCACGCTCGGCAAGCAATATCACCTGATTCGACCGCTAACCGCCAAGGATGGACTCTTCATCTATCTCGTACTCGACAAAGGTCGCTCCAACCTGGCACTGGCTCGGCACAAGCTCGCGAGTACCGAAAAGGACCTCGTGGTCTGACCTCATCGCACTACCGGAACGAAAGGAATAACGGAGACGATCTATGGCTACCGAAAAAGAATATGCAGAGTTCTTCAGCAGGATCGACGGCGAAGTCGGCGGCATGATCGCGATTTCCGTCGTCGATCTGGAGTCCGGACTGACTCTTGGCGTGCGCACCAATCGCCAGGATTTCGATCTGTCCACGGCGAGTGCATTCAACAGCGAGATGGTCAAGATGAAGCTCAAGACCATGAAGGCTCTCGGGTTGCAGTCGACGCTCGAGGACATGCTCCTCACCCTCTCCGATCAAATCCACTTGATTCGCTTGATCTCGCCGACCGCGTTTGTCTACGTCGCCGTCGATCGTTCAAAATCGAACCTGGCCATCGTGCGCAACGCGGTCGCCAAATTGGCCTCGTCGATCGCCTGATGCCCGGCGGCGCTCGGCCTGACGGCGATCGACTATCGCCGGGCGTCGCACCTTTCTAAACCGAACGGATCATGGCGCGCCTGGACCTCGCCCGGGATTCAATCGTCGTGCGTATCGTGTACGACGGTACGGCGCTCTCGGGAAAAACCACGACACTGCGCGCGCTCGGTACGAGCCTCGCTCGGGAGGTCGAGACCCCGGCGGAGGCCCAGGGGCGCACCCTTTATTTCGATTGGCTCGATTACACGGGCGGGCGTTTCGACGGTCACTCGATCCGGTGCCAGGTGGTGAGCGTTCCCGGCCAGGCCGCACTCGACCGAAGGCGGCGGGCGCTTTTGGCGGACGCCGACGCCGTGGTGTTCGTGGCGGATACTTCGCCGGAAGGTTACGATCGAAGCCTGGCCGCCCTTCGCGAATCCTTCACGGCCATCGCAAGACGGCGGCCAGCGGTCGGCTTGGTCGTTCAGGCCAACCAGCGAGACCGCCCCGATGCGGTCCCGATCGCACGGATCCGAGCCGACTGTGCAGCCCTGTCGGAGAACCTGGGCGTGACCGAATCGGCGGCCATCGATGGCCTTGGAGTGCGTGAGACCTTCGTCTTCGCCGTGCGCTTGGCTTTGGATCGGGTCCGCGAGCTTCAGCAATCCGGTTTACTTGCCGTCGGGCCGCCGGAGATCGATGGCGCGTCGGCGCTGCTCCTCGCGCTCCAGGATGGCGAGAGAGTCGATCTCACGGCTCAGAGCTGGAGACCTGCCGTCGGTGCGGACCGGACCCCCGTGGCCGAGTCACGGGCGGTAGCCCCGGCCGGCGTTGAAGCGGCGGCCCCGGCGCGCCAAACCGCACCGTGGCCGCCGGACCGGTCGGTGCCGAGCGGTTTGATCTGGCCACCCATCGCCGGGCGGATCGTGCTTCAGGAAGCGACCGAGAGATCGCTCGACCCGGTCCGCCAATCCGACGGATCTTGGGGCTGCTCTGGCGACTCCGCGTGGCGGCTTCAGTCCGATCTCGGAGGGCTCTACTTCGACTTCGACGAAGGCCGGGCGGCCTTGATCGATTGGGCGCGCACCCACGCCGTCCTGGCCCCTTACTTGTCGGGCAAGCGCTGTATCGTCCTCGCTCGTGCCGCCCCTGGCGCGTGGCGGCTCTGGCAGTTGGTGTTCGCCATCCCTTCCCTCAAATCCGGGTTGCGCCAAGTATGCGCGGAAGGGGCTCCGGAAGACGTGGCGCGTGTCCTGCTCTCAGTGGCCAAGAGGCTCTTGGACTTCGCGCCTCGCCTCGCCGCGACGCCTCTTGCGGAGCTGGGAACGCTCGAAAGGCTGGCGGTCGAAAACGGCCTGACCGTTTACGGCGGTCTTTTTCCGTCGAGAAACGGTCGGACGGCGGTCGGCCGGGCGGAGGAGTCGGCGAGCGAGGTCCTCCGCCGGCATTTGGCACCGTTCCTCAGCGACTTCGCCGCCGCCGCAGCCTGGGAACGCAACGTCCGGGTCGTGGTTGAGGTTCGTCGGCAGGCCCAGGAGCGTGGCTGGTCAGGGATCGGCGAAATTCTATGCCGGCTCCTACCGTCGGCTTGAGCAGCAAAACGTAAAATTTAATCGAGATGATTTAATATAAATTGAATCGTAGGTCGTCGACCCGACGCCAGTCTTGAAAGAAATTCTTGCGTTACCGCGGGTGGCGACAGGCTGGAGAGGTGACGACCTTTATCAGCTCATTCGAATGAGTTGACGCGGCTCGGGGGACTGTCGCCGAGCCGCGGAACGTGCTAATACTTTCGGATGAAAGCCGACAGTTAGGCGAAGCGAACTTCACGTTCACGTTAAAAAGAACGGCGCGTCGAGAGGTTCTTATCAGCGCATGTTCGATGGCTCAAACATGGAGGCGACCGGGGACGTGGTGACAGAGGGCACGGGACTCCTCCAAGAGGCGGTTCAGGCGGCCAAACGAGGTGACAGCGGTGGCGCGCGGAGCTTGTTGTTGCGAGCGAGCGAGATCGAGCCGAGCAACGATCGGGTCTGGCTTTGGCTGGCCAACCTGGCGGCCTCGGTTGACGACCGGATTCGCTATCTGCGCCGCGTGCTCTCCGAGCATCCCGGCCACGAGGTCGCGCGCGGCGAGCTTGCCGGCGTGCTGCTCGCGCAAGGGATCGAGGCCGCCAAGGGAGGATCGAAAAGGCGCAGCCGAGAGTTGCTCGAGGAGGCTCTCGCCCTCGACGATACCCGCGAGGACGTTTGGCTTTGGCTCGCCGCGATCGCTCCGAACGTCTCTGAGCAGCGGCGTTGTCTCGAACGCGTGCTGGCGATCAATCCGAACCACCGGCACGCCTTGGCGCTGCTCGATCTGCCCGCCCTGCGCGCCGAGCCGGCGCCGCGGCCGCAGCCGGGGCGCCGCTGTCCGCTCTGCCGGGGCATCGGCTTCTCCGGCGAGCGCTGCTCCTGGTGCCGGGCGTTGTTCTCGCTCGCCGACTTGAAATCGATGCTCAAGAACTCGGGCGCAGATCGCGAGCTGATCGCCGCGGGTCTGCGAAGACTCGCAGGGGTACCGGGAATCGAGGAGAGTTTCGATGCCCAGCTCGCGCTCGGGCTTGGCCATCTGAATCTCGGCCAGCCCGACGACGGGATCGTCCATCTCGCGGTCGCGAACCGGCTACGCCCGGAGGACGCTCTGCTCGCCGCTCAGCTCGAGGTCCTGCGGGTTTGGCGGCACCGGGCGGCGGCTCCCGAGCGTTTGCTCCGCCGCGGCCAGGTGCTGGTCGTGGACGACAGCCCGACGGTTCTCAAGCTGGTGGCCAAGAGCCTGGAACCGCACGGCTTCAGGGTAAGAACCGCCGGTGCGGGCTTGGAGGCGCTGGCGCGGATGCGCGAGGCCCGACCGGACCTGATCCTGCTCGACATCAACCTGCCGGGGATGGACGGCTACCAGATCTGCAAGCTGATCAAAGCCGACTCGGCTCTGGGTCGCGTGCCGGTGGTCTTCCTGTCCGGTCGAGGCGGCCTCTTCGATCGCATGCGCGGTCGGCTGGCGGGATCGGCCGATCACATTCAGAAACCCTTCGAGCCGCGGGCTTTGCTCGGGCTGGTGGAACGATTCGTCGCCGCTCAAAGCGGCGAATGACCGGCGACGAGAGCCGCGCGCTCCCGAGGCCACCAGGAGATTCTCCAGATGTCGAAGAGAAAGATTCTCGTCGTCGAAGACAGCCCGACCGAGCTTGCGATCACCTCCTCGACGCTCATGGGACAGGGGTACCGGATCGCCACCGCGGGCGACGGCGAGGAAGCCTTGCGCAAGATCGAGGAAGAGCGTCCGGACCTGATCCTTCTCGACGTCGTCCTGCCGGGGAAGAACGGTTTTCAAATCTGCCGTGAGCTCAAATCGAAGGCTGAAACCAAGGGGATCAAGGTGATCCTCGTCACCAGCAAGAACCAGGAATCCGATCGCTTTTGGGGCATGAAGCAGGGGGCGGACGAATATCTGACCAAACCCTTCACCGCGGAGAGCCTGCTCGCGATGGTCTCGCGCCAGGTTTGAGGTGCGGACGGGCGGTGCGATGAACGAATCGATGCGGGACGAGAGCGCCGGGGACCGGTTCGGCTCGCCGGAGGAGAACGACGGCGTGCCGCTGGAAAAGTTGCTCGCGACTCTTGCCGCGAGCGTTCGGCCGCGCCGCGAGGCGGAGCCGACTCCCGCCGCCGAGGACGAGCGTTCGGTCGTGTTCCGGCTTGGAAGCACGCGCTGCGCGCTGCCGATCGACCGGGTGTTCGAGATCGCCGACGTGCCGAGGATCACTGCGGTGCCCAACCTGCCTCCTTGGGTGCTCGGTGTCGCGAATCTGCGCGGCGACGTGCTCGCCGTGATCGACCTCTGCGCTTTCGTCGGTCTGACGCCGGTCGAGCCGGGCGATCGCCGCAGCCGCCTATTGGTCGTGCGCGCCGCGCCGGGACCCGCCGGGGAGATCGCGGCCGGCCTTTGCGTCGACCAGGTCGAGGGGATGGCGACGGTGCCACGCCGCGAGCTCGCGCCGCCCGGCGAACCGATCGGCGACCGCCTCGCCGCGCTGCTCGTGGGGGTGCTCGTCGGCGACGGCCGGGGGCTCGCGGCATTCGATCTCGATCGCTTCTTGGCCACCCCCGAGCTTCGCGCATTGGCGGAGATCATCGGGAGCTGAACATTTCGCTTTGCCGCGCGCCGGGCAACGCCCGAGCGGCGCGGTTCTACTGGGACCTGGGAAGGACGACTATGCTCAAGAACTGGAAAGTCTGGCAGAAATTGACGCTGATCGCGGTCGCAATGGGCTTTATGGTCCCCGTGCTCCTCTATCTGGCCGTCTCGGCGCGCAACGAGGACATCGCCTTCGCGCTCAAAGAAGAGATCGGCGCCCTCTACCTGCGGCCGCTTTCCTCGCTCCACTCGCGAGCGCTGGAGCATCGTGGACGGACCCAAGCGCTGATCGGCGGCGACCTGTCGGAGCGCCCGAAAATTGCCGCCCTCGACGCGGAGCTCGACCGGGACCTTGCCGCTCTCGCCGAGCTCGACGCGCAAGTCGGCGCCAGACTCGGCACCAGCGAGGCTCTCGGCGCGATTCGCCAGGCGTGGCGGAGCCTGCGTTCGGGAGCCGCTCGATCGTCCGCGCAGCAGAGCTTCGCCGCCCACAACGCCCTGGTCGAACGGATCGCCGCCCTGATCGAGGACGTGGGCGACAGCTCGAACATTCGCCTCGACCCGCTGCGGGATACCCACTATCTGGGCGAGGTCGTCCTGATCTGGGGGCCGCGGGCGATCGAGGATCGCGGGCGGCTCCGCGAGCGGGCCACCGACGTGGCCGCGCGCGGCGGGGTGACGGCGGAGGAACAGGCCGAGCTCAGCCTGTTGATCGCCGACGTCGATCGGTCGGTGCCGCCGATCCGGCGCGCGGTACGCCTGATCGCCGAGGACAATCCCGACCTGGCCGAGCGGGTGAAAACTTTGGCCCGGGAGTCGGAGGAGAAGACGCAGGCGTTCCTCAAGGAAGTCAGGAGTCGCGTCCAGAACGCCCCCGCGATCGGCCAATCCTCCACCGAGCTGTTCACCTCGGGCAAGTCCGCCGCCGACGCCCAGGCGGCTCTCTCCTCCGCGCTGCTCGACCGGATCGAGATCGAGTTTCAGGACCGCATCGCGGGCCTGTCGCGCAACCGCAACCTGATCCTCGCCGCCGCCGTGATTTCGGTGCTCTTGGCCGCTTTTCTGGTGTCCTTCGTCGCCGGCCTGATCAACCGGCAGGTGAGCGCAATCACCGGCATGTTCGAGCGAATGGGCACCGGCGATTTCCAGGCCCGCGCCAGGCCGATGAGCGGCGACGAGCTGGGCCGGATGGCCGGTTCGATCAACAGCGTCCTCGATAACACGGTCGCGCTGATGCAGTCGCGCGACGAGCGCGACCGGATCCAGGCGAGCACGATGAAGCTTCTGGACGAGATCAGCGGCCTCGCCGAGGGCGACCTCACCCGCGAGGCCGAAGTCACCGCCGACTTGACCGGCGCGATCGCCGACGCGTTCAACATCGTCACCGCGCAGCTGCGCCGGATCATCAGCGACGTTCAGGAAACGACGCGCGAGGTCAGCACTGCGGCGAGCGAGATCCAGACCACCACCCAGCACCTGGCTGCCGGCTCGGGGGCGCAGTCGGTGCAAATCGTCGACACCTCGGCCGCGGTCGACGAGATGGCGCTGTCGATCCAGCAGGTCTCCGAGAACGCCGCGAGCGCCACCGGCGTCGCCGAGCAGGCGCTCGCCAACGCCCGAGAGGGGGCGGACGCGGTGTCGCGCACGGTGGAAGGCATGAACAGCATTCGCGTCCAGGTGCAGGAATCGACGAAGCGGATCAAACGGCTGGGGGAGAGCTCGCAGGAGATCGGCGAGATCGTCCAGTTGATCGGCGACATCGCCGATCGCACCAGCATCCTTGCGCTCAACGCCTCGATCCAGGCGGCGATGGCGGGCGACGCGGGGCGCGGCTTCGCGGTTGTCGCCGAGGAGGTCGAACGGCTCGCGGTCCGCTCGGCCGATGCGACGAAAAGGATCGCGGCGCTGATCCGCAGCGTTCAGAGCGAAACCAACGAAGCGGTGCGCGCGATGGACGATACGACGCGCGAGGTGGTCTCCGGTTCCGGGCTGGCGAACGCGGCCGGCCAGGCGCTGGGCGAGATCCAGGCGGTCTCCTCCCGGCTCGCCGAGCTGATTCAGTCGATCTCTTCGGCCGCGGAGCGACAGGCGCGCGGTTCGAATTCGGTGGCCAAGGCGATGGGGGACATCTCCGACAACACCCTACAGACGGCGGCTGGAACCCAGCGGGTGGCGGAGTCGATTCGCCACTTGGCCGCGCTCGCCGACAACCTGCGCGGCTCGGTGGCGGAGTTCAAGCTTCCGGCGCGCGCGGCCTGACGCCGATGGCGGACGCGATCGATCCCGAGATCCTCGCCGGCTTCTTGGACGAGGTGCGCGGCTACCTGCCGAAGATCGCGCGCTCGTTGACCGTCCATGGGGACTCGGGCGCCGAACCCGGCGCGTTCGAAGAGGCCCATCGGTTGATCCATAGCATCAAGGGCGCGAGCTCGATGGTCGGCCTGGTGCCGCTCAGCCACATGGCCTCTTATGCGGAACAGGCGCTCGAGGAGATCTTGGTGGGTCGCCGGCCGTACGATGCGTCCCTCAAAGTTCTGCTGGCGGCGACTCTCGGCAGGATCGAAGCCTGCCTCAACCGGCCTGACGGTCGGAATGGAGGCGATGCGGGCGGCGGCGATCTGCTGGCTGAGACCGTAGCCGAATTCCGCCGCTGGCGCGGCCTGCCGGCCGAGGGGGATGCGGCGGAGCTGGCGAATCTCTTCGCGCCGGAGGCGGCCGCTCGACCCGACGCGTCCACCGCCTGGGAAGAGATGCCGAGCGACGGGGACGACCTCCTCGCAACCTTTCTCGAAGAGGCGGAGGAGCACCTGCGGACGATCTCTGCGGCGCTCCGCGCGTTGGGCGACGACGCCGAGGATCGTGCCGCGCTGCTTGACGTGCAGCGCGGCGTTCACACGCTCAAGGGGGCGGCAAGCCTGGTCGGTTTCGGCGACCTTGCCCGGCTCGCCCACCGCATGGAGGATCTCCTCGACGGGCTCGCCGACGGCGATGCGACGCCGTCGGCCGCGGATCTGGGACTGCTGCTCGCGACCGCGGACGGGCTCGAAGATTTGGCCGGCGGCCGGCGGCCGGCGGATCTCGCCGAGCTGTACCGGCGCTATGACGAGCGGGCGCCGCTACCCGAGGCGCCCGCGCGCTTGGCGTTCCCCGATCGGGCGCGCGCTCCCGTCGCGGCTCCGACGACGCCGGCCGGATCGCTTCCGGGCTCGCTGCGAGTGCCCCTCCCGCGCCTCGACGAAGTCGTCCGCCTGGCCGGCGAGCTGCTGGTCCACCGCTCGGTGTTCGAGCGCCACGTCGCGGCTCTGGCGCGTCGCGTCGACGAGATGAGCGCGAGCCACGGGCGTCTTCGGCGGTTCGCGGAACGATTGGAGACGGACTACGCGGGACGAGCCCTGGCCGGCGCGGGGTTTGTCTTTTCGTCCGCGGCGCCTTCGACGGCCGCGGCGGGATCTCGCGCCGGGTTCGCGGCGCCTCCCGCGGGCTTCGATGCGCTCGAATTCGATCGCTACGACGAGTTCCATCTGCTCGCGTCAGAGCTCGCCGAGACCGCGAGCGATCTGTCGGCGGTGGGCGCCGATCTCGCCTCTTCGTTGGTCGATTTCGACGGCGATCTCACCCGCTTGGGCCGCCTGTCGAGCGACGTGCAGAACCGCCTGATGCGCCTGCGCCTGGTGCCGCTCGCCCAGCTCTCTTCGCGGCTCCACCGCGCGGTGCGGGTGACCGCCGAGCAGGAGGGAAAGCAGGTCGATCTGGAGATCCAGGGCGAGGCGGTGGAGATCGACAAGAAGGTGCTCGAAGAGCTCGCCGATCCGTTGCTCCACCTCTTGCGCAATGCGGTCGCCCACGGCATCGAGCCGCCGTCGGTGCGCCGCGCGGCGGCCAAGCCGGAACGCGGCCGGATCCGGATCGAGGCGAGCCATGAAGGAACCCAGGTGACTGTCCGGGTGAGCGACGACGGCGCCGGGATGGACCCGCAAGCGTTGGTCGCCGCGGCGGTGGCGGCCGGTCATCTGGCGCCGGCCGAAGCCGCGAATCTCTCCGCCGATCAGGCGATCGAGCTGAGCTTCCTGCCCGGCCTGTCGACCGCCGGCGCGCTCTCCGAGGTCGCGGGCCGCGGAGTCGGCCTGGACGTCGTGCGCGCCGGAGCCCATCGCGCCAAGGGTACCGTCTCGGTCCGTTCCAACCCGGGCAGCGGCACCACGTTCGCGATTCGTCTGCCCCTGAACCTGGCGGTCGCGCGCGTTTTGATGGTGCGGGCGAGCGGCGAGACCCTCGCCGTGCCGCTCTCGGCGGTGGCGCAGGTCGTGCGCGTGGAGCGAGCGGCTTTCGAACCGTCCGGGCTCGCGCTCGACGGCCGGGTCTATCCGTACCTTCATCTCGGCGACCGGCTTGGGCTCGCCCCGACCGACGCCCGGTCGCCCCAGGTGTCGGTGCTGATCCTCGCTCTCGGAGATCGCCGCTCGGCGTTCGCGGTCGACCAGGTCGGCCAAGCTCGCGAGGTGGTCGCGAAGACCCTGGGTCCGCTTCTCCGGCGAGTCCCCGGGATCTCGGGGGCGACGATCACCGGCGACGGCGAGGTGGTGCTGATCGTGAATCCGGCCGAGCTGATCGGCGAGGAGGGGCGCGAGACGGGCTTTCTCGCAGCGGCGCCGCCGCGCGCGTTTCCGGATTTGGCCGGAGTGGAGGCTCCGCGGGCCCTCGAGATCCTGGTGGTCGACGACTCGCTGTCGGTGCGCCGCGTGCTCTCGAACCTGTTCCAGGGCGTCGGCTGGAAACCGGTGCAGGCCCGTGACGGGCTCGAAGCGCTGGAGCACCTGCAACGTGCCCGGCAGCCGCCGGACGCGATTTTGCTCGACATCGAGATGCCGCGAATGGATGGCTTCGAGCTGATCGCCGCGCTACGCGGCATGGCGGAATTCGCCGCCGTCCCGATCGTGATCCTGACTTCGCGGGCCGGCGACAAGCACCGCCGGCGCGCGTTCGAGCTGGGGGCCACCGAGTACCTGGTCAAACCGTACGAGGACGCTACGCTCCTCGCGCTCGTCCGCCGGGTCGTTCGGGAGGGACGGCCGACGTGAGCATGCCGGCAACGGATCTCGGCCTCTGCGCGCTCGGCGCGGAGCGATTCGCGGTCGATCTCGCCGGACTGGACGGGATCGAGCGAACCGACCAGTTGCAGCTCTCGCCCGCGGCCGACGGAGCGAGCGGCTGGCTGCTCGGTGCCAGCGAGGACTTAACTGTCTGGAGCCTCGCGCGACTCCTGGGCCGACCGGAGGCGAACGCCGCGCGCGGCGACGGAGCCGTGTTGGTCGTTAGAGAGTCGGCCGGCGGAGGACGTTTCGGACTGCTGGTCGATCGGGTCGAGCCTCTGGAGTCGCCGTGGGCGAGCCACCCTCTGCCTTCGCCGTTCGTGTCCGCCCGGGTCACCGGTATTTGCGCCGTCGTCCGAAACGAAGATCGGCTGCTGCTCCAGCTCGATCCCGAGGCCTTGAGGCCGGATCGGCCGGCCGCGGCCGAGAGTTCCTCCTCTGGTCTAGGGGGGCAGCTTGCCTGCCCCCGGGCGGAGGCAAGCTCCGCCCCTACGAAGAACCTAACGCCGAGGGGCGCCGGGGTGCCGGGGTCCGGCCGGGCGCTGATCGCCGACCTGCTCGCGCGGAGCGCCGATGGCCGGCCGGTTTCGATCGCCCTTGCCGCGGCGCAGGTACTGGAGGTCGTCGGGAGCCGGTCGATCGTGCCGGTACCCGGTGCGCCGGATTACCTTCCAGGCCTCGTGCTCTGGCGGAACCGTCCGCTGCCGGTGCTCGACCTGGCGCGGCGGGTTGCGGATCGGGGCCGGCTCTCGGTCTCCGTTTCGCCCGCGTCGCGATTCGTGGTGGCGAGCGCGGGTGCCGAAGAGGTCGCCATTCCGGTCGGCCGCGACATCCGCTTCGAGCGCCTGCCGCTTCCGGCGCCGCCGCTCCGCCTGCCGCCGGAGCTCATCGTCGGCGAGGTGCTCGGTGGTTACGACCTCGCCGGCTCCCTTCTGCTCGTCTTCGACCTGGTCCGTTCGCTTTCCGTTTCCGTCGTCGCTTCCGAAACCTAGATTTCAGGAGAAATCCCATGCCCGCGATGCAAGCTCACTTCGATCCGCTCCTTATCGCGCTGTCCTATGCCGTCTCGGTCTTCGGCGCCTACACCTCGCTCCGGCTCGCGCATCGAATGCAGGCGGCAAAAGGCGGCGGCTCCGCCTATTGGCTGGTCGGCGCGGCTTTCGCAATGGGCGGGGGAGCCATCTGGGCGATGCATTTCATCGGCATGATCGCCTACCGGATGGCGATGCCGGTGCGCTACGACCCCCTGACCACGATCGCTTCGATGATCATCGCCGTCGTGGTCACCGGCATCGGTCTCTGGATCGTAGCCAGCGGCAAGGCAAGCCTGTTGCGCCTGATCGCCGCCGGGACGTTCACCGGCCTGGGCGTCGCAGCCATGCATTACCTGGGGATGGCGGCGATGCGCATGTCGGCCGATCTCGAATACGACACGACGCTGGTCGCGGTCTCGATCGCCATCGCGGTCGTCGCCGCCAGCGCGGCCTTCTGGATCGCGTTCAACATGACCGGCCGCTGGCAGCAGGTGGGCAGCGCGTTCGTCATGGGGGCCGCCGTTTGCGGCATGCACTACACCGGCATGGCCGCGGCGAAGATGGTGCCCAACGGCAAGCCATTCCTCGCCGATCTCGGTGCGCTGTCCGGCGAAGACCTCGCGTTCTACGTCTTCCTGGCCGCGATCCTCTTGCTCGCGATTCTGCTGTTCATCACCATGCGCAAGCGCCTCGAGGAGCAGCCGCTGTTTCAGAGCTGAGCCCGGTCTGAGCCGCGGCGAGGCTCATGCCGGGCTAGTCCCGGGTCTTGGCGAGCGCTCAATTGCCGATTCTGGCGTAAAGTTGACCGCATGCTTCGGGTCCGCAGCCTCGCCCGCCCGCTTGCGCTCGCCGCGGCGCTCGCCGTCGTGGTCGCGCTGGGGCTCGCTTGGGTCGGCACCGGCCATCTCGAACGTTGGCGCAAGGCGACGACCTTCACGGTGCATGACGGCGACGGCGCCGAGCCGGCGACGCCCGGAGCGAAAGACCTGATCGCCGCCGAGCGCGCTCTCGGCGCGATCGAGATCGCGAGCCTTGCGGGCCTCGCTCTCGCGCTCGCCGCCTGGCTCGCGCGCCGCGGGTCCGCAGCCGACCGCCGCGAAGCCGAAGCCAAGAACGCGGTACCGAAAACGACGCGGCCGCCGGTCGACGCGCTGGGCGACACCATGCTCGAAAGCCGCGAGCTGTTCGCGCAATCTCACGACCTGGTGTTCGTCCTCGACGCCCAGGAACGGTTCAGCGCGGTCAATCCGCGCTGGCTCGAAACCCTGGGATATCCGCGCGAGGAGGCGATGACGCTCCGTTTCTCCGAGGTGCTGCGGCCGGATCAAATCCCGTTTTGGCAGCAGATCTTCGCCGCGGCGCGGCTGGGCGAACGCTCTCCGAGCTTCGAGACCGTGCTCTTGTCCAAGGATGGCCGTGAGATCCTGGTCGAGGGCTTCTGCTGGCCGCGGCTCGATCCGCAGGGGCGTTTCGTCGAGCTGCGCGGCCTGCTGCTGGACGTCTCGGATCGCCAGCGCGCCGAGCGCGAGCAGGCGCTCGGCGAGGAACGTTTCCGCAACCTGTTCCAGCGCATCCCGTCGCCGCTGCTGATCTACGATCGCCAAACCTTCGCTCTTTTGGGCGCCAATGAACGGGCGCTCGACCAATACGGCTATTCCCGCGCCGAGATCCTCGCTCTGCGCTGGACCGACCTGCTCGCTCCCGAAGAGCTGGCGCGGGCCAACCAACTGCGCGAGGAGGGCTCGGTGGCGCTTGCCGGATCGTGGTGCCATCGGCGGTGCGACGGCGGAATCTTCGACGTCGATGTAAGCGCTTACCCCACCGAATTCGCCGGCCGCGAAGCCTGGCTCGCGTTCGCGCGCGACATCTCCGAAGAGAAGAAGACGCGCGCGGCGCTGCGCGACAGCGAAGAGCGTTATCGCGCCCTGTTCGAAAACAGCCTCGCGTTGATCTGCATCCACGATCTCGAAGGAAGGATTCTCGCGGTCAACCCGGCCGCGGCTCAACGGATTGGCGCGCCGGCCGAGCGACTGGTCGGAAAGAGCATCGAGAATTTGCTGCTGCCGGCCTTCCGCCACCGGTTCTCGCTCTACCTTGAACGGATTCGGCAGGAAGGTTCGTCGCGGGGGACGATGCACGTTCAGAGCGCCGAGGGCGACGATCTCGTCTGGGCCTATCAGTGCATCCGCTTCGATCGGCCGGGAGCGCAGTCCTTCGTGCTCGGGCACGCTTTCGACGTCACCGATCGGCGGCGGTTGGAGTCCGAGCGCCAGGTCTACCTCGAACGGATCGAACGCCAGAAAGTCGATCTGGAGCTGCGCAACCGCGAGGTGGAGCGGGCGAACCGCCACAAGAGCGAGTTCCTGGCGACCATGAGCCACGAGCTGCGCACGCCGCTCACCGCGATCATCGGTTTCTCCGATCTGTTGGCGGATGGCTTTGCGGGAGATCTGAACGAGACCCAGGGCAACTACCTCGGCTTCGTCCGCAAGGGATCGCGCCACCTGCTGCAGCTGATCAACGACGTGCTCGACATGTCGAAGATCGAAGCCGGGCGGCTCGATCTCGATCCGGAAGACCTGGACGTCGAGGAAGTGGTGGCGGAGGTCCGCTCGACGATCGAGCCGCTGTCCGCCGCCAAGCGCCTGGAGGTGACGTACCAGCTTCCCGCCCAACTGATCGTCCACGCCGACCGGGTGCGCTTGAAGCAGATCTTCTTCAACCTGCTGAGCAACGCGGTGAAGTTCTCCGCCGACGGCGGAAAGGTGGCGATCGAAGGTTCGCGGGTCGGCCGGTTCGTCTGCCTGTCGGTGCGCGACGAGGGATCGGGCATCGCGCCGGAGCATCAAGAGGCGATCTTCCAGCCGTTCCGCCAGGTGCCGACCTCCGGCCGGCGGGAGGGCACCGGCCTCGGTCTCGCGATCGTCCGCCGCCTGGTCGAGCAACACGGCGGCCGGATCTGGGTCGAGAGCGCGCCGGGTAGGGGAAGCACGTTCGCGTTTCTGCTGCCCGCGGCGAAGCTCGCGGACGTTCGTCCGGCGGCGGCGCCCGCGCTGAGGGTCGAAGAGCGCACCCGACCGATGATCCTGGTGGTCGAAGACGACGCGGCCTGGCGCGAGCTGTTGGAGAGCCAGCTCGCGGCCGAGGGTTACGACGTCGTCGCGATGCCCTGGGAACCTACGGCCGCGGCGAAGATCCGCGCCCTTTCCCCCGATCTGGTGCTGCTCGAAGTGCTCTCCGGCCAGTCGGCCGGCTGGCGTCTGCTGGAGATGTTGGGCAAGGAGGGGGGAGACGAGGCTCCCGCCGTGGTGGTGGTCTCCGACCTCGACGAGCGTCGCCGTGGTTTCGCGCTCGGCGCGGTCGATTTCCTGGTCAAGCCGCTAGTGCGCGAGATCCTGCTCGAAGTCGTCGCCCGCCACGCTCCGCCCTCCGCCGCGGCGAAGCCGGCGCCGGTCCTGCTGGTCGATCATCGACCCGATCGCCAGCGGATTCTGGCCGCCGCGATTCAGGATGCCGGATTGCGACCGCTCACGGCCCGCGATGGCACGGAGACCTTGGAGATCCTCGCCTGGGTCCATCCCTGCGCGCTGGTCATCTGTCTCGACCTGCCGGAGATGGACGGCTACCAGACGGTCCTTCGCCTGCGCGCCGATCCGGTTTTCGCCGATCTGCCGATTCTGGCGCTGATCGCGGAAGGGACTTCGACCGATAACCTCCGCGTCCTTTCGGGGCGCTCGCGCCTGCTCGAAGTGGCGCCGGTGCCCGACACGCAGCGGATCGCCGAGGAGCTGCGGGAACTGCTGGCGGTTCCGGCGGCGCCCGTATCCGCCGGATAGTCGAACCAGGTTTGGCGTTCTACTTCCGAATGCCCGAATGCCGGATGTCCAGCCCCTCGACGTAGTAGACGACGTTCTCGGCAAGGTTGGTGGCGTGATCGGCGATCCGTTCGAGATTGCGCGCGATCAGCAGCAGGTGGAGCGAACGGCGGACGTTGGCCGGGGATTCGATCATGTAGGTGACCAGGATGCGGAACAGCTGTTCGTAAAGGTGGTCGATGTCGTCGTCCTTGCGGCAGACGTCTAGCGCGGCGGGGACGTCGCGGTGGCGGAAGGCGTCGAGGCTCGTGCGCACCTGGCCGAGCGCGAGGTCGGCCATTTTCGGCAGGTCGAGATAGCGTTCGAGGGGCGCCTCTTCGTTCAGCTGGACGACTGCCTGGGCGATGTTCACCGCGGCGTCTCCCACCCGTTCGAGATCGGTGGTGCTGCGCATGACCGCGATCAGGCAGCGAAGATCACCGGCGGTCGGTTGGTGACGCAGCAGGACCGCGTGGCTCTCTTCGTCCAGATTCTTCTCTTGCAGGTCGATCGAGACGTCGGCGCGGATCACCCGGTCGGCGAGTTCGGAATCGGTCTCGACCAGGGCGCGCATCGCGTCGCGCACCATCTCGTCCACCGACTGGCCCATGCGCAGCAGATCGTGGCGAAGGCGGTCCAGATCGTGATCGAGCGGACGTTCCATGGGGGGGCCTCCGGAAAGTGGCAAACCCGGGAAGCCGCGCCGAAGCGCGGCCTCCCGGGGGGATGGTGCGGGCCGGCCGGTTGCTTAGAAGTCGAACACCGTGAAGAGGCCGATTTCGCTGGACTTGCCCTTCGCGCCGGCCCGGGTCGAGCCGACGGTGCCGCTGTTGCCGGTGCTGAGCGTTCCGCCCTTCACCTCGTCGTACTTGTAGACGAGCGATCCGGCGAAGGCTTTGTTGTAGCGGTACTCGAAGCCGAGGTTGTAATAGTTCTCCTTGAGCAGCGGCTTCAAGTCCTTGCTCGGCTTGGCCTCCTCGAACTTGGCGAAGACGGTGACCGTCTTGGTAGCCGCAAAGCTCCCCCAGACCGAATAGCCGTCCGATTTGTCCTTGGGAACGGAAGTCACGGTGTTCCAATTCGTCGCCTCGAACCATTCGCCGCCGATCTTCCACCTGTCGGTGCCGTAGGCCACGAGGGCGTCCGAGCGTGTCGCCGTATGCTTGGCGGGCGCGGCGTCGGTCTCCAGACCGCGCTTGCCGCTGTAGCCGCCGAGGGCGAGAGTCAAGCCCTTCACCGGGACGAAGGAGACGCGCCCTTCGAAATCGACGCTCTTGCTTCGCGAAGGGTTCGAGAAGCCGCGACCGTTTTGGGCCGAGAGCTGAAAGTTGACCGTGTCGCCGAGGGCCTTGCCGACGTAGTGAAGGCCCCAATCGGCGGAAGCGCCGAAGCTGAGCCGGTCGGTGATCGTCTGCTCGACGTAGCGCAGGCCGTAGATTCCTTCGACGAACGGGACCCAAGGCGTGTCGGCCGCGCCGAGGCGGAAAGTCGCATTCGGATTCAGCTTGAGCTGAACGAAGGCCTTTTTGACGAAGACGTCGTAGCGGCGGGCTCCCTGATCGCCGATGTCGGACTGGAAGAGCGCGGACCACTTCTCATCGAAGTCACGGGAATAGGTGAAGTAGGTGCGCTTGACGTCGACCCCCACTCCGCTGTCGCTGCTCTTGGTGCCGGTTCCCTCGTCTTTGTTCTCCTTGGACGAGATGTCGGCGTAGACCCTGATGCTGAGCTTCTCCTTCGGGTAGGCTGCCGGCGTCGTCGGTTTCGGCGTCGGGCGGTCGTAGGCATCGAGGTTGTGACGGAAGAGATAGAGGTCGACGGCGGTCTCGTTCTCCGCGACGATCGTCTCGCCGTTCTCGCCGCGGCCGATCAGAGTGATCGACTTGCCCATGTCGCCGGACTCCTCCCACATCTTCAGGATCTCGGGGGTGTTGAAGACGTAGATCCTGCCGTCCTTCTCGACCTCCTTGTAGAACAGGCCCGTGACCTGGGCCGAGGCCGCGACGGCGGCCGAAGCCATCACCAGCGCGAGCACGGCGGCCCTGAACAGAGATTTCCTGCGCATTCCGACTCTCCTTTTTCGTAGCGTTTCTTCTCGAAACACAAAGTTGCAAGGCTGGAAGACATCGCCGAGCGGTAGGCCGCGCGAAGCAGTTGCGGACGCTCCTGGCGAGTTGGCGAGACGATAGAAGCGAGCCCGGGCGACGGCGAGACGCCGATGTGACAGGCG
>Ga0068860_100002328_pt1 | contig 19941 bp, 16 predicted proteins | sample KBSSwiS32_FD_66597 | JGI IMG/M metagenome (GOLD analysis project Ga0068860, IMG submission 66597) | Switchgrass rhizosphere microbial communities from Kellogg Biological Station, Michigan, USA - KBS Switchgrass S3-2 | ecosystem: Host-associated > Plants > Roots > Rhizosphere > Soil ...
CATCCCCTGAACGCTTTCACTCGCCCCTTCATCTCTCTCCATACTTCCTGCCTTCATCGCCAATACCCATCTCCTTCCACTCTTTGCCTCTCAAAGCATCTTCCCTGCCGAACACTATTGTCTCCGAGCACGATGGGAAAGCAATCGCGAGCGCAGCGAGCCACTTGTTTCCACGTTCAGTACGAAAAAAAAGCCTGGAAGCCAAAGCTGCCGGGCGGAAATCATCGAAGCTGCCTACGAGGGCTTGATGTAAACGCCCAGAAGTGGGCGCTTGGAAGGGTTGACGTTCTTAAAATCACTCACGAAACCGGCCGGCGTGCGGAATTCCACATGACCGGCGCCACGTCCGCCATAAACGATGACCGAGCCGATGGGGGCGGCAAACGGGTCTTTTATGGAGAGCTTCTTGAAGCCATATTTACTCTGCAACTCATCTCCGGCTTGCTTTGCATATCCGGTAGTAGGGCGGGTGGGGACCAGCTTGGCGGCAAGAAGGGCGTTTTTCACGGCATGCCAGCAGCGGCTGGTCGAATGCGCGCGGGCGCGTTCCGCGGCAATCTGGGCCGCCTGGATCATGCGCTTGTCGTATTTGATGTTCTTGGACTTGGGACCGAAGTCAAAAAGCGACTTGCCCCCTTCCACGTACTCGGCGTCTTTTGGATTAAAGAGAGATCCCGAAGCCTTCGCCGAAACAGTCGACACCGCCAGACCTGTGCCTATCAGCAAAAATAGAATAGGGGTGAAACTTTTCTTCATCGGGTCTTGCGGAAAACTTCGCGGAGATTAGCCTTTTAATCCATTCCGTCAACTATTTTTTATCATTTTTGACAGTACAACGGGGAAAAAAGACATAAACTCGTCATTTTTCGGGGTGACGACTTACCCGGGCAGATGACGTGCCACCTCGATTTTCAGAGCTTTCAGCGAAAGGTAAATGTCCGCCAGCAGGTAAGCCATGGCCCCCAGCAGCGATACAAGACTGAGGCAAAACACCCCCAGCACCGCATATTCCAGGTGCATCTGGAAGAAGATCAGCATGAAAAGGAACATGATCATCAGGCAGGAGAAGAAGACGCTGGCAACGATAAGACTTACTGAAAGTCTCAGGTATTCGGCCCTTTGGAAGAGGATCCCTAGTTGCCTTGCCCCGGCCCGGGCAATGTCGTGATCCTTCTGGTCCAGTTCCGCGGCCAGTGCCCGTGAGCGGTCTATGGATCGCCCCAGCCGGTTCGTCACCGAGAGCAGCAATAACCCCACCCCCGAGATCAACACCACGGGGGACACCGAAAGTTGCAGGAGCTTTGAAAATGATTCTACGTTTGCGATTTCCATGATTTGGTTCGACTGAACAGCCCTTTCTCTAATAATCCATCGACTTGCCTGATACGAGCAGAGATTACAGGAGGCGGCAAAACCGGACTGCCTCCTGAATAACTTTTTCTTCTCGAATTTTGGCGTATCTTCGAAATTGTAATGCACGACGTGATTAAAGAACCTCAACCACAGACCGACTGGGCAAAAATCCGGGCCGACTTCCCGATCCTCAACCAGGAGGTCCACGGCCACCCGCTTGTTTACCTCGACAACGCGGCCACCAGCCAGAAGCCGCGGAGCGTGATCGAAGCCCTGAAGCATTACTACGAATACGACAACAGCAACGTGCATCGCGGCATCCATGAACTGAGCAACCGCGCGACTGCCGCCTACGAAGGGGCGCGCGAGCGGACGGTGAAATACATCAACGCACGCAGCAGCAAGGAGATCATTTTCACGCGGGGAACCACGGAGGGGATCAACCTTGTCGCGCAGGCGTGGGGGACGAAACACCTGAAGGCCGGCGACAAAATCCTGCTCACCGAGCTGGAGCACCACAGCAACATCGTGCCCTGGCAGTTGCTCGCCGCGCGCACCGGGGCACAGCTCGTCTATATACCGGTCACCGGCGATGAAGGGTTGCTGGACCTGAGCCAGCTAGACCAACTCCTCACGAAGGAAGTGAAGATTTTCGCCTTCGGCCACATCTCGAACTCGATGGGAACCATCAATCCCATAAAGGAATTCTGCGCCCGTGCCCGTGAACTGGGAGTGATCACACTGGTGGACGCCGCCCAGAGCGCCGGGCACTGCCCGCTGGATGTCCAGGACATCGGCTGCGATTTCATGGCGTTCTCCGGACATAAAATGTGCGGGCCCACCGGCATAGGCATCTTGTACGGGCGCGAAGAAATCTTGGAGGACACCCCCCCCTACCAGGGCGGCGGGGAAATGATCTCCCGGGTCCAGTTTTTCGAGACGAAGTGGAACGTGCTCCCGCACAAGTTCGAGGCGGGCACGCCGGATATCTCCGGCGCGATCGGACTCCATGCCGCCATGGATTACGTGGATAGCGTTGGGCGGGAAAATATCTTCAAGCACGACCAGGAATTGGCCTCCTATGCGTGCAGCCGGCTGGCGGAACTCGGGCACGTCCGCATTTTCGGACCGCCGCTGGGCGGAACCCCCGGGCATCCCCATAGCGAGCGCGGGGGACTCGTCAGCTTCCTGCTGCCGGAAGTCCATGCCCACGATGTCGTTACCATGGCCGACCAGTTTGGCGTGGCGTTGCGCGGCGGGCACCATTGCACCCAGCCGCTCATGCGGAAACTCGGCATCCAGTCCACGGCCCGGGCAAGCTTCTATTTCTACAATACCAGGGAGGAAGTGGATCGCATGATTGACGCGGTGGCAAAAATCCACGAGTTTTTCAGCCGTGGACTTTGAAGAATTATACCAGCAGGTCATCCTCGATCACTCGCGCCGCCCGCGGAATTTCGGCGAATTACCCGGGGCCGACGTCGATATCCAGGCCGACAATCCCACGTGCGGCGACGAGATCGAACTGCACCTGAAATTCGGCGCGGACGACAAAATCGAGGGCGTTTCCTTCACAGGAAGCGGCTGCTCCATCTGCATGGCGTCGGCGTCCATGATGACCCAGAAGCTCAAAAAGAAATCACGCGCGGAGTCCTCCGCCCTGATGCACACTTTTCACGACATGCTCACTTCCGAGCAGGAAACCGAGCCGCCCGCCGCGCTCGGCGACCTCGGGTTGCTCAAGGGCGTGCGCAAGTTCCCGCTACGCGTAAAATGCGCGACACTGGCATGGCATGCACTGGAACAGGCGCTGGAAACCAAGCCGGCCTCTTCCGGCGAAGGGGCCTGAAATAAAAGATAAAATCTTCTGTAGAATCGCCCGTCCCGCCTGTTCTCTCAGATAATTTTCCAGCACTTCACGATCAGATTATTTTCCCTCCGATGAAAATTTCCGATTGCATCCTCCTCAATTTCAGGTTGTCTTGAACAACCTTATGACTAGCGAGAGAAGAGTCGTCATCACCGGGATCGGTGTCGTCACCCCCCTGGGCAACGACCTGACCACATTTTGGAACAATATCAAAAACGGCGTCAGTGGCATCGACCGCATCACGGCCTTTGATACCACGGATTACGACTGCAAGATCGCCGGTGAGGTTAAAAATTTCAATCCCGTCAATTACTTCAAAAATCCGAAGGATGTCCGCCGCACGGACCGCTATACGCAGCTCGCCATGGCAGCGGCAAAGATCGCCTTCGCGGATTCCAAGGTGGAGCCCGAAAAAATCGCCGATCTCAGCCGTTTCGGCACGATCGTTGGCAGCGGCATCGGCGGCCTGAAAACCCTGGAAGACCAGCACACCGTGTTGATGAACAAGGGCCCTTCGCGTGTTTCGCCGTTCATGATTCCGATGATGATCAGCAACATGGCAAGCGGCCTGATTTCCATGGAGTTCGGTTTGCAAGGGCCGAATTTCGCCACTGTCTCCGCCTGTTCCACCGCATGCCACGCGATCGGCGAGGCATGGAGGATGATCCGTTTTAATGAAGCCGACGCGTTTCTCGCAGGTGGCTCCGAGGCCGCGGTCATCCCCCTCGGCATCGCGGGATTTGCCGCGATGAAAGCCCTGAGCACCCGCAACGACGAACCCCAGCGCGCCTCCCGCCCTTTCGACAAGGACCGCGACGGATTCGTGATGGGCGAAGGCGCCGGCGTGCTCGTTCTCGAGGAACTTGAGCATGCGCGCAAACGCGGCGCGAATATTTATTGCGAAGTCGCCGGTTACGGCCTTTCCGCGGATGCCTACCACATCACCTCCCCTCACCCGGATGGCGATGGCGCTGTGCGCTGCATGAAAATGGCGCTGGAAAAGGGCGGCATCAATATAGACGAGGTCGATTATGTGAACGCCCACGGCACATCCACCGGCCTCGGCGACGTCTGCGAGACCAAGGCGATCAAAGCCCTCTTCGGCGACCGCGCGAAGAACGGTCTGCTCGTCAGCTCGACCAAGTCAATGACCGGCCACCTGCTCGGCGCGGCCGGCAGCGTCGAGATGGCCGCATGCGTGATGGCGATCAGGGAAGGCATTGTCCCCCCCACCATCAATCTCGATAATCCCGATCCCGAATGCGATCTCGACTATGTCCCGCACAAGGCGCGCGAGGCAAAAATACGCGTGGCCGTGAATAACTCCTTCGGATTCGGCGGCCACAACGCGACCCTCGTGGCCAAGGAATTCAAGGATTAAGGAGCCGCACACATCTGCAAAAAGTGCTTTAGTATCCATGAAATCGCGTTTCATGAAGCTAAAGGTTGCCCTTATTCTGTTGGGGGTTTTTTCGTTGCTGATTTGTGCAGCATCCTACCTTTGGTTCCAAGACGACATCCCACATTTTATCCTTCGCGAGGATATTGAGTATGTGAAGACACTGGACGTTCAACCAACCTTTGGGCGGATTTGGTTCTGCTCTTCACTTTCAAGAGACCCTACTTATTGGTACAGATTACATCTGTCACAGGTCGATTTTGACGGCACGGACATCTCAAAACTCCGGCACATTTCCAAATCGGAAGACGAAAGGAGCGGCAGCGGTCCAATTTGGTGGTGTCCATCAAGCACCGCCCAATGGTACACGGGACCACCAAAGAGAGGTGGCGCAGATGTTTACATTTACGATTCCCAAAGAATGTTACTTTATGCGCGATGTGAAATGTGATTTGCCTTGCACTCCCGTCAGCTCTCGCTCAGCCGTTTCTTCTGCTCGCCGTGGAGCATCTCGTGGGCTTCGTTGAGAATCTCCGGGATGCGGTCGATGAATGGATTGCCAACCAGGGACTCCCGGATTTTCTTCTCATTGAATTTTGCGGCGTTCTGCCCTGGGAACCAGTGTCCCGCATTTCCAAGCAGATTATAGCGCATCCGCCCGAAATCGACCATGTCGAGCGACTTGGCAAATGACCAGAGGCGCAGGATTTCCAGGATGTTGATGTCATCCGGCAGTTCCGTGTGCTCGGGAATCCCCTGCCACCAGCCCTTGCACCAATCCGCGCCAAGCGCCGATTCCATCTCCGCGCGCAGCTTTTTCTCGATGGGCGCGATCACCTCCGCCGCCCGGTCATAATATTCCAGCGCCTTGATATGCTCGTCGAAATCGGACGGCTTCGATGCGCCGATGCTGAGCGTGTGCACCTCGGGGCGCGACCAGCAGTAGAGGTCGTTGAAAATCATCGGCGAAAGCGGCTCGCAAAGTTTTTTCAATTTCGGCGAAGGCTGGTACAGCAGGCCCCCCTTGTCATTCGGGCTGATGATGAACACGCCCATGTCATGCTTGCGGGCGGCGAGCACGGACGGCCAGTTAAAGTCATTCACGAAATACCAGTGCAGGTTCACGTAGTCGAACTCCCCGGTCTCGATGGCCTGCGTGATGATGGCCTGCGGGGCGTGGGTGGAGAAGCCGATGAATTTCACGCGGCCTTCCTTCTGCAATTTTTTCGCGGCAGCAAGGCAGCCGTTCTTGCGCAGCGACTGGTCGAGGCACTGCGCGTTGTTGATTCCGTGCAACGAGAACAATTCGACATGGTCGAGCTTCAGGTAGCTCATCGACTTGTCGAATGTTTTCAGGAACTCATCGGGGTCGTCCGTGGGCGCGACCTTGGTCTGCACGATGATTTTTTCGCGCGGCAGCTTCGGGAGCACCTGCCCGAGCTGGATTTCCGAGGTGCCGTAGCCGCGCGCGGTCTCGATGTGGTTGATGCCAAGTTCGATGGCGCGGTGGATGGTGGCCTCAAGGTTCGCCTGGTTGTCAGCGGGGATGGAATCCAGCGGCTCGTCGGTCCACTTGTGCTGGTAACGCATGCCCCCGCAGGTCAGCACGGGCATGTTCAACTCGGTCCTTCCAAAACGACGGTATTTCATAGGGTGAATTTTAAATTCCTGGAAAAATGGCTCAACGGGAAATTTTGCGCAAGTGCGCCACAACTTCGATTTCAGCGGTCTGCGGGAACATGTCAAGCGGTGTCACGGAAAGCAATTCGTAAGAGCGGCAGAAATGGACAAGATCGCGCGCAAGCGTGGCCGGGTTGCAGGAAACGTAAACCAGCTCGCCCGGCATGGACGCCAGGATCAAATCGCTCACGCGCGGCGTGATGCCGATGGCGGGGGGATCGAGTATCAGCGTGGTCATCCCCTGCTCCGCCGCCGCAAGCACATCCGGGAGATGGTATTCCACGTCACCCGCGATGTATTGTTCATTGGGTGCTGCCGTGCGGCGGGCGTAATCGACCGCGTGCTCGTTCTCCTCGATGCCGACCACTTTTTCAAATTGGTCCGCCAGGTGTTTCGCAAAAAAGCCCGACCCGCAATAAGCGTCCACGAGCAGTGATTGCCCCTGCTTCACAAGCCGCCCGACCAGCGCCAGCATCTCCTCGCCCACGGCGTAGTTCGTCTGCTCGAAAAATTTCCCGGCGGTATTCTCGGAAATCGTGTAATCGCCATCGTAAACCGGTCTGCTGCGAAGCCTCTGCAATCCCTCGTTCACTTCGGATGACGCGATGGTACACGATTCAATCTCAATGAGTTCATGCCCGTCCCGCGCATAAAATCCGACCACGCCATTATCAATGTGCATGCGGATCCGGTTGCGGTAGCCGTAGTTTTCCGGCGACGGGATGATCGCCTGCATGGGCACCTTCTCAAGCCGCCCGACACGACGCAGGGTCTGCTCCACCTGGCGGCTCTTGATTTCGAGCTGGTGGCCGTAATCGATATGCTGGTAGCTGCACCCGCCGCAGCGTTGAAAATACCGGCACGGCGCCTCCACACGATGCGGGGAAGGTTCGATGACTTTCTCCAGCGCTGCCTCGGCGAATTTCTTTTTCTCCTTCACAATCCGCGCGGAAACCCGCTCTCCATCGATGGAAAACGGAATGAACACCGCCTTTCCTTCGTGACGGGCGACACCGTTTCCACCAAAAGCCACGTCCTCAACGACGGCTTCCACAATTGATCGGGACAGGGACATTTTAATAGATAGGGACAATAAAAAAGAGGCTCCCGTTGCGCACAGAAGCCTCTTTTTTTAAAGGGTTGATGGATTAATACTGGTATTCCATGCGGGCGTAATGAAACTTCGTTTCCCAGCCCAGTTCCGGCGGGAACTCGGAGTATCCGCCATGAATCCAGGGAATATCGCTCTGGTAGAACGGCCTGTAGGAGCCTTTGTAATTAGGGAAAGGCCATGTGAGCAACTCGGCCCAGCCTGCACCCGTGCGGGCAACCACACGTGACCAGCCTTTGAGCCAGCCGTAGGACCAGCCGGCAGCGTCACCCTCTGTCTCTGTCACAACCTCCGCAGTATACGGGGCTTCCGTCACCGCAAAGAAAATATTCGAAAGGGCGCGGCCCAGTTTCCGGGTGGGACCGTAATCGTTGCCTGGAGGATCTTGGATATCGGCCATGGCGACTGCGGAAAAACCGGCGATCAGGAGGAAGCAGAGGAACTTTTTCATAGATAAGTTACAACCAATCTACACGGAAAGCCTTTCCGAAGGCAAAGCCAATTTTTCGAAACCGGCAAATATATTTCCAAGCTGCAAGGCGTTCCGGCGATGCCCGTCGCGGACGGAATCGCAGAGGCGTGCATACCTTCCCGTGCTCAATCGGCAGTACAAAATATGATAACTTTTGGCGGGATGCCGAGCAGACGCTGGAAGCGATCCCGTCATATTATCCCCTCCCGGCAGCGCAAATCGTCCATCCATGCATCCATGATTGTACCCCGAAACTTCGGCCATCTCCCGTGCGGCGAGCCCGTCGATGCCTATGTCTTGAAAGGCTCGGGCGGACTCGAGCTGGAAACCATCACCTGCGGGGGCATCGTGACCCGTCTCATGGCGCCCGACCGCAACGGCCGCCTGGCGGACGTAGTGCTCGGTTTCGACAGCCTGGCCCCCTATCTGGCGGGGCATCCTTATTTCGGCGCCATCACAGGCCGCGTCGCCGGGCGGATTACGAATGCGCAATTCATGCTGGATGGAAAACTCCATTCCCTCGCCCGCAACGATCCCCCGAACCATTTGCACGGGGGCATCAAGGGGTTTGACAAATGTTTATGGAGAGCAACCCCCTTTACTCGCGGCGACAGGGCACCGTCCGTGCGATTCGATTACCGGAGTCCCGATGGTGAAGAAGGTTATCCCGGCAATGTGGACGTATCCGTCACCCACACCGTCACGAACGACAATATTTTTTTGATCGAAACCGTGGCCACAACGGATCACCCGACGCCATTCAATCTCACCCATCACTCCTATTTCAACCTGGCTGGCGAAGGCTCCGGCTCCATGGAGGATCATGAACTCCGGATTCAGGCCGATGATATCGCCCTCTGCGATGCCGGCATGACTTTGCTTGGAAAGACTGCGCCGGTATTTGAAACAGCCGCCGACCTGAACCGGCCACGCCGCCTCGGCGAGGTAATACCCGGGCTTTTTTTAAATCACGGCGATCTTTATTTCCTTCGGCGTGCCGGATCGGAATTGATGACCGTCGCGCGGCTGGCTGATCCCGGCAGCGGACGCGCGCTTGAGGTTCGTACCACCGAACCATGCCTCCAGTTGTACACCGGGGCGGCGCTCGACGGTTCGTTGACCGGCAAATCCGGAAAACCTTACTCCCGACACGCAGGCGTCTGCCTCGAATGCGAAAATTATCCCGACGGGGCCAATACCCCCTCGCTCGGGGATATCATACTCCACCCCGGAGCGATTTACCGGCAGACAACCGCGTACGCCTTTTCCACTTTTTGAACCCACTGCAATCCATGGACGACAACACCGTAACATTAGCCAAGCCACCATCCAAACTGGATTACAGCCTCACCGGCGTCACCACCGCCCGCGCCATTGAGCAGGGCCTTGCCGAAGCCGACTGGTATCAGTGCCCTGTCCCTCGCGCCACCATGCGCAAACTCCTCGAGCGCCGCGATGGCCCCGCCTTGCGCGACACCATCCTCTGGTTCGCTCTCATCTTCGGGTCCGGATATGCGACTTACGCGCTCTGGGGAAGCTGGCTGATGATTCTCCCCTATGCTTTGTACTGCGTGCTCTATGCCTCCACCTCCGATTCCCGCTGGCACGAGGCAGGTCACGGCACCGCGTTCAAGACCGACTGGATGAACACCGCCCTCTACGAGATCGCTTCGTTCATGGTCATGCGCGAATCCACCGTGTGGCGCTGGAGTCATACCCGGCACCATAGCGACACCATCATCGTCGGCCGCGACCCGGAGATCGCCGTCCCCCGCCCGCCCGATGTGAAAGGGATCATCAAGGGCTTTTTCAATCTCGGTGTGTATCCCGTTTATTTCAAAAAAATCCTTCTCCATGCCCGGGGCCAAATGGGAGCCGATGAGCGCACCTACATTCCCGAAAGCGAATTCCCGAAAATCTACCGTAAGGCCCGCATCTACGTGGCGGTCTATGCCTCGGTGATCATCCTCGCACTGGCCACGCGCAGCATCCTGCCGCTGCTGTACATCGGCCTCGCGAATATTTTCGGCTCATGGCTCATGGTGGTGTACGGGCTTACGCAGCACGCGGGCCTCGCGGAAAACGTCCTCGACCACCGCCTCAACTGCCGCACGGTGTACATGAATTTCATCCACCGCTACCTGTACTGGAACATGAACTACCACGTGGAACACCACATGTTCCCCTTGGTCCCCTACCACGCACTGCCGAAACTCCATGAAGCGGTAAAGGACGACATGCCCGTCCCCTACCCAAGCCTTCTGAACGCATGGCGCGAAATCATCAGCGCCATTTCCCGCCAGTTGAAAGATCCCGCCTACCATGTGAAACGCAAGCTTCCGGCACCGAAGTCCCGTCTTGATGAAGAAACCTGCTCGTCCGATGCAATGCCTGATTCCGAAGGCTGGATCGAAGTATGCGCCGCCGCCGATCTTGCTCCCGCGGACGTAATCCGCTTCGACCACGGCAGGAAAACATTCGCCCTGTACCGCGATGGACAAGGCAGCCTCTGGGCCACCGATGGAATATGCACCCACGGAAACACGCATCTCGCCGACGGCCTCGTAAAAGGCAACATCATCGAATGCCCGAAACACAACGGCCGGTTTCACCTCCACGATGGCTCGCCCGCGCGCACCCCGGTCTGCCGTGGACTGGCCACCTATCCCATCGAGGAACGCAAGGGCCGCCTCCATCTTAATATCAACCGACCCGGGGGTGCAGGCGCGCGCGCGGTAAAAACATACCACCTCCGCGTGGTCAGTAACCGCAACGTCGCCACATTCATCAAGGAATTGGTCCTCGCTCCTGTTGATACCAGCGAAAAAATCGCTTTCACGCCCGGCGACTACCTCCAGATCGACATACCCGCATACGATACCATCCGCTTCCGCGAGTTCGACGTCCCGGAACCGTACGCCAGCGTCTGGGAAGCGCAGCATCTATTCGACCTCGTCTCCAGCAACCCTGCGCCCGGCCGTCGCAATAGCTATTCACTCGCCAGCAACCAGGCCACCGAGGGCATCCTTCGCTTCAACGTCCGCATTGCCATGCCGCCGCCCGGGCAGGACTGCCCGCCGGGAGTCGGCTCCAGCTATGTCTTCAATCTCAAGCCTGGCGACACGGTCACCGCCATCGGTCCCTTCGGCGACTTCCACATCAAGCCGACGCAAAAGGAGATGCTCTACATCGGCGGCGGCGCGGGGATGGCGCCGCTCCGCGCCCATCTCTCCCATTTATTTGAAAGCGACAGGACCGCCCGCAAAGTCAGTTTCTGGTACGGCGCGCGATCAAGGCAGGAAATTTTCTACGAGGAATATCTGGCCGGAATCGCCCGCGAACATCCCAATTTTTCATTCCATCTCGCGCTTTCATCGCCGTTGCCCGGGGACGACTGGAAAGGCCACACAGGCTTCATCCACGAAGTTGTGTTGGAAAAATATCTCGCGGAGCACGCGAACCCGCAAGCCGTGGAATACTATCTCTGCGGGCCGCCAATGATGGTCAAGTCATGCACGAAGATGCTGGCAGGGCTGGGCGTCCCGGCGTCGCATATCGCCTGTGACGAATTTTAAGGGGGGTGCGGCAAGTCCCGGACTTTCCAGGCAGGTCATCCCGTGGGAAGCGCAGCGACGAGGGACCTCGCAACGGCAAACTACATCGACGATCTATTGCACCGCCGGACAGGCAGGCATGGAGTTTATTATGCAGAATCCATCTCTGAATCCATCTCTTTCACCGCATCCATCCCCTTGCATGGATGCGGTGAAAGGTATTTTGATTGTAATGCGTGATACGGTGTTCTTCCGTCATTTGCAAGCACGATCCCGCGAAAAAACACACAAGCTGGGTGCCTGGTGCGGGATCGTCCGGCTCCGCCTGTCGAGGTTTGCAGTAAGGAGATCGCGTGGATATTCCCCGCGCGGCGGCCCGGGGAATTCCGGATTCCAGTGACCCCCTGTTTTTTTTATTGGTCAAGTCCCAAAACCTCTCTATGTTTACCACCCCTATGGATTCTGAGATTCAAAAAGCAGTCGACGCCGGAAAAATTACTTCGCACGCGGGCGAGGCGCTCGATGCGCTGAAACCCGGCACCTATTGCTTCCACAAAAGCTGGGGCTTCGGAAAAATCGACTCGGTCAATTTTCTCGTCAGCCAGGTCACGATCGATTTCAAAACAAAAAAAGGCCACTCGATGCAGCTCCAGTATGCTGCGGAGTCCCTCCAGCCCATCCCAAGCGGGCATATCCTCGCCAGGAAAGTCACAGACCTCGACGCAGTGAAGGCCGAGGCAAAGGAAAACCCGGTGGCCTTGGTCACCTCGATCCTGAAAGATCTCGGCGGCAGAGCCACTCAGGACCAGATCGCGCAGACTTTGCTCGGCGACGTGTTCAATGAAACCGAATTGAAACGCTGGTGGGATTCCACCAAGAAAGCTTTGAAGAAGGACGGCCATTTCTTCCTGCCCACCAAGAAGACCGACCCGATCGAATTGCGCACCGAGGCGGTTTCCCGCGCGGACGAAATGCTCGTTGCATTCACCAGCGCCCGCCAGCTCAAGGCGCAGCTCACCGCCCTCGACCAGATCATCAAGAACATTGACGCCTTCGGGGACGCGGCAACCCAGTTGCAGCCGGTGATCAATGCGATCGAGCAGTCCGCCAGGCAAAGCCAGCGTCTGCATACCTCGCAGGCGCTCGAGCTGTTGCTGGTGCGCGACGAAATTTGCGAGAAGACAGCCGCACAATCGGGCACGTTCCCCGTTTCCCGTTTCCTCACCGAGGAGGAACGCCGCCTCACGGAAATCCTGCCTCATATTCCTGCCGCGAAACAAAAGCGCGTGCTGGCCGAATTCCCGAAGGCCTTCGGCGAGCAGTGGCCCCAGAAGGCGCTGGCACTGATGCTCCGCAGCAATATCCGTGTGGTGTCCGAAATCGCCCGCCTGCTGCAGGATCAGGGCAAGCACGAGGAACTCCGCAAGGAACTCGACCGCTGGATTCGCGACCACTCCATCACCACGGAAATCCTCTACTGGCTCTGCAAGGAGCGCGACGGCGACTTCGGCGATCTGATCCATCCGCGCGTGTTCAGTGCAATCCTCGCCGCCCTCGAGCGCGACCAGTTCAACGAAATCAAACGCGGCGGCAAACTGCACGATCTCCTTCTCGATGATCGTGAACTCGTGGGTGATCTGCTCAACGGCGCCGAGGCCGAGATCGTGCGCGACACCATGCGCAAGCTCCTCCTCACCCCTGTGTTTGAAGAGCTGAACAAGCGCTCGCTGCTTGGCCGCATCATCCGTATTTACCCCGACATGCAGGCGCTGCTGACCGGCGACGGAAACGAAAAGAAGGACGAGGCGCTCGTCGTCTCGTGGGAAAGCCTCGAAAAGCGCAAGCTGGAATACGAGGACCTCATCAAGAAAAAAATCCCCGAGAACACTAAGGAAATCGCGGTGGCCCGCTCCTACGGCGATTTGCGCGAGAATTTCGAATTCAAGGCCGCCAAGGAAATGCAGCGCGTCCTTCAGCGCCGCCAGAGCGAAACGGAGCGCGACCTCTCGCTGGCACGCGGCACTAATTTTGAAAACCCCGACACCAACCAGGTTTCCATCGGCACGGTCGTCACGTTGAAAAACGTGGAAACCGGCGCGACGCAGACCTATTCCCTGCTCGGCGCATGGGACAGCGACCCCGCAAACGGCATCATCTCCTACCTCACGGCGATCGGCCAGGGCCTCCTGGGCCACAAGGTCGGCGAGCAGGTTGACCTGCCCACCGAGCACGGCACGGAAAAAGTCGAGATCGTCTCGATCGAAGCCTACCGGGTGGCTGCCGCGGTAAGCTGACCGCCGGTTAAATCATATTGATAGAAATTCGAAATGGCGCAGCAATGCGCCATTTCCATTTAGAGCGGGGTGAATATTGCAACTCCCACGCACCGAATTTGCCCATTTCACCGCGAGGATTGTCCGCTGCGTGTAAAACTATTGCCAAGGCAGCCTGTACCGATTAGAAAACGTCCCCATGTCACTTACAACTATTTCTGATATCCGTGCCCGCCAGATCCTCGATTCGCGCGGCAATCCAACGATCGAAGTCGATGTCGAACTCGCAGGCGGCGCAGTAGGCCGCGCTGCCGTGCCCAGCGGCGCCAGCACCGGCGAGCACGAGGCATGGGAACTCCGCGACGGCGTCAAGACCAGCTACCTCGGCAAGGGCGTCACCAAGGCCGTCGCCAGCGTCCAGAAAACCATCGCCCCGAAACTCCTCGGATACAACGCAGTCGACCAGGTCGGCGTGGACAAAAGGATGATCGCCCTCGACGGCACTGCGAACAAAAAGAACCTCGGCGCAAACGCCCTGCTCGGCGTCTCGCTCGCCACCGCCCATGCCGCCGCCGCCGCCCTCGGCATCCCTCTTTTCAAATACCTCGGCGGGCCCAACGCAAAAGTGCTCCCCGTGCCCCTCGCAAACATCATCAACGGCGGCGCGCACTCCGACGCCCCGATCGATTTCCAGGAATTCATGATCGTGCCGAAGGGCTTCGATACATTCAGCGACGCAATCCGCGCAGGCACGGAAATCTTCCACGCCCTGAAAGGCGTGCTCAAGGGCCGCGGCCTCTCCACCGCCGTCGGCGACGAAGGCGGCTTCGCCCCCGGCCTCAAATCCGCATCCGATGCCCTCGAAACCATCGCCGCCGCGACCAAGGCCGCCGGCTATAAATTCGGCAAGGAAGTTTTCATCGCCCTCGACGTCGCATCCAGCGAATTCTACGACGCCGCCACCAAAAAATACGTCTTCAAAAAATCCGACGGCTCCAAGCGCACCGTGGATGAACTCATTTCCTACTACCAGGACCTCCAGAAAAAATACCCGATCGTCTCCATCGAGGACGGCTGCGCGGAAAACGACTGGGACGGCTGGAAGAAGCTCACCGTCGCGATGGGCGCCAAGACCCAGCTCGTGGGCGACGATCTTTTCGTCACGAACGTCGACTTCCTCCGCAAGGGCATCAAGCTCGGCGTGGGCAACTCGATCCTCGTGAAGGTCAACCAGATCGGCACCCTCACCGAGACGCTCGACTCCATCGAGCTCGCCAAGGAAAACGGCTACACCGCCGTCATCAGCCACCGTTCCGGCGAGACCGAGGACACCACCATCGCCGACATCGCGGTGGCGACGAATGCAGGCCAGATCAAGACCGGCTCATTCTCCCGCACCGACCGCGTTGCGAAATACAACCAGCTCCTCCGCATCGAGGAAGAGCTCGGCAAGAACGCCATCTTCGGCGGCAAGATGAAGTAGGAAAACTTCACCGGCACGATTCAAAAAACAGGGCGGCCTTCGCGGGTCGCCCTGTTTTGTTTTCACCCTTCCGGATCCGCGAGCCCCTTCGCCAGCAAGCGCCCAAGCGGCCGGCTCAGCACAAAAAGAATGAGTCCGGAAACAATGCTCGTCCCACCCATTACAAAATGCGGCTTGTAAATAACGTAATACGTATCGTGCATGAAATATTCGGGGCTCGACGGCGTTGGCGCCAGAACCCATCGGCTCGTGGTGAGAAACGGCACGAGGATGAAAACGAAACCCATCAGCATTACCACCACGGATATCAGCCGCACACCCAGCGCCGCTGCCACGGTTGGTTTCATACGTTACGCCACCGGCGCGGGCTCGTTGATGATCGCCCAGAAACAGCCCAGCTGCTTCACCGAGTCAATGAACTGCTGGAAATCCACCGGCTTCACCACGTAGGCATTCGCCCCCAGTAGATAGCTCTTCACCAGGTCGCGCTCCTCGCGTGAGGATGTAAGCATCACCACCGGGATGTGCTTCAGCGTCGCGTCGGATTTCATCTGCCGGAGAACCTCCATCCCATCCACCTTGGGCATTTTCAGGTCGAGTAATACGACCACTGGCAGGTCGGTTGGGCGGTCCGCATAAGTGCCGCGACGATAAAGATAATCCAACGCCTCGGCCCCGTCATTCACCACATCCACATGGTTGGCGAGATGACATTCCTCCAGTGCAACCATGGTCAGTTCTACATCGTGTTTGCTGTCTTCAACGAGAAGGATGCGTTTTATGGATGCCGTCATGGGATTTTATTCTTATCACGTGCCCGCGCGTTGTGCAATCAATGTTGTCACTTTTGCTTTCACATTGGGTGCCTTTTACAAAATCCATTCCATGGATTATTCCTGCTCCCGTTTTCCGCATTCAGGACGCACCGTGAACCGATGCGGCCATGAGCAAACTCTGCCGGCTAGTGCCCGCCCAGGGACGCCGGCGTGTAACGTGCGGGATTGTCGGTGGCGACGCTGCTCTTGCCGTCTCCGCTGCCGCCGCTCTTGCCGGGCCCGAAATCGATGCCGAAGATAATGAACGCCTCCACGCGGGGCGAATCCTGCGTCGTGCCGAAAAGCGGCACGATGTCCAGGTGCGTGTTCGACGTGGGGCGCCACTGGATGCTCGGCCCGATGTTGAATTCCACGCTCGGGTCATGCCGGTTGCCGTGCTCCGTGGTATGGATGAATTCCATTTCCAAGCCCACGCTCAACTTCTGGTCGATCACCGTGTAGCTGATGCCCTGCGCTGCCAGCAACTCCGTGGAGTGCCCGCCCGTGACTTCCTGCTCGCAGGAAAAATTGACGCCATAGTGCCACCGCGGCGCGAGATCCTGCCCGAGGAGCAATTTCACCTCGATGGTGTCGGGATCATGGTCGCCGATCGCATACTCCGCATACAGCGTGGGGTTCAGTGGAATCTTGCCCCAGTCCGCCAGCGCGTAGCGCAACTCGAACGCAACCGAATCCTGCGTGGCGTAGTGGTGCTCGTCCGACGTCCAGTTTTCATAGATATCCAGCTGGAAACGGTACGGAAGCCCGATCTCGATTTCCGACAGGAACTTGCTCTGCGCCGTGCCGTCCCGGTAAAAACGCCCGCGCCACCATTGCTCGAACCCGATCTCGCCGGGCCCCTGCTGCAAGTAAACTCGCGTGGTGGAAAACCGCCGGTCGCCAGTCCACTCGGGCGCTCCATACGCTCCGGTCGGGGCCTCTTCCAGCAACTGGTCGGACACCGTCACCTGCGGCAATTCCGTGGAACTTTGCGCCAGCTTCTCTTTCGCGGTTTTTTCTGAATTCGCCTTGTGCGTCGTCTTCGTCTTGGTTGTCTTCGTGCCTGACGTCGCAGTATCAGCCTGAGAATCAGCAGCGCTGCACACCGCGCAAAGCATCAGCGCAAAAGCGGTCGCGCAGACCAGGGTTCGTGTTCGAAATCGTGAGGGTATCGTGGGTTGTGTCATATCGCGTGGGGGCATTAGCACCCCTCATGCCGGGTCGAATAATAAGATCCCTTTGCAGTGTAAACATCCTCTCCCGACGCGAAAATCTTGCCCGCTTTATGGATAAAAAATGATCGCCATGGGGCTTAGGAGCATAAATACTATCCGCCCCTGATGCAAAAATACCGCCCTTGGGGCCTCTGGCTCCGCATCGCCCTCCCCTTCCTGCTCTTCGTCGTGGCCGGCTCGATCATCCTCTGCGCCTGGCTCTACGCCAGCGCCAGCCGCGAGTCGCGCGACCTCTTCGCCACCCTCGCCCGCACGAACGCCGATTTCATCCGCACATCCCATCTCCCCGCCTCCGAGCGCATGGCCATCGATCTCAGCCGCATCCTCGACATGCAGGTCTGCTTCCGCGAAACCGCTGGAAAAACCGCTGGAAAAATCATCCCGCCGCTCACCGGTGAAACCCCATTCCCGGCGGGAAGCCTAGCCAGCCTCAAGCCATCAGCCGGCGTCATGCGCCTTGGCACCGCCTCCGAGGCCATCGCCGTGCCCATCGACAACACGCACGACCTCATCCTCATCCGTCCCGTGCGCAATGCCGCGGTCCTCCTCCGCCCCTTCACGCTCATCATGCTCCTCTCGTTCTGGATGCTCTCGCTCGTCCTCGCGTGGACACTCACGCGCGGCGTCGTGCGCCCCCTCCGCATCCTCGCCCTCCGCCTCCCGCAGATCGAGAAGGACGACGTCGCCGCACTCCCCGGCACGGACCGCAACGACGAGATCGGCCTCCTCGCCCGCACCTACCTGGACACCCACAACCAGCTCCTCGCCGAACGCGACCGCCGCGAAAAAGCCGAGCGCCTCGCCCTCCTCGGCAAGATGGCCACCGGCCTCGCGCACGAGATTAATAACCCCGTCTCCTCCATCCGAATGCACGTCCAGCTCATGGAATCCGAAAAGCCCTCCGGCTTTTCCGCCGACACCATCCCCATCATCCTCGGCGAGACCGCAAAGATCGAGAGCCTCGTTAATCAATGGATGTTCCTCGCCCGCCCCGCACCCCCGCAGGTCTCCCACGCCTCCCTCGCTGCGCTCGTCGCCGACGTCGTGAAAACATTGCTCCCCCACGCCGCCCACGCCCACGTCCACATCACCACCGCCATCCCCGAAAACCTCACCGCCTCCGTCGATTCCCGCCGCATCCGCCAGGCCATCGGCAACCTCATCGTGAACGCCATCCAGGCCATGCCAACCGGCGGCAAACTCGAAATCACAGGCCGCACCGAAGGCCTGTACGCCCGCCTCGATTTCCAGGACGCCGGCCCCGGCTTCTCCGAAGCCGCCCTCCGCCACTACGCCGACCTCTTCTACTCCGAAAAAGAAGGCGGCATGGGCATCGGCCTCACCGTCACCACCGAAATCATAAAAGCCCACCACGGCACCCTCGAAGTCAAAAACGAGCCCACCGGCGCCCGCGTCACCCTCATCTTCCCAATCTGACTTCCTACTTCCTAAATTTTTCCACTCTCCTCATCCGTCATTCCTTCGTGCTGCTTCATTCGTCATTCCGGCTTCGTCATTCTTTCGGATTTCGTCATTCGTCATTCGTCATTTTCCACCCCTCATCTTCCCCATCTGAACCCTGAACCCTGAACCCTGAAATCTGAACCCTTTTTCATGCGCATATTAATCATCGAAGACGAACACGCCCTAGCCTCCGCCTTAATATCAGTAAGCCGCCGCATGGGCCACACCGCCACGTCCTGCCACTCCGGCCAGCGCGGCCTCGACGAACTCACCCGCTCCGATTTTTCATTGGTCATCCTCGACATCGGCCTCCCCGACATGAGCGGCCTCGCCGTGCTGGAACAAATCCGCAAATCCCACCCCACCCTCGCCGTCCTCATCATCACCGCCCACGGCAGCCTGCAAAACGCCGTCACCGCCAAGAAACTCGGCGCCGAAGCCTACCTCGTAAAACCCCTCGACCTCCAGGAAGTCGAAACCACCCTCCGCCAGTTGCTCGATAGCTCTTCACTGTCCGCTTCTTTAAACTCCCAAAAAGAAAGTGCCAATGGCACACCCGCTTTGCTGGTCGGCGCAGCCGCATGCATGCAGCGCAGCTTCGTCGAGATCGCCCATGCCTGCTCCACCGACGCCCCCGTCCTCATCACCGGCCCCACCGGCACCGGCAAAACCCTCGCCGCCCGCGTCATCCACATCAACAGCTCCCGGCGGGAACACCCCTTCGTCACCCTCCATTGCAGCGCCCTCACCGAGCAACTCCTCGAAAGCGAACTCTTCGGCCACGAAAAAAACTCATTCACCGGCGCCCTCGCCTCAAAGGAAGGCCACATCGAGCGCGCAAAGGGCGGCACCCTCTTCCTCGACGAAATCGCCGATATCTCCCCCGCCGTCCAGGCAAAGCTCCTCCGCTTCGTCGAGGAGCACGTCTTCGTCCGCGTCGGCGGCCGCGAGGACATCCACATCGACCTCCGCCTCATCACCGCGACTAACAAGGACCTCCGCGACGAAGTCCGCGAAAAACGCTTCCGCGAAGACCTCTACTACCGCCTCCACGTATTGGAAATCGAACTCCCCGCCCTTCACCGCCGCATCGAGGACATCCCCGCCCTCTCCTCCGTCTTCCTCGGCGCAATGAACACCGGCCGCCAGCTCCAGCTCGCCCCCGAGACCTTGGAAACCCTCCAGCGCTACCCTTGGCCCGGCAACGTCCGCGAGCTGCGCAACGCCCTCGA
>Ga0068860_100002333_pt1 | contig 19921 bp, 10 predicted proteins | sample KBSSwiS32_FD_66597 | JGI IMG/M metagenome (GOLD analysis project Ga0068860, IMG submission 66597) | Switchgrass rhizosphere microbial communities from Kellogg Biological Station, Michigan, USA - KBS Switchgrass S3-2 | ecosystem: Host-associated > Plants > Roots > Rhizosphere > Soil ...
ATCTTCTCCCTCGACTTTGATGTCCTCGTCCTCCACAACATTCTCGAACCGCCGCACCTCGCTCACCTCCCCATCCGTGAAAACCAGCTGCAGACACACATACGCCGTCTCCTTCGGTACCCAGAGGATCGTGTTGTCCGGATACGGAGGCGACTTGGTGATGTCGTCCCAGGGCGGGAATTCGAACTTCTGGCCGACGCCGCAGTCGTCCACCGAGTAGCGAATCTCGCGCAGGGAATCTCGGTCGTTGAAGAGGGCGAAGTAGAAGGGGCTCCTGTCGTTGGCTTCTTCGAACATGCCCCACTTTCGCTCGGGATCGCCGAGATCGGCTTTCGCCGCGACGAGGATCTCTTCGTCGGGATCGAACCAGAGGGCGTAGGGGCCGGAGACGGCGCCGTCCGTTCCCACGAGTTGAACTTCAACCTTCTGGCGTCCGAGGGGTCACGCGCAGCGGATCGGGGGTGAATTCCGGATTCGGCAACCTGCGGCCGAGCGCTGGGTTGATCCAGGGAAGGTCGCCGGTCGAGTGCCAGGAGGTGTCGGTTTCGAGCCGATAGCGGTACTCGGCCACGGAGGCCTTCTCTTCGACCTCGAAGCGGAGCGACCAACCGCTGTTGGAGCGGCTGGATTCGAGCTTTACCGGAAAGGACGATTCCGTACCCGGCTCGGGCGGAGTCATCGACAACGGCCCTTTCGGCGGGGCCGGCCGGGGTAGGTGCCGCCGGGTCACCCCCGGCTTTTTCTTGAAGAAGATCCGGGGCGGGCTGACCTCCCCGTCCGAGTAGACCAGTTGCATGCAGAGATAGGTGAAACGAGGGGGAATGGGACCGTATGCGGCCTCCGGCGTGCGATCCAGCTCGCAGCCGTCGAGGGAGTAGCGGATCGAGCGGAGCACGTCCCGGTAGGCCCAAACCGTGTTGAAGTACGCGGAGAGAGTGTCCTCGGTAGTGCCGTAGAAATCGACCCAGCTGTTCGTCACCACATGGTCAAGGAAATAATGGGCCTGCCGAATTCGCTCCTTCTCGGGGTCGAACGACAGCCGGAAGCGCCCCGTCCCCTCCCCCTCGGGGTCGATCACCTCGACCTCGACGACCTGCTCGCCGGTCCCGATCGGCCCGAGGTGGAGCGGCCCGACCGATTCGCTCGCCTCTGCCACCTCCTGCCATTCCTCCGCGCCGAGCCGGCGGTAGCGAATCCGGGCGCCCTCGATGACCTTGGCGAGCTGGAAGCGAACATCCCATCCGTCATCCTGCGGTTGGGCGAGCAGGGAAATCCCGTGCTGCGCCAGAGGGAGCGTTTTCGGTGGCTCGTCGGCGAACGCGATGGCGAACGGAATCAGGACGAGGAGTAAAGCGATCGAGCGGAGAAACAGGGAACGCATGCGTGACCTCCGGTGGGGGCGCCCAAGACTACCCCTCTCTTGGACCCGCGCGGAGGTTCGGACGAAACCTCAGGCGGCGATCCGCTCCTCCTCCCAAGGAAATAGGAAAGACTCCGCCGCCAGCTCCGAGTACACCTTCTTCATCTCGGCGACGCGCCGGTCCCAGGTCCAGCGGGCTTCAATGTCCTCCCGGGCCGCCCGACCCAGGCGGTGACGCAGGTCCGCGTCCTGGACCAGACGAAGGATCGCGTCGCCGAGCGCCGCGGCGTCGCGCGCCGGGACGAGCAGGGCGGTTCGGCCGGGTTCGAGAATTTCGGCCGGTCCGCCGACCGCTGTCGCGACCAGGGCGAGACCATAGAGCATCCCTTCGAGGACGACCATCCCGAACGGCTCGTACCGGCTGGGAATCACCTGCACGTCGGCCACCGCGTACCAGCCGGCGACCTGGTCGGGCGTGAGCCAGCCGGTGAACGTGACGTTCCGGCAGAGCGACTCGATCTCCTCGGACGAGCCAGGGAGCCACTGCCGCGCCAGCACCTCTCCCGGGACTCCCGGCGGGCCGCCGACGATCACGAAGCGGGTGTCGGGCGCCTCGGCCAGGACGCGCGGAATCGCTTCGGTCAGCTCGCGGATCCCCTTCCTTTCGACCAGGCGACCGCTGTAGAGCACGACGGCCGACCCGGCGCTCGACCGCCGCACCGCCGCGTGGCGCGCGAGCGTCGTGTCGTCGATGCCGTTACCCACCACGCGCACCCGCCTGCTCGATTCCGGATAGTAGAGGTCGAGCAGCTCGCGCTCGCTGTCGGAGATCGCGATCAGGCGGTCCGAGCCGCGGATCGCCTCTTCCTGCTCGGTGTGGACCAGCCACGGGCTCGGCTCGGCGCCGACTTCGTATTCCGCCCGGTCGACCGAATGAACGTGGTAGACGAGCGGGGTCGCGGTCCTCTCGTGCAGCTCGCGGCCGAGATACCAGAGCATCGAGGTATGAAGATGAAGGACGTCAGGCCGGAAGCGATCGATCAGTCGCAGGCCAAGACCGATCGCTTCGGACCACCGGCAGCGGACGAAGCCGATCCCCTCCGGATCGACGAGGCCGCCCTCTGCGCGCCAGGCCGCGGAGCGGGCGGCGCCGTAGCGCGGGGAATCGAGCACGAGATCCCCTTCGACCAGCAGCACCCCGACCTCCAGCCCGGCGCGCGATGACGCCTTCACCCAACCTCCAACGGCGGTGCCCAACCCGCCGTAGATGACCGGCGGAAATTCGGTGGTCAGGTGAAGGACTCGCATTCAAGGCTCAGAGCCTCCGGAGCCGAATCGCGCGGTATGAAACCGCCCCCGTATGGACCTGGATCCCCAGGAATCCCGGCGATACGCCGCGGTTCGGGTTGGCGTTGCCGAAGACCGAGGTGACGAATCCATTCCAACGGACGGTGTACTGGCCGCCGACGACCTCGATCTCCACGTCGTTCCACTCCCCGGGCTGGAGCGACGAGCCGCGCTGGAAGCGCTGCTCCGCAGGGTTGTTGCCGATCGGCACGTCGTAGACGGCGCCGGTGCGATGTAGGTCCGCGCCGTCGGGTCGCGCCAGCTCGTCAATTTGCGCCTCGAATCCGGTGAGGGCGGCGATCCGCGCCGGGTTTTCGACCACGGTCGGTCCCAAATCCGGCGCCGGCAACCGCGGGTCGCGGCTGCGCACGAAGATCCCCGAATTGTCGTCCCGGCGGTCGATCCGGACCTGCAACCGGAGCACGAAATTGGCGAACGCTTCGGCGCCGTAGAGCAAGAGGCCCCAATCGGACCCCGGCCGGGCGGTGAGCACGTTTTCCCCCGCCACCAAGTCGAAGCTCCCCGGCCCGATCTGCTGCCAGATTGCGAGACTCGCCGCCGTGCCGTCGAACAGCGACTCGAAGCCGGTTTCGAGCGCCGGCGGGGCTTTCGGGGCGACCAGGTGCTCGGCCATCCGGCGGGCGAGCGCCACGCCGGAGAGCATCGGGTTCGGCGAACCAATCGTCGGCAGGAGCGCCGGCCCAATCGCGTAGGCGTTGACGACGTGGTGGAACCGGCCGTTCGGAGTGGTCACCGAGGCGCCGGGGTCGATGCCGAAGCGCAGCGTTCCCGCCTCGTGGTGGGTGGTGCCCAGTCCGTCGCGCTGCTGCGCCGCGACGTCGGTAAAACCGCCGCCCAGGGCGAAGATGTCGCGCACCTTGCGGGCGGTCGCATCCATCGCGTCCCACAGCTCCCGGTCTTTGGCGGTCTGCGGGCTCTCGCCCGGAGTCGCCGGAACCTTCGGATTGCCGAACTGGACGAAGGCCCGCGGCACGCCGAACTCGTCCGTCTCTCCCCCGAGGACGACGTGGCTCGCCGGGTTGTCGGCCTGCATCTCGCCGATGCCGCGGAGCGTGATGACCACGCTGTCCTCGTCCGCCTGACGGAAATCGGCGAGCGAGTCGACGTCCGGCATCTTCTGGAACAGCTCGGCTTCCGAGTTGGTGCCGATCCCCTTGATTCCGGCCGCCGTGATCTGAAGGTGGTAGTAGCCATGGCTCCCGTCGCCGAAGGTATGGCGGCACTTGAGGAACAGGGCCGAAGCCTGAAGATCGCGGCTGGGGTCGAGCCCCAGCGAGCTCCTCGGGATGCGGATCGTGTAGTTTGACCGCAGGTGGGCGATCAGGTTGCCGCCGATCGCCGAGGCGCCGGACGAGGCGCCGAACGAGACCAGCGCCAGGCGGGTGCTCTCGATCGTGCCGGCCGCGAGCACTACCACGCCGCGCTCCGGGAGCGGGATGACGCCCAGGTTGGTGTGGATGGCGCGCACCACTCCGGTGCCATCCGTCACGTCGGTTTCGAGCCAGGTCGCGTGGCAGTTGGGCACCACCATCAGCCGCTTTTTCGCATCGTCGCCGCCCGACTCGTTCCACGCCTGCCGGGCCGCGCGGATCAGCAGCGGCACCGAGCTGAACTTGTTGATCGGAAAAAATCCGGAACGCGACGCCCGGCCCTGGACGGCGAGCGGCGCTTCGAGGCGCAGCATCCGCCGCTGGGTTTTCGGAAGTCCGGGAGGGACGTTCAGATGCAGCGGCAAATCCCCCAGGGGAATCGCTTCGGAGATCTCGGCGTGGTGATCGAACAGCCGCTGGCGAAGCGTCTCGTGCATCGCGCCGAAGACGAAATCGTTGGTCTCGGTGACGCCGATCTGCTCGGCCGACTCGGCGAAAAACCGGTCGTTCAAATCGCTCACCACCGCCTCCGGCCAACGGCTGCGCGCCATCTCGGTGTCGGTCGGGGTGTCGAGCAAACGGGGGGACCAGCCGCCCCAGAACAGAGAGCGACCGCCGATGCAGTAGGCGAGCCCGGGAAATCCGGCGGTGACGTCGGAGCGCCAAGGGAGTCCCCAGACCTCGGCGCGCGGAACCCCGGGGTCGGTGGTCGTGGGCGGCGGCGGGTTCAGGCCGAGGGTCGGAAGGTTCTGGAAATGCTCCGCAAGCAGGAAGGGCCCGGCCTCGAGCACGAGCACCCGGTGGTTGCGGAAGCGGTCGCCGTAGAGCACGTGCTGGGCGAGAGCCCCGCCGAACGAACCGCCGCCGAGAACCACGATGTCGAAGGGCCGCCCTCCGGGGGCGGTGGTGCTCGCGAGGGCCTCGTCCAGACCGTTGCACACGTAGCGGCCGAGAACGTCTTTGCTGAAGTCGGTGTACTGGGGCGTGGGGCTGGTGGCCATACTAGAATTCCTCCTTCTTTCCACTTTAGACAGGCGCAGAGGCGGACATTTCGTTAGCGATGTCGCATAGCAAGAAAATAGACACCGCCCCGCGGCGGACGTTGAGTCTCCGCCGACCCGGCGACCGAAGCCGCTCTCTTCGGTATTCGCCGCACGCGGGCGTTTTTTGACCGGGGTGCAACCTTTTGCAGGAAGGCTCCGTACATCGCTGTCATCCAGGCGCCGAGTCCGGCGCCTCATCCATACAACTTTGACTTGCCGCGGAGGCCCTCTAAGGGCTCCGTCGGCGAGCGCTTGACCCCTAGGAGTTCCGTCCGATGCGTTCCTTTTTGCTCCGCTCCGTCTCCGCCTTCGCCCTCCTCACCGCCTTCGCGGTGCTCCCCGCCTCGGCCGCCGCGGCCGGTCCGGCCGATTCGTTTTCCGTCACCAACGTCCGGGTTTTCGACGGCGTTCGGGCGATTCCAAACGCCACGGTGGTGGTTCGGGACGGCGAGATCGTCGCGGTCGGCCCGCGCGTTCACGCGCCGTCCGATCTGCCGGAAATCGACGGCACCGGCTCGACCCTGCTGCCCGGATTCATCGACTCGCACGGCCACTCCCGCGACCGGCGCGAACTGGTGCGTTCGGCGGAATTTGGCGTCACCACCTTGATGGACATGTGGTCGCTGCCGCAATACGTCGCCCGGATGAAGCGCGAGCAGGAACGGGGCGACGCGACCGATCGGGCCGATATGTGGAGTGCGATCAGCCCGGCGACGCTGCCCGAAGGGTACCCCTACAACTTCACGCCCCAGATCGAACATCCGACGCTGTCGAGCGCGGCGGAAGCCGACGCCTTCGTCGACGCCCGGTTCGCCGAGGGCTCGGATTACCTGAAGCTGATGCTTGAGGACATGTCGGTCACCTCCCCGTTCACCATCCCGACGCTCGACGCCGACATGATTCGCGCGCTCACCCGGGCGACCCACCGGCACCATGCGCTCGCCGTGGCCCATGCCACCAAGGGGGAGCTCGCGGAGCTTGGGGTCGACCACGGAATCGACGCCCTGATGCACGTATTCGTCGACGAACCGATCAGCTCGGCCCTGACCTCGAAGATCGTGCGGAAGGGAATCTTCGTCGTCCCGACCCTCTCCGTCGAGGAATCGTTCGTCGACGCCTCCGGCGGAGCCGAAGTGGTGGCCGACCCGGACCTCGGGCCGTACCTCACTTCGGATGAGATCGCCTATCTGCTCTCCTCCCCCGGCCTGCTCACCCCGGAGCAGCTCGGGATCGCCAAGGCGAACGTAGGCGCCCTCCGCGCGGCAGGCGTGCCGCTCCTTTCAGGGACCGATTCGCCGATCTACGGGGCGGCCCTCCATCGCGACCTGGAGCTGCTCACCCTCGCCGGCCTTACGCCGCGCGAAGCGCTGATCGGAGCCACCTCGGCGGCGGCCAACGCGTTCGGCCTCAGCGACCGGGGCCGCATCGCCCCGGGCCTGCGCGCCGACCTGCTTCTGGTCTCCGGCAACCCCCTCGAAGACATCAAGGCCACCCGCCGGATTCAGCACATCTGGAAGACCGGCGTCGAAGTCGAGCGTCCGCTTCCCGCGCTGTTCGGCGCGGCGAACCGGTCGGCGGCGTCGAGCCTAAGCCCGGTGTGCGGGCACGGACTCTGAGGAAAAGACCGATCCTTCGGCCGGGATCGGTGATCCCGCGCCAGGGATCAGCGATTTTGGCCCAAAATCGTTGGTCCTTCGGCCGGGATCAGTGATCCCGCGGCAGGGATCAGCGTTTTTGGCCCAAAATCGTTGGTCCTTCGGCAAGGATCAGTGATCCCGCGGCAGGGATCAGCGTTTTTAGCCCAAAATCGTTGGTCCTTCGGCAGGGACCAGTGATCCCGCGGCAGGGATCAGCGTTTTTGGACCAAAATCGTTGGTCCTTCGGCAGGGAACGGTGATCCCGCGGCCGGGATCAGCGTTTTTGACTCCGGATCGAGATGCCCGCGATCCGAATCACCCATCTCGACGGTCCCGCCAGGGAAGTACTCGCGCCAGCGGCGCGTGACGGTCGCGGCGGTCTCCAGGTCGGCGAACAACTCTTTGGGAAACCATGGCTTGGTGCGGGCGTCGATCACGATCGGCGCCTCGTAGGAGAGATGATGCCGCACGACGTCGGTCGAAGCGGCGTGGATGTCGGCCGCCGGCTCGAAGCGGGTGAAGGTCGTCCAGAGGAAGTTCATCGCGCTCGCCGCAGCCCGCTTGGGCTCGTCCGAGAGCACCACGAGCGGCCAGGCGGCAAACGCCGGGTGCTTTGCGAAGCGGGCAGCCGCGTCCCGCTCCGCTTCGAACGACGGTCCGCCGACCACCAGACAGCCAGGGCAGAAGACGTGGACCTCGGTGCAGCCGATCGGCAGCTCCGCCGCTTGGAATTCGCGCGGCAATTCCCGAACCGGGTCCCCCAGCCCCAGCCAAACGCCTTTGGAACCTTCGTTCACCTTCGGCCCGGAGTAGTCGAGCGTGTCCATCGACAGGTTCGAGAAGACGTAGAGGTCGGTTTCCGGACGCGTCCGTTCGAGCAGATGGACCAGGGTGGCGCGGAAATCTTTGAGATCGACCGGCTGGTCGGTGACCAGCAGAAACTTGGTGAGCGACAGCTGCCCTTCGCCCAGGATGCGAAACGCGCTCGCCATCGCCTCGCGCCGGTAGCGTTCGCGGACCACCGCTCCGGCGAGCGAGTGGTAGCCCGTTTCGCCGTAAGACCGGAGATCGCGTACGCCGGGCATGACCAGCGGAAAGAGCGGCGAGAGCAACTCCTGGAGCAGGTCGCCGAGGAAGAAATCCTCCTGCCGCGGTTTGCCGACCACGGTCGCGGGGTAAATCGCGTCCTTCCGCCGGGCGATCTTCTCGACCTCGAACACCGGATAGTCGTGCTGGAGCGAGTAGTAGCCGTAATGGTCGCCGAACGGCCCTTCCGGCCGGCGGACGCGCGGCGGCACTTTGCCGATCAGGGCGAATTCCGCGTTCGCGACCAGGGGGTGCGGTCCGACGCCCTCGACCAATCCGAGCTTCTGCCCGGCGAGCAGCGACGCGAGCATCAGCTCGGGAACGTTTTCCGGCAGCGGCGCGATCGCCGAGAGGATCAGCGCGGGCGGCCCGCCCAGGAAGACGGTGACCGGCAGCGCCTCGCCGCGAGCCTCGGCGACCGCGTAATGAAAACCACCGCCCTTGCCGATCTGCCAATGCATTCCGGTGGTCCGCTCGTCATACACCTGGAGGCGGTACATCCCCAGATTGTGACCGTGGCCTTGCGGGTGCTCGGTGTAAACGAGAGGCAGGGTGACGAACGGACCGCCGTCTTCCGGCCAGGTGGTGAGCACGGGAAGCCGATCGAGCCGCACCTCGTCTCGATTCTTCGTCACCACTTCGGAGACCGGCCCGGAGCGCCCGCGCTTCGTGCCCACCCGCAGCGCCTCGAACGCGACGTCGCGCGCCCCCCAGAGCTTCGCGGGAGTGGGCGGCAGAATCTCCTGCGCGAGCGAGACCAGACGCCGAATCAGCTCGAACGGCCGTTTGCCGAACGCGATCTCGGCCCGCTTCGGCGTGCCGAACAGGTTCGTGACCAGCGGAAAGTCCGCTCCGCGAACCTGGGTGAACAAGAGCGCCGGCCCGCCCGCCGCGATCGCCCGGCGGTGGATCTCGGGGACCTCCAAACGGGCATCGACCGGCGCATCGACCACCGCGAGATCGCCCTCGCGGCGCAGTCGATCGAGAAAGACCCGCAGGTCGGGGAGGGTGGGCTCGCGCATCGGAAGGGAGAGTGTACCCGCGGATAGGACTGTGGAGTGCGGCACTCCAAACTCGTCTTTCAGGTAACTTTCGCCCCTCGCCGCCCGTATGGCGTGAACGGCGCGATATGGTCGCCGCGCGACACTTCACCTAGCGAACCGCACTTGAACGAACCTCCCCGTTTTCGAGGGGAATGAGGACTTTGGCGATGATTCCAGCGATTCAGCCCGTTCCGCCCCCATCCCGCCGTCGTGTTCGAGGCCGAATGCGCCGGGTGCTCTTGATCGCCGCCGGGACCTTGGGGGTGCTGCTCCTGCTGGTGATCGCGTTCGCCCTCTGGTTCTGGATTCAGATGACCGCGAGCCTGCCGCAGCTCGATGGGCGGGCGTCGGTGCCGGGCCTTTCGGCCTCGGTCGAGATCGAGCGCGACGCGCTCGGGGTGCCGACGGTCCGCGCCGCCAATCGCGCCGACGCCGCGCGCGGGCTCGGTTTCCTTCATGGGCAGGACCGCTTCTTTCAGATGGACCTGCTGCGCCGCCAGGGGGCGGGCGAGCTTTCCGAGCTGTTCGGTCCGGCCGCGATCGAGCTCGACAAGCAGCACCGCATCCATCGCTTCCGGAGCCGCGCCGAGAGCCGCCTCAAGAGCCTGCCCGAATCGCAGCGCCAGGTGCTCGAAGCCTATGCCCAAGGGGTGAACGCGGGCCTCGCGAGTCTCGGCGCGCGGCCGCCCGAGTACCTGGCGATCCGGATGCAACCCGCATCCTGGCGGCCGGAGGACTCGCTGTTGGCGGTCTTTTCGATGTACTTCGCGTTGAACGACGAGCGCGGCAAGCACGATTCCGATCGCGGCCTGCTGCGCGATCTTCTACCGCCCGAGCTGGTCGCCTATCTCACGGCGGACGGCACCGAGTGGGACGCGCCGCTCGAAGGGGGGCCGATCCTGCCGCCGCCGATGCCGGGTCCGGAGGTCTTCGACCTTTCCCACCAGCCGCCGATCGCCGCCCCCGCGAGAGCCGCCGCCCTGGCTCCGACGGCTCCCACGGCCGCAATCGCCGGTCTCTTCCCCGAACTTGCGCCCGCCGACCGGATCGCCGTGGGCAGCAACAACTGGGCGCTTTCCGGCGCCCATACCGCCGACGGCCGCGGGATGCTCGCCAACGACATGCATCTTGGGATCGGCGTGCCGAACACCTGGTACCGCGCCTCGCTGATCTGGAACGACGCGAACGGCGCCAGCCGGCGGACCACGGGGGTCACGCTCCCCGGCACGCCGATGGTGGCGGCCGGCTCGAACGGCCATGTAGCCTGGGGCTTCACCAACAGCTACGGCGACTGGACCGATCTGGTCGAGCTCGATTTCGATCCGAACCACCCGAAGGTCTACGGCACGCCGTCCGGTCCGAAGCCGTTCGAGCACTTCGAGGAGACGATCCGGGTCAAAGGGCGTCCGCCGGTCAAGATGACCGTCCTCGAGACGATCTGGGGACCGGTGATCGATAGCGATCACGCCAAACGCCCCCGGGCGCTCGCGTGGACCGCCCACCATCCGGAAGCGATCAATGTCGCAAGCCTCGATCTCGAGACGGCGGGTAACGTCGCCGAGGCGATCCATGCCGCGCACCAAATCGGCATTCCGCCGCAGAACTTCACCGTGGTCGATGCCGAAGGGCACGTCGGCTGGACGATCATCGGTGCGATCCCGCGCCGCTTCGGCTGGGACGGGGCGACCCCCGTCTCCTGGGGCGACGGTACGCGTGGCTGGAACGGTTGGCTCGCCGAGACGGAAATCCCGACGATCATCGATCCTCCCGATGGCCGCATCTGGACCGCGAACAACCGGACCACGCAAGGCGAATTCCTGGCGAAACTGGGCAACGGCGGCCATGATCTCGGCGCCCGCGCGCGGCAGATCCGCGACGACCTGGCGAAGCTCGAAAAAGCAACGCCCAAGGATTTCCTGGCGATCCAGCTCGACGACCGCGCCCTGTTCCTCGCTCATTGGCGCGACCTCGAGCTGGCGGCCTTGACGCCCCAGGCGCTCGCCGGACATCCCGAGCGCGCGGAGATCCGGCGCCTGCTCGAAACCACCTGGACCGGCAAGGCGTCGGTCGATTCCGTGGCGTTTCTGGCGGCGCGGAACTTTCGGGCCAACCTGCTCGAGCTGGTCTTCTCCCCGATCACCGCCAGCTGCAAGGCCGCCGATCCGAATTTCGACGTCTGGCAGTTGAACCAGCTCGAAGGGCCGCTCTCGGAGATGTTGGAAAAGCGGCCCGCGCACCTGCTCGATCCGAAATGGAAGAGCTGGGACGAGCTGATCCTCGCCGCGATCGACCGCTTCCCCGAAGACACGAAGCAGCTCGGCCCGAACCTTGCGGACCGGACCTGGGGCCGACGCAACACCTCGCGTTTCCAGCATCCGATCGCGCAAGCGATTCCCGCCCTCGGCCGCTACCTGAACGCCCCGCGTCATGGCCTGCCGGGAGATCAGAACATGCCGCGCGTCCAGTCGCCCGGTTTCGGCGCCTCCGAGCGGCTCGCGGTCTCCCCCGGAGCGGAAGAGAAAGGCATTTTCCACATGCCCATCGGCGAGAGCGGCCATCCCCTCTCGCCCTATTACATGGCCGGTCACGAAGCGTGGGAAAAAGGCGAGCCGACGCCGTTCCTACCCGGTAAGGCGGTCCACCGGCTGACCCTGGGTCCGCCGACCGGCGGCAAGTAGGAATGTAAGGCGAGGGCGCATGGCATTGAAACTGCTGAGCCGTTTCGCCATGCGTCCTCGCCAGCTTGGCCTTCGCCGCGGTTTGCGCGGCCTCGCCCTTTTAGGTTGTCTCCTCGTGGCTCCGGCCGCGTCTCTGGCCAAGGACAACCCCGACCTCGCCCCGCCGTTTCGCCAGTTCCTCGAAGACGTCGAGCTCTTGATCACCAAGGAGGAGAAGAAGGCGTTTCTGGCGCTCGAAAAAGATTACCAGCGCGAGGCGTTCATCCGCGGGTTCTGGAAGGCGCGCGATCCGTATCCCGAGACGCAGCGCAACGAAATGGAGATCGAATGGCGCCGCCGGCTGGAGGAGCGCAAGGTTCGCTACCCGGAAAAGGTCGACGACCGCGGGCGGGTCTACCTGCTCAAAGGCGAGCCCTCGTCGATCTACAACACCGATTGCGGCCTCTTCCTGCTGCCGCTGGAGATCTGGACCTACCCCACGGGCAAGGACGGCATCGGCACCTTCACTTTCCTGTTCCGCCGGCCGGCGGCCTCCGGCCCGTACAAGCTCTGGCGACCGAGCGAAGGGTGGGCCGTGCTGTTGCCCGCGTTCCGCGACAACGCGGACCTCGGCAACGAGGAGCGGTTCATCCAGCTGGTCAACCTGCGCTGCCTCGGCCAGGCGGCGCTCATCCGGCGGGCGATCTACGACGTAAAGGTGGAAGACCAGGGGAGCGAGCTGGAGATCGCCCAGTCGAAGCCGGCAAAGAAAGGCGACAACGAGTGGCTCGCGAGCTTCAAGGTCGTTTCGACCGACGTGGGCGACGACGATCCCCGCCTGAACGCCCGGTTGGATGGCATCGAAGTCGCGCCCGGTCGCGGGCAGCACCTCCGCGTCCGCGCGCTGCTCGCCGTCCCTTCGGCCGGCGCCACGGCGGCCGAAATCGCCGGCGCGCCGAGCTACGAGTTTCTGGTCACCGGCGAGGTGTTGAAAGAGAACGAGCTGTTCGATTCGTTCCGGGTGCGCTTCGACCTGCCGAAGACCGAGGGCGCGCCGCCCGGCGATCTGCCCCTCGCCGTCGAGCGCGAGCTTCGGCCCGGCCAATACAAATGGGTGCTCAAGGTCGAGGAGCTGGCGACGAAAAAAGCGGTCCGCTTCGAGCGCGACGTCGAAGTCTCGGCCGGCTCGGGCGCGACGGCTCCGGTAGCGGCGACCGGGAACGTCGAAGGTACCTCGGGCGCGGCCCCCGCGCTCCTGCCGCAGGTTCCCGCCGTGCCGATCCGACTCCTGCGGCCGGCCGGCGACCTGCAATCCGGCACCGTGAGGATCGACACCGAAATCGGCGATCCGCGCATCGTCAAAGTCACGTTCCAGCTCGAAGACAAGCCCATCCTGACCAAGGGAAAGCCGCCCTACAGCGTCGAGCTGAACCTCGGCTCGCTGCCGGCGAGCCGGACGGTGCGGGCGCTCGGCTACGACAACACGGGAACCCTGATCGGCAGCGACGAGCTGGCCCTCAATCCGGGCGGCCAGCGCTTCGCGGTGCGCCTGCTCGAACCGCGGCCGGGGCTCGATCCGGGAGGGCGGCGAAGCGCCGAAGCGGAGATCAAGGTGCCGGACGGCGAGGCGCTCGACCGGCTGGAGCTGTTCGTCGACGAGCGGCGGGTGGCGACGCTCTACCAGCCCCCCTGGCTGCAACCGATCGAGCTGCCAAAAGGCGGCGCGATCGTCTCGGTGCGGGCGCTCGCCTACCTCGCCGACGGCCGCACCGCGGAGGATCTCGTGGTGCTGAACGCGCCGGGCGAGATCGGCCACGTCGAGGTGCGACTGGTCGAGCTGCCGGTGGAGGTCCACGACGCCGCGGGGCACGCGGTCCCGGGACTTGCCGCAAGCGATTTTTCGGTCGTCGAGGACGGCGTGCCCCAACAGCTGCTGCGCTGCGAGCGGGTGGAAAACCTGCCGATCCGCGCCGCCCTGCTCCTCGATACCTCGGCCTCGATGGAATCCGCGCTCGGCCAGGTGCAACAGGCGGCCGGCGGATTCCTGCGCGGCGCGCTCAAAGCCGGCGATCGGGCCGCGGTGCTGCGTTTCTCGGAAAAACCGGTGGTCGAAGTGCCGTTCACGGCCGAGGTCGACAAGTTGGTCGCGGGCCTCGCGGGGCTCACAGCCGAGCGGAGCACCGCCCTGTTCGACAGCGTGATCTTCGCGCTCGATTACATGAAAGGGCTCGCCGGTCCGCGCGCCCTGCTGGTGCTGACCGACGGCGGCGACAAGTCGAGCCGCTTCGATTTCGACCAGACGCTCGAAGCCGCGCGGCGGAGCGGCGTCGTGATCTACGCCATCGGCTTGTCGCTGCCGCGGAGCGAACTGGCCGCCCGCCATCACCTGGAAAAGCTGGCAGAAGCGACGGGGGGCCTGGCTCTTTTCCCGAACGACGCCGCGGAGCTGGGCGACCTTTATCAAGCGATCGATCGCGACCTGCGCGCCCGCTGGCTGCTCTCGTACCAATCCACCCAATCGACCGGCGACGGCAAGTTCCGCAAGGTGGAGGTCGCGCTCAAACGTCCCGGGCTCGAAATCAAAGCCCCGGCCGGGTACGCGCCCTGAACCTACCGAAAACAAAAAGACCCGGCGGGCCACCTCGGAGGTGACGGGCTCGCCGGGTTTCCAGATCGCCGCTCAAAGCGGCGTACTGGAAAGATCTTTACTGGAAGCTGACGATCGCCCGCCGCGCACCGTAGCCGACGCGGCCGCCCGGTCCGAAAATCACGCGGTTCAAGCCGAGGTAGAGGGTCGAGCCATCGGCCGCGGGTCCGAGCGTGTCGGGGAGCTGGAACAGCCGCTTGGTGTTCGGCGTCTGGAGGAGGGTCGCCGGCTCGCCCCAGCTCAAGAACTGGTTCTTCACCGTGAATTTGAGCGAGCCGTTGGTGAGCGCGAGGCTCGCGTTCGCCAGGTTGTCGACCACGCCGCCCTGGCAGCTCGAATAGACGCCCAAGGTCCCCACGGGATTGGCGACGCCGGCCGCGAGCGGGTTGCTCAGAATCTGCACCTCGGCGCACGACAGGGTCGTTCCCCCGGCCCCCCCGCCGAAGCCGTCGTTCGTCGAGGAGTCGCCCAAATCGGCGGTAAAGCCGCAGGGGGTGCCTTCGTATTCGATGGTCACGTTCGCCTGGGTGCAACCGGCGGGAAGGGCGATCTTGAGCGCCGCCTGCTTCCAGCCGGGGGAGGCGGGGCAACTTGCCGGGACCGCGACCGCGGCGCAGGCGCCGCCGGGCTGGAACGACACGCCGGTAAAGCCGGGGGTCACTCCGACCGCGCAGGTCTTCAAGTCGATGACGAAAAAACCCCCAACGGGGCCGACGGTGGGGCACACAGCGAACGCGGTGCCGCTGGCGAGTACCAGGGCGAGGAGAGCGGGGACGAGGAGACGAGAGAGTTTCATGGCAAATCCCTTTTTCAGTTGAGGCGGAGCGTCTCGGGAGTCGGTGTTTCCGCCGGTTGTGCCCGACTGACAACGCAAGGTGGGCGCCAGCCGGGCCAGGCGCCCCTCCTTGGGCCTATTTCTCTGTGAATACAGCGGGTTGCGCGATCTGCCGCGCTCGCCGGAAGCGAGCTCCATTAGGGTGCGTTCGCCATAACTCGGGTGTTTTCACCCCAGTTCCGAGGTATCCTTCCGGGCATCTGAGGCACATCGAAATGCTCGAACGGCTGCTCGAAATCGGCAAGCTGGTGCTCGCCGAGCGGGACCTGGACTCGGTGCTCTCTCGCGCGCTCGACGGGTTGATCGAGCTGTGCGGCGCCGAGCGCGGCATGATCGTGCTCGAAGAGGGAGGCGAAACGAGGTTCGAAGCGGCGCGCAACCTGGATCGTCAGGACATCGAGCGGCCGGAATTCGAGGTTTCGCGCACCGTGCTCGACAAGGTGCGCGCCGAAGGGGTCGGCTTCTGGAGCCCGAACGTGCTCGAAGATCCGAGCGTCGGCTCACGCCAGAGCGTCTTGCGGCTGCGCATCCTCTCGGTGATCTGCCTGCCGATCCGCCGGCAGGACGAGCGGCTCGGCCTGATCTATCTCGACAACCGGAAGGCGACCGGCGTGTTCACGCCGGAAACCGCGCGGCTGATCGAAAGCTTCGCCGATCTGATCTCGCTCGCCGCGGCGAACGCGATCGAGCGCCGCCGGCTCGCGGCGGGGATCGAGGAGCTGGGTCGGAAGCTGCGCTCCGAGCAGCGGTTCGACGCGATCCTCGGCCACGATCCGAAGCTGCTCGCGGTACTCGAACGGGTGGCGCAGGTGGCCGACTCGGACGTGCCGGTATTGATCGCGGGCGAGAGCGGCACGGGTAAGGAGCTGATCGCCCGCGCGCTCCATTTCGGCAGCCGGCGGCGCGAGCGGCCGTTCGTCGCGATCAACTGCGGCGCGCTGCCCGAAACGTTGCTCGACTCCGAGCTGTTCGGCCACGTGCGCGGCGCTTTTACCGGCGCGGTCGCCGATCGGGCCGGCTGGTTCGAGCGGGCCCAAGGTGGCACGATCCTGCTCGACGAGGCGGGCGAGATGCCGCCGAGCCTGCAAGTCAAGCTGCTGCGCGTGCTGGAAAACCGCGAGGTGGCGCGGGTCGGCTCGACCACGGTGAAACGCACCGACGCCCGGGTGGTCGCCGCGACCCACCGCGACCTCGGGGCCTTGGCGCGCGAAGGGAAATTCCGCGAGGACCTGCTCTACCGCCTGAACGTGGTCGAAATCGAGATGCCGCCGCTGCGCGAGCGGCCGGCGGATCTGCCGCTCCTCGCTCGCACCTTCCTCGACCGGGCGAACGAGAAGCACGGCCGGGATCGCCGGTTCTCGCCGCGCGCCGAAAGGCTGCTCCAGGCCTACGGCTACCCGGGAAACATCCGCGAGCTGCAAAACGCGATCGAGCGGGCGGTGTTGATCGCACGAGGCTCTGAGATCGGCGTCGAAGATCTGCCCGAAGCGATGCGCGCCGCCGCGGCGCGCGGCGATTCGGGACCAGAGGCCGGATCGAGCTTCCGCGCCGCGAAACAGCGGTTGATCGAACAGTTCGAACGGTGTTGGATCGAGTCCGCGCTCTCGACCGCGAAAGGCAACATCAGCGAAGCGGCGAGGGCATCGGGGCTCGACTACAAAAACTTCTACGCCAAGATGGCCCGCTACGGCATCGAGCCGGGCGGTTTCAAGGGCGGCCCCCACGCTTGAGCCGCTCGGCGCGCGCCAGCTCGGCCAACTCCCGCCGGGCAATTGCCTGAAGATCCGCGTCACCCATAGCCTCCGCGCGGCGCGCCCCTTCGACGAGCCCCGCCCGCGCGGCATCGAACCGCCCGGCCCGGCGATCGAGACGGGCGAGCGCGAGGTCGGCTTCGATCATTCCCCCTTCGTCGCGGACCTCCGCGAACAACTTCCTGGCCGAGCCGCAGGCCTGGCCCGCGGCGGCGAGGCGGTCCCGCCGGTCGAGCAGGCCGCAGCGACCGAGCAGCACGCTCGCTTCCGCACTCCGGTCCCCCAATTGCACGTAGAGCCGGCGCGCCCGATCGAGCGCGCTCTCCGACTCGTCCAGCCGCCCGAGCTCGAGCAGGACCATCGCCTGGTTGTTGCGCGACGCCGCCTCGCCGCGAACGTCGGACATCTCGCGCTGCAACTCCAGAAGCTGCTCGAACGTCTCGACCGCCTCGGCGAGGCGGCCTTGCCTCCGCAGCACGATCGCGCGGCCGTTCAGGCCGTAGGAGACGCCGGCCTGCCAGCCCGCCTGTCCAGCGAGCTCCACTGTCCGGTCGAACGCGACGAGCGCTCCGGGCAGGTCGCCGCGCAGGGTGCTCAGCGCGCCGATCTCCTTCCAGGCGAGCGCCTCGCCGGCCGGATGCCCCCCCGTGGCGTAGGCCGCACGCGATGCATTGGCAGCGGCGAGCGCCGGATCGAGCCGGCCCAACTGGCGTAGCGCGCTTGCGGCGAAAAACTGCGCCCGCGCGACCAGCAGATGGGCGCCCTTCGCCCGGCCTTTCTCCGCGGCCCGGTTCGCGGCGCGTAGCTGCTCTTCCAGGTCGCTGGTGGAGCTGGCCACTTTCGCTGCGAGGATGTCGATCCGCGGATCTTCACTCGCGGGGGGCGGCAACCGGCGCAACGTGATCAGGGTGGTGGCCGCCCCTTCCGTCTGCTCTCCGGCGACCTGCGCGTTCGCCAGGCCGAGCCCGTATTCGAGGTTGCCGGGAAACTTGCGATAGAGCCGCTGGTAGAGCGCGATCTCGGCCGCCGAGTCGCTCGAAAGCCCCCGATAGCGCGCCTCGATCTCCCAGCGGTCGGGCTCGGGCAGATCGGCCGAAAGCTCGAAGGCCCGGCGCGCGGCGGCCTGAGCCTCGCGGTCGTGGCCCAACAGAGTGAGCGCCCCGGCGAGCGCCCAGGGGATGCGCGGGTTTTGCGGATCTTCGTCCGCGGCGCGCTCCAGGACCCGGCGCGCGGCCGGCGCGTCGAGGCGCCGGAGATCGGCGAGACCTTCGGCCAGAAGCGGGGCGGCCGAAGCCGCCTGCACCGAATGCGAAGAACGCAGGGCGAGCCAACCGCCGACGCCCAAGCCCAAGACTCCGAGCACCCCGAGGAACCAAACGGCGCGCCGCCCACCCAATCGCCGCAGGCCGCGCCGAGAAGCCGCGGCGAAGACTCGATCCGGCAGGCTCTCGTCCCCTTCGAGAGAGCGGACGACCGCCGCGGCGCTCGCCGGCCGGTCGCCCGGCTCGCGCGCTAGGCAGGCGAGGATCGCCCGCTCCCAGCGCGGATCGAGGTCCGGCATCCAATCGGAGGGGGGCTTCGGTTCTTCATACAGACGGCGAAGCGCGGTCTGAAACGCGCCGCCCCCTTCGAACGGCAGATGGCCGGTGACCATCTCGTAGAGCACGACGCCGAACGCATAGAGGTCGGAAGCCGCGGTCGCGAGCTCGCCTCGCACCTGCTCGGGAGCCATGTACGCGGGCGAGCCGAGAATGCTGCCGGCCTGAGTGAGCGTGGTCGCCTCGACCCCTGAGAGGAGGCCGCCGGGCTCGCCGCCCAGGTCCGCCCGGGCGAGGCCGAAATCGGTGACCACGGCGCGGGTGCCTCCCGCTTCCGGCACCAGCATCACGTTGCCCGATTTGAAATCTCGATGGATGACGTGCGCCCGGTGCGCGGCGTCGAGGCCCGCGGCGGCCTGGCGCACGATCTCCAGAGCTTCGTCCGGCGCCATCGGCCCGGAACGCTCCAGCCGCTCGGCGAGCGTACTTCCCGCCAGCCGCTCCATCGAGACCAGCACGAGGCCCTCGGAATCGCCCTCCCGGCGCCCGCGCGGCGGCGCGGCGAGCACCAGGTCGTAAAGCCGGCAGACATTCGGGTGGGTCACCTGCCGGGCGAGATGGATCTCCCGCTTGAAGCGCAGCAACAGCCCTTCGTCGGCCGCGAGATCGGGGCGCAACAGCTTGAGCGCCACCCGCTCGCCTAGCTCTGAATCCTCCGCCTCGTAGACCTCGCCGGCGGCTCCCGTGCCCAGCAGATCGATCACCTGGAAACGCCCGGCGAGGCGGTCGCCTGGACGGAGCGCTCCCCGGGAGGCTCCGGAGCCCCCCTCGCTCTTTCGGTCGGCGCCGGATCCTACGGACGCCGGGCTCGCTTCGCTCATCTCGGGCTCCACAAGAACGAACGCCGTCGCGCTCGCACTGCCTCACGCATCGGCTTTCGATCTCGGCGCGCCAATTCTGACACCGTGGACCCCGAACGGGGGGAAAGAGACTAAACTGGCCGCCCTTTTCCAAACCGCCATGACTTCCGCCTATTTGATCGACGCATCGCCCTATATCTTTAGGGCTTATTTCTCGCTCCCCGACTCGATCCGCGACCGCGACGGGAAACCGGCGCAGGCGGTCCACGGTTTCGTCTCGTTCCTGCTCAAGCTGATCGCCGAGGAGAATCCCAGCCACCTCGCGGTCTGTTTCGACCGCAGCCTGTCGAGCAGCTTTCGCAACGAGATCTACCCGCCGTACAAAGCGCAGCGACCGCTGCCGCCGCCGGAGCTTGAAAGCCAGCTGCTGGCCTGCGAGGAGGCGGCCCGCGCGCTCGGCGGCGCGACGTTCATCGACGATCGCTACGAGGCGGACGACCTGATCGCGACGCTGCTCGCTCGGTGCAAGCCGCACGACGGGAGCCGGGTGGTGGTCGTCAGCTCGGACAAGGATCTCGCCCAACTGGTGGGTCCTTGCGTCTCGTTCTACGACTTCGGCAAGGGCGAACGCTTCGGCCCGGCCGAGGTGTTCGCCAAGTTCGGCGTGCCGCCGGGCCAGATCGTCGACCTTCTCGCCCTCGCGGGCGATGCGGTCGACAACATTCC
>Ga0068860_100002335_pt1 | contig 19910 bp, 19 predicted proteins | sample KBSSwiS32_FD_66597 | JGI IMG/M metagenome (GOLD analysis project Ga0068860, IMG submission 66597) | Switchgrass rhizosphere microbial communities from Kellogg Biological Station, Michigan, USA - KBS Switchgrass S3-2 | ecosystem: Host-associated > Plants > Roots > Rhizosphere > Soil ...
AAAAAGCCTCGGCTGCGCGCCGGGGCTTTTTTGTTTGACGATGATGTAAATATCCTATGACCAGCTTCGCCCTGATGGTGCTCGGCGCACCGGTATCGACACAAGCCCCGCAGACGGCACTGGCTTTTGCACGCGCTGCGGTGCAAGGCGGTCATCGCATCCTGCGGGTATTTTTCTTTCATGACGGCGTGCACTGCGGCAATCAAATGCCGGTGCCACCAGCCGGGCAACAACCTATCGCCGAACAATGGGCAGCATTCGCCCAGCAGCACAATATCGATCTCGTCGTCTGCGTTGCGAGCGCCCTGAAGCGCGGCGTACTCGATGCCGGCGAAGCCAAACGCTACGACAAACCTGCCGCGACTTTGCATCCGGCATTCGCACTCTCCGGTCTGGGCCAATGGATTGATGCGTGCGTCAATGCCGAGCGCCTCTTGAGTTTTGGGTCATGAAAAAAGCGAGTTTTGGTTCATGAAACAAAAACGCATCCTGATCGTTTGCCGCCGCCCGCCGTATGGCGAATCGTTCGCGCGCGAAGCGCTCGATGTCGCGATGGCGAGCGCGGCATTCGATCAAGAAATTGCTCTGCTATTTCTCGATGCGGGCGTCACTCTGCTCGCCAAAAATCAACAGCCCGAAACCATCGGCGATAAATCGCTGGAAAAACAATTCGCGGCGCTGCCGCTGTACGATGTCAACGAACTCTACGTCGATGTCGGTGCATTGCAACAGTATCGATTAAGCCAGACTGATTTATCGTTGCCGGCACAACCGCTTACCACTGGCGAAATTACTCAGTTGCTCGAACGCAGCGATATCGTGCTGAATTTTTAATATGCTGCATACGATCAACAAAGCACCGCACGCGCACGATTGCTTCGATGCCTGCCTGCGCGTGTGCGGCGACAACGCGACGATCGTGCTGATCGAAGATGGCGTCTACGCCGCCATCACCGATAGCGATACCGCACAACGTCTGTGCTCGCAGGCAAAAGCCGTTTACGCATTGCAACCGGATATCGATGCGCGTGGTTTATCGACACGCATCGCCCCACAGATCCGCACCATCGATTATGCGGGTTTTGTGCAATTGTGCTGCGAACACCCGACCATTCAGAGCTGGTACTGAGCGCGATGTTACACATCGACGGCCGCGCCATCGCCACCGACAACGATGGTTATCTCGATAATTTCGACGAATGGAATGAAGCGATCGCGGTTGCTATTGCGGCGAATGCAAATATCGCGTTAACACCGGCACACTGGGAAATCATTCACACGCTGCGTGATTTTTATCGGCAATTCGAACAATCGCCGGCGATGCGTCCGCTGGTTAAATACATCGGTCAATGCTGCGGTGCCGATAAAGGCAACAGCATTTATTTATTGAAATTGTTTCCGGGCAGTCCGGCGAAAATCGCCAGTAAAATCGCTGGACTGCCGCGACCGGAACATTGTTTGTGAGGTGAGCCGATGACATCGCTCGATTTGATCGCAAAACCCGATTTAATCGCTAAACCCAACGAACACGCGTTCGCGCCGTTCGTGCGGATTCTCGGCAAAGGCAAAACCGGCTCGCGCTCGCTGACACGCGAGGAAGCACGCATTGCAATGGGCATGATTCTGCGCGGCGAAGTTACGCCGGCGCAGCTCGGTGCATTTCTGATGCTGCTGCGCGTGAAAGAAGAAAGCGCCGATGAGCTGACCGGCTTCGTCGAAGCCGCACGTACTGTGATCAATGCGCCGTGCGATATTCCGGTCGGGCTCGACTGGTCGAGTTATGCCGGCAAGCGCAAACAATTGCCGTGGTTTTTATTGAGTGCGCTGACGCTTGCCGACAACGGCATTCGCGTGTTCATGCATGGCAGCGGTGGTCACACCAAAGGCCGGCTCTATACCGAATCGGTGATCAACGCACTCGGCATTCGCAGCGCGGACTGTTGGGCCGATGTCGAACAGGCGCTCGACGACACGCATTTCGTCTTTATGCCGCTGCGTCACCTCTGCCCCGCCCTACAAGCGATGATCGATCTGCGCAATGAGCTGGGCCTACGCTCGCCGGTGCATACACTGGTACGCCTGCTGAATCCGCTCGGCGCGACCTACAGTATTCAAAGTATTTTTCATCCACCGTATGCATTGCGTCACCAACAAGCGGCGGCCGATCTGGGCCAGCAGAATGCGAGCGTATTCAAAGGCGAAGGCGGCGAAGTCGAACGCAAACCGGAAGCGTTATGTAAGGTTTACAGCGTGCGCAACGGTGTGTTGAGCGATGAAGCATGGCCGAAAATGATCGAAGGTCGCCAGGAGCAATCCGAGAATCTCGATATCGAGCATCTGCGTAATGTCTGGCGCGGCAGCGAACACGATACATACGGCGAGCTGGCCATTATCGGCACACTGGCGATTGCCTTGCGGCTATTGCAACGCGCCGATGATCAATCGAGCGCGTTGCAGCTTGCGGAGAAATACTGGTCGGAAAGAAATCGCGACCGAATTTAACTCTTACCAAACCCGTGCGGATTTTGCTTTTGCCATTTCCAAGCATCGCGCGTCATTTCTTCAATGCCACGCTCGGCGTGCCAATTTAATTCCCGCGCGGCGAATGACGGATCTGCATAACAACTCGCAATGTCACCAGGACGGCGCGCGACGATGCGATATTTAATTTTCGTGGCACAGGCTTTTTCAAACGCGGCGATCATTTCCAACACCGAATAACCCTGTCCGGTACCGAGGTTATACGCAACTACACCAGGCTTTTGCGCGAGCTTATCGAGCGCCTTCAAATGGCCGATGGCGAGATCGACCACATGAATATAATCGCGCACGCCAGTGCCATCGGGCGTCGAATAATCGTCGCCGAATACCGATAATTGTTCGAGTTTGCCCACCGCGACTTGCGTGATAAACGGCGTCAGATTATTCGGAATGCCATTCGGGTCTTCACCGATCAAACCACTGTCATGCGCGCCGACCGGGTTGAAATAACGCAGCAAAATCAAATTCCAGCGCGAATCGGCTTTACCGAGATCGCGCAAAATATCTTCCACCATCAATTTCGAACGGCCGTATGGATTGGTGGCCGATAACGGAAAACTTTCGGTGATTGGCACCGTATGCGGATCGCCGTACACCGTCGCGGACGAACTGAATACCAGATTGAACACCTGATACTTCGCCATCACCTCGCACAATGTCAGCGTGCCTTCGACATTATTCTGGTAATAACGCAGCGGTTGCGATACCGACTCACCGACAGCCTTGAGGCCAGCGAAATGAATAACGGCATCGAAATGCTCCTCCGAAAAAATCAGATCGAGTGCCGACTTATTACGGATATCGACCATTTCGAGCTTCACGGCACGGCCGGTGATTTGCTCGACGCGACGCAGCGATTCCGCGCTGCTGTTCGATAAATTATCGACCACGACCACATCGTGACCTGCATTCAACAACTCAACACAAGTATGGCTGCCGATGTAACCAGCCCCACCCGTTACCAATACTTTCATCACCACACTCCTTCGATTCGGCCCGGCAATTGTAGCTGATCGTTATGACACAGCGGCGTATAATGCCGCCGCTTAAAGTTCATCGGATCAGCCATGCCACTCCCCGTTATTGACCCCGCTCGTTACACCGAACAGCTCGACGCGAAAGTAGCCTTATTCCGCGCACAGTTCGCCGCTTTCGCAGCACCCGCGCCGCAGATTTTCGCGTCGGCGCCGCTGCATTATCGGCTGCGTGCTGAGTTTCGCATCTGGCACGATGGCGAGCACTGGGATTATGTAATGTTCGATCCAGATGTGCCCGATGTTCCGGTACGATTTTCTGAGTTTCCCGTCGGCGCCGAACGCATTAACCAGTTGATGCCGCTGTTACGCGAACACGTCATCGGCAACGATCAGTTGCGGCACAAATTATTCACGGTGGAATTTTTAACCACGCTGAGCGGCGAGATGCTGGTCACGCTAATCTATCACCGCAAACTCGACGAACAATGGCAACACGCCGCCGAACAATTACAACAAGAATTGAATATTGGCATTATTGGCCGCAGTCGCGGCCAGAAAATCGTACTGCGCACTGATTATGTCGATGAATGCCTGAGCGTCGGCGAGCGCACACTTTATTATCGCCAATTCGAAAGCAGCTTCACGCAGCCGAACGGTGGCATCAATCAGAAAATGCTGGGCTGGGCGTGCGAACAATTAAAAACGGTCGGCGGCGATTTACTCGAACTGTACTGCGGTAACGGCAATTTCACGATAGCGCTCGCGCCGTTATTTGAGCGCGTACTCGCCACCGAAATTTCCAAAGCGTCGGTCAACGCGGCACAACATAATTTAATAGTGAATCACGTCGATAATGTCGCCATCGTACGCATGTCGAGCGATGAAATAAGCACTGCGTTATCGGGCGGTCGCGCGTTCAATCGGCTCAAACATATTCCGCTCGACGAATATCATTTCAGCACACTACTGGTCGACCCACCGCGCAGCGGACTCGATAATGTCACGCTTGAGCTCGCGCGCCGCTTCGATAACATTTTGTATATCTCGTGCAACCCACTCACGCTACACGCGAATATTGCCGCACTCGACGATAGCCATCGCATCGCGTCACTGGCATTATTCGATCAGTTCCCTTACACCCACCATCTCGAATGCGGCGTGCTGCTGCATAAACGCTAAAACGGAGAGTCTCCATGTCGATAAAAAAATTAGCGCTCGAAGACATCCAACAACGATTGCTGACAATGCCGCACTGGAGCATTCGCGACGGCAAATTATATCGGCACATTCAATTTCTGGATTTTAGCCAAGCATTCGGCTTCATGACGCAAATCGCCATCATCGCCGAAAAAGCCGATCACCATCCAGAATGGTTCAACGTCTACAACCGCGTCGAAATCTGGCTGACGACGCACGATGCCGGTGGCATCAGCGAACGCGATTTTGCGTTGGCGGGAAAAATTAATGCGGTGTTGGGATAGACGGGGTTAACTTTATTGTGGGCGTTGCGATCACCGACAAGATACTAAAAAATTCGGAGCCTGTTTTTATGAAAAACCTGTATTTCCAAGCCGCCAAGTTGTAATGAAATTGGCCGCGCTCGCACTTAGTATCGTCGCATTGCCGGCAGCGGCCCATGTCACGCGATTCGTTGTTGAATCGACCACCACGCGCGAACCCGCAAAAAATATCACCCTCCCCCTATGAAATATTGCGCGGCCACTTTTATGGCGAACTGAATCCGGCCGATGCACATAACACCATCATTACCGATTTAAAATATGCGCCCCGCAATGCGCGCGGTAACGTCGAGTATTCGGCCACCTTCGAGATCGCAAAGCCGGTTGATTTGAGCAAAGCGAGCGGCGTGTTGTTTTACGATGTACCGAATCGCGGTAATGGCTTTGCCGGTCCCGACGACGACGGTCATATTCGGGTGGTGAGCGGCTGGCAGGGCGATATCGCTCCCTCCAAATCGATGCAGACAGCGAGAGTGCCGACGGCAACAGGCAACGACGGCAAGCCGATAACCGGTCTTGTGCTGGCGCGCTTCAACAATGTTGCCCCCGATAAAAAGAGCACGCCTATCGTTGCCGGTTTAATGGCGGGCGTAGCGCGACCGCTGCCGGTGTCGCTCGCTACCGAACGTGCGCATTTGTATCGACAAAGTGGTGACGATCAACCGCTACTGGAAATGCGCGCAAGCGATTGGTCGTTCGGTGAGTCATCACGAAAGGTTACGGGGAAAATGGCAGCTGCGGCTTTCTCGGCGGATTTATTCCATTCGCGCGTACCGCGGCCGAACGCGAAGCCAACGGCGACCCACGCCTCTCGTTAGAGGAACGTTATAAAGATCACCAGGGATTTGTCGCGCGCGTTCAGGAAATTGTGGCTCAACAAGTCGCCGCCGGTTGGTTGCTGCCGGATGATGCCCAACAATTGCTGCGACAGGCTGAAGAGAGCGATGTGTTCAGGTGAACCGGAAATTGCGGGCCTGGTGCTCAAGAATTTCTGTGTATCGTAAATTCGGCCGTAGCAGCCGTGGTGGATTTAAAAAGCGGATTTAATGGCCTCTGACGATGAACAAAATCCCTGTCCACCACAAAAGATGCTATGACGCCGGAACTGACGCCAACTCCCTGCTGCGCAACATCTGCTCGAAATAAGGAATGGTCTTTTCCAGACCCTCGCGCAAGCACACCGTTGGCGCCCAATCGAGCTGTGCCTTGGCTCTAGAAATGTCGGGTTGACGTTGGCGCGGGTCGTCGGGCGGCAGCGGGTGGAATTCGATATTTGAAGTGGAGCCGGTTAGTTCAATAACCAGCTCCGCCAACTCGCGAATGCTGAGCTCCACCGGATTGCCCAGATTGATCGGTCCGGTAATCTCGGTTGGCGAATTCATCAGCCGCATGAGTCCGTCGACGAGGTCGTCGACGTAGCAGAAGGAGCGTGTCTGTTGTCCCTCGCCGTACAGCGTGATCGGTCGTCCCAGCAGGGCCTGCATGATGAAGTTCGATACCACCCGCCCATCATTCGGATGCATGTGTGGTCCGTAAGTGTTGAAAATGCGTGCGACCTTGATTTCCAGCCGATGCTGACGCCAGTAGTCGAAGAACAATGTCTCGGCGCAACGCTTGCCCTCGTCGTAGCAGGAGCGGAAGCCAATCGGGTTAGCATTGCCCCAGTAATCTTCGGTCTGCGGATGGATATTTGGGTCGCCGTAGACTTCGCTGGTCGATGCTTGCAGGATGCGCGCCTTGAGTCGCTTGGCAAGGCCCAGCATATTGATCGCACCGTGCACGCTGGTTTTAGTGGTTTGCACGGGATCGAACTGGTAATGAATCGGCGAGGCAGGACAAGCGAGGTTGTAGATCTGGTCAACCTCAACATATAGAGGAAAGGTCACGTCATGCCGGACCAGTTCGAACCGTTCATGCCCAAGCAGTTTGGATAAGTTTCCGCGCGTACCGGTGTAGAAATTGTCGACACACAGTACCTCATGGCCCCTCTCGATAAGCCGCGCGCACAGATGCGAGCCGATAAAGCCCGCACCGCCGGTAACTAGGATGCGCTGGAGTCCGAATTCGCGGGGAGGTCTCATGAGTAACTATGCTTATCGTCGATATGTGAGTTTCTGAGCATCGGCTTCGAAATAGTAATCGGCTTGGTAAACTGAATGACAGACTTCAGTTCAAAATATTCCGGGAAATAACCCATAAGGTTTTCATCAAGTCCGAATTTTTCGACAAAAGCCAGAAAATCTACGCGATTAGAAGATGGTGAAGTAATCAGGGAATACATATCTGTAAGTACCGATTCTCCGTAAATCTTATGCGCTTCAAAAAGAACGTCCCAATGACTGCTTATTCCCGTTTTATTCACCTTGTTTGCCGCGCCGCCGTTCAATATCTTTGATCTAAATTGCGCCAGGCTGCGAACAGGGAAGTGCAGAATCTTCCACTCGGATTGACTCTCGATATGCAGAGACTTCTTTTTTCCGAGCCAGTTCTTGTGAGCACTTTTAATCGAATGATTACCCTGTTTCACGGTCATGCCGTCATTCCACAGCATCATTATTTTTTTCAACTTCGAAGGAATACGGTTCGCAATAATTGCTCCATCGTCGCGCTCGGCACAGGTAATCCAATCAAGTTCGAGGGAATCCCACGCCCCACCCAATAGAGATGAAATAGATGGAGGAGCATAAGGTTTCGAATCGCTCTCAGCGAGAGCGGACTCATGAACCAAGAACTCGTCAGCATCAAACGGAAAAATGTATTTGGCCGAAAAGTAACTACTGGCGAATTTTGCAAGAGCCGTAATAGTACGTGATTGCGTATGACCTTTTGCCGGATCGCTCATAATAACCACGGATGCGTCGGGAAACGCATTCTGAAATGCTTCAATCTCAGCAACCGTTGAGTCGCTTGAGCGATGGTCAGCGATAGCAAATTGCCGAATACCGTGATGGTGCAGATTGGCTAAGCATGACCACATGATGTCGGCTTCATTTCGCACCATAGAAATGGCCGCAATATCGTAATCCATAGAAAGTCCAATTGGTTCAAATTACGGGCTCTGTTGTCGATTCCTTCCAGCTCACCCATGAATAGTGAACTTCAATCGGAATAGTATTATTAAAAATCACGAAACCATCTGGGAAAAATTAATGCATAGCACTGGATTTTTTAACGCATACCAACAATTTCGGCCACTTGAGGTTTAGACAAGTATAAGCTCCCTTTTCCACTGAAATCCATCTTTGACCCTTCGCTTCAACCCGGCCACGTTGCGGCCAAGCCTCGCCAATCATACCCGGCACTGTATATTGATTTGCACTTAATGCGGACCCACACCACCGAGTTAGTTGCATCGAAAATTAACCCACGTTACACACTGTTCCGCTCATTTTCTAAGCGAGAGCAACGGAGGTGATCGACGTCGCGTTTTAGTGTTATTCGACGTCGTAATTGCAAAGGACTGGTTTGGTCAAACTCTGACATTCGACGGTAGCGGAAAAATACCGAGTTGCTTCATTGAGATATGGCAAAAAACAATTAACCCCTCACACTACTAATCCGCTCCGCCGGCTCATCCCATGCTTCCTCCGTGCGCGGTAAATAAAAACGGTTGTACCATTTGCGCAATTTATGAATCGGGCCATCGCCGTCGCATAGGATTGGATCGGCGCGATAGATTTTTGTTTTCCAAATTTCGGCATCTTGCCCGAAGGCGGCGATTGCCATTTTTGCGTAACCTTCTCGAAATCCGGATGGCAGCGGTTTTTCATCGAGTGAGGCGACCATGATCGCTGAGGTCAAATCGATTTCGGTGTCGTTGATCGGCGTGTAGTGATTAACCCAACAACTTTGCCAGGCGATTTCGGCGGATTTATACGTCATATAAAAATACATAATGCTCGGGCCGTGATAAGTCGCTCGGCTGAGCTCGTTGCGATGCGGTGCCGATCCCTGCGGCGGTGCAGCATATGGCATCGTCACTGGGTAAATTGCCGTCGCTGTCGGATCGGGGCCCATACGCAACTCCTGGGTGACCGAGAACGGCGTAAAAATATTGTCGAACTGCGTCGCACGCCCACCATGCACCGAGGGGAAATGCCCGACATCGACAATGTTTTCAATCACCTCGCGGCCCTGCGCGACCATGCGTTCGCGATTGATAATCCAATCACCCCAGGCGCTCGGCCCCCACTCTGGAATATCGGGTAATTCCCAATTCGGTTCGCCACCTTCGCGGTCGTACCACACGGCGATGAAGCCGTTTTTCTCTACGACTCGCCAAGCTTTTAATGCACCGGAGCGCGCGCGTTCTGGAATTTTTTTCGCATAGGGAATTGCGGTACACGCGCCCTCGCCATTGAATTGCCAGCCGTGAAACGGGCAGCGAATTGTGTCGCCAACAATCTTGCTGCCAGTACCGCCGAGATGCGCACCGAGATGCGGACAATACGCATCTAACACTGCCGCTATGCCGCTCTCGCCGCGAAACAGCACAAGGTCTTGATCGAAGTAATGCAGCGATTTCACATCGCCGATTTGCAGCTCTTGCGAAAATGCCACGATGTGCCAACCGCGCGCAAAGATGCCGGGGATTTCAAACGCATATCGAACCTGAGTCGCTGTTGTCATTTTCCGCTACTCCAATAAATTTCAGTCGTCGATACCGAGCGCGTGCCGCGCCGCCACATAACCAAAAGTCATCGCGGGACCAATCGTGGAACCGGCGCCGGGATAACTGTTACCCATCACCGCGCCAGCGCAATTGCCCGTTGCATACAGCCCTGCTATCGGTTGATCGGTTTGATCGAGTACGCGTGCGAATTCATCGCATTTCAAACCGCCCTTAGTGCCGAGATCACCCGGATAAACTGCCACCGCATAAAATGGCGCAGTGATAATCGGTGCGAGATTCGGATTCGGTTTTATTTTGGCATCGCTGTAATAACGATCGGTGGCGCTGTCACCGCGACCAAAATCGAGATCCTTACCGGTGCGCGCAAATTCGTTATGTCGCGCGATTGTTTGTTCGAGTCGATCGGCATCGATGTTGATTTGCTGTGCCAATTCGCGCAGTGAATTAGCCTTCTTCAAAAATCCGGTATCGATCAGCTCAGCTTTAATTTTATCGTCGCCTTTCATTTTGCCGGGTGGCATAACACCGAGCGGATAATTGTGGCGATAGCGTGCATCGAAAATCAGATAACTCGGTACGCTCGACGCACGCTCGCGATGATTGCGCCATTGCGCCTTGGTAACATCTTCATAGGGGGCGGCCTCGTTGCAAAAACGCTGGCCATTCGAGTCAACGAAAATCCCGCCAGGCATCGATTTACTGACAATCAATACTTGCATGCTGCCGTCGGGTAATTGCGTCGATGGCGTCCACCAAGCACAGTCCATAAATTCGAGCGCGGCGCCGCGCGCTATGCCCATGCGAATCGCATCGCCAGTATCGCCCTCACTCGCGCTGCTGAAGCCTTCACCATTTGGTAATTGATTAAACTGTTGGCGCATTTCGATGTTATGCGCCATTCCGCCCGCTGCGAGCAGCACGCCTTTTTGCGCGCGAATACGCAATGATTTCCCTTCTTTTTCGACACGCATACCGACGACGCAGTCATTCTCGACAATTAATTCCTTGGCGTCGGTGTGTAACCACAACGGCACATTGCGATCGAGCATCGCTTTGCGACAACGGGCAACCAATGCACCGCCAAGCGTGAGGCGTCGATCCGGCCAGCCACGCAGTCGGGCAGGAATATCAAATGCATAACGCAGCAGATGCTTCACGGCGATGAGAATTCCTTTCGCACTCATGCTCATCATTTCGCGCGCTTCGCTCATCGTCATCGAGAACGGCAACACGCGACTGGTGAGTAGCGAACGCCGCATCAGATTGAACTCGGTACCCAGTTTGAAAAAATCGAACGGCATGGGGTCCATCGTCCGACCGCCGATTTTGCCGCCGGTGAATTCAGGGTAGTAATCGGAATAATAAATAGCAGAAATAAATTTTACCGGCGTGTGCGCATCCATGAACCGCACCATCTTGCGACCATTACGCACATATGCGCGGATTTTGTTTTCGCTGACTGCGGGGCCGATAACTTGTTGCAGATAACCGACCGCTTCTTCTTCGCTGTCGTTGAGGCCGGCGTGCAGCATGGCATCGTTAGCGGGAATCCAAATACCGCCGCCGGATAATGCGGTGGTACCACCGTAGCAATCGGTTTTTTCGATGACGAGGCTGTCGGCACCCAGCTCGGCAGCCACCACCGCCGCCGTCATACCGCCCGCGCCGCTGCCAACGACCAGAAAGTCAGTCGTGTAATCCCACGTCATACCAGTCCCACCGTTTATTATTTAGACTTAACTTAGCACTAAGCGTACGGGCAAGAAACGGTAGGCGCTGACATTTATCGAACATTGCCAAACTGTAATGTCGTCTCACATACGCTGCTTCCAGCGTCACGATATCGATTATCAGCTTGTTTCCTGTAACACGCGCTACAACACACGAATGCCGAATTCGTGCAGACGCCGCGTTAAATAATCATCGAGCGCGGCGAAATGCTCGGCGCGAATTTCGATGTGGCGCCACTGTTGTTGCTGATAAATTTCAATACGCTGCATCGCGCTTGAAATTGCGCCGGCATCTTTTTCGTCGCCGCCCACTTCGATATAAATCTGCGCTTCGGGTAACCAAAAATCGCAGAAATGTTCATGCGCGAGTGGCAGGCGCCGACGATGCGCATGGGCAATGCCGGCGAAATATAACCAATTGCAGACCGTCCATTCGTTGCGACTGTGGAAATGATGGCCATCGAGCGCATCCAGCTCGGTGATGGCCGCCAATAAATCCGCTTCATGCGGTTCGCTATCCGCATGCCACTGTTGTAGATAATCGAATTGCGCGACGATTAGTGGGTTTTCAATGATATTTTCCGGCCAACTAATATCGCTGTCGCCGTGTTCGCTGTCGATTGACACGCCGCCGATCTGCTCGCCCGCGCGCGTCAATTCCCAACCGTTGAAGGTGCGCTGCAACAAGCCGAGCTCGCCGAGCGCACGCCGCACCAAGCGTGCACTGAGCTGATATTTTCGGGCCAGCTGCGTGCTGTTCAGCAAGCGATTGCTTTCGATGCCGCGCAGTAATTGATGTTCGAGTATCGAATCCGGCCAGACGATATAGCGGCCGTAGCGTTTACTGTGAATGTATTCGCCGCCTTCGAATTCACCCTTCGCAGTCAGCACCCAGCCGTCCTCGACTTTGCGAATCCAGCCGCAGTCGCGCAAGGTGCCAAATAATTGTTGCAGCGGAATATCGAGTGTTTTCGCCAGCGCGGAGGTGGAGAGTTTGTGGTGCTCCGCGCTGTTCATATCAGCCCTTCACTGTGGCGTAAACGCGCTTCAGCGCGGCATATAAATTCTCGGCAAAGGCCAATTCAGCGGAGTCGAGTTGTTTGAGCAAATCCATCAGATGTTCGTTATCTTCGCGACCGTGCCACTGCTTCAAATACGTGCCATCTTTGTAACCGTGATCCTGGCGGAAAAAATTCAACACATTCTTACCGACATAGTGCCGATACAATTCGTTGAAATCGAGCTCGACCGCATGCATCAAATTTAAAAACAGCGGCACCGAAAACGCATGATGATTCAGTGCATACGCGGCGAGCGCTTCGGTCGAGGCGCGCACGTCCTGACCGCGATACCGATAATCCTGCACCGCCTGGTCGATTTCCGCAGCAATCTGCGCGATCGATTTATTACCAACAAATAGCGCACTCAAACCGAAGTGCCAGATATCGATCACCTCAAGCCGCACCTGCTCCATATCCGGCGTCTGTTTCTTCCACCATTTGTAACCGTAATGCTCGATCAACTCGCCGCATTCGATCCAGATGGCGCGATACCATTCGTAATTCTGCGCGGTCCACTGCGGATGCACTTTCGTGTTCATCCGATCCTGCAGCGTCAACATTGTGATCAGAGCATTTTGCATTAGATAACTCGAAAAAATTATTAAGAAATAGGAGATTCTGTTTAAACCATTACTCTTATGTTAACAAATTGGTGAATACCGTGGCACCGCTGGCCGCTGGCGACACCGCCTGGCGAAAACCTGCGAACAGAATACGGCCGGTATCGTCCGCATCGTCGGGTGGCACATACACCGCCGGTTCGCGACGCTGCAATTCGGCGGCATCGACCCGCACATCCAGCATGCCGTGTTCAGCATCGAGACGCACGATATCGCCGTTGCGAATTTTCGCGAGTACACCGCCATCGAGCGCTTCTGGCGTGAGATGAATCGCTGCGGGTACCTTACCCGATGCACCGGACATACGACCATCGGTGAGTAGCGCGACTTTAAAACCTTTATCGAGCAGCACGCTGAGCGATGGCGTCAATTTGTGCAATTCGGGCATACCGTTCGCGCGCGGCCCCTGAAAGCGAATCACCGCAACCATATCGCGATTCAATTCATTCGCCTTGAATGCCGATAAAAACGCATCCTGACCATCGAACACCAGCGCGGGCGCTTCGATCAGCCAATGTTCGCGTTTAACCGCTGATATTTTAATGACAGCCTCGCCGATATTGCCGCGCAATACTTTGATGCCGCTATCGCTCTGAAATGGATTGTCGATCGCACGCAGAATGGAATTATCCGCGCTCGCCGTCGCGCCCGCTTCCCATGTGGCGTCGTCACCGCGCAACACCAGTGCTTGCGTGTATTCATGCATGGTGCCATTCGGCGCCATCGTCAATACATCGTCGTGTAATAAACCCGCCGACAATAATTCGCGCACTAAAAATTGCACCCCACCCGCCGCCGCAAATTGATTCACATCGTCGTTGCCGTTCGGATAAATGCGCGCGAGCAACGGCACCACGCTCGACAGATCAGAAAAATCCGCCCAGTTAACATGAATGCCCGCAGCCGCTGCACAGCTCACCAAATGCAGTGTGTGATTGGTCGAACCACCGGTCGCAAGCAACGCCACAATGCCATTTACAATCGCTTTCTCGTCGACCACTTTACCGATCGGTCGGTAGTCACCCGTCAACCAAGAGCCGCCGCGAATTTTCGTGCATCGCACAATCTGATCGCACGCGGCCCGATTGTAGCTATCGCGCAACGGCGTATCGGGATTCACAAACGATGAACCCGGCAATTGGAGCCCCATCACTTCGATGACCAGCTGATTGCTGTTTGCGGTGCCGTAAAACGTGCAAGTGCCCGGGCTGTGATACGACGCCATTTCGGCAGCGAGCAATTGTTCGCGACCAATTTTCTGCTGCGCGTATTCCTGCCGCACACGCGCTTTTTCCATATTCGGCAAACCGGAGGGCATCGGCCCCGCCGGTACAAATAATGTCGGCAAATGTCCGAATGCGAGCGCGCCCGTTAATAGACCGGGGACGATTTTGTCGCAGATGCCGAGCAGCAGAACGCCATCGAACACATCGTGCGACAACGCCACCGCAGTCGCCATCGCGATCACTTCGCGACTAAATAATCCGATCTCCATACCGGCACGACCCTGCGTCACACCATCGCACATTGCCGGCACACCACCCGCGACTTGCGCAGTGCCGCCGCAGTTCATGATCGCCGTCTTTAATTGGCGCGGATAATTTTCATAAGGCACGTGTGCCGATAACATTTCGTTGTACGCGGTGACGATGCCGATATGCGGCACGCGCTCATCGGCAATCGCCGGCTTTTCGCTAGCCGGACAACCGGCGACCACATGCGCGAGATTACCGCAGCCGATATTGCGCCGCGGATTTTCCATTTGCGCATTGCGTTCGATGCGCGCGAGATATTTATTGCGACTGTTGCGACTGCGCTGCTGAATGCGCGCGGTGACTTCTTCTACCCGAGCATGTAATGGCATTGAATTTCCTCCACATCAATACGCCAACCATTCGCGCTCATCCATATGCAGCAACGTATCGGCCTTGGTTGGACCGGCCGTACCCGCCGGATAATTCGCCAATGCGAAATTCGATCGTCCCCACAAATCGCGTACGGCATCGATCCAGCGCCACGATGCTTCGACTTCATCCTGTCGCACGAATAGCGTTTGATCGCCGCGCAGTGCGCATGCCAGCAAGCGTTCGTAAGCGCTGTAGCCGCGCGCGACCTTGCGTCGATCCAGATGCAAATCAAGCGATGTCGACTCAAGCTGCATTTTCTCGCTGACACGCGATTTGCTGGCAATCGTCAACCGAATCCATTCCTCGGGTTGCAGCTTGATCATCAGTCGATTCGGAATCGGCGATTGATCGCTGTTGCGCGTAAACATCGAATGCAAAATCGGTTTGAATTGCACCGTGATAGTTGCCGTCTGCTCGCGCATGCGTTTGCCGGTGCGCAAATAAAACGGTACGCCAGCCCAGCGTTGATTTTGCACATACGTACGAATCGCGACGAATGTTTCGGCGCTACCGTTCGGCACCTCTTCGCGATATCCCGGCACTTTGGCACCGCCGACAAAACCTTCTTCGTATTGACCCGCGACGATACGCGTCGGTTCATGCTGTTGCGGTTGAGCCAGTGCACGTAATACTTTCACTTTTTCATCGCGAATATCTTCGGCAGATAAACTGAACGGATGTTCCATCGCGACGAAGGCGAGCATTTGCAGCATATGGTTTTGCACCATATCCCGCAGCGCGCCAGTTTCTTCATAAAACGCACCGCGCTGCTCTACGCCAATGGTTTCCGTCACTGCAATTTGCACATGATCGATACAGGTTGCATTCCACAGATGATCGAGAAAAAAATTGCCGAAACGCAACGCGAGCAAATTCTGCACGGTCTCCTTACCAAGGTAGTGATCGATGCGATAAATATTGCGCTCGTCGAACACACTCAACATCGCTCGATTGATAGCACGACCCGATTCAAGATCCGACCCTAACGGCTTCTCGACAATAAGACGCGCATTACCCGCCAAACCGAATTCACCGAGACGCTCGGTAATCGGCACGAATAACGAGGGCGGTGTCGCGATATAAAACAAGCGCAAGCGCGCTTCTGGTGTGGCCAACAATGCCCGTAGCGGCGCCCAGCCCTCTTCGGTAGCGAGGTCGCAATCGGCGCAGTGAATGCAGGCAATGAAATGGTCTAACTGCTCGGCGTGGCTGCCTTCGTTTTGCAACGCATCGCGCACGCGTTGACGAAATGCCTCCGTGCCTTCGCAGCGGCGAGAAACGGCAATGACACGATCGGAAGAACTCAGATCGCTGTTGCGGAACAATCCCCACAATGCGGGATATAGCTTGCGAAACGCGAGATCGCCGGAGCCGCCAAATAACACAAAATCCTTTGCCTGCATGGGCATACGACAGTCTCCGCTGTGAACGTGATGGTTATCATCGTATACCGCAACTCGCGTTTTTGCACGGCAACAGATCAGCTTGAGCACATCCGTTCATTCAGATTGAAATGAACGAGATGGCGTGCGTGAATCGATAACGCAAAGAATGATTTGAATGAGGTGAATATATCGAGGCTAGAAGAATTGCATGCGATATCCGCGACGCAGCTGCCGGTGGATAATCGGACCTGAGATAAATCTAACGGAATAATTAATGTAGCTGGCGCGGGCGCGACGGTATTTTTTCATCACCCGTTTGATTGAGATCGTTGATGGCCTTAATGCCGGCCTCGACCATCGCCTTCGCGATCAACAGACTGGCATCGTCCAAATAGGCGCGAGCCTGATCCGAAAAACGAATTCGCACCAGCGGTTCGGCGTCGCCCTCAAGGCGTTTCAATACAATTTCACCGCCGGGTAATTCCACAATTTCGTACAGTGTCGACACGATAGGCACTCGCAATTGCGGTAGGAATGAGGGGGATTGTACCTGTCGGAGAAAAAAACACAAACCGCGCAGCGATAGGCGTTCTGTCACCATTCCTGTGCGTGTTCGCGCTGGCGTTCGATAAGTTGCTGACATTCCAGCAGCCATTTGCGGCAGGTCGCGACATCGAGCTGCGCGGTAACATCGATCACCGCGAGCTCCGCAGCAACAGGCCGCACTGGCGGTAATGGCGCGATCACTGCGCTATACGCCATCAGTAATTGTGAGAGCCAGCTCGAGTGTCGTTCGAGATTTAATAATTCTTCGAAATCCGCCGTGGGTGCTGACAATGTTGCGGCAATATCGACAGCACTGACAAATGAGGGCGATGTCACCGCGGTAATTTCCCGCAGATAACAACGATAACCGGTGACCAGATGAAATACTGCGGCTTCGAGCAGTGCCGATTGCATTGCGCCATCGGCCTGCTCGGCTGCGTTCAGTGCGAGTTTAGCGGCATACAGTTTTTCATTGACGCGCGCGTTGATCACTTCGTCGAACTTTCTACCCAGCGACCGCCCTGATACGTCGCGCGCCAGCCGGTTGGTTTGCCATCGACTTCCGATTGCACATAGTGCTCCTGGCTTTTCCGGCTGAAGCGAATAACCGCTTTGTTGCCGGATTTATCCGCTGTTGGTGCATCCAACAAATAATGATATTTCGGATCGATCGAGCTGCGATGCGGAATCAATTCTTCCACGAGCGGCGCGCGGGTTTCGCGATTGCGCGGAAACGCGCTGGCGGCGAGAAATAAACCGGCAGCACCATCGCGCAGCACGTAATAATCGTCGACCTTTTGGCAGCGCAACTCGGGCATTGGCACCGCGTCGATTTTCGGCGGCGCCGGCTGACCACTACGCAATAATTTGCGCGTATTTTTGCACTCGCTGTTGGTGCAACCGAAGAATTTACCGAAGCGTCCGGTTTTCAATTGCATCTGTGATCCGCATTTGTCGCACTCGATACTCGGACCTTCGTAGCCTTTGATTTTGAACTGACCTTGTTCAACCTGATAACCGGGGCAATCCGGATTATTGCCACACACATGCAATTTGCGTTTTTCGTCGATCAGGTAGCTATCCATTGCGGTATTGCAAATCTGACAGCGATGTTTCGCACGCAGCATCAGCGATTCGTTTTCATCGCCTTCTTCATCGTCATCGCTGTCTTCGACGACATGAATCACTTCATCGCCGGGAATTAAATTGATCGTGCATTTGCAGCGCTCTTTCGGCGGTAATGCGTAACCGGAACATCCGAGAAACACTCCCGTACTCGCGGTGCGAATCTGCATCGGCCGGCCGCATTGCGGGCACGCGATATCGGTATCGGTCGGCATATTTTCGCGCATGCCTTTTTCTTTTTCGGCCGCGCTCAGCTTTTTGCGAAAATCCTTATAGAAATCGTCGAGCAACTTTTTCCATTCGAGTTGACCGGTCGCGACCTCGTCGAGCGACTCCTCCATATTGGCGGTAAAGCTGTAATCGAGCAGCTCGGTGAAGCTCTCGACCAGACGCTCGGTGACGATATCGCCCATTTTCTCGGCGTGAAAACGCTTGTTTTCGACCCGCACATAACCGCGTTCTTGAATCGTCGAAATGATAGCGGCATAGGTGGACGGCCGGCCAATACCGCGTTTTTCCAGTTCTTTTACCAACGATGCTTCGCTGTAACGGGGCGGCGGCTTGGTGAAGTGCTGACTCGGATCGAGCTTGAGCAGCTTCAATGTTTCGCCCTGTTTGATATCGGGCAGCATCACGTCTTCGTCTTTTTTCGCCTGCAGCGGCAGCACTTTGGTGAAACCGTCGAAACGGATCACGCGGCCGCGGGCGCGCAGCTCGAACGTGCCAGCCTGCACCACGATCGAAGTACTGGTGAATTCTGCCGGGGTCATCTGGCAGGCGAGAAACTGGCGCCAGATCAATTCGTAGAGGCGCTCGGCATCGCGTTCCATATTTTGCAATTGCGATGATTTCAGCGTGACATCGGAGGGTCGAATCGCTTCGTGCGCTTCCTGCGCGCCTTCTTTGCTCGAATAACGAACCGGCTCGGCGGGCAGATATTTTTTGCCGAACTCACTCTGAATGTAATCGCGACATGCAGCTACCGCATCGTTACTCAAATTGGTCGAATCGGTACGCATGTAAGTGATGTAGCCGGCCTCGTACAGGCGCTGCGCCATCATCATTGTTTTCTTCACGCCGAAACCCAACCGCGTGCTCGCCGCCTGCTGCAGCGTCGACGTAATAAAAGGGGCATTGGGCTTCGTTTGCGTCGGCTTATCTTCGCGCTGAGTGACGACGAACGTCTGCTTCTTCAGCGCTTCAACGGCAGCCTTAGTATCGGCTTCATTGGTCGGACGAAAACTCTGATCGCCCTGTTTTTTGACTTCGAGACGCAGCTCGCCGGCCTTGCCCTGCCCTATGTTGCCTTCAGTCAGGGCGTGTACCAGCCAGAATTCTTCCGGCACGAACGCGCGAATCTCGCGCTCACGCTCGACGATCAGTCGCACCGCCACCGATTGCACGCGTCCCGCCGACAGGCCGCGCGCAACTTTCGCCCACAGCAGTGGGGACACCATGTAGCCGACCACGCGATCGAGGAAGCGCCGCGCCTGCTGAGCATTGACGCGATTGGTATCGACGACGCCAGGACTTTTAAAGGCCTCGGTAATTGCGTTTTTGGTGATTTCATTGAAGACAACGCGACGATAGCGACTTTTATCGCCGCCGATGGCTTCGCTCAGGTGCCAGGCAATCGCCTCTCCCTCACGATCCAAGTCAGTCGCGAGATAAACGTGATCGGCATCGGCGGCGAGCTTGCGCAGCTCGGCGACGACCTTTTCCTTACCGGGAAGAATTTCGTACTGGGCTTTCCAGCCGTGTTCGGGATCGATGCCCATCCGCGACACCAATTGCTCGCGGGATTTGCGCTCGCGATGCGCCTCTTTATCTTCGGCGGAGAGTTTGCGGGTCACCGCGGCAGCTTT
>Ga0068860_100002336_pt1 | contig 19908 bp, 19 predicted proteins | sample KBSSwiS32_FD_66597 | JGI IMG/M metagenome (GOLD analysis project Ga0068860, IMG submission 66597) | Switchgrass rhizosphere microbial communities from Kellogg Biological Station, Michigan, USA - KBS Switchgrass S3-2 | ecosystem: Host-associated > Plants > Roots > Rhizosphere > Soil ...
GTCGTCTATGGCGCAAGCTGGATCGGTGCGCAACCTGGCTTGTTCCGCGTGAGCACCGACAGTCCCCAATCCGGCTCGATCGGCATCGACAACGCCGGGATTTTTTCGGTCTCGTCTCGCGGTGACATTGCGATTGCGCTCGGGTGCCGCCTGAATTGGGGCGAGTGCATAGGAACGCTGGCGCAGGTGCCGCTCGCCGGCGGCTCGCCGCGCGAGCTGGTGAAAGACGTCCAGGTGGCGGACTGGAGTCCCGACGGACAAAACCTCGCCATCGTGTCGTTCACAGGCGGCAAATACCGCTTGGAGTATCCGCAGGGCCACATGCTGTACGAGCCCGACGGATGGATCACGTCCGCTCGCGTCTCTCCTCGTGGCGATCGCATAGCGTTCCTCGATCATCCACACCTTGGCGACATCAGCGGGTCCGTGGCGACGCTCGATGTGACGGGCAGGAAGACGGTACTGTCCGCGGATTGGAAGGCGCTGCAAGGCCTCGCGTGGTCCGCCGGCGGCGACGAAGTCTGGTTCACCGGGTCACGCAACGGTAAGGGTGGCAGTTCGGCTCTTTATGCCGTCACGCTGGATGGGCGCGAGCGCACCGTCTTCGTCTCGCCTGGCGCCTTGAAGCTGGACGACATTGCACACGGCGGACAACGCGTGCTGCTGACTCGCGGCACCACGCGGGGAGGCATCATCGGTCTCGCCGCAGGGACCCTTATGGAGCGCGAGTTGTCGTGGTTCGATTACTCGACGGTCGCGGACCTCTCTGCCGATGGCAAGACCTTGCTGTTCTACGAATGGGGCGAAGGCGTTGCAGCGAAGCCGACCATCTTCCTGCGGCCGACCAGCGGCGGCGAGGCTATCCGGCTCGGCGAGGGACGGCCGCTTGCACTGTCGCCCGACGGTCGATGGGCGCTCGCGGTGCAGGACACACCCACGCAACACCTCGTCCTGTTGCCGACCGGCGCTGGCGAGGTGAAGCAATTGCCTCGAGGCGCGGTGGTCGAATATCTCGACTGGGCGGCGTGGTCGCCGGACGGACGACGAATCTTTTTCGCGGGGCGCGAAGCGGGCGACGTACGGCGCACTTATGCACAGGACGTTGATCACGGCGATCCGAAGCCGGTCACGCCCGATGGGTTCGTCGGCCTGCTCCTCTCACCTGACGGTCAGACGATCGCCGCCGTTGATCGGTACGGCGAATACTATCTGTGCCGCGTCGATCAACAGCGTGACCCCGCGCCGGTTGCCGGCTACCATGACGGCGACGTTCCGTTGCAGTGGAGCACGGACGGCAGGTTTGTCTACGTCCGTGACGCCGGCAATCTCGTCCTGCGCATCTTCAAGCTGAATCTGGCGACCGGCGACCGCCAGTTCTGGAAGGAGCTGGTGCCGCCCGATCCCACGGTGTTGATCGACATCGGTTCCGATCCCGGTCAGGTGCGCATCGCTCCCGATGGCCAGTCGTACGCGTATACGTACTGGACGTCGGACGGTGAGCTGTATCTCGCGGAAGGTCTCCGTTAACGCTTGACGGTTCGTTCGCTCTAGCTCTACGGTAGCTTCCAAAGGAGTTTCATGCGCCGTCTTCTTCTCTGGATCGTCCTGGCGTCAGCGGTCCTCGCGTCGTTGGCTGCCGATCTACAGGCGTGCGGCGACAAACTGCTTGTGCTCGGCCGTGGCATCCGTTTCCAGTCGCGGCATACGCCGCGCGCGGCCACGGTGCTCTTGTACCTTCCGCCGGTTTCCGCCGGTCAGGCGATCACCGACCCGAACCTCGAGTCCGCGCTTCGCGAAGCCGGACACACCGTCCACGCCGTCACAACCAACGATGAATTGCGCGACGCGCTGCGCGTCGGCACCTATGACGTCGTACTCACGAACGTCACCAGCGCGCCGGACCTCGAACGTGCAGAACGGGACGGGCCGGACACTGTCGTCGTGCTGCCAGCCGTGTATCTCGTCGCGACAGCCGGCCAGCGGCCGGCGAAACAGCAAGCGAAGGCTGATCAGGAGAAAGCGGCAAAGGATTTCGGGGTGGTCGTGGAGGTTCCCAGCAGGCCGGGCTACTACTGCGCCGCTGTCGACAAGGCGATGGAGTTGAAGCTTAAGCGCGAGGCTTCGACGCGACGGCCGTGATTCGATCGCACATCAGACGTTCCCTCTCGCTGTGCGTCGTCGTCCTGATGCCCGTCGCTGCCGGCGCTCAAACGCCGCGCGGCGAAGGCAACGTGTCGGTCACGTACCAACGGCTCCATACGTCAGGTCAGTTGAACACGGCCGGCGAATTCGTCGCGCCCGATTCAACAGCCGCTCACTCGCTGATACTGGATGTCGAATTCGGAGTGACGAATCGACTGGCGGTACATGCCTCGCTACCATACATGGCAGTTCGATTTGTCGGAGGACCCCATCCGCACCTCGTGGGCATCCACGGCCAGCCCTCGAACCTCGACGACGGCAACTACCACGCGACCGCGCAGGATTTTCACGTCGGTGGTCGTTGGATTCTCATCCAATCGAGGCGGATGATGCTCGCGCCGTACGCGGACATGGTCGCACCGAGTCACCATTACGAGAGCCTCGGCCAAGCCGTGGTCGGTCGCGATCTTCGCGCACTGGTTGTCGGCACCGCGATCGGCGGATTTCCAGACGTTCTTCCAGGCCTGTACTTTCAGGGACAGGTATCGCACGCGTTCGTTCAGAAGGTGCTGTCTGTTCGTGCGAACCAGAGCGCTCTCGACGGTGAGGTCGGGTATTTCATCACACCGCGAATCGCAGCCCGGTTTATCGAGGCGTTTCAATTCACACACGACGGAATCGAGTTCGTGGGGCTGCGCCCTGCGATCGTGTTGCATGACACTCAGGAAACGTCGCGCGATATCGTCCTGAATCACGATCGATTGCTGATGACCCGCGTTGTGAACATCGGAGGCGGAGTCAGCGTGGGACTCAGCCAGACGGTCGATGTCTTTGCGAGCGCGACGCAATCGACCTGGGGAAGAAATATCCAGCGCGACCACACATTTTCGGCGGGTGTAAATGTGCATTTCCGAACAGGAAGTGGAACGCCAGTGCCGCGTCCGGAGACGTTTCCAGCCTCCCCAATCGGGTGATGTGCGCGCGTTCAACGGCGCGCACGATCACCACATGCTCACTGAATTCTCGAATCAATTAGCGGACGCCGCCGCAAAAGCGGCGCCGTCGGTCATCCAGGTCCACGGTCGTCGCCAGCCGGCGAGTGGTGTCATCTACGCCCCCGGGGTCGTCGTCACGACCACGCGTGCGCTCCGGCGCGAAGACCGGCTGCACGTCCGCGGCAGCGAGGGCGATGCCGTCGAGGCCGAGCTCGCCGGGTGGGATCCCGCGACCGGTCTCGCCATTCTGAAAGCGCCTGCCCTGAGCGCGGCGCCGATTGCGGTCGCCAAACAGCCGGCGCGGGTCGGCAACCTTGCCCTTGCGATTGCGCGCTCCTGGAGCAATGGCCTGACAGTCAGCGCCGGCGTAGTCTCCATTATCGGCGGCCCTCTGCACACAGGCCGCCGCCGTGCGATCGATCAAATCATCCGCACCACGGCACCGATGCACGACGGGTTCGCCGGCGGCGCCTTCGTCGATACCGGTGGCGAGCTTCTCGGCATCACGACCGCGTCGACGATTAGAGGTCTTGGCGTCGTGATCCCTGCCGGGATCGCATGGACCACGGCGCAGCATCTGCTGGAGCATGGCGGCCTCAAGCGAGGCTTTCTCGGCATCGCCGGCCAACCGGTTCGCCTCCCGGAATCGCAGCGTGCAGGCAAGGCCGAAGAGGGACTCCTGATCATCGCCGTCACCCCCGATGCCCCAGCCGCCAAAGCGGGCGTCCTCATTGGTGACGTGATTCTCGCGGTCGACGGGCAGCCCATTGGCTCCCCTGAGGAGCTGCTCGACTGGCTGACAGGAAACCGCGTCGGAAAGACCGCAACGTTACGACTGCTTCGCGGCGGCAAGCCGGCGGAGGTATCTGTCACCATCGCCGAACGCGGCGCGTCCTAATGGCCAATGCGGCTTCTGCTGGTCGGGACACCCGATGGACGCGCGCGCCTCAGGGCGGAGCTGGACGAGAGTTCGTTCACCATCGCCGGCGAATTCGCGACCCTGGCTGAGGCCCGCGCGTCGAAAATCGAGTCCGACGCCATTGTGCTCTCCACACCTGTCGGGCGCGCCTTTACAGCGCGCCCAGCGACGCTCGACCACTCACCCACAATTGATGACGCATTCCAGGAGCCATTGACGAGGCGCGAGATCGACGTCCTCGAACTGCTCGCCGAAGGCCTTCCCAACAAGTCGATTGCTGCCCGCCTCGGCATCAGCGATCAGACCGTGAAGTTCCACGTGGCCTCGATTTGCGGAAAGCTCGGTGCGGCGAACCGCACGGATGCGGTACGCCGCGCCGTGCGCCGCGGTTTGATCTCGCTGTAGCGAATCAGACTGACGCGGCGACCGGCGCCGTGAGTTGGGCGATCACGCTCGCCACGTCGAACTGCATCCAGTGCTGCGCGATGCGGCCGTCGGCAATCCGATAGAAAAGCGTCAGATTCGCACTGACCGACCGTCCAGTTGCCTCGATGCCGGCGAACGCCCCGCCATGAACACCCTGGAACGTTCCGCGCAGCGCCACGACATCACCCTCCGCGATCAGATCGTCGGCAATCAGCTCGTAGAACGGGAAAGCTGCCTCGGCCTGACTGATGTGCTCAGCGAGTGTCGGGTCGCTGACGAACTGGTCGACGAGTGAAGGCGGCTTCGCCTGGCCGCTCAACGCCTGCAGGTAGCGCCCGATGAATTGTTTGTTTTCTGCTGCGCTCATCACGTCCTCTCCTTCCACCGGCCTCAATTGACCACCGCGCGCATGCTAGACTCCGCGTCGTTGTCGGGTCCTCAGGAGAGTGCAGGAAAAATCAAAGGAAATTCACACGAGCGCGCCGGGAGGCTACCGGTTCGGCGAATTCGAACTCGATCCTTCTGAACGACAACTGCGGCGAGGCACCAGCAGCGTGTCGCTTCCGCCGAAGGCCTTTGACGCGCTGCTTGTGTTTGTGGAGAACGCCGGTCGCCTGGTTCGACGGGACCACTTGATCGAGTCGCTCTGGCCGGAGACCTTCGTCACTGACGCCAACTTGACCAACGTCATCGTCGCGATCCGGAAAGTGCTCGGTCGCGACGCGCTCCAGACTGTTTCGAGGTTCGGTTACCGATTTACGATTCCGGTCATCGGCGAACCCGGCATCAACCCAACCACCTACGCGACATTTCTGCGCGCGAAGGAGCTCGCCGAATTCAAATCGCTCGACTCGATGAGGCGGGCGCGCGATCTGTTCTCGGTGTGCGTTGCTGCTGATCCGACATTCGCATCGGGATGGGCGTGGCTCGGACGATGTGCACGATTTCTGGACAAATTCGAGCATAAGACGCCCACGAACCTCGACCTCGCACAGGCAGCGTTTCAACGCGCGCTCGCCATCGATCCCGATCTTGCGTGCGCGCATCACTTCTACACGCAGCTGCAGGTCGATCTCGGTCAATCACATGACGCCGTCGTACGGCTTGGCGAACGCATCGCCCAACGGGGCGAGGAACCTGAAAGCTACGCCGGTCTGGTCCATGCCCTGCGGCATTGCGGTTTGCTGAGTGAGTCGGTCGCTGCGCATGACCGAGCCATCGCCCTCGATCCGACGATTGTGACGAGCGTTGACCATACCCATTTCGTGCGCTGCGATTACGAACGTACGCTCCAGTCGACGAGAACGCGGTACTACCTTGACGCTGTTGCCTGGACGGCGCTCGGTGTACGCGAGCGAGCGGTGACGCTGCTCAAGGCGAGACTCGCTCCTGGAGACCTCTCGCCGTGGATGGCCGGCTTGATGGGATCGCTGCTCGCCGTGCTCGAGGGTCGGTGCGGCGAGGCCGCTGCGATCATGCAGGGAGCCGACGTCCACCAGGAGCCGGAGACATTGTTTTATTTCGCGAGACATTACGCGATGGCCGGCTATCAGGCTGAAGCCATTCAGCTGATCGAGCGTGCACGACACGAGGGATTCACGGTCTCCTACGCGCTCGTGAACGACCACGTCTTTGATGAGATTCGCTCATCGAGTGACTTCCAGCGCGAAATAGACGAATCACGGAGCGTCGAGCAGGAGACGCGGCGTGCCCTCGACGCAACCGGACTGCCGGCCCGGATGACCCGATACGCCACGTTGTGAATGACGCATCCGCGGCGCTTGCCTGAGGTCATGAGGCCGCTTCGACGGGGGTCAGCGAAAGCGTCCGGCGCTCTCCTCTTCGAATCAGCGACACTTCGATTGTCGTATTGATTCGCTCCTCGTTCAGGATTCGATGCATGTCGTCGATGCCAGCGACGCTGGCACCATCCATCGCATGGACGATGTCGCCCTTCTCGAGGCCCGCACGAGCTGCCGGACTGTTTCCCTCGATCGACGCGACGCGTACGGCACTGGAAATCGCGAGCTGGTTCGCACGGGCAAGCGCACGCGGAACGTCGATGTTCTGTCCCGCGATGCCGATATAGGCGCGCCGGATTCGGCCGTCGCGAATCAGACGCGACGCGACGAACCGCGCGGTGTTGACGCCGATGGCGAAGCACAGTCCCTGCGCGGGCCGGATCATTGCTGTGTTGATCCCAATCACTTCCCCGCGTGTCGTGACCAGCGGCCCGCCGGAATTGCCCGGATTGAGTGAGGCGTCGGTCTGGATGATGTCGTCAATCAGACGTCCGGACTGCGACCGGAGAGACCGTCCGAGCGCGCTGATGACGCCGGATGTCACCGAGTGCTGAAAACCGTAGGGGTTACCGATGGCGATGGCCACTTGACCTACCTTGAGCCGACGGGAGTCGCCGAACTTCGCCCAGGGCACTGTCGCGTCCACACGGAGGACCGCTAAATCCGTCGCCGCATCCTGACCGATCACGTCCGCGCGCAATGCGCGGCCGTCTGGAAGAATCACCTCCACCCTGGCGGCGCCGTGCACGACGTGATGGTTTGTCAGCACCAGACCGTCCGGTGTAAAGATGACGCCAGATCCTGCTCCCGCATCGCCGCGATGGACGTTGACGACGGCGGGGCCGACGGTTTCAACGGCGCCAATCACTGCCTGTGAATAGGCGTCGAGCAGCTCATCGTCGGTGGTGCGGGGTTCGATGTTCATAACTGGATCGTAGGAACAGGTTCGTCGCTCGAAATCGCCCAAATGGGTAGTTATGGGCCGCCTGAACGCGGCCCCCACGTTCGTACGTAGGGGCCGGCTCTAGCCGGCCCGAGGGGAGAACGTATGTGCGACCTCTCGCATCACCAGCACGCAGAGTTCGGTTTTATCGTTGATGTGCCGGAGATTCGCGCGCTGATCGATGAGACGCGCCGCTTATCGCGGACGATCCCGGATCACGCGACGCGCGTCGAGGCGTTGCGCGCGGCATTTGCGCGGCTGCTTGCAGCCGACGGCTGGCTGCCGGATGAGTTCGCGCAACCGGACCGGGCAAGCGGCATGGGCGGCGGCATCGGCCAGTACGCGCTCTATCGTGACGAGGCTGGCACGCTCTGTCTGTTCTCACTGGTGGTGCCCGCCGGAGCGTCAACCCCGGTGCACGATCATCTGGCGTGGGGGATCGTCGGCGTCTATCGCGGCGCGCAGCTCGACACGACCTACTCGCGGGTTGACGATGGCAGCGACGAGGCCAAAGCCATTCTGCGAATAGCCACGCAGCAAACGGTGAAGGCCGGACAGTTCTATACGCTGCTGCCGCCGGACGGCGACATCCATTACGTGAAAACGGTCTCGGACACACCCTCCGTGTCCATTCATCTCCTCGCCAACGACACGGCGTGCGTATGGCGGCACAAGTACGACCCCGATGCGGGGACAGTGACGCCGTTCCGGTCTGGATATTCGAACGTGAAGTGCGACGACGCTATCCCGCGCGGTACCGATTGACAGCGTCGTCGTCCCATTGAATCCCGGCACCTGGTCGATTAGGAATGATGGCCTCGCCGTTACGAATTTCGATCGGGTGCTCGAGCACGCGCGACGCCCAGTCGACGTATTCGAGCCAGTGGCACGTTGGCGTCGCGGCGAGGAGATGCGCGCTGAATTCCGGATACAGGTGTGAAGACATCTCGATGCCGGCGGCCTGCGCCAGGGCCGCGGCTTCGAGCCAGCCACTCACGCCCCCGATGCGTGCGAAATCGGGCATCGTGTAATCGCAGGCGTGCGCGGTAATCGCGTCGGCCATGGCGTACGGCCCGTCGAAGTTTTCTCCGATCTGAATTGGCGTCTCCAGTTCTCGTACGAGCGTCGCGTTTCCGGCGTAATCGTCGTGACGAATTGGCTCTTCGATCCACGTGAGCCCTTCGTGATCGAGCGCGCGGCCGCGCTGGAGTGCTTCCGTCACGGTCAGGGCCTGGTTGTAATCCGCCATCACGACGGTACCGTCAGGCACGCGCTTCCGAACCGCTTTCAACGCGGCGAGGTCATTGGCTGCAGCGGCATATCCCAATCGCAATTTGACGGCGCGGAAGCCGCCTTCCTGTAGCAGCTCCTCGGCTTCATCCGCCAACCCAGACCACGAATCCCGAACCCCAACTTCCGAATCCCGGACGCTCAACCCATTGCTGTTGTACGCACGGACCGGACGTACGCTGCCGCCAAGAAACTCGACGAGCGGCACACCCGCGGCGACCGCCAGCGCGTCCCAGCACGCCGCGTCAAATCCCGCCAGCGCCATGGTGACCAGACCCCGAACTCCCAACAACCGAAAGTGGCGTGCGAGCTTCGCGTTGAGATCAACAGGCGCCACTCGATCGCCTGTGACTCGCGTCGCCGCTTCGCGCAGGATCGCCTCCACCGCCGCGGTTGCCGCGGGAAGGTAGCAGAACACGTACGCGCGTCCGGTGATGGCTTCCTCGGTCTCCACATCGATCAGCACGAGGGGAGCAGTGTCCATTCGCCGCGCGCTCGTGCCGAGCGGCCGCTTCATTGGAACGTGAACCGCCACGGTGCGCACGGCCTGGAGCGTCAGTGTGAGCGCGGTCAAGCACTCCCCGCTTCATGAAGCGTCAGGATCTCCCAGACCGCACGGTTCATCGGCGTCGGTACGCCTGCCTGTTCGCCGAGCTGCGCGACGCCACCACTGAGCCATGAGACCTCCAGGCGTTTGCCGGCCTTGAGGTCGTGATGCATGGATGAGGTCATCTGCTCAGGGAGGTTGTCGACAAAGGCAAGACGCTGCTCGGCAAAATCGGCGGGGAGCGCGACGCCAAGAGCGCGACCCACGGCAACCGTTTCGCGCATCAACTCCGATAGGAACCTGCGTGATCGGGAATTCGATCGGATCGGTCCGATCGTTTCGCGCATGGTCGTCGTCGACCCCGATAACCCGACGAGAAAGACGAACTTCTCCCAGATGGCTTTGCGGATGTCGTCGCTGAGCTCCGCATTGATGCCGCCACGCAGCGCCGCATCGAGCAGCGACTCGGCGCGAGCGGATCGACGACCATCGTATTCGCCGAAGATCAGGCGCTGCATCGTGCCGGTGTGCTTGATGACGCCAGGCCGATCGATATTCGTCGCGATGTAGGCCACGCCGCCCATCACCGCACCGTCGCCAAACGCGACGCGCAGGATATCGTCCTTCTGCACGCCGTTCTGGAACGAGATGACGCCGGTGTGCGGCCCTATCAGCGGCCGCATTGACGTGATCGCGGCGTCCATGTCCCACAGCTTGACGGCCAGCCACACGATGTCGGCGCCACCGATTTCCGCGGGGTTGTCGGTGACGTTGACTCGGGGAAGATGAATATCGCCGAGCGGACTCTCGATCGTGAGCCCGTCGGCACGCATGGCGGCAAGGTGCGCGCCGCGGGCAACAAAATACACGTCTGCGCCGGCCTGTTGCAGTCGCGCGCCGAAGAAACCGCCGACGCCGCCGGCGCCTATGATGGCAATTTTCATTCAGTTCGTGGTTGGTAGTTGGTAGTTAAGTGGTCAGCGACTCGTTGTCAGTGTTACACCACCAACCACGAACCACCAACCACTAGCGACCTCATCGGGTCGTGACTGGCGCCCCGAGCAACGCATTCAGTTCGACTTTGTTGGTGTCGTCAATGATCTTCGCAAAGACGTGCGCCGACTGCTCGAGCCCAGCGGCCGGGACGGCGCTCAGCGTGTCCATGTCGGTGTGATACACGGTGTGGTCGATGATGTGGAAGCTTGGCGCATCCTGGAAAAACACGCCGAGCTCCCCACCCGGACGCGCTTCGGGGCGCGAATAGAGGGCCATGCCGTAGTCTTTGAAGTCTTTCATCACGATCGTCTTCAGTTGATCGCTGCCGCCGATAAACCAGCGTCGCGCACTCACCTGATTGGATGCGTACAGGGTGTCTCCGATAAGGAAGGTCGCCACCTGCGCCGTGTGCTCGCAATTCACGAGCAGCGCCGTCTTCGCGAACATCTGCTTCATGTTGTTGTGCACCCACCGCGCACCGGCATTGTCTCCGGACGGCGAGTGATGGGCTGAGGTCGTGAAGAACGTCATCGTACGCCGGCGCCGATTCTTTGGGATCTGTGCGTAGTGCTCGGCCAGAGCAACCATCGTCGCCACGCCGGATGCGTTATCCATCGCGCCTTCGAAGAACGAGTCGGTGTGCGACATCACCGCAATGTTCTCGTCGGTCGAGCCAGGCAGCACGCCGAACACGCTCGCCGTCTTCAACCCGGTCCGCAGCTCGACGCTCAGACGGAAGCGCATCCGCGGCGACTGCTCCTGCTCGATCATCTGCCGGATGACGGTGCCATCCTGGTTGCCAAGCATGAAGACGGGCATGCGGGCCGGATCCGTCATCGCTGCGGCCGTCGGCTCATTCATGACGTTTCCGGGAAAGCCGAGCACGATAAAGAGCGCCGCGGCGCCTTCGGCTTCGGCTCGTTTTACGACGCCCCACGTCAACGCGGTGTCCTCGCGTCCGCCCGGATTCGGGAAGCCATACGCAACCACGGCCTTTCCGCGCACTTCCCGTCCTTGAAAGTCGGCGGCCGTGCCCATCCCGACCCAGACCGGGTCCAGTTCGGCCTGCCCATTGGTCGGCGCCGAGTGATACAGCGGAAACGCGGTCTTGAGCGACACGTTCTTGCCGCCGCCGCCGACCGACACTTCCCACGACGTCGGCCACCACTGCGCCGGGAGATCCGCGAACTCCTGAATGCGCGTTTCCAGACCGATGCGTTTGAACTGCGCCGCGACCCACTCGGCGGTCATCCTGTCGTACGGCGATCCGGTGATGCGTCCCCAGTACTGATTGCCATCATCACGGCTCATGCGCGAGATGGCGGTGATTTCGTTGATGTAGCGCTTGATCTTCGCGCCGTCGAGATCTGCGTAGGCCGCGTCGCCGGCAGGGTACGGCCACTTCGGGAACATCTCGTCGCCCCACCAGGTCGTCGGCTGGTACGCGCCACGGCCGAGCGGCTGTGCTGCCCCCGCAGTCGCGGCGCCTTGCCGTCCGCCCTGCGCCGCGGGTTGGCTACTCTCACCGCCCCGTTGCGCCGCCACCATGCTCGTCGTCACGACAGCTGCGATGATGATGCCGACCACCTTATTCATGTTCATCCTCCGTTACCCTAATCTCTTTCACGGCGGCCAACAACAAGCCCGTTCAGAATCCAGCTCACAACGCTGACCAGGAGCGCACCAACCAGCGCCGAAAAAAATCCGTCGACGCTGAAACCAGGAACCAGCCACGCCGTCAGCGCGAAGCAGATCGCGTTGAGGACGAAAATGAAGAGCCCGAGTGTGAGGAGCGTCAAGGGCAGCGTCAGGAAAAACAGAACGGGCCGAACGATGGCGTTGACGAATCCCAAGATCACACCGGCCAGGAGCGCCGACAAGGAGCTGGCGATGTGGATCCCGGGCAGCAGCCACGCCGCGATGATGATTGCAAGGCCGTTGAGTACCAGCCGAACGAGGAATCTCATCTGTGGCTATTCTTGAACAGGCACAGCACGCGCGCAATAATCCTTGCGACGTGAAATTTTTCCCCGACGGCACGCTGGCGTGGCCTGCGGTCCTCAGGCCATGGTTGGAACTGCGTGGCAACGCCGTCGCGGAACCGCCCTCAATCGACATCGGCGCCGACGTTCTCAACATCGAGCGGCGGCCAGCCGAGCCGGCTCGCATCACGATCTGCAGAGAATCGCCGCAGGACGCGGGGTATCGCGAAATCTTCGTCTCAATCGACGGTGAGCAGGTGGCGATGCTCCAATACGGCGATACCTACACCGCCGAGATCAAGCCGGGGCCGCACCGCCTGCGCGCGCACAACACGCTGTTCTGGAAGACACGTCAGATCGTCCTCCGCCCCGGTGAGCACGCGAAGTTCACCGCGATCAACCGTACGGGAACAATTTCATTCGGCCTGCTCTTCATGCTGGGCGCGTTTCCGCTCTACCTGACCTTTGAACGCGAGACGGAACCAGTCGCTACTGGCAAGCTCCTTCCACGCCGCGCAACCTGATTACCTTGATCTCGGGCAAGGGGCTGGCACCGACGGCATCCGCCGCTCCTCCCGGAAGATTTGCCACAGCAGCTTTGGCCGGATCCAGCGCGCCGGCCTGCGCCGCAGTATTCGGCGATGGCCACAGGCCCGTCCGGAACGTGATCCCCTTGCCGGGAGGGCCGCCGACGATCTCTACCCGCTGGCCGACGAACTTCCGCAATCCCTTGCCCGTCAACCGGTACCTAAACCCGCTGTCGTTGTCGAGGAAGTTGAACTGCCCCGGCCTGACGGCATCCCGGGAAATGCACCCGTTCAGCCGGAATTCCTTGCTCTCGCTCAACCCCGCCTTGGCTGGGGGCTTCGTTTCCTGGGCGGCGGCACCCGGCGCCATCTGGAACACAATCAGCAATGCCGCCAATCCGTATGTCAGCTGACGGATCATCTGTGGCCTCCCCATCAAAACCGGTTGATCGTACACTCACGGAAGACATGTTTCGCCGCCGGGTTGCTATTGTCGTCCTACTCATCATCGTCGGGGCGTCGGCCGCCTGGGCCCAGCGATTCCGCGTGATGGAGGGCCCCGGCATGCCCCTCCACATGCCACCTTCCCATTTCAGCGATGGCGCGTTCACGATCTGCAAGATGATGTACACCAGCAACCGCCGGGAAGCGAACGGCTTCGGCTGGTCGACAGATTATCCATACGCGGGCCTGAACCTGATGCTCCGGTCGTCGGAGCTCACGAAAACCCGCATCAGCAAGGACACGCACGGCGACGCTCGATACTGGACCGTCCATCTGACTGACGACGCGTTGTTCGACTGTCCGTTCCTGGTTGGGTCGGACGTTGGAACTATCGGACTCGCGCCCACCGAAATCAAGCGGCTGCGTGAGTACCTCCTCAAGGGCGGGTTCCTCTGGGTCGACGATTTCTGGGGGACGCGCGCGTGGGAGCAGTGGGCCGACGCGATGCGTCAGGTACTGCCCGAGTTCCCGATCTTCGATATCCCCGCCGACCACCCGATTCGCTCGACGCTGTTCGACGTATCGCATGTGCCGCAGGTTCCCGGCATCAACTTCTGGCGAGCGAGCGGCGGCGGCACGTCCGAGCGCGGATCGGACAGTCCGCAGGTGGACTTCCGCGGCATCGCCGACAGTCATGGGCGGTTGATAGTGGTGATGACCCACAACAGCGACATCGGTGATTCGATGGAGCGCGAATCCGAGGATCCGGAGTTTTTCGCCGCGTTCTCGCCCCAGGGCTACCAGGTCACCATCAATATGGTCCTCTACGCGCTTACGCACTGAGATGCTCGTCATCCTGGCGTTCACGCTGCTCTTCGCCTTCCCACTGGACGCCGCGCAATCAACCCCCTCTGCATCGGACCCGCAACTCAAGACACGCGTCGAGCAGCGACTCGAGGATCGGCGGGTCCGCGGCATCAAAGTGTCGGTCGTACACGACGGAACGGTCGCGCTGACGGGTTCAGTCGCCAGCGCCGGCGCGAAGCAGGATCTCATCGCCGAGGTACTGAAGGTCGAGGGCGTCAAAGAGGTGGTCAGCGAGTTGACCATTGGCAGAGCCGAAAGCGACCAGAAGCTCGGGGAGCGGGTGGCCGATCAGATGCGCCGATCGACCTACTTCACGGTGTTCGACGAAGTGCAGATCGGCGTCGACAATGGCGTCGTGACGCTCACCGGCTACGTGACGCAACCGATCAAGTCCGACGACCTGGCACGCCGCGCGGCGCATGTGGATGGCGTACGGGAATTCGTCAACCGCCTCGAGGTGCTCCCCGCGTCGCTGTCCGACGACCGGCTCCGCGCGATCGTCGCCAACACGCTGTACCGCGATCCGGCGTTTTCGAACTACGCCTCGCAGGCGGTTCCGCCGGTGCACATCATCGTGCGCAACTCCAGCGTCCTGCTGACCGGCGTCGTCAACAACGAGGTTGAGCGGCGGCAGGCCGAGAACATCGTCCGCCATATCCCCGGCATCATCGGGGTTCAAAACGCCCTGCGGGTTGAGCGCTAATTACGACGTCGCCGTCCTCGGCGGAGGCAACGCGGCGCTGTCCGCGGCACTCACGGCGGCCGAGCGCGGCGCCAGCGTGATCGTCGTCGAACGCGCACCCAGAGCATTCCGTGGGGGCAACAGCCGTCACACGCGAAATCTTCGGTGCATGCATGCAGCGCCCACCGACGTCCTTACCGACACGTATCCGGAAGACGAATTCATGGCGGATCTGCTGCGCGTTACGGGTGGACTCACGGACCAGACGCTTGCGTCCATGATGATTCGCGCGTCCGCGGACCTGCCACGACGCATGAGCCGCTTCGGCGTCCGCTTCCAGCCGTCTCTCCGCGGCACGCTGCATCTCGGGCGAACCAACGCATTCTTTCTCGGCGGCGGCAAGGCGCTGATGAACAGCGCCTACGCGGCGGCGGAACGTCTCGGCGTTCGCATCGTCTATGAGGCGGACGTCGTTGGGCTGTGCATACGCGACGGGCGCTTTGAGTCCGCCGAAGTGCAGACACCTCACGGCACCGAATCGATCGCCGGACGGACGGTCGTCCTGGCCGCGGGCGGCTTCGAGTCGAATCTGGACTGGCTCGCGGAAATCTGGGGGGAAGCCGCGAGCAACTTCATCATTCGTGGAACGCCGTACAACACGGGCACGGTGCTCCGGCTGATGCTGGACGCGGGTGCGGAGCCTGTCGGCGATCCATCGCAATGCCATGCCGTCGCGATCGATGCGCGCGCGCCGAAGTTCGACGGCGGCATCGTGACGCGCCTCGATTCGGTACCGCTCGGCATCGTCGTGAACAGGCACGGAGATCGGTTCTACGACGAGGGCGAGGACTACTGGCCGAAGCGATACGCCATCTGGGGGCGTCTTGTCGCGCAACAGCCGGATCAGATTGCGTATTCGATTATCGACGCGAAGGCCGTCGGACGATTCATGCCCTCGGTGTTTCCGCCAATCGTCGCCGGCTCGATCCGCGAACTCGGCTCCGCTCTCGGCATACCAGCGGGAACACTCGCCGCAACGATCGAGCGGTTCAACGCCGCGGTGCGTCCGGGCACCTTCGACCACCAAACGCTTGACGACTGCCGTACGGAGGGCCTCGTCCCGAACAAGACACACTGGGCGCAGCGGCTCGATGCGCCGCCGTTTCATGCGTATCCGCTGAGGCCGGGCATCACGTTTACCTATCTGGGCGTGAAGGTGGACGAGCACGCGCGCGTCGTCATGAAGGGTGGCCTCGCCGACAACATCTTTGCCGCCGGCGAAATCATGGCTGGCAACATCCTCGGCCGGGGGTATGTCGCCGGCGTGGGGATGACGATCGGGACGGTGTTCGGCGAGATCGCTGGACGCGAAAGCGCGGCGTTCCGACTCGGAGTACGGTGATGACCCAACTCACATCAGCACTGCCGACGCGTGAGTCGGGTCATCACCGTACTCCGAGTCGGTGGACGCTCACCGAGGTGATGCGCAAGGCGGAGCACGAGATGGTCGTGTGCAACGCGTGCCGTTATTGCGAGGCGTACTGCCCGGTGTTTCAGGCGATGGAACAGCGAGTGACGTTCCAGTCCGCAGATCTCACCTACCTCGCAAACCTCTGTCACAACTGCGGCGAATGCCTGTATGCCTGTCAATATGCGCCGCCGCACGAGTTCAACATCGACGTGCCGCGCACGTTGTCCAGGGTACGCGTCGAGTCGTACGAGTCGTTTGCGTGGCCGTCCTTTGCAGCAGTCGCCTTTCGCCGGCCGTGGGTGACCACATTCGTGGCCTTGGCAGTCGGAGCGGTAATCTCGTTCATCGCGGCGCGGACCTTCCAGGCCCGCGATGCCGATTTCTACAAAGTCATCCCGCACGATGTGATGGTGATGATCTTCGGGGTCGTAGGTCTTTTCGTTGCTGCGGCAATTGCTGTAGGGCACCGCCGATTTACCACGATCGCGGACCTGAAAGGTCCGCGCCGCTCAAGCCATGTCGCCTCACCACCACGACCAGGCCCCTCACCACGCCGAAGCGCGACGCTCGATGTGCTCACCTTGAAGCACCTCCACGCGACTGGCGAGGATTGTGTCGACGCCGAAGAGAAGCGCCGGCCGTGGCGGCGATGGTTGCATCACTGCACCTTCTACGGGTTCGCGCTCTGCTTTGCGTCGACGACGGTCGCGGCGATCTATCACGCATTCGGGTGGATCGCGCCGTACGCATATACGAGTGCGCCCGTCGTGCTCGGAACGGTCGGCGGTCTCGGACTGGTGATTGGACCGGCAGGTCTGCTCATGCTCGACCAGCGGCGCGATCCGGCGCTGACGCACGCTTCCGAACGGGCACTCGGCTTCGCGTTCCTGACGATGCTGTTGTTGACGAGTGTGACGGGCCTGCTGCTGCTCGCACTGCGCGAGCGTCCATATATGCCGACGCTGCTCGTCATTCATCTCGCGATCGTGTTAGCACTCTTCATCACGTTCCCGTACGGCAAGTTCGTGCATGGCATCTACAGAGGTGGCGCGCTGCTGAAATTCCGGCGGGAGGAATCGCTGTAGCTCCTCAGATCCGCCTGAAGGCGGATCCCACCGGGGCGTGCCTGTAGAATCTGCCGATGCCCGAAACCGTTCACGCCGCACTGCGACTGGATCGACTGTCGGTCTCGGCCTTTCATCGACGAACGGCGGCACTCCTCGCCTACGTGTTTTTCTTCGAGCTGGGCGATCTCAACAGCTTTGCTTATGCGGCGCCTGCGCTCCGCCAGCAGTGGCAGCTCTCGATTGCCACCATCGCGACGATCACGTCGGCATCGTTTGTCGGCATGTTCATCGGCGCGACGACCGCCGGCTTCATCTCCGATCACCTTGGCCGCAAACGCGCGCTGCTGCTGACGACCGTCTGGTATTCGTCGATGTCGCTGCTCAACGCGGTTGCCTGGAGCGTACCGAGCCTGTTCACGGCGCGTCTGCTGACCGGCGTCGGCCTCTCGGGCATGACGGTCGTGGCAATGACCTACATCGGCGAGATGTTCCCGTCGCGTGTCCGCGGCGCCTTTCAGGCGCGCATCCTGATGCTCGGCCTCATTGGCATCCCCGCAACGGCCTATGTGGCCCGTTTCGCCGTGCCGCACGCCGACTGGGGCTGGCGCGTGATTTTCATCTGGGGGGCGCTGGCGATCTTCTTTCCGTTGTTCGCGCGTCGGCTCGAGGAGTCACCGCGATGGCTGGAACAGCGCGGACATTTCGACGAAGCGGAGCAGGTGCTTGGGCGCATCGAGCGCGAAAGCAATAAAGGGCTCGCGCGTCCGGAGAATCTGGTGGGTCTTAGAGGCCCCCTGCCGCGCGGCTCGTCCGTCGACACAGGCAGGCCGGGTCCGGTTGAACCCGGCGAACAGAGCATCGGGATCAAAGGCCTGATTCGCTCGGGCGCCGGCGGACGAGCGCTCCTCCTCATCAGCGTGTGGTTCTGTCAGACCCTTGGCTTTTATGGGTTCAATGCATGGGTGCCGACGCTGCTCGCCGAGCAGGGCTTCTCGATCATGCGCACCCTGGAGCAGTCGTCAGCGATCTCGATCGGCGCGGTGCCGGGCGCCTGGATCGCATCGTTGATCGCGGATCGGTGGGAGCGAAAGTACCTCATTGCACTTGTCGCCGTGCTCGTCGGCACCTTCGGAATGATCTATGGCCTCAGCTTCAATACCTGGATCATCGTCATCTTTGGCTTTCTCGTAGCAATGAGCCAGCAGGTATTCGCGCCAATGTTGTACGCCTACACCGCGGAATGTTTTCCCACGAACGCGCGCAACACAGGCGCGGGGCTGTCGTACGGCATCGGGCGGCTGGGCAATGCCGTGGGCCCGCTCATCGTCGCGTTCCTCTTCACGACCTACGGGTATAGAAGCGTCTTCGCCTACATCGCGGTGTGCTGGGTGCTGGTCGCGATGTTGATCCTCACGTTCGGGCCGCGCATGAACGCGCGGACCCTCGCGTAACGAGTCAGAACACGCTGGCGGCCGGCGATATCAGAAGATACCGGCCCACCTGCTTGCGGTGCGCGTTTGCAAGTTGAGGCAGACGGGCGAGGCGGGCGTCCGCGAGATCAGCGGGCAGCGCCAGCACGGCGTCCTTCGGGAACGGCTGCATGGTGGCAAGCTCGGCGCCCAGGAAGCTCTCGATCTGATCGCGGTGCAGGCGGGCGCGAATGTCGGGGCGCAGGTAGTACACGAACGATACCCGATATTCCATGACGAACAGGCGGCTCGGCAACTGCCCTGCGTTGTTGAAATATTCGGTCAGATCGATCGCTGAGTGCGAACGTGCCAACGACGAGCCTGCCGTGAGGAGCGCGGTCACGTACACGACGGACATCGCAATCGCGACCGGCCGCCACTGGCGAGCCGCGGCGTCGGATCGTGACGCGACGATCGCGATCGCCGGTATGACCGGAAGAGCGTAGGTCACGGCCTTCGCATTCGAGAGGCTGAGCAACACGACGCTCGCCGCCGGCCAGATCCACAAAAACGTCCCGGGAGCGTCCGCGAGGAGCCGCCGTCGTACGTACAAAATCCATGGCAGCCCGCCCGCGACAATGACCGGAACGTAGTACCACCACGGCTGGCCTCCGTGCCGCTGCGTTTCCGTCGTGAACGCGAGCAGGTGACGATTCAGGAAGTAGTACTGAAGATAGCCGGGCTCGCGGACGTTCATCGCGACGTACCACGGCAACGCCACGAGCGCGGCGACGACGACCGTGAGAATTCCCAGCAGGACGAGTCGACGCGTCAGCGTTCGGCTCACAAGCAGGTAGACAGCAAAGCCAACGCCGACGATCGCGATCCCTTCGAGCCCCTTCGTCAGAATCGACAGCCCGAGCGCACATCCAGCAATGATTGGATTTCGGATCCTCGATCCCGGATCCCGAGTTCTCCACAACAACCCGAGCGCCACGTTCGTGAACGGCACGAGCGCGATGTCGTGAACGGGCGCCTGCGCAAGCACAAACGGAAGCACCATCGTGGCGTAGCACGCGGCGGCGAACCAGCCGATCGGCGGCCGTGGCGCCTCGACACGCTGCGGGCCGGCGTGAACAATGCGGTTCGCATCGGCAAAAAGAACGCGCGCGAGCCAACCCGTCGTGGCGATGCCGAGCAGCGCGAACAGCATTCCGGGCAACCGCGCGGCAGCGGTGCTCATGCCGAACACACGCATCGACGCAGCCTGCGCCCAGAAGAAGAGAATTGGTTTGTCGAAAAAGGCGCGCCCGACGAAACGCGGAACGATGAAGTCGCCCCGTTCGACCATCTCCTGCGAGATCGCCGCGTGGAGGCCTTCGTCTGGATCGGTGAGCGG
>Ga0068860_100002338_pt1 | contig 19907 bp, 20 predicted proteins | sample KBSSwiS32_FD_66597 | JGI IMG/M metagenome (GOLD analysis project Ga0068860, IMG submission 66597) | Switchgrass rhizosphere microbial communities from Kellogg Biological Station, Michigan, USA - KBS Switchgrass S3-2 | ecosystem: Host-associated > Plants > Roots > Rhizosphere > Soil ...
TGACGGACCTGCTGGCGGCGGCGGACGAGAAGATGGCGGGGCGCGCGGTGGACGCGGCGATGGGCCTGCCGCCGGTGGCGTTCTGCGCGGAGCTCGCCGCCCTGCGCGAGCGCGTGCCGCCGCCCGCGGACCCGGCCTCGCGCGCGGCCGCGGCGGCGTTGTCGCAGCGGCTGGCGGAGGTGTCCGCGCTCCGGCTGGCGGGGCGCTACGCCGAGGGACTGCAGAAGGTACGCGCCGTGATGCCCGAGGCGCGAAAGCTGGGCTACCGGCCGCTGGAAGCCGAGGCGCTGGAGCTGCAAGGCATCCTGGAGGCCCACTCGGGGGAGCTCGCCGGGGCCTGGACGTCGCTGGTGGCAGCGGTGAACGCGGCGGAGGCCGGCCGCGACGCCCGGGTGAAGGTGGACGCCGCCAGCCAGCTCGTCTTCCTGGCCGGAGAGGCGGCGCGCTTCGACGCCGGGCGCGAGTGGGCGCGGACCGCGGAGGCGATGCTGGAGGGCGCCGGGCGCAACGCGCGGCAGGAGGGCGCGTTGCTCAACGACCTGGGCACGCTGGAGCTGGACCAGGGGCGGATGGAGGCGGCGCGGGCGTCGTTCGAGCGGGCGGTGCCGCTCCTGGACGGCGCGGTCGGCCGCGAGCACCCGCTCTACCTGGAGGCGCTCACCAACTTCGCCCTGGCCACCGAGGCCACTGGCCACGCGGCCCAGGCGCTCCAGCTCTTGCAGGACGCGCTCCCGCTCGTCGAGCGCCTGCGCGGGCCGGACCACCCGCAGGTGGCCACCGCGCTGTGGAGCGTCGCCAAGTGCCAGCTCTCGCTGCGGCAGTTGCCGCAGGCCCAGCGGACGCTGGATCGAGCGCTGGAGATCGCCCGCGCGCGGTTTGGGCCGCAACATCCGCGCATCGCCGGGTACCTGGACCTGCGCGCCACCATCTTCCAGGCCCAGGGCGACTGCGAGCAGGCGATGGCCGCGTACCGGCAGAGCCTGGAGATTCGCCAGAAGGCCTCGCCGGCCAACGACCCGGACCTGTTCTGGCCGCACGACGGCATCGGCCAGTGCCTGCTGGCGCTGGGGCGGCCGGGGGAGGCCGTCCCCGAGTTGGACGCGGCCCTCGCCATCCCCGGCGACCCTTCCCCGGACCGCGCCGAGACGGAGTACGCGCTGGCGAAGGCGCTCTGGGTGCTGGGGCGCGACCGAGCGCGCGCGGTGGTCGTCGGGCGCGCGGCGATGCAGCACTTCGCGGCGGCGAAGATGCCGGACCGCGAGCGCGACGTGGCCGGGTGGTTGGCGGCGCTGCGCTGAGGCGCCGCTCCATCGACGCGGGAAAGACCGGCGCCAGCTCGCGGCGCTTCAGTTCTGCCCGCCGGAGGTGCCGGGCTTGTACCCGGTGCCGATGCCGGGCTTCCCCCAGGCGTCGTTCTGCGTCCACGCCGGCGGCTGCGAGCCGCCCTTGTCGAAGACGAGGCTGTTCAGCTCGTCCAGGAACTGGCTCATGGGGACGGTGTGGCGCTGCCCGGAGAGGTCCACCATCTGCACCATGTCGCCGTCCACCGGCTTGGCCATCACCCAGTGGCCGTTGACGTTGGCGAAGGTCTCCTCGCCGCGCGCGCCCTGCTCGCGCAGCACCTGCGCGGCCGCGTCGCGCGCCTGCGCCCGCACCTGCGGGTCGGCTTCCTGCTGCGCGTCCGGCACGTACATCCGGTCGAAGCTGTTGAACTGGCCGGCCCGGTAGAAGCCGCCGTTGAGCGTGTTCGCCATCCCCGCGCCGGTGACGCCGTCGTGGTCGTGGCCCGGCATCCCGGAGGCGTACTGGGAGAAGGCGGCGCCCAGCAGTTGCTGCGTGAGCGATTCGCCGGCGATGGCCGGGTCCTGGACCGGCTTGGGCACCGACAGGTGGTTGCCGTCGGGGGAGAGGTGGCCCTCGATGAGGAAGCCCATCTCGGCGAGCGCGATGTTCTTCTGGGCGTACGTGCCCGGCTGCGTGGTGGCCAGCATGTAGCCGGCGGCGATCCCCGCGCAGTCCTTGTTCCCCGCGGACTGGATGACGTTCTTCACCGGGTCGGCGACGTCGTTGACGATCTGCCCCAGCAGCGCGTGCCGGTCCACGCCCCAGCTTTGACCCAGCGGCTTGGTCACGCCGCCCTGGACCAGCGGCCCCAGCGCGTCGAGCAGGTTCCGGTTGTCCGCCGTGCTGGGCTTCAACAAGGTGCCCTGCTTCAACAGCGACGGGAGGTTGCCCAGCGCCTCGGCCTGGTTCGAGCCGCGCAGCGCGTCCTCGACGTCGAAGTAGCGGCGCACGCCGTTCGGCTGGTCCAGCAGCGCGCGGACGTTGGTCGCCTCCGCCGGCCGGGTGTCCTTGAGCAGCCCGTCGTAGCGGGTGCGGAGGTCGGGGGTGAGGGCGTCGTACGCCGTGCGCTGCGTGAGCGACATCGCCGCGGTCGCGTCCGGGGCGCGCTGCGGCGGCGTGGCGTTCGGGTCGCCGAGGGGCGGGCGCGCCGGGCGCTCGAATCGATCCGCGCGGAAGGGCGTCACCGCGGGTGTGTTCCCGGCGGGCGTTTCGCGCTCGGGCGTCGCCGGGGTGGCGGCCGCCGCCGGTTCCGGAGCGGGCGCTGCGGTCGGGCCAGCGTTGTCGGAGACTTTCATACCTACCACCTCGTGAGGGCCAATACGTGATGACAGCCCGCGCGAGGTGATCGTGCGCGGAATCATCCATGAGATGCTCGCCGCGTGGCGTCACCCGCATCCGCTCCGCTCGCAGCGGAATTCCTGGCCGCGTGGCAGGGCGATCCCCAGCGCGCGCCGGAGGCTTCGGCGCTGGAGCCCGTGTTGGAGCGGCTGATCGGCCAGGCGCGGGCGGCGCATCCGGAGGTGGCGTTCTCCCCCGCGGCGTCCGCGCGGGCGCTGGCGGCGACGGTGGCGGGGGAGGCGCACCCGGTGGCCACGCTGGAGATCGTCCACGGCGTGGACTTCCTGCTGGCGCGGGCGGTCCTGGAGGGCGACCGCGCGGCGACGCGGGCGCTGGACCAGCTGGTCACCCTCGCCGCGGCCACGGCCATGCGGGTGGACAGCAACCAGGCCTTCATCGACGAGGTGGCGCAGCAGCTCCGGGAGCGGCTGCTGGTCGGCTCGCGGGACGGCGGGCCGCGGCTGCACGAGTACCGCGGCCGGGGCGCGTTGCTCGCCTGGGCGCGGGTGATCGCCGTCCGCCTGGCGGTGAACGCCAAGTCGGTGCCGCACGCGGCGGAGGAGTCGCTGGGGCCGGAGGCGCTCCACCCGGCCGAGACGCGCGACCCGGAGCGGCGGCTCTTGAGCGAGGCCCAGTCCGGGCTGCTCCAGCGCGCCTTCGCCTCCGCGCTGGGCGCGCTGGCGCCGGACGAGCGGATGCTCCTGCGCTACCACCTGATCGACCAGCTCAACTTCGAGCAGATGGCGGTGCTGTTCGGCTCGCACCGCTCCACCATCTCGCGCCGGGTGGCGCAGGTGCGCGAGCGGCTGCTGGAGGAGACCCGCCGCGCGCTCCAGGAGTCGCTGGGGGTGCCCAGCACCGAGGTCTCCTCGCTGCTCCGCGTGGCCCCCGCGCACCTCGACCCCAGCCTGGTGGGCCTGCTGCGCGAGAGCTGACTTGCGTTTCTGGTACGAGATTGGTACTTTTTTGGTGATGAAGCCCACCGAACGACAGGTCGTGGCGCGGACCATCCGCTTCCCGCAGAAGCTCCGGGACCGCATCGACGCGGACGCGGAGCGCTGCGGCCGGAGCTTCGAGGCGCAGGTGGTGGCGCTCCTCCGGCGCCACTACGGCGAGGACGTGGATATCGCGCCCACGCCGGAGGCCATCCTCTCCCTCGCGCACGGCAGTCTGCTCGACATGTCGGAGGCGGACCAGGACCTCGTCACCCGCCGCCTGGTCGAACGCCCGAAGCGATAGCGTGGAAGCGGCACTGATCGACACCGACACGCTGTCGGAGATCTCCCGGGGGAACCTGCGCGTCCTCTCGTGGGCGAAGGAGTACCTCGCCGAGCACGGGCGGCTGACGGTCAGCGCGGTGACCGTCTTCGAGCGCTTGCGCGGCTACCGCGCGGCGATCCAGCGGGGCAGGCCGTTCAAGCCACAGCTCCTCCGGTTCCAGGCGTTCGCCTCGACCTGTCGCATCCTCGCCGTCGACCACGCGGTGGCGGACGAGGCGGCCACCCTCTGGGCCCACCTGGGCGCCCGGGCGCGCGGCGCGCTGGGCGACATCCTCATCGCCGCCACCGCCAGCGCGTACCAGCTGCCCCTGGTGACGAGGAACCACCAGGACTTCGCCGCAATGGCCAAGGTCCCGGAGATCCATCTCACCCTCCAGGACTGGTCGCGTTAGCCGAAATCGATTACGCCTGGGCGCAATCGATCATGCCGACCCCCGCCCCGAAGACGCCCCTCGCCGTGCACTGGATCGGCCGCGCCCCGGACGCGCGGCTCGCCGCCGAGCTGAGGTCGGTGCAGCTCAAGCCGGGCCGCGCGCCGGCGGGGAGCGCGCTGCCGCACGTGGTGCGCTCGGAGTCGCCGCCCTCGCGCCCGCCGTCCGCGCGGTGGATCTGGGTGACGGACGGGGCTCCCTCGGCGGAGGCGTCGCGGGCGGCGGTGCTGGCGGGCGCGTACGACGCGGTGCCGCTGGGCGCCGCGGACGGGCCGGCGCGGCTGTTGCGGCGGCTGGCGGAGCTGGGCGCGGAGGACGGGGAGCCGGCGGCGCCCCCCAGCTTCGTGGGGCGGAGCGAGGTCTCGCGCGCGGTGCTCAAGCAGCTCGCGCTGGCGGCGCGCACCTCGATGCCGGTGCTCCTCACCGGCGAGACCGGCAGCGGCAAGGAGGTGGCCGCCCGCCTCATCCACGAGTGGTCGGCGCGGCGGGCCGGCCGCTTCGTCCCCGTCAACTGCGCCGCCATCCCCAACGACCTGATGGAGGGCGAGCTGTTCGGCTACGAGCGCGGCGCCTTCTCCGGCGCGGTCCGCCGCTACGACGGCCAGCTGGTGGCGGCGGAGGGCGGGACGGTGTTCCTCGACGAGATCGACGACACCCCGCTCCCCCTGCAGGTGAAGCTCTTGCGCGTGCTGGAGGACCGGGTGGTGAGCCGCCTGGGCGAGTCCGTCTGGCGCCAAGTCGACTTCCGCATCCTCGCCGCCACCAACCGCGACCTCCGGCCGCTGATCGCCTCCGGCGCGTTCGGCGCCGACCTCTACGAGCGCCTGGCCATCGTCTCCATCGAGCTGCCGCCGCTGCGCCAGCGCATCGAGGACCTCCCGGTGCTGGTGGAGCACCTCATCAGCCGGTTCTACAAGGAGGAGCCGGCGGCCACCGCGCGCGGCGCGGTGCGGTCGGTGCACCCGGACGCGCTGGCGGCGCTCGCCGCCTATCCGTGGCCGGGGAACATCCGCGAGCTGCGCAACGTGGTCTTCGGGGCGCTGGTCTACAAGCGCGGCGGCGACGAGCTGCTGCTGTCCGACCTGCCCCGGCGCATCCTCACCCGCGAGGAGCCGGCGCCGCGCGCGGGCGGCGTGGAGGTGGTCTCCGCCGAGGAGATCGGCCGGCGCGTGGCGGCGGGCACCTTCAACCTCAAGGACGAGGTGGCGCGGCTGGAGAAGCTGGCGCTGGAGGCGGCGCTCCGGCGCGCCGGCGGCAGCCCCACCCGGGCCGCCCGCTACCTGGGCAGCGTCGGCCGCGGCCGGTCCTCCGACCCCGGCGGGACGGTGCGCGCGATGATGCGGAGACTGGGCGTGCGGGAGGAGCGCTAGCGAGCGCTGCGAAGCGCGCGCTCCTCGCTCGACACGATCCAACCCATGGGGATGGAGAAGCCCGTGAGCGGCTCCTCCCTCACGCGGTCGGCGTGCTCGCGGAGCGCCTGCGCCACCTTCTCGTCGTCGCCGTCGTCCCACCGGTCCTGGTACCAGAAGCCAATGGGCCCCACCGGGGTCCAGGAGCGGAGCCACACCAGGTCGTCGACGAGCGGCGAGAGCTGCTCCAGCGCCTCCCTGGAGCTGATCGGCGTGGCCAGGACCACGCGCGCCGCGCCGCGCCCGCGAGCGGCCATGACGGTGGCCTCGGCCGCGCTCCCGACGTCGATGCCGTCGTGGACCAGGATGGTGGTCCGCCCCTCCAGGTCCATGGGGCGGCGGTCGCCGCGGATCCGCTGCACCCGCGCCTTCAGCTCGACGAGCTGGCGGTGCATCCGGAGGTCGAGCTCGTCATTTTTGATGCCCAGCTCGGCAATCAGCTCGTCATCCCGCACGCACGTGCCGTCCTCGGTCAGCGTCGCCAGGGTGAGGTCCAGGAGACCCGGTGCGGGTAGTTTTTGCACCACCAGTGCGTCCAGCGGAGCGTCCAGGGTTTCGGACACTTCGAGCGCGACGGCGAGGCCGCCGCCCAGCACGCCCAGCACCACTGGGTCGTCATGTCGATACACGTCGAGCATCCGGGCGAGCCAGCGGCCCGCCTCCTTGCGACTTCCGAACATGGGAAGGGCCTTTCTTCGGAGGGCTGCTTCGCCATGTAGCAAAGGCAATGCCGCCGGGCCGCCGGCCCAGATCTCGGCGGAAATGCAGGAATTGCGGGGCTGCGCTAACGCTGCGCCAGCAGGCGGTGGTGGCGGAGCGGCTGGGCCACGTTCTTCACCGGCGTCTCGGTGAGCTGGCCGTACGTCAGGCCCTGGAGGGCCGGGTCCTTGCTCTGCTGGAGCGCCGCCTTCACCGACTCCATCACCAGGATCTCCCGGAACCCGCCCAGGGACTGGAGGCGGGCGGTGGAGTTCATCCCGGTGGAGAAGCCGGTGTACTGCTGGTTGGGCCCGAAGATGCCGCAGTACGTGTGCGCCAGGTTCACGCCGATGGCCACGCCCAGCCCCGGCAGCTTGACCAGCTCCGACAGGCGCACCACCTCCGGGTCGGAGCTCATGGCGGCGGTGAGCTGCTGGATCTCCAGCGCGGCGCGGACGGCGGCTTCGGCGCGCTCCACCGGGCTCTCGCGGAAGAACGGCGGCCCGAACAGGCCGATGACGCAGTCCCCGACCATCTTGTCGAACACCCCGCCGTGCCTCCACAGCACGTGCACCACCTCGTCTGACCAGCGGTCCACGAAGCGGCCGATGCGCGCGGGCGACTCCAGCACCACCTCGCAGATGCGGGTGAAGCCGTTGATGTCCGCGAAGAGGATGCCCACCTCCTCGTCGCGCGGGGTGAGGTACTTCTGGGCGTAGCGCGGGTCCTTGAGCAGCTCGTCGATGACCGACGCGGCGAAGAACTGCGAGAGGTGGATGCGCTCGCGGTTGTAGTCCAGGAGCCGCTGGGTGAGCGTGGAGGCCATCACCCGGATCAGGTCCATGGTGAAGGCGGAGAAGCCGTCCGTCTCCGACCAGACCAGGATCTTCCCCAGCGGCTCCACGCTGGCCGCCCCGGCGATCAGCACCGCCTCCACCGAGCGCCCGGACGGCCCCGCCAGCGCCTTCAGCTCCTGGTTGTCCGCGCGCAGCAGCGCCACCCCGCGGCGGGAGATCAGCTCGTCCAGCGCCTCGAAGGGCTGCTCGCGCGAGTGCTGGTGGAGGTGGCCGTCCCGGTAGACGCGGTAGTGCAGCATCCCGCGCTGCACCGCGTCCCGGTACACCAGCATGAAGCCCGGCAGCCGCACCCGCTGCGCCAGCGAGAGCACCGCCTGGTCCATCCCCACCTCGAACACGGGGTTGGAGAGGAGGTCGTTGAACTGGAGGATGAGGCTGTGCTTCTCCGCCGCGGTGTGGATGGAGACCAGGACGGTGTCCAGCTCCTCCGCCACCACCTCCACCATCTTTCCCAGCCGGCTCGCCTCGCGCCGCGGGGAGCGGTCCCCTTCGAAGAGCAGGCCGATGGTGCCGACCTTCACCCCCGCCACGTCCAGCGCCTGCGAGATCAGCGTGCCTCCGGGGAGCGCGGCGAGGCCGGCGGGGTGCTCGCGCAGCAGGTCGCCCGGGAAGCGGTCCCCCCACGCCCCGCTCGCGTAGGTCTCCTCGGAGAGGTCCTCGGCGCGGGTGGTGACCGCCGCCGCCCGCGCGCCGGTCCGCTCCAGCAGGCGCGGGAAGAGTCGGCGGAAGGTCTGGGCCAGGTTCTCGCGCGCCTTGAGGCTCTCCTCCAGCGCGTCGTCCACCAGGCGGTTGAGCTGGAACAGGTGCTGGAGCTCTTCCAGCTGCGGGGAGTCCTCTTCGGCCATGTCCCAGGACTATAGGCGCGGAAGCGGCTACAACCCTTTGCGAACCTCAGGAAGGGAAACGACGATGCGAGCCGTCATTCGAGTCTCGGTGATGTTCCTTGGCGCGCTGGCGCTGGCATGCACCGGCCCGGCGGGCACCTTCACGGGGACCTTCACCGGAGACGCCACCATCAACGGCTCGCTGACCATCAACGGGGAGGACCTCTTCGCCGCGTCGATGCAGGGGCTCCCCTGGATCCAGACGTACCACCTCTCCATCGACCCCGACCGCATCTTCCACCGCAACGGGAAGTGACCGCCCCGGAGACGACCTTCGGGAAGTACCGCCTCCTCCGCGCGCTCCCCTCGAGCAAGCTGGTGGAGACGCACCAGGCGGCCCTCGCCGGCCCGGGCGGCTTCGAGCGCACCTGCGTGCTCAAGAGGCTCACCCCGGCCGGCGTGAAGGCCGGGCTCACCGAGGCGTTCGCCGAGCGCGCGCGCATCGCCGCCGACCTCAACCACCCCAACATCGCCCGCGCCTTCGACTTCGGGAAGGTCGGCGACGAGTACTACGTCGCGGTCGACTTCACCCAGGGCCTCGCGCTCGACGTGCTGCTGGCGATGGCGCGGGAGCGGCACCGCCCGCCCGGCGCCGAGCTGGCGGTGCACCTGGGCCTGCGGCTGTGCGACGCGCTCGCCTACGCGGAGGCGGCGCCGGCGGTCCTGCCGGGCATGGTGTACCCCACGCTGGTGCCGGCCAACGCCGTCATCAGCTTCGACTCGCTGGACGTGAAGCTCACCAACTTCGGCGAGCTGGAGCTGGCCGGGTCGCGCGCGGTGGCCGTCTACTCGGCGCCGGAGCTGGAGGGGAGCAAACCGGCCGACCCGCCCCCGCCCGACCCGCGCACCGCGGTGTACTCGGCGGGCGCCATCCTCTACGAGCTGGCCACGGGCGTGAAGCCGCGCGCCACCGGCGAGCCCCCCGCCATCCCGGCGCCCGGCTCGCTGGTGCCCGACTTCCCGGCGGACGTGGAGCTGGTGATCTCGCGCGCGCTGGCGCCGGACCCCTCGCGCCGCTTCGGCGCCGCGCGCGAGCTGCTGGTGGCGCTGGAGGGGCTGCGGTCCGCGCACGGCTGGAAGGACGGGAAGGCGCGCCTGGCCGCGCTGCTCGCCGAGGTCCTCCCCGACTGGCGCGACTACCGGGACACGCTGGAGCCGGAGGGCCCCAACACGGAGCCCGCGACGCCCGTCGGGTGGAGGCGCGCCGCGCGCTGGGTGGCGGCCGGCGCGGCGGCGCTGCTGGCGCTGGCCGGCGGGCTGTGGCTGTCCCCGGAGGCGTCGGGCCGCGTGAAGGCCGCGCTCCTGCCGGCCCCGCCTCCGCCCCCGCCGAAGCCGAAGGAGCTGACCGAGGCGCAGAAGCAGGCGCGGATGCACCAGCAGGCCGGCCTGATGGCGGAGGAGAAGGGGGACTACGCCCGCGCGGTGGCGGAGCTGGAGCAGGCCGCGGCGCTGGACCCCGCGCTCGGCGCCGGGGAGCTTTTGGCCATCGCGCGCGACCTGCGCGACCGGGCGCGAGGGTCCCCGGACGCGGGCGCTACTCCGCCTCCACGATCTGGTCCTTGAGCGGCCCCAGCGCGCCGAGCAGCTCGGACTTCTCCCGGTCCGGCACCTTGAGCTTGTCCAGGCTCTTCACCAGGTCGCCCACCAGCGCGTCCCACTGCGCGCCGGTGACGCCCATCCCGTGGTGCACCGCCTTCATGTCCCGCCCGCCGTACTTGCACGGGCCGCCGGTGGCCACGCAGACGAACTCCACCAGCCGCTTCTGCACCAGCTTGAGGTCCGACACCGCGAAGGGCGCGTTGATCCGCTCGTCCGCGGCGACGTTGCCCAGGAAGTCGGCGATCACCGCCTCGACGGCGGGCAGCCCGCCCAGCCGGTCGAACAGCGTGCCGGACGCGGGCTCCGCCTTGGCCGGCGCGGGGGCCTCCGACTCCGCCGCGGGTCCGGGCGCCTTCGCGGGCTCGGACCTGGGGGGCGGCTCCGCCGGCCTGGCGGCCGCCTTTCCACCCGCGCACCCGGCCGCCAGCCCCAGCGCGGCCATCGCCAACCAGCTCTTCACGGTCATGCGCTCTCCGCGTCTCACGTGGACCCCTTGCGCTTGCGCTTGAAGATGCGCTCGGACTGATCGCCGGCCAGGTAGGTGACGATGTTCCGGAGGTCTGAATCCACCAGCCGGTCCAGGTACATGGGCGGCATCTGCCGCGAGTCGTGGCCGGGCAGCCAGCGGATCCGCTGCACCAGGTACTCCGGCTCGTAGAGGCCGACGGTGAGCTCCGGCCGGATCCGCCCCTTGCCGTGGCAGCCGGCGCAGAACTTCTCGGCGAGCGCCTTGCCCGCCTTGCGGTCGCCTCCGGTGGCGTTGGCCAGCGCCGTCCGCCGGGTCAGCGCCAGCGCCTCGTAATTGAGCGCGGGGGCGGCGTCGTCCGGGGCCATGGTCTTGAGGTACGCCTCCAGCTGCGCCTCCTGCGCCGGCCCCAGGCCCTGCGGGCTGAGCATGAAGAGCCGGTTGCAGAGCGAGGCCGCCTTCCCCGGCGTGGGCGCCAGGCCCTGCCAGAGCGAGGCGCGGTGGGCGGCGTCGTAGAGGGTGTGGCTGGGATGCACCCCCTTGCCCGCGAAGATGCCGGCGCGCTCGTCGGACACCGCGTGGCAGGAGGCGCAGGTGATGGCGTTGCCCGCGCCGCCCAGGTTCTTGTCGGCGAACAGCCGCTCGCCCTTGCCGGCGATGGAGTCGGCGGGGAACTTGAACTTCGGGGGCGCCGGCTTGCGCGGGGCCTGCGCCACCGAGATCAGCGTCCGCTTCACCTCGGGCAATCGGGCCTCCGCGGTGGCGGCGGGGGCGGCCGGCGCGTCGGGCGCCAGCAGGGTGCCCTCGAAGGTGACGTGCGCGGTGTCGCCCAGCTTGAGGAAGAGCCGGCGCGGGCGCTGGATGTTGTAGTCGGAGAGCTTGATGTCGAAGGTGCCCCGGACGTGCACCGCCTGGTGGCCGTCCCGCTCGCCCAGCTTGGCGGTGATCGGCGCCGCCAGCGGCCGGGTCACCCCGTGCAGGGTGAGCGAGAACACCGCCGTCCCCTGCGAGGAGACGCCCGGCGCGGGCTTCTGCGCCCACTCCACCTGCTTCAGCTCCAGCACCGCGTTGGGGTACTTCGCGGTCTCGAAGAACTGGTCGCGGAGGTCCTCGTCGCGCAGGTCGAGCCCGGTGTGGAAGGAGCCCAGGTCCACCACCAGCCGCGCGGTGGTGGCGCCGCTCTCCAGGTCCACCTGCGCCGCGCCCAGCACCCCGTAGGCCAGCCCGCCGATGGTGTCCAGGGGCGCCTCCACCGAGAAGCGCACCTCCGCCTGCCCGGGCCGGGTGAGCAGGAAGTTGGTGGGGGCGGCGCGCGCCGGGGAGGCCGCGGCCCAAAGCGCCAGCGCGGCGGCCAGGAGCGGTCGCCGGAAGTGTGGTGGTCGAAGCATCGGCGAGTTCCCCTTCACCGCCGCACCACGGCGGTGCCCAAGAGCTGGTCGAACAATCCTGTTCGCTGCGGCGCGAGCACGCCCAGGCCGCTCGCCAGCCACAGTACCAGCAGCGCCCCGGCGGCCAGGCCCAAAGGTGTGCTGGACGGCGAGGAGGCGTAGGCGGTGGCGAGGAAGGCGCAGGCCAGCGGCAGCCACGCGTAGCAGCCGCTGAGGCGCAGCATGCCGCGGAGGAACCCCGCCCGCCGGCCGCCGCGCTCCAGGCGCAGCCGCAGCAGCCACTGGCCGGCGCTCGCGCCCGAGAGCGGCAGCGAGAGCGCGGCGGCGCCGAAGAGCAGCGCCGCGGGCGCCCAGGGCGCGCGGAGGTAGGTGAAGCGCCACAGCACCAGGGCGGGGAGCAGCTCCAGCACCACCGAGGCCAGCCGGCGCCACAGCGGGGCGGCGGCGCCGGGGGCGCGGCCCGGCGTGACGGAGGACTTCCGGGGCGTCGCGCCGGTGTAGGGCGTGGCGCGAGACCCCTGGCGGAGCGGGGTGCCCAGCTCGCCGGAGGCGGAGCTGCCGGAGGACTTGGCCTCGGCGACGGCGGCGGCCAGGCTCTGCACCATCGAGGAGAGCTCGGCGCGGGTGATGCGCTCGCCGTGGCGGTCGATCCACTCGTGGAGGTCCGCCTGCATCTGGTCCGCGCCGGCGTAGCGGCGATCCGGGTCCTTGGTCAGCGCGCGGAGGACGACCTGCTCCAGCCCCGCCGGGACGGGCCGGTGCGGCGTGTTCAGCGGGGGCGGGTCCATGGTCATCGCGCGGTTGAGCACCTCCGCCTCGTTCTCCCCGCGGAAGGGGCGGTGGCCGGCGAGCAACCAGTACAGGGTGACGCCCATCGACCAGACGTCGGCGCGGCGGTCGATGGGCTTGCCCTGCATCTGCTCCGGGGCCATGTAGCCAATCTTCCCCTTCACCTGTCCGGCGAGCGTGATGCCCTTGAGCGAGGCCGCCTTGGCGATGCCGAAGTCGAGGATCTTCACCATCCCCTCGGCGGTGAGGAACAGGTTCTCCGGCGAGACGTCGCGGTGGATGATGTTCAGCGGCCGGCCCTGCGCGGTGAGGGTGTGCGCGAAGTGCAGCCCTTCGCAGGCGGCGGCCACCACGTGCGCGCAGAGGGACGGGCTGGGGAAGCGGCGGAGGTGGCGGACGTGGGCGCGGCGGAAGCGGAGCAGGTTGAGCCCTTCCAGGTACTCCATGGCGATGTAGTAGCGGCCCTGCTCCCCGGGGCCGCCCTCGCCCAGCTCGTAGATGGAGATGACGTTGGGGTGGTTCACCAGCGCGGCCAGGCGCGCCTCGTTGAACAGCATCTGGATGAAGTCCGCCCGCTCCGCCAGGTGCGGGTGGATCATCTTGAGCACCAGCGTGCGCGCGAAGCCCTCCGGGCCCAGCTTCTCCGCCAGGTACACCTGCGCCATGCCGCCCGCGTCCAGCTTCTTCAGGAGCGTGTAGGGGCCAAACTGCGCCGGGAGCTGGCCGAGCTCACCCGTGTGGGGGGGATGTTCCACGGATACCTGCACGTCCATGTCGGGCACCACTACGCCTGACGGGGCCGCGGAGATTCGCGCAGCGCGCCCCCTTCCGGCAAGCGGCGAAGGGACAGGGATTCCGGGGACCTACGAAGGTGGGTGCGGCTCGCCCAGGCCCAGCATCCGCCCGCCCACGATTCGCCCGCGCTCCACTTCAATCACCCAGTACCCCTCCCGCCCCTTCTGCGTGGACGACCCCGCCCCGAACAGGTGCGGCCGCATCTCCGTCGCCGCGTGGTGGTAGCGCCGGTGGATGTGCCCGTGCAGCACCGCGAACCTGGGCCCGCGCGCGACGCGGAAGAGCGCGTCCTTGTCCGCCAGCCCGTGGTACGGCTTGTCGCTCTTTCCCTTGGGGTTGAGCGGCGCGTGGTGCACCACCACCACGATCGCCCGGTCCTTCAAGCGCGCGTCGTTCGCCACGTCCCGCAGCCCGCCCAGCTGCCGCTTCCCGATCACCCCGAACGACATCCCCGGCACCGCGGGCACCCGCGCGCTCTTCAGCCCGACGATCGCCACGTCCTCGCCCAGCAGCCGCACCAGCGGCCAGATCCCCTCCCGCGCGAACTCGGGCAGGTCCGACTTCAAAAGCGGCGCGAAGGTCGTCTCGAACCGCCGGTCGCGGTACGCGCCGGGCGTGTACACGTCGTGGTTGCCGGGGATGATGGTGCAGCGCCGCGGATCCGCCGCCAGCTCCCCCAGCGCCGCCTTGGCGCCCTCGAACTCCCCGGGCAGCGCGTACGCGGTGAGGTCGCCGGAGACGATCAGGTGGTCCGCGCCCAGCGCCCCGAAGTCCCGGACGATCTGCCGGATGGAATTCCCCGCCTCGGCGTACGCCGCCTGCCGCCCGTGCAGCCGCAATTCGCCCAGCGCGATCCACCGGCGCCAGCCCAGCTTGAGCAGCGGGAGCTTCGAGTAATCGAGGGTGACGTGGACGTCGGAGCAGTGGAGGATTCGCACGGGCCAAGAGCGTGTCTAGCTCGGCCCGGGCGGCCGTGCACGCCCCGCCATCGACCCCGCGCGCTGCAAGGCGTCCCGCACCCGCGCCAGCAGGTCATCCAGGTCGTACGGCTTGGTGAGGTACCCGTCCGCGCCCAGCCGCTCCGCCACGTCCGGCAGCGACCCGTCCCCGCTCATCACCAGCAGCGCCGGCCGCTTGGCGACCCCTCTCAAGGCGCTCATCACCTGCGGCGACGCCACGCCCACCAGGTCCAGCAGCACCAGCGCGGGGTTCTTCCCCAGGCCGGCGAGGACCTCGTTGGGCCCGGACGCGGACAGCACGCGATACCCCTCCACCTCCAACACCTCGACGAGCACCTCGCGCTGGGCCTCGTCGTCCTCCGCCAGCAAGATCAGTGCGCTGCCGTCCTCCACCCGTTCACCTCTCTCTCTAGCCCCTGAACACGCACCGAGCGCAGAACCCGAAAAGCGCCCGGTATCTTTTTCAAGGTGTGCATGGCCTCCAAGCGCGCAAGCGCCCCCGACGCTACGCTGTGCGTCAGATGCCATCTCCTCCGCGCGGCCGGTTCGCCCCCAGCCCGACGGGCAAGCTTCACCTGGGGAACGCCCGGTCCGCACTCCTGGGCTGGCTCCAGGTGCGCGCGCGGGGCGGCGAATTCCTCCTCCGCATCGAGGACCTGGACCGGGCCCGTTGCCGCCCCGAGCACGAGGCCAACCTCCTGGCCGACCTCGAGTACCTGGGCCTGACCTGGGACGGTCCGGTGGTCCGGCAGAGCGAGCGCGGCGAGGCGTACGAGGCGGCGCTGGAGCGGCTGGACCGGCAGGGGCGCCTGTACCCGTGCTTCTGCTCGCGCGCGGAGATCGCCCGCGCCGCCACCGCGCCGCACGGCGACTCCGACGACGGCCCGCGTTACCCCGGCACCTGCGCGCGCCTCACCCCCGAGGAGCGGGCGGAGAAGGCGCGGGCCCGCCGCCCCGCGCTCCGCTTCCGGCCCGAGCCCGCCGCCGTGACCCGTTTCGACGACCTGCTCTGCGGCCCGCAGGCGCAGGACGTGGACGCCGTGGTCGGCGACTTCGTGGTGCGCAGGAACGACGGGGTGGCGAGCTACCAGCTGGCGGTGGTGGTGGACGACGCGGCGGCCGGCGTCACGGACGTGCTCCGCGGCGACGACCTGCGCTCCTCCACGCCGCGCCAGCTCCAGCTCATCGACGCCCTGGGGCTGCCTCGGCCGCGCCACGCCCACGTCCCGCTGCTGCTGGGCGAGGACGGCAAGCGGCTCGCCAAGCGCGAGGGCGCACTGGCGGTGACGGATCTCCGCGCCATGGGTGTGGCCGCGGAGCGGGTGGTTGGCCTGCTCGCGTCGTGGAGCGGACTGGGGGACGGCGCGCCGGCCACCGCCGCGGACCTGATCCCCCGGTTCTCGCTGGAGAAGCTCCCGCGCGCGCCGGTGATCGCCCGCGAGGAGGCCGTCCGGGACGCGCTGGGCGTGTGACCTCCACGGGCGCCCGCGATGTCCGCGGGCCGACGTTGCACCTGTCCGCGCGTGCGATTGTCGAACCGGCGGACCGCAACGACACTGCCCGGCCATGGACGCAGAGGTGGCGGTGAGGACGGAGTCGGTGCTGGACGCGGGGGCGATGTTCGACGTGCCCGCGGCGTTGCGGCTGACGGCGGAGATCTCCAGGATGCCCGCCGCCGCGCAGGTGGTGATCGACTTCCTGCGCACCCGCGAGTGTCACGACTTCGCGCTCGCGGTGCTGTCGCAGGCGCTGCTCCGCCTCGGCCAGCACGCGCCGCAAGTCAAGACTCGCGGCCTCACCACGCACCACGCGCGGGTCCTGCGGTACCTGGGCGGCCCGGAGAGCTTACTGGCGTAGCCTCGGGCGTCCGGGCCGGGTAAGGTCGCCACCAGCCCCGGCATGTCGGCCCCCACCGTAGAGCCGCTCGCGTCCGAGGACGCGGGCCTTCTCCGCGCGTTTCTCACCCGGGACGCGACTCACAACATGTATGCCCTGGGCATCCTGGAGGAGTTCGGGATCGCCCCGCACGCGGGCCGCGCCTTCTGGGGGCGCTTCTGGGGCCGCGACCTGGCCGCGGTCCTCTTCGTGGGCGGAGAGGGCGGGCTGCTGGTGCCGTCCGCGTCGGACCCGGCGGAGATCGCCGCCATCGCCGAGGAGGTCTCCGCCCACGGCACGCTCAAGATGCGCGCCGCGATCGGCGAGAAGGGCGCGGTGGACGGGCTGATGAAGCACTTCTGCCCGGAGCGCCCGCGCGTCTCCCGCATCTACAAGCTCTACAGCGTCACCGCGGACGACCTCGGCCCGTTCACCAACCCGGCGCTCCGGCCGGCCGTGGAGAAGGACCTCCCGCAGCTCACGGAGATGGCCGCGGCCGCGGTGCGCGAGCAGATCGACCGCGACCCGCTGCGCGAGGACCCGGAGGGGTTCAAGGCGCGGGTGGCCCAGCGCGTGCGCGGGAAGCGGACCTACGTGCTCGCCGACGAGCGCAAGAAGCTGGTGTTCAAGGTGGACGTGGGCAGCCGCTCCCAGTACGGCGCGGAGCTGGAGGGCCTCTACACCGTCCCCGAGGAGCGCGGGGGGGACCAGGCCGTGCTCTCGCTGGGGCAGATCTCGCGCTTCCTGCTCTCTTCGCTCCCGCGGCTCACCCTGCGCGTGGACGACCGCGACGCCTGGCTGGCCGGCGTGGCGCGCAAGGTGGGGTACACGCCCGGCAAGAACTGCCGGCTGGTCGTGCGCGAATGACCCCGCCGCCGCCGGCCCGCGCCGCGGCCGCCGCCCGCTTCCGCCCGGTCCAGGGCGAGGGCCCGGTGGTCCTCCGCGCCGCCACCGACCCGGAGTGGGTGGCGCTGGCGGTGGAGCGCTTCGACGAGGTGCTGGTGGACCACGCCCACTGCGAGAAGAAGGCGGCCGCCAACGCGCTCTCGCTCCTGCAGTCGTACCCGGAGGTGCCGGGCCTGCCCGCGCAGATGGCGCGGCTGGCGCGCGAGGAGAGCGCGCACCTGGCGCGGGTGCTGGAGCTGATGGAGGAGCGCGGCCTTTCGCTCGGCCGCGACGGCGGCGACCGCTACGCCCAGGGGTTGCAGGACCTGGTCCGCCGCAACCAGCCGGAGCGCCGGCTGGACCGGCTCCTGGTGGCCGCGATCATCGAGGCGCGCAGCTGCGAGCGGTTGGCGCTTTTGGCCGGGGCCCTGCCGCCAGGTCCGCTCCGCCGCTTCTACGGGGAGCTCGCCCAGTCGGAGGACGGCCACCAGGCCCTCTTCTTCCGCCTCGCCGCCGACGCCCACGGCGAGGAGATCGCCCGCGCCCGCCTGGCCGTCCTCCTCGAAGCAGAGGCCGGGCTGATCGGCCACCGCCCGCTCAGCCCGACCATTCACGGTTAAACGGCCAGCCCGGGATGGGTCGGGCAGCGGACGATCGCAGTGTCCACCGTCGCGGCCGCCGAGCAGTCAGGCGGGCCGCTCGGCTTGCGCGCCCATAGCTTGGGCTCCGTGCTGAGAAAGCTGATCGCGCGACTGTCGAGGTCCCGGAAACGGCTCCTGGTGCCGTCCCGGGAGCGATCGGCCCCGGCGAAGATCGCGGTGAAGAACATCGGACACACCTACCGCGGGCGCGGCGCGGTGGTGGCGCTGGAGAAGGTCAACCTCGACGTGCACCACGGCGAGATGGTGTGCCTGCTCGGCCCCTCGGGGTGCGGGAAGTCGACCCTGCTCTACGCGCTGGCGGGCACGGTGGAGCCGTCCGGCGGGCACGTCACCATCGACGGCAAGGAAGTGCGCGGCCCCAGCCCGGACCGGCTGCTGATGTTCCAGGACCACGCGCTCTTCCCCTGGCTGACCGTGCGCCAGAACATCGTGTTCGCGCTGCGCGCCCGCGGGCTGGACCGGCGCGAGTGCGAGCGCCGCGCGCACGCCTTCATCCACCTCGTCCAACTCGACGGCTTCGAGCGCGCGCTTCCCCACCAGCTCTCCGGCGGGATGCGGCAGCGGGCCTCGCTGGCGCGCGCGCTGTCCATGGACCCCGCGGTGCTGCTGATGGACGAGCCCTTCGGCGCGCTCGACGCCCAGACGCGGGCGCAGATGCACACGCTGTTGCAGCAGATCTGGATGAAGACGCACAAGACGGTGGTGTTCGTCACCCACGACATCCGCGAGGCGCTGGTGTTGGGTGACCGGGTGGTGGTGATGGCCGGGCGTCCGGGCCGGATCCTGTGGGATCTGGAAGTCCGGCTGGAGCGCCCGCGCGATCCGGACGACGAGCGGCTGGTGACGCTCTCGCGGCAGATCAGCGCGGCGCTTCGGGAGGCCCAGGCCCAGAGTCGCCCCATGGCCGGGGCCGGCGGCGAGGGACGAGATGATGGCGAGCTGGAAGGCGCCGGACGAGGGCCGCGCCTGGACGGCCGCGGTGCAGCGGGTGGGGTTTCTGGGTCTGCTGCTGCTGACCTGGGCGCTGGCGGCTAGGTACGGGCCCTGGCACAGCTCGCTGTTCCCCGGGCCCGCGGAGGTGGCGCGCAGCTTCGCCCTCATGGCGCGGGACGGGACGCTGGCGCGCGCGGTGACGAGGTCGCTGTTGCGGCTGTTCCAGGGCTACGGCCTCTCGGTGCTGATCGGCGTGCCCCTGGGCATCGCCACCGCGCGGGTGCCGGCCCTGCGCCGCACCATCAAGCCGGTGGTGATGGGCCTGCAGTCGCTCCCCTCCATCTGCTGGCTGCCCCTGGCCATCCTCTGGTTCGGGCTGAGCGAGTCGGCCATCCTCTTCGTGGTGGTGATGGGGTCGCTCCTCTCCGTCGCCATCTCCACCGAGGACGGCGTCAGCTCCATCCAGCCGCAGCTCCTCCAGGTCTCCGGGACGCTGGGCATCCGGGGGGTGCGCCTCTACGCCGGCGTGCTCATCCCCGCGGCGCTCCCCGGCATCGTCACCGGGCTCAAGCTGGGGTGGAGCTTCGCCTGGCGGGCGCTGATGGCGGGCGAGCTGCTCTTCGTCTCCGGCGGGCTGGGCCAGCTCCTCACCACCGCGCGGGAGCTCCTGGACGTGGCGCGGGTGATGGCGGTGATGGTGGCCATCGTCGTCATCGGCGTGGTCATGGACCGGGTCGTCTTCCAGGCGGTGGAGGTCCGGGTCCGCAGGCGCTGGGGATTGGAGGCGACATGAGGCTTCGCAAGTGGCTGGTGGTGGCGCTGGCCGCGGTGGCGGCGGCGGGGTGCTCGCGGCGGAAGGCGGACGAGGGCCCGCTGGTCCTGGGGTACTTCCCCAACGTCACCCACGCCCAGGCCATCATCGGCGTGCGCGACGGGACGTTCGAGCGGGAGCTGAAGGGCCGGCCGCTCAAGACGCGCACCTTCAACGCCGGCCCGTCGGCGATGGAGGCGGTGCTGGCGGGCGAGCTGGACGTGGCCTACGTGGGGCCGGGCCCGGCCATCGTCGCCCACCTCCGCTCCGGCGGGCGGGTGAAGGTGATCGCCGGGGCCGCGTCCGGCGGCGCCGGGCTGGTGGTGAAGGGGATCAGCGGCCTGGACGACCTCGCCGGCGAGAAGATCGCGGTGCCGCAGATCGGCAACACCCAGGACATCGCCTTGCGCTTCTGGCTGAGGGGACAGGGCAAGAGCGACGCGCAGGTGACGCCGCTGGACAACCCGGAGATCGTCAACCTCTTCCGCCGGGGGCTGCTCAAG
>Ga0068860_100002341_pt1 | contig 19900 bp, 28 predicted proteins | sample KBSSwiS32_FD_66597 | JGI IMG/M metagenome (GOLD analysis project Ga0068860, IMG submission 66597) | Switchgrass rhizosphere microbial communities from Kellogg Biological Station, Michigan, USA - KBS Switchgrass S3-2 | ecosystem: Host-associated > Plants > Roots > Rhizosphere > Soil ...
CAATGATTATTCGTGTTTTCTTTCCAAGGCTGTCGCTGCGCTTTGGCAAGCCGGTCACGAGCAACTGGCTTTTAGGTTGCAACAAACCGATCCCCTCCTCCTTGAGATTCTTACCTATGAAAGGTTTGTCGAAATGATGGAAGCTGATCAGGCCTTTCGAAAGCTCAATTCCGACATTACATTTATCAAGAACAATCCTATTCAATAATCTTTAAAATCATAGCTATGCTCCAGTCAAAATACGAACACCTATATGATCATATTACCCTCGATAATATGGACCAGATGAAGCGACTTCCTACCGGAACGGTCATCCCTGAACAGTATTACTTACGTAAAATTGACGAAGATGGTATCGAACACTTCAGCATCTTCTGCATCGGCCAATGGTTCGAATACCATAGCAGCCGTTACGGAGGCGACACGCTATATACAAACGACAATAGACCTTCGGTATGGCACAAGCCCACTAAGCCTTATCTCAACTATGAAAACTATCTCAGCACGGAAACATACGGTCGCTTCCCGTTATGAATTATTAAATATAAAATTTATTGTATGGCTGTAAAAATCAGTACTCAAAAATTAAGCAAATTTGTTATCATTCCCGTCAGATTCTATAAAGAATCTGACGGCATCCTCGCGGTTTTTCCAAAGGAGATTGACTACCGACATAGTGGTGTTTTTAATACTTGTTATGCTCACATGGGCCAAAACGCATCGAGTCAACGAAGCTATCACTACCACCTTCCAAAAGCTACCAGAAAGGAGTATCTACCCTTATACCGGGAGTTGCGGGCAATGGGCTACCACCTGCGGGTCCTGAATGTCAAAAGGCGGCCAATAAAACGCCGATAGGCATGACGCCCCCCTCCTGGGGTGCAGAGACAATCTGCACCCCTTTTTTTCCAGCCTGCCGACAGGCAAGCGATCTATTGTCTTGGCATGCCTTCCATGTTCCCTGCCATATAGTAAAGCATTTTGTTCACGAATTTATGGGTTAACCGGAAACAGGAACCGCCTGGGGAGTTCGGATGAAAACACACCCCCACCGCACAAATCCATCATTTTAATTCCGCGTCCTCCCCGTCGGGTTACCGGTTGAACCCATGCCCAGGTTGCAAAATTTCTTTTACCATTTAATATCAAAAATTATGAAAGCAAGTACCGAGGAACTACTGGATCTCCCCTCGCAGTTTATCTGCCACGAAGATTCCGGCCATAGTTGGTTGGCCGTTCCCTACCAGCTACTGGTTCAACTCAACATTGAAAAGCGCATTTCTCCCTCTTCTTTTAGAAATGAGGCAATGACCTATCTCGAAGAAGACCGGGACGCCAAGATCTTCCTTCGGGTCTTTACCAATTTATGGTACAAACGACACAACAAGGATGTGCCGGAAGATTTTCTCGTCTACCAATACCAGCATAACTCCTTTGTTCATCAGTACGCCAGTTTTTATCTTGATTAAACAACCATTAACACCGGATCGCTCCCGGTAAAAAGAGCGTATTTTATATGTATTACGAAATAAATGGTGCCTTAAACAACCGTCACCTGTTCGCCACCCATCGGCGCAGTATTACCTCAGAGCACACTTTAAGGGGAATCATACCGATCATGGATGAAAAATTTCCTGAGAGGGAAGGCTATTCCCTTTTTGTCTCTCCCTGGGAATATGTGAAGGCTGCCGCCGCCAAAGAGAAAAATTGCTGCATTTTCAAGCCGCAAGCTGGCTCCTAGCAGTAATTCTTTACTGGCGACCTAGAAAGGTCGCCAGTATTTTATAGCCTTCTACCTTCCTTGCATCCATCTCGACTTTTCTGCCAACCTCCAGGAAACTTCTTATCAATAAAAATAAAATAACCACAAATTTATGGGTTAGGCCGGTACGAAAAATTGGTCAAGGAACTACGGATGAAAACACAGTCCAGCCGCACCCTGCCCTCTTTTTAATTCCGTTCCTCCTTGCCCCGTAGCGGCCTGAACCCATACCCAGGTTAAAATTTATTTTTCATTTTAATTTACAATTATGTCAAAAACAACGAAAGATCCAAACAGCGAGGCCCGGCCCAATTACCCCTGGCTTGTTTTTTTCCCAGGCGATGTGATCATAGAAGAATACCACGGAAGTGTCCTGGTTGACTGCGGAGGGCTTGTTCATGTCGTCAACCCGATTGACAGTATCCGGTTCGTGGTTGACCTCGACGATACCAAAATATGTGGACACCGAAAACTATTGGGGTTATCCTACGAAGAGCAGATTCGGCTGTCCCGGGAGTATATCGACCGGAGCTGGGAGGCAAAGCAACAAAGAGAAAACAATTCTAAATAATTAAACGGCGGTCACGCTCCCGCTTTACCAACCAGCGTACAACTTATGTCATCTATACAGACCACTTTCAAAGCAGGGACGACCACCAGTAATACAATATCATTATTTATCAACGACGTAAAAACTAACATCTACTATTTTACCGTGCCTTCGGCCGGAAAAACAGTAGCCCAGCAACAGCAGGAAGCCTTTACCATGCAACGTTTAATAGAGCAGGGCGCCATCTACCCCGAGGATGGAAACTGGGAAGGATTTGACATTTGCGACTCTAGTCATTTTACCATTCAAGAGTTGGTGATTTTGGATTTTGATCCTCCTTACGCGAATAAACTTTTATCTGCTCGGCCCGGTGCTAAAATTGGGCCGGCTGACCATCAGAAAATAATCGCCTCCTACCTCCATAAAACCGAGTGGACGCAGTATTCAAAAAGACTGATACAAGACCGGATTAGTGATCGCGTTGGCATCCGCTTTGGAAGTTATGGCTACGGCATCTATTTTATCTAACCTCTCCAACAGGTGGGGCCAGCGCCCCACCTGTCGTTTCTTTCTTCAAAGGCCGTTTACTTCGGCTTTAAGGAGGACGGCAAACGCCTGGTTCAAAAACTGACCCAACTCCTCCCACCCCGCTTTTAGCGTAACCTCCAGTATGGCTTTGCACAAAAGAAATAATAATTAACTACGAATTTATGGGTTAACCGGGAACAAGTCCTGCTAAGGAGTTCGGATGAAAACACAGCGCCAGCCGCACAAGGCCATCATTTTAATTCCGCTCCTCCTTGCAGGGTTCCCGGCTGAACCCATACCCAGGTGCATAATTTTTATTTCATTTAAATGTTATCCACCATGACCAGAAATGACTATTTAGGCTCCCTGCCAATCAGCCCTGCGGCCCAACCGGCCACCTTCCCAGAAGTAAGGCTTTTTTTACAACCCCACCTCCCGGTAGATCCACTGCCTACCCTGCAAGCGATGGCCAAGGGCTGCACCCATTATGGCGCCGACTGGGTTAAGACGAGCGATTTCCAGGCGATGCTACACCTCCTAACCATGATGTCCCACGGTCAGGACTACCAGCTCAACGGGTACGATGAGTATTTTAGGCTGGAAGGTATTTTCCAAAAATAACCTCCGGGACTTCGGCCGGTGGAAAAATCCCACCGGCTAACTTTTTTACAATTATTCCTCCATTTAAAAATTACTTTATGCATCCAGTTAACCCCTCCACTTCAGCCTTTATCCTGAACTTGATAAAAAGACGACAGGTCCGCACACCCCGAAATACGCTTGTAACCGCCATTTTACTTCCCCCCATTTGCGCAAAGAGCAACGCATTTAGATTTTGCTCCCTTACTGAACATGCCTACCCGCAAGGAACGCAGGTCCAGCAATTATACATCACCGTCCTGGTAATTGATTTATCCGTTATTCCAGGACTGAGCGATCACCGACTGATCGTACCCGCCGCTGTGCAAAAACAATTTGGTATTCAAACAGAAATGTCTGCCTGGTGTAATGACAATGAGTACCTGAACATCGATTCTTCCTTACAGTCCGATCACTGTCTATTTATTGAAGAACAAATTGCGCGATTGATTCAGGAAGATCTTTTTACTTAGTCCTGCTTCCCCCGTTTGTCAGTTTACCTACCTCCAGGAGGTGGTGGTGGGTAAACAATCTGCCGGCATTATTTCAAAACCGGTGCTCACTACCAGCTTACCGGTCCCCGGTCCCTTCTATCCCATTTGAATTTTCCTTTATAAACATACTTTAAAACCGCCGCACCCCGGGGAAAGTTGGGTGCATCTCCTATTATGGCATGGTCAATATCAATTAGCGCAGAAGGTTGGCAGGATATCTATGAAGCCTGTTATGCCTGCGAAAAGCAGTTTTTGTGGGATGCCCTCAATGAGTCCCTGAATCAAAACGGTAAACCCGTGCTCCACGGATCTCTCTTCGACAAGCTGGGGCAGGATACCCTGGCCGAAGAGGTGTATCAAACTATTATCCTTACCAACACCTGCGATAATGGTAGCTTTTCCTACTGGATCGACCCGAAAGGCTATTACAAAGTCACTCCCTCCGCCCTCTCCTAATCACTGTCTCCCCACAATGCTCCTTTCAACTGGAGCATTGTGTCTTTTTCCGCCGGTCCCCTGATGAAATTCATTCTAAATCCAATATTATGTATTAATCCCACAAATATATAGGCCGTGGCTGACAAAAGGCCAAGGAACTACGGATGAAAACGCAGGAACAAGGCGCACGGTGCCCTCTTTTTAATTCCGTTCCTCCTTGCTAAGATCAGCCACGCCCTATGGGCAGCGTTAAATCAATTCATAATATAAATAATTATTTTATGCTCACTTCCATCAAACCTATCCCGACAACCCCCGTCCTCAGTGACAAGGCACTCCTGGCTCACCAGCTTTCCAAACTTGATTTCACCTGCGTGGAGGAGAACAACAAAAAAAGAGTTTTTCGATGCAATTACAAGACGAAGGCCGGCCAACCAATTTACCTGGTCGAAAACGGGGTTGAAGGGGCATTGTACATCGCCACCCTCGGGGTGACTTCCACCGCAAAGCCGGTCCTCCGGGGTACGTTGGAAAAAGTGATCCTTCATTTACTCGCCATGCGGTTAACCAGGTTGTCGGCCGCAGGCGGGTAAGACCGCCAGTCCCTTACAATTTCCGAAATTGCCGTCTAAGCCTTTTTACCCTGCTTTGATAAATGCTAAAATTCCACTTAAAGTGCTATGAACAGCCCCTAGTGGGCCTATATGAATTACCCACAAATATATGGGTGGCCCCGGACAAAGGCAGGCAAGGAACTACGGATGAAAACCCGAGGCCCAGCCGCACCCTGCTATCCTTTTAATTCCGTTCCTCCTTGCTATAGTCCGTCGCAACCCATGCCCAGGTTTATAATTCCTGTCGGCATCATCCCCATTTTCTCCTGCTGACAGCTTGTAACCTCATTTTTTTTTCACTCAATCATTTATCATGACCAGACATTACCAACGCTGCAGTGTCCTGCAGTACAATGATCTTTCTACCGAACAGAAAAAAGAAGTATTGGATCTCTACTTTTCCGAATTAAGCGATGCGCACAGCACCGGCTATGTAATCTGTGAGGAGGCTGCCCTACCACTCAGCATGTTTATTCGGCTCAATTATCCGGGACGCAAAATAGGAATCTGGGATGCTGTTTATTCCACTTCCGCTTTTTCAGGCTTTTACCTCAAAATCAGTGATGACTGCTCGACCATCCTTGTCGCAGACCGTCATTTTTAGCAACTTAATTTATTATCTTCATTTTATCTTTTATGGCAAAGACAACCTTTCTCATTGCCGGTGAACGCGGCTATAGTAAAAACAAATTATGGCTCGATGGCAAGGAAATCCTTCCCGAAAAAAGCCTTCGGATATCCAATCATTCCCCCGATGGTTTCGAATGGGGTTATATGGGCAGCGGCCCCGCTCAAACTGCACTCGCCCTCTGCTTAGAAATAATGGATCCGGATCAGGCCGTTGCCATGCACCAGGCTTTCAAAATGGCCTTCGTTGCACAATGGCAGGAAGACAACTTTTCAGTCATCATCGATATTCAGGCTTTTTTAGATGAGCAACTCAGCCTGGATTAATTTGCAGACATGATAGCAGGACAAGGGAAGGATTTGCGCTCCTTCCCTTTTTTTATTCAAGGGCCGATTCATAATTCTCTTTTCCAAGTCACTCCTTTAAATTTTCCAATATCCCATCAGGCTCTACCACAAATCCTACGCTGCCTTCCATTTTTCAATTCCACCCACGCACTAGCTCATTATAACCACCACCCTAAATTACTGTTCCCTTCCGCTGGAAGGTAAAGGCGGCGATCTCCGGCAAGCCTACGACCGCTGGCTCACCCAAATAATCTCCACCCATTCGGGTAGTATTTTTTGGTCTCGACCTTGACTTCGCTTCAGGGAATTCAGTGACGCCTATCGGTAAGGGTGAATGAATGAGGCATCTATGCCGATTCTACTTTTCAATCATTTTAAAAATCAATCAAATGTACAGCAAGATCACAGGCAATGTAGTCAAAGACGCCACCACCAAGACCTTCCCAAGTGGCGCAACGGTAATCAATTTTACGGTAGCAGAAAACACGTCCTACACCAACAAAAAGGGCGAAACGGTGGAGGACACGGAATTCGTAGACTGTTCCTATTGGAAGGACGATGTAACACCGGAAGAACTCACCAAAGGTAAGTGGGTGGACATTGGCGGGTTCGTCGGAAAAAGAAGTTATATCAGGCATGAAGGGACGCCTGAACAGGTAGCGGTCGGCATTCTTACCCTCAGTGTGCAGGAGATCGTTTTTCGAAAACCCACAAAGGCCAAGGTTGAGGCACTGGTAGGGTCCACCGGGGAACCCGTGGATGATCTACCCTTTTAGGTAGCTCCGGGAGCGCCGCCGGATCATCAAGGGGCGCAATTTTTTTTACCACTTAATATTATAATATGGCTAAGACAAATTTTTTTGAAGGTTTGGAATTCCTGAAAATCAAAGGGTCCATTAAAATGGCTATGTCTATCTCCCCGGAAGGTATCTGGACGGGATCAATTATGGTCATTGACCCTGAGATCAAGGACGTTTCTATGAAGCAGATCATTCCCTTGAATTTCTCCGGGACAAGCCAAGACCTGGGCGAGGTATTTTTTGAGAGTTTAAAAGGCCCGGTGGAAGTATTGCAAGCCGGATTCACGAATATAAAGGCGGTACAGACCAGCATGGAGGCAGCGACCAAATTGGCCAAAGAAACCCAAACCAAGACGGCCAGTCCAACAAAAACAGCCCCCACCCTTCCGGCACGGTATGTTAAGGCAATGACCAAGGTCAAAGGCCACCAAGACAATAAGCAGTACCGTCAGGCGATGGCGGCGCTCCCCTCCGTTGTGGAATTCCCTCAACTCATCACCGAAATCGAGGCCAAGAAAAAGGAGCTAATGAGGCTGATCGGAGGTTTTGGGTTTGAAGATGAAACATCCTCTCCTTCCTCTGCCCTGCCGGAGGATAAATCTCCGGAAGAAGAAGGGGGCGAGGACGAGGACGAAAACGGAGGCGAGGAAGGCGAGGAAGGGGAAGAAGATGGAGACCCCGAGTAATCAACTTAATCATTTAAAAAATATTTCTATGTTAGTAACTACGGCAATGCAACGGTGCTTTATTATGAAAGATAATGGGAAAGACGTTCAACTCGCCGATCCTAACAGTGCTTTTGAACCCAAAGCGGTTAGAGATCATTACTCCTTATTGTATCCGGTATTGACTACGGCCACCGTTGATCCTCCCGTGGTGGAGAATGATAAACTAGTATACCGATTTGTCAGCACCATCGGTACTAAAGGATAAAAATTCCAATATGAAACAACAAACACTCAGGCTTAGGAAAATTATAAAATCCAAAGATCAACAAGAATGGAGAATTTATCAGCAAATAGGCAGTTGCCTTTACGAGTTCAACAACCTACAGGATGCAAACGAAGCAAAAAAAGACGCTCCCCGACCGGTGCCGGCAGTCAATCTCCCAATGGTTTTATGAGGCAGCGGTTTTGGCCAGTATATCATTCGGACTGCGTGGAGCTTGCCCATTATGGAAAAATTCAGCGATCCTTTTATGAATCGGCTAAAAATGTTGCCACCCTCTATGGGCTGACGATTCTTGATACTACAGGAATTCCTTACCCGTTGAATGTCCATTATTGCTTTGAAGATTTGCAGCAGCAGATAACTGCGAAACGACCGGACTTGTCCCTTGCAATTATGCAAGGGGCAGGTCACCACGCGGTAGTAAGTGTCCTTAAACCATTAAACATAAACGCCAGCCCCTTTCACATACCCCTTTATCCGGTATATAAATTACTAGGCGACAGGAAGTGCCAGCGAATGAAGCCGCTCATACTCGGGATATTGGCCATACTCCGTAACAAATACCAGTTCTCCCATTACATCGATAATTATTCCTATATGGCCAATATGTATAATTACTGCGAGGAAATGATGTACGATGAAAAGTACGGAGGAGAAGAGGAAATGGACTATTCTTACATTGAGGATGAAATTACTTTAGCTTACAAAGTGGGAAAACAGGTCTTCACCCGGATCGTTAATTTTAGCAAGTACCACCGATTCCCTGCTGTCGTCTCCCGATTTCAGGCTAGAACAGCCATCCAAAAGGAACTGAAAGCATTGGCCCTCCGATTCATCGCCCTTGATCGTGCCTATCCGGACAGACAGATGCTGGAAGAAATACCGGAGGGCTGGCTGGAACCGGGGCAGGATCAAAGAATAAGCAAGGACCAGCTTTTCTCCTTTGTTTTCGATTTATACGGATACCTGGCTGATTGCTCCGTCTCCATGATCGACGCGGATTTTCAGGATGCTTATGGGATGGACGTTCCACTAGCTATTCAATATTTCGATACCCCGCAAAGTAAGGAGAGCCTTGATCTTACCTACGAACAGACTACTATTACCCTGATCAATGAATTTGATAATTTTTTAAGAAAAGCAAGAAATGCAAAATATTAGCCATTTTTTCGGGCAGCATTACCGGCCCATCGAGGGAATTGTTTTTTATCAGAAAAAAGGAAACGGAACGGGACCGTCAGAATATGTAGAACGGTTCCCCATTGACGATGACGGGTATTTTTTGGCGGGAAGCCGGTTGACCGCAAAGCAAGCCGCCAAGTTATCCAAGGCGTTACTAATCGGTGAGAGAAAACCGGAGAAGGTGGAACGGAAAGATAATTATTTACAGGTGAAAAAGCTGATGCCTCCCTCTGTACTTTCTTTTTCGCATCATCCCACCCAAGAGGTGGTTTGGTGGACAGCCGCCCGGAAGGAATCCTTACTTTTCAGCGATCATCTTACCATCCCTTGCGGACTAGCTTCCTTGCCACCGCTGGTCTGGAAAGCGTCTCGGGAGAGTCTTACCATTTTTGCCATGAAGGAAGACAACCGGCCAACCCTCGACACCAAATTGTTTCTCGCCCCCTTTTTTAATATTCATCCCGGAGGGTCGGTATGTATGGGAGACGTTGATGTGGCAATTGGTGCAGATAAATATATGGAAGATTTCATCATGGCTTGGGAAACCTACTTTTTCAATAGCTATTTTTCTCATCTGATCGCAGATCACTCTCCCGTTAAGGGAAATATCGTTGATCTATGGCAGGGGCTAGTCGGTCAGCAGACCGAATTCCCGCTTAATCAATTAACGCCTACTGCCCTCACTTTAAAAAATCTATTACATGAAAAAGAATAAACGGATTGCTGCCCTTGTCCGCAACCCCTTGCCCACTGTTCATTATGTGGCTCCCTATCTGAAACAGCCGACTAACCCAGTGACCATTAATTTGATTGGCGCCGGAGGAACAGGCAGTCATGTGGCCTCGGTATTAGGTAGTCTTCAGCTTGCCCTACTAGCCCTTGATCATCCGGGACTGCACGTTACCGTTTTTGACGATGATACCGTATCTCCGTTCAATGTGGGTAGACAGGGTTTTTTTGAGAGCGAAGTGGGGTTGAATAAGGCCGTAGCTCTTGTAACGAGGATTAATCGTTGTTTCGGAACGCAATGGGTCGCTGTAAAAAGACGATGGAATACGGTCCATGAAGCATTCCTTAAAAAGTATATACAAGCCAATATCTCCATAAGCTGCGTGGATACGGTGGAGGCGAGGTTTGATATTGCCCGACTTTTAAAGCAGGTCGCCCCCGGTCACGGTCCGCAAAATGGACTGTACTGGATTGACTTCGGGAATGCCCGTTATACTGGACAGGTGATCCTGTCCACGCTACAGACTATTAAACAGCCGGCATCCGAATCATACCTGGGGATAGGCAAACTGGCCTATATGACCGAGGAATACAAAGATTTACTGAGTAATACAACAGACCGTGACGAACCAAGCTGTTCGATGGCCGATGCCCTGCAAAAGCAGGGATTGTATATCAACCGGGCATTGGCCGCCTCGGGTGGTATGTTGATCGAGAATCTTTTCCGGTCTGTCCGGCTTGAATCAAAGGGGTTTTTTCTGAATATTGCTGAGTATCGGCAGCAACCGATCCCTATAGCCTGATGTGCAATTCAATGATCAAAAGCGAACGGACAGAGGCTGTCCGTTCGCTGTATATTTACTGGCTTTATACGAGATATCCGGCCTATCCCCCAGGCTAATTTCCCATCGTTCGGCTCCCCTCTCTTGTTGTCTCCCACAAGGCAGGATCCACTGCATTTATTTCCATATAAACTCACTGGCCAATAGGATTTGGCCGATATCGCCCCTTTTCTATTAGGGACAAGATTAACGAATAACAACGGTTATCCACATAGTTCACAAATATTGGTAATACCAAAATTTGGGAAGTGGTAATATTCCGGTAATTTTGAAATGACCATCACAGTTGATAATTTAAAATTATTTTATGGGTAATATCACGAAGGACCGATCCGAAATCTCAAGAAATGCTACCAAAATTCCCATTCCCCCGGGTAAAGCCCTGGAAAAGGAATTGGCCGCGCAAAATATTTTAAAAAAGTCCTGTGCCGATCAGCTTGAAATCCTGCCACAACACCTGAGCGAAATCTTTTCCGGTAAAAGGCGTATCAATGCGGAACTGGCCGTAAAAATTGAAAAAGTAACCGGCATAGATGCTGATTATTGGATGGGGTTGGTATCGAGATATGAAGTCGCCAAGGCTAAAAACCTGGTGTAGTAGGCCTCCCGGATGGAATGAGACAGGAATTTGATTTGATAATGGCGAGAAAAAAAATGGGAATATGGGTAAAATAGTTAAGCACGACCAACTAATCAACAAAAATAGCCCTGAAGTCTACACAATGATCCGGCAGCCCTATCGGATAACGATGGCCAGGTGGGATTTTACACCGGTTCAAAAACGCATTCTTACAAAAATTGTCTCCGTGCTGCAGAAAGAAATAACCCTGGTAGAAAAGGGCCTTCCCTTTGGTCAATTAGACTTATTTCAAAAGGGCGATACCGTGGAATTGGAGCTGCAGCTGGGCGATCTGGTCAAAAATGGCAATAATTATGCTCATGTTAAAAAAGCATTGCAGGACCTGAGAAAACTCGATGTGCAGATAGAGCTCCCGCCTGTCATTTCAAAAAAGAGCAAAATGCCGGAGGATGATTTAATTATAACTGGCCTCATTGAAAGGGCCCTAATTCGCAAAAATGCCCGTACAGTAAAGATTTACATGCATCGGGCCACGGCCAAGGAGCTAGTAATGACCTCTCACGGATTAACCGTATATGCGGAGGATGTCATGTTTCTTACCGATAACAGTTATACTCAAAAAATTTACGAAATTATATCCCACTGGAAGGATAAGGATTCGTACTGCATTACCCCCGATGATTTCCGAAAAAAACTCTCGCTTGAAAGCAAATACCCCCAGCTGAAGGATCTCATTCGAAGAGTTATTAAACCAGCAGAAGTGGAGTTAAAAGAAATTGGAGATATATATTTTGAATTTAGCACAACCAAAAGTGGCGTTAAAATAACGAAGTTCAATTTTATTATCAAACATCGCAAAACCCTCCATGAGGAGGAAGTTCACCTCATTAAGTTACGCGAAGACACGGTTAATTTGCTCCGGCAGCATTTCAAATTCAAAGATGAGCATTTTGCCGAGATCCAGTTCTTGCTTCATGATCTCAAGCGGATTCAGGCTTTAAGGGCCAAAATAACCGATTTGGTGAGGATTATTCAAGAAAGAAACTCAACGTCCGATAAAATCGTTTCAGTCCCAAAATGGACCGTTGCAAGCCTTTTAAACGAGTTTCCCAATCATTAGGGTGACTGGGACTGGTAACAATAGCCTTTATTTTTTTCTACCGGCAGAAAATGCGTAGCAATTCTGTCACTGTTCGTTAAAAATGGCCACCAATGCCGTTCAAGTCATTATATCTGTACACCAAAATTCGTTATATCTGTTGCGGCTATCCGTTAATTATGTTCCGTTTGTTCGTTATATCTGTTGCCCTATTTCTTTGTGAAGCCTTGTCTGTATTGAGTTTGAGGCCAGCTTCAATTTAATCAATTTGATCTACAATTATTAATCTATATAAGGAAAATTTATAGAAATGACCCGAACCACACTCAAAAAAGGCAAGTTTCCTGCCAGGTTGTCAGGGAAAATACATCAAAGTGAAAGGAAAAAACGAAATCATCAAAGAGAGAAGACTTTAGCCGGCCGGATTCGTTAATTCTGTACACCTATGCAGCAGAACCAAATTCGTTTGGGGACAGATCTAACGACTTGCTGGGTTGCGTTGAGCAGCCTCTTTTTTGGGAAAGACTCGTCTACAAAGGGTTCCAGGCGTTTTTCTACTGTTGATCCGGTTTAACCGGGCCGTCAGGTGGATGGGGCTGATGTGAGAAAGCCCTGGGTTTTGGAATTCGTTAATTATAGCCACCATTTCATTGTTAACAATAGGTGGACAATTCTAACGAATTGATCCCTTATTTTATAGAGAGATATCGCTAGAACCTGCTACCAGAAAGGGTTTTAGCCCAATGGGACGTTGAAATTGGATAATATTGTACACCTATACAAAGCGCTGCCCATAGGAACAGCCGATCACTGTGGCTTCCTGGATGCCTAAATTCATTAAATCTGTCCACCATTACATCATTGCATAGGGGGACAGATTTAACGATCTATCACAATAATGTCGTTAATAATCAATTACTTACCTTTTACTTTTACTCATTCCTGCACCAATGCATCTTTCAAATCCCCTCCCCTTCGACCATTTATTGCAGTCCCAGCCCTATATAAAGGTCATTGGTGTACAGATATAACGAACCAGCCACCCTTCCGGGCAGTTTGCTTGAAAAGCATAAAGCTGATTGTCTTATTATTAGAAAATCCGAATCGTTAATTCTGTCCACCGATCAGTCCCCCTTTTTGCCGATCCTGCTATCGCTTAACTTTTTGGGGCTCCCCGGGTGACCAGTCGTGGGGCTGTCGATGCATGCAACCTGCCTTTTCAGGCAATTAATTTTTTCCCAGATCAAATACCGGAGCACAGGTAAAGGATCCACTTCTTTGCCTTCGTATTTTAATCCGAAATGCAGGTGCGGAGCCGTAGAATATCCTGTATTCCCCGATACACCGATCATTTCTCCACTCTTCACCAGCTGCCCCGGTTCCACGGCGATGTATTCCAAATGAGCATATACCGATTTTAATCTACCAGCTCCATGGTTGAGCACTATATAATTCCCGGCCTTGTCATCATATCCTACCTGGATAGCCACCCCCTCCCCAAAGGCATAGACCGGTTCATAATATGCCCTAAGATCTACTCCCCCATGAATTTTTAAAACTTGGTCGATCGGGTGCAGTCTCCAGCCAAAATTGGAGGTAAATTTGATTTCCGATAGCGGCAAACTGGCACCTGAATCAAGATCAGCAACAGTATCTTTAAAAAGTTTCTCAGAAAGCCGGCCTTCGGTTATAATTGAAGGAGCCTGTATCCGCGGTTTTTCTGAAAATCCAATAGTATGAAACTGTGATATGCCGATTTTAGATATTACTGTCAAAAATATCTCCAAAAATAGTATTTTATTTTTAAATCGTAACATTGCTATTGCCAAATTAGATAAAAACGGTAATTTTAACACATAAAAATCTAAAATAATGATATTTTCTATAGACGAGCTTCCTTACGATCAATTCGCGGTAATGGGATTATCCCGAAAAGATGTGCTCGAATTGCCTCCCAGGACGTTTAATGCCCTGATGCATGGCGAAAGGACCTCGCTTATAAGATTTAATAATTTGCAACTAAAAGGCATGGAAGAAAAGGTGACCATTGATGCCAAACTCTCTTTAACCAGAAATGATGCTGGCGCCGTGGTTATGAATTTTCACCCTATTAATCAAGTTGCGAAAAACATTTTTGATCTCAATGAGAAGGAGATTAAGCAGTTAAAGAAAAACGAAAAGAATTTCGTTGATAAAATAATTACCACTCCCTCGGGAAAAATCAAAGAGGTAATGATCAGTCTCGACCAAGTGACGAACGAATATGTTTCTATAGATAAGGCGCAAATAAAAGCACCCGACGCGATTAACAACGTTCAGCTGACGGATAAACAGAAGAGCGATTTTATCCAAGGGAAAAATGTTAGCATTGGAAAAGACCAGTACCGATTAAATCCGAATAGTGAGATTGGTTTGTCTAATGCTGATTCCAACGACACCCGGGGATTAAAAGATGTTCGATTCAAAAATAGGAGCTATTCCGTGAATGAACTCGTCCTGGACCTCGCCCTGATCGCTTCCGGCTTGGGCGGGATCGTCTTGATCGAACACCTGGCCTCGCTCATATTCAGCCCCTCCCGAACGACCCAGCAAAATTTAGGTGACAAAAAATACTGGGAGGCGATGAACGATGCCTCCCTTGAATTGAAGGAATTGAAAGCTCAGCAACGTAATCAACTTCTTGCCATTGAAAAAATCAGTGAGGTGGTTTCTAAGCATTTGGCAAAGTTCGGTGTGGTGGATCCTGACCTGGACAAACTAGAACAGCTCAAAACCAATGTCTCTATTCCTAACACCTATTCAGGCAAATTATTAGAGCATGGTCATGCGCCTTATGAGTTTAAAAAAGATAACAAAGACAGTTACTTTATTAAATATCTCGATAAAAGTAATCAGGAGCAGGTCCTTTGGGGGGTAGATTTGGAACGAGCCGTTAAGGAAGCAAAAATTCAAATCAATCAATCCATGGAAATTCAACACCTGGGCCAAAAACGGGTTACCGTCGATTCCCCGATTATGAAAGATGGCAAAATTGTTGGTTCTGAACCAAAGGAAGTGATGCGAAATTCCTGGGAAATTAAGGAAATTAAGCCCCTCGCTCCCCGCATTTAAATTTTCAACACAAAACATTACCATGACTCTCTATTATTTATCAATGGTTATTGCGCTCCTTATGGGCTCGACCGGCTACTATTATATCTACGGGGTAAAAAGGAAAGAGCGGTACAGTAGGTTTTTTCATCCACATACGTGGTTTACTACCCGTTATCTTTATGCGATTACCAGTTGTACTCTCTTTTATTTTGGGATTGGTTGTTTGCTACTGCTCTCCGTCTCCAATTGAGCCGTCACTATCCGGTCAGCTGTGATCGGCCGACCCTACCCTACCCTATTGAAATTCATTCATGCGGTTAAAAACCTATCGCTATGCAATCGAAAAAATATTCCTCGGGTACTGGATCATCCACCGATGGATTTACAATAGGTGATAATGTATACTACAAGGGTCAGCGACGACTGATTATATCCTTTGTTCCATCCACAGGTAAATATGTTCTGGCAGGAATAGGAAATCCGGTTCCACCAGCTGACTTGTTAAAGAAAAAACCTCGTTGAATTCATCCCACTTGGCTATTAGGAATTCAGAATGCGCGGCAGGGAATCTACCAGGGCGATCCGAATATTTGAAGAAAATAAGTTGGATACAAAATGGTTTATGCCTAAGTTGTAATAAAATGACCGTTCATGCCGCTTTATTTTCCCTTCATTTTATATCTGTTGGCTTTCGGCTGTAACCTGGCCATCAGGAGGAACAAAAAGAAGCCATTTTTGAATAAAGCCCAATATAATTTTCTCAATATCACCACGATGCTCCTGTTTCTTTTCGGGGCCATTTTCTGCATCATTATGTTGATAGACAGGAATAGTTGATTTAATTTTATTTTTTGTAAACCTCCAGCCTGTAGACCATTATGAGTAAAATTGAATATGCCGTCTCCGAAATTTTAAAGGAAGATGGATTAACCTGGAAGGCTGCGGCTGAAAAAGCCGGTTATCCTGATCGAAGTAATTTCAGGCGAGCTCTCCTTGCCCGCCTTACCCGGGCAAACGATATTATCGCCCTGCTTGGCTATGAGATCCAGCTCGTAAAAAAAGAGGAAGAATAATATGGTTTGTAGTCAAAAAATGACTACATTTGCTATATTATTTAGTTTTCTGGTTGCTCCGGACACTCATTTCCAACTTTTAAAATCAACCTTATGCCAATCCTCATCCTTTTTCTCGTCGCCGCCTGGTTTTTTCCTATTAGGCTCATAATCAAAAGATTGCTAATTATTTCTCTAATCCCCTTAATCTGGCAATATTCGCTGATCCACACCACCCACCCTTTACTGGTGAATGGGCTTTTTAACATCGGGTTCCTTGTCTTTATATTTTTTATAGGCCGAAAACTCGTTGACAGGCTCAGAGGGCGCCAACGGATATAAATAAAAAGGCCCCAAATTTTGGGGCCTTTTTATTCGTCGAGCTTCCCTATTCCTGGTACCGGCACTCCTACCGGTACGTCCGCTTCGGGAGTTCATTTATGGTGAGCCGCCGATTCCAGCGGTTCCTGTTTAACTAATGCTTCATTGACGGCGCCCTCTTTTGGAACAATTTTGTACCATCTTCATTGTACTGCTTGAAATTTTTGAATTTCGGATCTGCCGCTATATAGATTTTTTGCCCTTTTTCGTCGTTTGGGTCTTTTAATAATGTGGCTGGCCGAAGATCACCTTTATATAGCCCTTCGGTGAGAAACTTGGCCGATTTTTCATTCTTCGATTCCTTTAGCTGCAGGCCACCAAGGGCTTGAGGCATATCAAAGCCATACTGATCATTGTAGATCTTCTTTTGCGGTTTCCCATCTTTGAGATTTACGAAATCCATGGTCACCCAGGCATTGTATTTTTCGCCGTCTTTGTTGGTGATATCCTTTTTATACACTGCCCTTTCGTCTAGCAAGTTATAGGCCTCCTTTGCCGTAACAGTGCCGCTTCGGTTGACGTAAAAAGTATGTTCCCGATGTTGTGGGGCCAGGCTGCCGTCTTCCATTTTGACCAACTTGGACAATTCTGCTTTATAATTGTTCAAATAGACTGTATCTCCCTTGCCTCGTTCGTAATTTAGGGTGTAAGTCATTTTGTCCTGCGTCGAGAGATCATTTTCCTTTGATCCCGGCTTCATATAAAACTTACTCGTCTCGATGGCGAAGTGCTTGTCCCCTGGTTTCATGGCAGCTCTTTTTTCAGCTATTTCTTTATCCAAGGTGTCTCCAAACCCTAAAAATTTGGTAGATCTCTGTAAATCCGCAATGTTCTGCTGTAGGGTAACTTCAGGCTTGTTCGACACTGGTACAGTTCGAGCTGCAGGAGCTGCCTGCTGTTGAGTATTTTTTTTTGCTTTTGCCATCGGAATAAGTTTTTTATAGTCGTTAAATATCTAAAAACAGTATAAATATACTTAGAATATCTAAAATATACATAAAACCGATTGATTTTCTAAATTTTTTTTTAGGGGAACGAGGGGCGATGGCTGCTACGGACAAATAAAACTTAATAAATTAGTATCGGGGTTGGAGGCCTGGGGATAAAATAGCAGCCGATTTATATTGGCGCTTCTCCATCTTGGGACTAAAAGGGATTTTTATCGAGATTTTGGGCTGGAGGGAAACAGGAATTTAGAGGCTAACTACTTTGGGGATACAGCTGATCCTTTGCGATTAGGATGGGGATGGCGCCCTTGGTTTTCACTTCATAGAGGTGGTTAATATCTGGCAGATATCGTTCAATGTGATCTCTCAAGATATTCTCAATAAAATCGTTCTTACCTGCTTTAGGGAAAAGTTGTATACGTATCGTTTCCAGTAATTCGGCAGTTTCCTCTGTAGAATAATGGGAGTGCTTTTTTTTGCCGTCCGGGGTCCTTCCAAAGTCCATGTAGTCTCTCCCTTTTATAGTCTTCCTTTCCCCAACTCCTCCACCTGGTTGAGCCGGCGCTCCCCCATTTGCTATATTGGATAAATTTTGCTCCCCCGGAACTGAATTTCCCTTATTTTCCCCGTGAACTTCGTTTTTCCCAGGGATAACGGCAGTGGATTCTTTTTCTCCAGTTTGTCTCGGTACAGTTAAAGATTCGCCATTATCGACAATGGTGTTATTACTTTCTCCTCCAGTAATACCCGGTGTCTGTTGATGGTTACCCCCTTGTTCGTTTTTTTGAGGATTCTCCGGATCGGGTGATGATGGTTGCTGCTCACCCGGTTTATTTAAAAGTTGTTGTGCTAGAGTAGGCTCTTGCGCTGTTCCTAAATTTTGCGTTATCGTTCTCGAAAGAATTGAATTAACTGTAAAATCCTTTTTTTCGGTTTTTGTTTTAGCTTTAGACATAATAATAAATTGAAGCGTTAAGCAACTGATTTTTGTTTATTCGCCTTGATATTCAACGTATTAGTTATTTCTACCATTAATTTGGCCATGTTCGATTGAGCAGTTGAACCTTGTAAAGGCAGGATTGTGCTTTGAGAGACCTCTTCTTCCTGATACGACTTTTTATATTCCATTAAGTTGTCGAATATTTTATACCCTGCCTGGTATAAGGCTTGGTAGGCCTGCACAAATATTTCCTTTTTCTCGTTGGGCCGCATTTTATTCCAGAAAATGAATACCTCTTGCAACCTGCTATTTGCCTTACGAAGAACGGTCTCCTTTAAAAGGGCGAGAAATTTGCTATTTGCATCTAAGGATTTGGCTTCAGCTTCAAATGGTATGATGATAAAGTCAATTTCAGCGTAAAGAATTAAAGAGGCAGCCTGATCTATTTTACCGCCCGTGTCGACAATTATCACATCATATATTTCAGTATTTCTAAGGTCCTGGATGAGCTTAGGAGCTTGGACACTTCCCGAATTATGAACCTCGAAGATTTCCTTTTCCTGCCGAACAAATTTTTTTTGCAATTTAATTTGGGAAGGATCTGCAAGCGCTTTAATGTCTCTATCTCGCTGGTAAAACAGTGATTTTTGGTAATCGTCAGCATCGACCGCCACCACTTTGAGATCTAGGACATACGCCAAGTAGCTGGCGAAGCTGATCGCCAGGGTAGATTTGCCGCAACCTCCTTTTAATCCTGCAAAGCCCACGGTAATAGTTTTTTTTGACATGAGGAATTATTCTAATGTTAATTGGTTAGCTATTTACGTAAGTACTCAAATAGCTAACCAAATATATGGGTAATTACGTAGTTCCGCAAATAACTAATTAGCTAACCAGCTACTTAGCTGATTACGTAACTGAGTAGATAGCTATTTGCGTAAATAGCTGGTTATGCACACAATTTTATAGCTGCATAGCTAATTAGCTACAAAAGTAAATAAATATTTAAATAATCAGGTAATTATTTAAATATGTGATTAACCAAATAAATATCTAAACGAATATATGAATATTCAATCACTTAGGCAAATATACATCTAAATGTTTAATTACGCAAATAAGTAATTAAATATTTAAATAGCTAACTAGCTAATTAGCTATCGTTCGTTTCCCTAAATTGAATTACGGCTCAATGCCGAATTGTTCTCTTTCATCCCTCCAAAATCTTAGTATCCTGATAATGAGTATATTACCCTTACGTTAGTTAGTTACGTAATTAGCTAATTACGTAAGGGATGCAATTG